>OBID01000974.1_pt1 | contig 10389 bp, 9 predicted proteins | sample 1519781 | NCBI WGS metagenome assembly OBID01 (sample SAMEA3991478, study PRJEB22521) | metagenome | biome: anthropogenic terrestrial biome; feature: sewage plant; material: sludge | place: Sweden | collected 2012-09-26
AGAACAGAAACAAACATAATTCTTGAGGGTAAGGATGTAGAAAAAGCATATCCTAACTACGATACTGAGGAAAAACAATATATTGTTGGTCTGGATTTCACAAAATCTGGTGCTGAGAAGTTCTCAGAAGCAACTAAAAAGCTCAGTGTAAAACAGGAACAGCTTTCTATCTGGATGGATGACACTATGATCTCATCCGCAGCAGTTAGGGTTCATATAAAAGATGGACATGCTCAAATTTCAGGTGATTTTACAGCTGGAGAGGTTCAGAAGCTTGCAGACAAAATCAATTCAGGTGCTCTTCCATTCAAGCTTGAAACAGGAAGTCTGAATATTATTTCACCAACACTTGGTCTTGATGCAAGAGATGCAATGGGACTTGCTGGTTTAATCGGATTTGTACTTGTATGTGCATTTATGATGTATAAATATAAGCTTTGCGGTGTTATTGCTTCAATAGCACTTTTAGGACAGGTTGTCGGTTCGCTTGCCGCTGTATCCGGTTTCTTTGGCTTCTTCCCAAGCTTTACACTCACAATACCTGGTATTGCCGGTATTATTCTTTCTATTGGTATGGGTGTTGACGCCAACGTTATCACATCAGAACGTATCAAGGAAGAATTGCAGAAGGGCAAATCTCTTGACGGCTCGTTATCTCTCGGATACGAAAAGGGCTTCAGTGCTATTTTCGACGGAAACGTAACAGTTATTATTGTTGCTATAGTACTTATGGGTGCATTCGGCCCGCCAGAAAGTATGTTTGCTAAGCTGCTCAAGTATGTGTTCATTATGTTTGGACCATCTGCTGCTGGTGCGATTTACTCATTCGGATACACATTGCTGGCAGGTGTTGTCTGCAACTTTGTATTCGGTGTAACCGCTTCAAGGCTGATGCTTGCAGGTATTTCAAAATTCAAAGCATTAAGAAATCCTAAGCTATACGGAGGTGTTGACTATGAATAAAACCTACGATATAGTTGGACACAGAAAAATTTACTATACGATTTCTCTTTCAATCATTGCAATAGCTTTACTTGTCAGCGTTATATTCGGCGTTAAGGTTGCTATTGAGTTCAAGGGTGGTACAATGATTTCTTACTCATACACTGGCTCAATTGACAAAGAAAAGATTGAAGACGTTGCTTCTGATATAGTAGGACAGGAAGTTACTGCTACTACTGGTGAATCATTTAAAGATAAATCAACGTACGTTCAGCTTTCCTTCACATCATCAAAAGGATTAACAGCTGACATTCAGAAAGCGCTTACTGATAAAATCACTGAAGAATACAATGATAATTCAATAAAGCTTCTTTCATCAAGTGACGTTAAGCCTTCAATAGGTAAGACATTCTTCAGAAAGTGCCTTGTTGCTATTGCCTTCTCATCAATTGCACTTATCATTTACATCGGGCTTAGATTCCGAAAGGTTGGCGGTATTCCTGCTGGTGTTACAGCAATCATCGCACTTTTCCACGACGTATTTATTGCCTTTGCAACATTCGTTATTTTCAGAATACCAATTGATGCAAACTTTATGGCTGTTGCTCTCACGATTCTTGGCTTCTCAATCAACGACACAATCGTTATTTATGACCGTATCCGTGAAAACAAAAAGCTGTTAAGCAAGAAAACTTCGTTTGATGAACTTGTAAATACAAGTATCAATCAGTCTTTGACTCGTTCAATAAATACATCTTTTGCTGCCATTCTTGTTATGGTTTCAGTTTGTGTAGTTGCTATGTTCTTTAATGTAACATCTATCCTCAGCTTCTCATTCCCGCTCATCATCGGCTTGATTTCAGGTGTTTACTCAACAATCTGTATCGCTGGTCCAATATGGGTTGACTGGACACTCTTCAAAGAAAAGAGAAACGCTGGCAAAGGCAGAACATCTAATAAGTAATACTAAAGCTCCCGTTTTTTAGCGGGAGCTTTTTATTGCATAAAAAGCACCTGAGATTTTACCTCAGGTGTTTTTCTGTTATACTCTTTTAATTTCGAACCAGAATGTGCTGCCCTTGTCAATTTCACTTGAAACGCCGAACGGATAACCGTGAAGCTTTAATATTTCTTTTACTATTGATAGCCCAAGACCTGTTCCGGCAGTTTCACGGGCATTCTTCTTATCCCTGTAATACCTGTCGAATATAAGTGGCAACATTTCCTGTTCAATGCCCTTACCAGTATCAATAATTTCAATTTTTACACTTGATTCTTTGTTAATCTGCTTAATTGTTATCTTCTTATCGTCGCCAGTGTAATTAACAGCGTTGTTGATAAGGTTATACATTACCTGTTCTATCTTTGGTATATCAGCAGAAACCATAACATCCTCGTCAGCTTCAAATATAAACTCATAACCGTCACGTTCAGTGTATATCTCGTATCTTTGAAGTATTTCGTCTATCTTGTCGTTGATACTGAAGGTCATATAGTTAAGCTCTGAATTGCCACTCTCAAGCTTTGAGAGCTCAAGGAGTCCGTTTACAAGGCTTGTGAGTCTGTCTGATTCATCTATGATAACATTAACGTGATCATTACGCTTTACCGGATTATCGCCGGATAAATCCCTTATCATTTCTGCATAGGATTTTATGATTGTCAAAGGTGTTCTTAAATCGTGTGAAATATTTGATATCAGGTCACGCCTTAGTCCGTCGACCTTTGATATTTCTTTTCCTGCATAGTTTAGCACATCTGCAAGCTGTTGTGTTTCAAGATATTCACCACCGTTGAAATTTGTTGAATAATCTCGCTTTGCAAACTTCTGAGCTGATTTTGTTATTCCCGCTATCGGCTTTGAAATCTTTTTTGAAATAAACAATGATATTACAAACGCAAGTATTAGTATTATCAACGTGATATACATAAGCTGACGCTTAATGATAGCCGCGGAGGAATCAATAGGTTCAAGCATAGTGTTCAGATACACATAGCCTTTTACATTATCCTTTGTGCCAATCATAAACCCATATATAAGCATTTTGGTCCCAGTCTGATCATCATTTAATGAATAGAATATCTCACTTTTATCGCTTTCAACAATCTTGTTCTGTAGCTTATATATATTTGCACCATGATTTACATGAATAAGACACCGTCCAGCCATCATTTCATACGAATACTGAAGATTATTATACTTATCCGTTACTACAATACACATATTGTTCTTAAACGCTAATGACTCAAGTGTATTATCAAAGTTATCTTTATTGTAATTGTTTTTTATCGCCATTGCCGATTTTAAAATCTCCCGTGTTTTCATTCCTTCATAATATGATTTTAGGAAAACGAAAAGACACAACCACAAAAGAAGAAGTATAACAACGGTGAAAAACATAAAGTATGTCCATATATGCGATCTCAGCGTCTTATATTTTTTCAAACTTATACCCCATTCCTCTGAGAGTTACAATAAGGTTTCTGTATTTTCCAAGGCTGTTTCTGAGCATTTTAATATGAGTATCTACTGTTCTGTCATCACCATAAAAATCAAAGCCCCATACTGCCTCAAGAAGCTTTTCTCTCGACAATGCAACATTCATGTTCTTTGCAAGATAGAAAAGAAGGTCATATTCTTTAGGTGTCATTGAAACCTTCTGACCGTCAATGGTTACATCACGGGCAGTGAAGTTGATCACCAATCCCTCATATTTAAGAATATCCTCAGTAGTGGAGGTTGTCTTTTTGTTTCTCTTAATAACTACATTTATTCTTGCAAGTAGCTCCTTTGGCGAAAATGGCTTCACCATGTAATCGTCCACACCAAGCTCAAAGCCAAAAAGCTTGTCATATTCTTCTGATCGTGCTGAAAGCATAATCACAGGAATATCCTTGAGCTTTTTAATTTCCTTACAGGTTGAATACCCGTCAAGCTTCGGCATCATTATATCAAGTACAATAAGCTCGAAGTCATTTTCCTTCACAAGGGAGATGGCCTGCATACCATCTTCAGCCTCGTCGACAGTATGTCCTCCAAATTCAGCATACTCTCGTATTACCTCACGTATTTTACTTTCGTCGTCAACAACAAGAATTTTTGCCACAGGATTTCCCCCTTTTATGTTTTTAATACATACTTATAATATTCTTCATGTAAATTTAACACGCTTTTGTGTATTTTGTGTGAAAAAATGTCGATTTTTTGGCGATTTAATAGAAAAGTAAGCTTTTGCTAATATTGATTGACAATCTGTGCATATATGATTATAATATATGTATATGGTAATTTTTTAACAATATATAAACGGAGTCATTTTTTGTCAAGGAGGGCAGCTAATGAAGTCTACAAAAACTATAATTTTAATATTCCTGTTCTTTATTATTACTTGCCCAGGCTTGTTGTTTTTACTGGATGTAACACAAGTTCCTTATATTATTATACCTGCTTATTCACTTATTTCAATAGGGTATATAATTATACTTTTTAAAACAGACAAGAATAATATTTACAACTTCTATGAAAATGAAAGACAAATGCTGTACAGTATCCTTGATGATGTAAATGCCCTTATATACGTCTGGTCTGAAGACCTCAAAATATGCAATGTAAACGATTGTTTCTATCAAAAAACAGGCTATGATGAGAAATTTCTGTCAAGCAAAAAGAATTTTAAAAAGATATTTTTATTTGATAATGGCGCAGATTTAGACCCAACGCAGACAATTCAGTGCAAAATTATCTGTGCAAACAAATCTGAGATTACTGTCAGGTGGAAATCCACTCTTATAAAAAACGGAAGAAAAAAGATATACATTTCTATTGGTCTCGATGTTACTGAGGTTGCTACCATTCAGGGCAAACTCACAGCCTCAGAAGAACGATTTGAGCTTTCTATGGAGCTTTCAGAAATCGGCCTGCTTTTCAGGTATGTTGGAGCAGACAACTTCTATATCTCCTCAAACTTCCAGAAGCTTCTTGGCTTATCATCACAGATTATTACCATTGAGGAATTTGAATCTAAAATTCACCCTAATGACCTCGGTGTATATTACTCATATTTGAAGAATATCAAGGACGGTAACTTCAGCAACTATCACAACATTGTGATGATAGAAATGAGGCTTGAATGTTCAGACGGTGGCTATCACTGGTTTGATTACAGATTCAAGGTTTCAAATTATGCTGAAGATGGAACACCATTCATTGGCGGTTGTTTTATTGATATTTCCAAGGATAAGGAAAAAGACACCCTCATCGAAAAAATGGCATATATCGATGAAGTTTCTCAGATTTTCAACCGAAACAAATTCATTATGCTCGGTGAAGAAACCTTCGAATGCTCACGTGAACTTGGGGTTTCTTACTGGATGATTATTCTTGACGTTGATAAATTCCACCTGATAAATGATACTTGTGGCTACAGCAACGGTAACCGCTTATTGAAGGAGATTGCAATTTCCATTATCAGAAACCTCAGTGATGGCGGCTTCTGTGCAAGAATCGGTGGAGATAACTTCGCAATACTTATCAAAGATATCGGTGATGAAGAATATCCTGTTTCTATTATAAAAAATATTCAGCATTCACTTGCTTCTCTTAACAGCGATATCTTCTCAAATCAGACCATAACCGTATCTGCTGGCTATTGCAAGATGCCAGATGACGGAAAAGACTTTGCAGAAGTATTTGAGCACGCTGAATTTGCTTTAAGGCTGAGTGAAAAGCCACGTTCTAATATTGTCCGCTATGATAACACAATCCACGATAAGATTATTCAACGCTCAACGCTTGAAAAGGCTCTTGAGAAAGCATTATACAGCAATGAACTCAAGCTTTTTTATCAACCGAAAATCAACCTTACCAACAACACTATAATCGGTGGAGAAGCTTTGATAAGATGGATAAAACCAGACGGAACCATTGTTCCACCATGTGATTTCATACCAGTTGCTGAAAATTCAAACCTTATTACAAAAATCAGTGAATTTGTTGTAAATCAGGCCTGTGAGCAGAACAAAAAATGGCAGAACATGGGGCTCAAGCCTATCAGCATTTCCGTTAACCTTACTTCTACTGACTTTTATCAGACTGATGTATGCAAAACTATTAATGACGCAATTGAAAAATCAGGGTTATCACCAGAATGGCTTGAAATTGAACTTACTGAAAGCCTTGCTCTTAAGGACATAGATCAGGCAATAAGACAAATGAATGATCTGCTGAAAATTGGCGTTAAGATTTCTATGGATGATTTCGGAACAGGCTACTCATCATTGAGTTACATACAGGTTCTCCCGATTACATTACTCAAGCTTGACAGATCATTTATTATGAATCTTGAAAGTGATGAGGTTTCTCGTCAGATAGTTTCTTCTGTAATTAACATCTGTAAGTCCAAGAAAATTGAAATTATTGCTGAAGGAATTGAAACAAGCCAGCAAGCTGAAATATTACGGAAGTCTGGCTGTGACCACGCACAGGGTTACTTCTTTGGGAAACCAATGAAAAGTGATGATTTTGAAAAATATCTTGAAAAGGCAAATTAATTCCAAGACGTATTGAAAAATTAATGTATTCATGTTAAAATTTAATAAACTGAAGCAAGCAAAGCATTATAATATTTTAATGTTTTGCTTGTTTGTTTAGAATGGAAGGGATAGATATGATTAATACTAAAAGAAGATATACCCTCGGGCATGAAATCTTCAATTCAGTTTCACACGGTATAAGCGGAGGACTCGCAATAGCTGGAACCGTTCTGCTGATTATCTTTGCTGCGAGGAACAGTGATGCGTGGTCAGTTGTAAGTGTTTCAATTTATGGCGCTTCTCTGATTTCATTCTTTGTAATGTCTTCAATTTACCACGGAATTTCAAGCTTTAACGCAAAGAATGTTCTGAGAGTATTTGATCATCTGACAATATTCTTCCTGATTGCTGGCACATATACGCCACTTACACTAATAACATTAAGAGGACCTGTCGGCTGGGTAATTTTCGGACTTGAATGGGCTATTGGCATTGTTGGTATATCCCTCACTTCATCAAACTTTGACAAGTTCAAAAAATATTCATTGATTTTCTATTTTGCTATGGGCTGGCTTGTTGTATTATTTGCAGGACCTGTTATGGATAGCTTCACATCTTTTGAAGTATTGTTTCTTCTTATAGGTGGTCTTCTATACACTGGCGGAGCAATATTCTACGCTGTAAAGCAGTTTAAATACGCTCATGCTTTCTATCACGTTATTGTTACTGCAGGTAGTATTTTTCACTTCTTCGCAATTTTCTCACTTGTCTATTAATAAATTTAATAAGGAAGTTTTAATATGAAAAGACGCATTGGTATTCTTACTGCCGGCGGTGACTGCCCTGGGCTGAATGCAACTATACGCGGTGTTGCAAAGGCCTGCTATGAAAAATTTGGAACAGACAATGTTGAAATAATCGGTATACAGGACGGCTTTGCTGGTCTTATCAATAATCAGTCCCGTGCTATGAAGCCTTCTGACTTTTCAGGAATTCTCAATCAAGGTGGAACAATCTTCGGCACACAGAGAACACCATTTAAGCTAATGCAGGTAATCGGCGAGGACAGTGTTGATAAGGTCAAGAATATGAAAGATACCTACAACAAGCTTCAACTTGACTGTCTTCTTACACTTGGCGGGAACGGAACACACAAAACCGCTAATCTTCTTTCACAGGAAGGCTTGAATATAATCGGACTCCCTAAAACCATTGACAATGATATATGGGGAACAGATGTGACCTTCGGGTTCCATACTGCCGTTGATATCGGAACAGAAGTCATCGACCGTCTTCACACTACTGCACAAAGCCACAGACGTATTATGGTTGTTGAAATTATGGGAAACAAAGCTGGCTGGTTGAGTCTTTATTGCGGAATTGCAGGTGGAGCAGATATAATTGTTGTTCCAGAAATTCCATTTGATACTGACTCAATTTCAAAGGCAGCATTAAAGAGAGCAGAATCAGGCAAGGCATTTTCTATTATTGCTGTTGCTGAAGGTGCCCTCAGCACAGAAGAAGCCTTAATGAAGAAAAAAGATCGTGCTAAAAAGCGACTTGAAGCAGGTGAAATAACCGCAACAAACCGCATAGCTGCTGCTATTATAAAAAATACAGGAATAGACACCCGCGTATGCGTCCCTGGTCATATGCTCCGTGGAGGAAGTCCATCAGCATACGACAGAGTTCTTGCAACAAAATTCGGTGTACACGCGGCACAGCTTATAGCTGAACAGAAGTATGGCTATACTGTTGCAATGGTGAACACAAAGCTGACAGAAAATCCCCTTTCTGAAATAGCTGGAAAGACAAAATTCATTACCCCTGACCATCAGCTTGTTAAAACGGCACGGGATATAGGTATTTCATTCGGTGATTAATAAAAAAACAAAGGCAGTATAAAATATACTGCCTTTTTCTTTATATCTTTTTTGTATAGATCCGTGAGCTGTCGCCCCAAGGGTGATAGCCTGTTCCGAAAAATTCAAATCCATATTTTTCGTAATATCCGACGTGATTGGTAGCAAGATAAACCTGATTGAAACCTGCACTTTCAGCGTCAGCTTCAATATGCTCAAGAAGCTTTGAGCCGAGTGCCTGACCTCTCATTGATTCTTCAACATACATTGAGGATATCCAAGGACTTAAATCCATTCTGCTTATAAAATCATTGCTTAAAAGTCCGCCACAGCCGATTATCTCATCATTGTCATCAAGCAACAGATACCATCTTGGAAGTGCACTTTCAACGCCGATACTGTGTTCAACACAATCGCGATAGCATAGTGAATTATTTACGTTACCCCATTTGCTGTAAATATACTCTATTGCTGTTTCAAGGTATTCCGGGTTATCTCTTACGCTGATAATTTTCATCTCGTCACCTCATTTAAATTTTCAGTATTCTTTTAAAGTTCTCACCTAAAATTTTTCGGTTATCTTCATCTGAAAGTTCAAGTGCAAAAAATCTATTCAGTTCCTCAACATGATCCCACATAGGGAAGTCTGTTCCGAACATCAGCTTATCCTTGTCAAAATGCTTAATCAGCTCTTTTGACTTCTTAGGTTCTAAGCAGCCAAGGGTACTGCTTGTGTCAAAATACACATTATCAATATCGATCAGGCACTTAACAGCCTCGTCCCAACGTCTGTATCCCCCAAAATGAGCCGCAAGCACTTTAAGCTGTGGAATTTGCTTCATGACATTTACGAGCCTGTATGGACGTGAATAATCGTATCTGTTATCACCCATATGAATAAGTACAGGGAGTCTTCCGGCTATTGCATCATAAATTCTCATTGCCTTCTTGTCGTCAATGTTGAATTTCTGAAAATCAGGGTGAAGCTTTATCCCGTGCAATCCGTTTGCTATAATACGTTCAACCTCATCCTCAATGTTTTCATAATCAGGATGTAGTGTTCCGAAGCCAATAAATTCAGGATGATTTTTACATTCCTCAAATATAAATTCATTTATCTTTTCTGTCTGTTCAGGGACTGTTGCTGTCGAGCAGACAAGATATTTTTTTACATTGATTTTTCTTCCTGATTCTATGAGCTTTTCGCTGTCGCCAGGATACCGCATTTTAATATCATAAAAGTCGCCTATTGCCTGTGATGCTTTTGTTGCAATTTTCTCAGGAAAAATGTGTGCGTGTGCATCATAGATCTCATATTCTCTGAAGTCGTGCATGGTACGGGTTATCTCCTAAATAAAGATTAAAACATTAACAATCTTATGTTACTGTTTTTAATGTATTATACTAAATATCCTTTGAAATTTCTTTCATCTGACCAAGTAACGTATTCATATTATTCATATTATCAAAAGCTGTTTTCACAGTTTCGTTTGTGGATATAACGGTTGTATGAATTTCATTTGCTATTTCTGAAATACTATCAATAATCTCTTCAATTTTCTCAGCAGATGTTTTGCTGACATCAGCAAGACTTCTTACTTCCTGTGCAATAACACCAAAGCCCTTGCCACTTTCCTTTGCCCTTGAAGCCTCAATGGAAGCATTAAAGCCAAGAATTCTTGTGTTCAGAGCAATATTCTGAATTACCTTGACAGTTTCACTTGTGTTTTCAAGCTGTTGTTTTGCTGTATCTGAAAGCTTGATAAGCTGGTCGAAATCCTGTGCAAGCTGAGTTACCTTTGTATTGTTTTCATTAATCAGTTTTTCAGCCTCAGTCAATGAAGATTTAAGCTTATCAACTTTTAATTTAAGTTCTTCGCATTTTTCGTTTGAGCTGTTCATAATTACATCTCCTAACTTTTTATCACATTTACATAAAATATGATAGTTTTCTACTTTAATTTTAATTCTTTTTTGTACAAAAGTCAATACAGATAAGCTTTTATAAATATTATTTTATTATCATTCTTAGCTAAAATATAAATTTGTTTTT
>OBID01000975.1_pt1 | contig 10380 bp, 9 predicted proteins | sample 1519781 | NCBI WGS metagenome assembly OBID01 (sample SAMEA3991478, study PRJEB22521) | metagenome | biome: anthropogenic terrestrial biome; feature: sewage plant; material: sludge | place: Sweden | collected 2012-09-26
ATGATTTTATTATATCACATTTTCAGAGTCTTGTCTATATATTTTTGTGGTGTTTTATGGGAGGTAACTCAAAATGCACATATGTTTTAATCTTACCAGAGTGGAATGTAAATACTTTTCTTGCTTCCGCTTCAATAGCTGCAATTCTGTTTTAATCTTACCAGAGTGGAATGTAAATTTGGAATTAACAAGTGCTTCCACGCTGTTACTACAGTTTTAATCTTACCAGAGTGGAATGTAAATAATGTTAGGACTTAACGACGTTTAGAACGTCTTGGTTTTAATCTTACCAGAGTGGAATGTAAATCAATATTCAGTTCAGTAATAAGTGCCTTAGAACGTGAGTTTTAATCTTACCAGAGTGGAATGTAAATCGATTTCTTGTCGCTTGACAGCATTATAAATCCTCGGTTTTAATCTTACCAGAGTGGAATGTAAATTAATAATTACCTCTTTCTGCCCGTATACTCGATAGCCGTTTTAATCTTACCAGAGTGGAATGTAAATACTGTAAGCATTGATTACAGTGAAAACAGTTATTTGTTTTAATCTTACCAGAGTGGAATGTAAATGTTGACGTAAAGAGCGAGGGCTTAAACGCTGCATCGTTTTAATCTTACCAGAGTGGAATGTAAATTTAGGGCACTTCATATCCCGACATATAAATTTTAAAATTTCCAAATTATTTAAAACATCCTCACATTTAATAATCCCACCCAAATCTCAAAAATCAGGAGTACATTCATTTAAAATCGGGCATAATATTTCTGAGGTGATTAATATGGCCAAACAGGGTATGAAACGCCCCGAAATTACTGAACACAAACAAAAAAATGATGTACCGCCGGTTCCTGAAATTCAGGGAAAAGCAAAGCATGGAAATGAACGTGCAAATCCTATTATAGCCGGAACACATTCTCCTGCACAAAAGGTTTATCATTCAAGGCCTCATTCGCAGGAAGACCCGATAACAGAGGAAGAGCCGATATCAGATGTATATCCGGTTATTGATAATGATCTTGCAAGAGATAATATAGAAAATGATATGACTGCTGCAGATCTGCAGGATCTGTAAATGAATAACACCTGTACAATCTGATATTTACATCAGAATGTACAGGTGTTTTGTTTGAGTTAATAATAAGATTTTTTTAAATATTAATATAGAAAATAAAATGAGAGAGGTTTGCAGGGGTTTCGACTCTGCGGAGTCGACCGGGCTTTGTGGTCGCCCTGGACCTTCGCTTACATATTTGCTAAGTTGTTAGTAATACTAATTAATAGTAAGCTATATAACAATTGTTATTTTTCTGTTATTGATTTTCACAATAATTTGTGATAGAATTAAATGGCTGAACGTCATTATTATACTCACATAACAACAGGCTGAAGCTGTTTTCCTTTTAAAGCTGATAGTAATGCTTCAGGGATAAGTGTAAAATCCGATATGAGTGATGTCGGCTTTTTGGTGCTGTCGTCCTGTGAAAACGGAACGAAATAATAATTTCTTGTATTCATAAGATAACCGATGTTTTTAAATGATCCGGAAAGTGCGTCATTGGTAGCAAGATTTATTACAACCGGACGTGAATTTCTCAGATGTGACTTTACAGCCATTGTGGCAGAACTGTCAGTAATGCTGTAGGCAAGCTTTGCAAGGGTATTTCCGGTGCATGGTGCTACGAGCAGTATATCTGTGTAATTTTTCGGGCCTATTGGTTCAGCAGCGTCAATGGTAAAGATAATATCTTTGCCGCTTATCTGCTTGATTTTTTCAATATGTTCGCTTGCTTTGCCGAATCTTGTATCTATAGAACTGCTTCTTTCTGACATTACCGGTACAATTTCTGCACCGAGATCTTTCAATACCTGCATTTGTTCCAGTGCCTTTGAAAATGTGCAGAAAGAACCTGTAATAACGAAGCCTACTTTAAGACCGTTAAATTTATTCATACGTCAGCCCCCTTTCTGATAAAATATTCATTACTGTATCGGCAATTATCCTTCCGGCACTTATAGGTGCAACTTTTCCTGGAAGGCCCAATGCCCATACTACTTTGACTCCGAGTTCTGATGCGGCTTTGAAATCAACGCCGCCAGGCTTTGAAGCAAGGTCGATTACAAGACAATCCTTTTTAATTCTTTTTAATATAATATCATTGAGAATGACAGAAGGAATAGTGTTAAAAATAATATTAAACGAATTTACTGATTTGTCAAGATTGGAAATATGGATTGTCTTGCAGCCGTTTATTTCAGCCCATGCAAGATCAGAATATTTTCGTGCAGTTACCGTAACATTTGCGCCTAAAGAATTAAGAATTTTAATAAGTATTTTTGAAATTCTTCCAAATCCCATTACAAGTACCTCAGAACCGTAAATTGTTGTTGCAAGCTCTTCAAATGCTATCTGTATAGCACCTTCAGCTGTAGGAATAGCATTGAGTACGCTGAATTCTTCACGGTTAAGGTAGTCAGAAACTTCAAGATTTGAAGCTGTGAATATGTTTTTTATATCATACTCTATTTTTCCTCCGAATACTATTCCGTTTTCTTTTATTGTAGAGGTTAATTGACTTATAGGTATGCTACTTTTGCAGTATGGTGCATTGAGCGTTATACCATCTGCTGATACAGGCATAGGAAGAAGCAGATAATCTGCACGTTCCGGCATGGATGATGTGGTGTCTATAATATTTATATTTTCAGGGATTATTATGTTCCGGTCAAACCCGGTGACATATACTGAGAAATTTTTGGCGAGTTTTTCAGCTGCGTAGATCTGACGCAGGTCACCGCCTGCAACAAAAAATGTCTTATTCATAGTGTGCCTCCATTGTTCAGGTTTCGGGTATATTTGTATACAGGTAATTATATAATATCTTATGTTGAAGGATGGGGAATGGTGAATGAGTTGACTGAGGTTTCACCTATAAATGGAGGCCGGCATGATTTGCTGATAACCTGTACTTCAGGCGTTAAAGCAGCAGGCTTTTTTGATTTACCTTAATATTGGGGATAAAACGGAAATCGTGTTTTTCTATTGCCATGCGGTTTGAGCAGCATGAAGGATTTTTAAATAATTTTGAGGGTGATTTTTATTAATTTAACGTTGACTATTTTTAATCAGGCAGTTATTATGTTTCTGCTCATATTATCTGGAATACTGTGCTTTAAGCTTAAACTTATATCAGTAAAGGGCTCAAAGGAGATGTCAAGTCTCATATTGCAGGTAGTTAATCCTGTGGTGATATTTGTTTCTTATCAGCGTGAATTTGATAAGAAGCTGCTGAATGGACTGATGCTTTCGTTTGTGCTTTCTGTAGTTGCATATGCAATAGCGATAGCAGTATCGTATCTGGCTATACGTAAAAAAGACGGAATAGAATATGACATTGAGAGATTTTCAAGTATTTATTCAAACTGCGGATTTATGGGAATACCACTTATTAATGCTCTGCTCGGGCTTGAGGGAGTTTTTTATCTTACGGCATTTATAACAATATTTAATCTGCTTGCATGGACACATGGCGTTATTCAGATGTCGGGTGTAAAGAGTTTTAAAAATATTGTGTCAGCATTCAGGTCTCCGTCTGTTATAGCAATATTTGTGGGACTGATTTCATTCCTTCTTCGTGCATTTATTTCCCCTGAAATGACTCAGACAATTGCTGAAAGTATTCCTATGAAGGCACTTGGCTATATAGGCGATCTGAATACACCACTAGCAATGATCGTTGCAGGTTGTTCAATAGCACAGGTAAATATTCTTGCTGCAGTGAAAAAACCAAGAATATATTTTGTTTCGGCTCTTAGATTAATAATAATACCTTCTATAATAGTAGTTCTTTTCAGACTTTTAAATGTAAGCGAAGAGCCAATGCTTACAATCATTGTTGCAATGTCTGCACCTACTGCTACAATGGCAACACTTTTCTGCCTTAAATATGATAAGAATTATGTTTACAGCTCAGAAATATTTGCCGTAACTACACTTTTTTCAATTGCGACTATGCCGCTTATAGTAGCATTTAGTAATCTGCTGAAATGAGGTTTAAAATATGAATTCAGCAATGGATAAAAGAGAAAAAATATTAAGGATAATAAAAGAAAACGGTGAAATATCAAAAATAGAGATTTCAAAATATATGAATGTTTCAAAAAGCAGTGTTATTGCACCGATAAATGCCATGATTGATGAAGGTCTGCTTATTGAATCCGGTCAGATGCCGGGTAACTCTGACCGGACAAAAAAAGGAAGAAGAAGAGTGCTCCTTAAAATAAATCAAAATTATAAATTTGTTGTAGGTGTTATGCTTGAACTTGAATATGTAAGTATAGGAATATCAGATCTCAGTGGCCATGTTATAGGAAGCGTTCTTTATCAGAATGGTGTTAAACAGGAGGCAAGTAAACTTACAGAATTGACGGCTGCCTGCATAAAAAACCTTCTGCATGACAACTGCCTTAAAGAATCTGAACTCCTGGGGATAAGTATTTCTGTCAACCCTTTGGTAATAAAAACACTTAACTCAGAAGGTGTTTCTCTAAAATCAATAAAAAATGAATTTTCAGAACAATTCAGATGCAGTATTCTTTGTACAAATTCTGTGTTTGCAATGTCATATTATTATCTTGAATTTGCATCTGATCTTAATAGTCCTGTTGACAGACAACTTTTTTTGTATATTTCTGATAGAACATATATAACTGTTATACGTAACAGAACGCCTGTAAACGGTAATGTTGACTGCTTTGGAGAATATATATTAAGATATGATGAAAACAAAAATGTAAATGAATGTATAAATGATCTGCTGTATTCAGATCCGGACACGGCCTTTGAAAATCTGGCACTTTTAATTAACAATATTTTATGTATATTTGACGGCTTTAACGCAGTTATTTACGGACCAGATTTATATAAAGCGTCAGTTGATAAAATAAAGAGAAAAATTATAGAAAGATACAGGCACCTTGAGGGGAAAACACTTGTATTTGTTCTCGAAAAAAAAGATTCCTTTCTCGGAAGCTGTGCTATGGCTGTAAACCAGAAGCTCTGAACAGACAAACCGAGAAAATATGTATCCGGAGCATTCCTGTAATGAACTAAAATGGATGTTCAAAAAAAGACCTTACGGTAAAATTAAAGTATAAACCAACTACGAAACAAATAATAAAGAAACCAGGGGTCTATAATATGAATTATACACACAATATTAAAATACTAAGTGACAAATATGCAGAAATATGTTAATATTATTTATGTGGGTAATATGAAAAAATATTTTTAAAGGAAGAGTGTACATATGGAGTTTATTGAGATCATGAAAGCTATTTTGTTTGGTATCGTAGAAGGTATTACAGAATGGCTTCCAATCAGCAGTACAGGACATCTTATTTTGCTTGACGAATTTATACGTCTTGATCAGTCAAAAGAATTTAAAGAAATGTTTGATGTTGTTATTCAGCTTGGCGCAATTATGGCCGTAGTTGTATTGTTCTGGAAACAGATCTTTCCGTTTTCGTTTAAAGAAAAACCGGTAATAAAAAAAGATATATTCACATTATGGTTTAAGATACTGGTAGCATGTATCCCCGCAGCAGTAATAGGATTATTGTTTGAAGACGTTTTTGACAAACTTTTTTATAAGGCTACCATTGTTGCAATAGTTCTTATTGTCGTAGGTATCATTTTTATTTTACTTGAAAATAAAAATAAAAATCATAATCCAAGAGTGAAAAGTCTTGAAGAAATTACATATAAGGATGCATTTCTGGTTGGAGTATTTCAGTTGCTTGCTGCTGTTTTCCCGGGTACCTCAAGATCAGGTGCTACAATAATGGGTGGTCTTGCAATAGGAATTTCAAGAGAAGTCATAGCAGAGTTTACTTTTTTCCTTGCTATTCCGGTTATGTTTGGTGCAAGTCTTTTGAAAATTGTCAAATTCGGATTTGACTTTACAGGAGCACAGATAGTTATTCTGCTTGCTGCAATGGTTGTTGCATTTTTAGTATCTGTAATAGTAATTAAATTCTTAATGAGCTATATAAAGAAACATAATTTCAAGGTATTCGGATGGTATAGAATAGTACTCGGAATACTTGTACTCGGCTATTTTGCTCTGACAAAATAATTTCAGTATTAATATTTTTACAGACTCATTTTATTATCATACTTAAAAAACAGGCACATCGGGATGTATATTTTAAAATATGTACCAGAATAATTCCGGTGCATATTTATTTTTGCCTTTATGTAACCTTTGATAAAATTCTAAAAGAAGATTTTTATACTTTGTAAATGATTTGTAAATAGTATGTAATATAATTATGATTAAATGCACTTGACAGTTGATATTTATAGTATTAAAATAATAGGTATATGAATAACTGCAGAGCAGGTGAATGTATGAAACGTAATAAATGGCGCCCGTTTTTCGCAATTATGGCGCTTGTAATGACAATAACAATTTTCTTCAGATGTTGTAACAATGATGACAAAAACAACAAAAACACAAGCACACAAAAAACCAATACTACAGGAACCCCTATGATTGTTCCAAATATGGACACTTCCGATATTCAGATTATGGAAACAGTCTCAACTGATAAAAATCAGCAATATAACGATCATAATAATCTTGATTTGATAGATGTTGATTTCAAGCCTGATGATATTTCACTTGTAGATCGGGAGTATCTTGATAATATAGTTATAATAGGTGATTCTATAACAAAAGGATATAGTGTATACGGTAGAATGAAGGCTGATAATGTTCTTGCAGTAGGTTCAGTCGGCACAAGAAATCTTTTTACATACACTTATAACTATCAGGGCTATTCATTGGATCTTCTTGATATTCTCAAACGTAAATTGCCTGAATACATATTTATTTCCCTTGGAATGAATGATATAAATATTCTTTCTGAGGATGAATATACAGAAGTGTATGAAAATAACATAGATGAGATACTTAAAGCAACGCCTGATTCAACTATAATTGTAACTGCGATAACACCGATTACAAGCGATAATGATTTTACGCAGAATGAAAAAATTGATAAGTATAATGAGGCACTGCGTAAGATGGCTATAAAACTCAGAGACAAGAAAGTTTATTATATAAATTCCGCACAATATCTTAAAAATGAATATGGCTGTCTTATTTCTGATTTTTCAAGTGGAGACGGAATACATCTTTCAGAAAAGGCATATGACTACATGCTATCTTACATGCTTACCATGCTTGAATGGTTATAACTCAGGCAATATGTTAAGATATGCTGCACATTGTCATGTTAAAACAGACAAGCTCCATTTAGAAAATACAGAAGTGATACCTGAAAATAATTATAATAAGGAAATATAAAATGAAAATCGAACAACTTTTTTCAAGAGATCAGATATCAGTAAGAGTAAATGAAATGGGAAGAAGAATCTCAGCTGATTATTCTGATACAAAAGAGCTTCTTGTGTTGTGTGTATTGAATGGTTCTATATTTTTTACTGCAGACTTACTTCGTGAAATATCAGTGTCCTGTGATCTTAACTGTATAAAGGCAAAATCATATCAGGGGACACAGTCTACCGGTAATGTAAACATAAGTTATGGTGCAGATGTTGATGTATCCGGGCGTGATGTTCTTATTATTGAGGATATTGTGGATACTGGTATAACGCTTAAGGCACTTATTGAAAAATATAATCTCCAGAAACCGCATTCCATAAAGGTCTGTTCATTTCTTGATAAGAAAACAAGAAGAATTGCAGACGTCGGTGTGGATTATACCGGGTTTGAAATTGATGACAAATTTGTTGTGGGATATGGTATGGATTATGACGGTAAATACAGGGAACTTCCGTATATCGGATATATTACAGAAGGTTAATAATTAAAAATTCAATAGCTATATACCCTGAAATACTTATTGATTAAGTATTTCAGGGTATTGTTTTTACAGGGGTTACGAGGTGGGGGCATATCTGCTTTATTTTTTGTAGGGCTGGAATAGTAACAGTAATAGTTTTTAATTATATTATATTGTTGACTTTTGTGAGTATTTAGTATAAAATTATAATAGTTAGGGGCGTGATATAATGCATAACAGACGTATAAGCTATTCAAGAATAATCGGAGTAGCAGCGTTGTTGATAGTTCTTATATTTGGTATTGATTCATTAAAAAGAAATGCTGCAAAAAAACGTGCAGATCAGGATGTTAATAAAATAATTACAGCCGAAAGCGGTGATGGTACTACCACGGCAGTGCCTCCTGTTACCGCTCCTGTTCAGACGGGAAATGCCCTTTCTTCATCATATGTAAAAGCAGAAATTGATGAGACAAAATACTATAAGCTTACAAAGACCAAGGCTGATCTTGGCATTGGGGAATTAGTACTTATAAACGGTGATAACGAGTATACCGAGCGTGATCTTTCTGAATCAATAGTAAAAATGTATGAAAATATGGGGACGTCATGTTACAAGCTTTCATATAATACGAATGAAGCTCAAAAATCAATTATGCCGCCGTTAAACTCAATGATGTCTGATTTTTATGAGCTTTATAATCATAATGATGTTACTATTACTTCAGCATTACGTTCATTTGATGCACAGGAGAGTATTTATAATAACGATGATGAAGATATTATTAACTCTGAAAGTTCTTTCGCACCAGGATTTACAGAACATCATACCGGATATGCTATTGACCTTACGTTAGTAAGTGACAGTTCAAAGATAACAAAGTATGATGGTACAGGTGATTATGCATGGATAAACGAAAACTGCTATAAATACGGTTTCATTGTCAGATATCCTGAGGACAAAGAGGATGTAACCGGTGTAAACTATGAACCATGGCATTTCAGATATGTAGGAATACCACATTCATTTATTATGCATGATAACAATTTTACTCTTGAAGAATATATTAATGATCTTAAAAGATATGTTTTTGGCTATGAACATCTGGAATATGATCAGTATGGATATCATTATGAGATATATTACGTTCCGGCAGATGGAGATACAACAATAGTACCTGTTCCGAATGACAGATCGTATACAGTCTCAGGAAATAACTCAGACGGATTTATAGTAACAATATGCACGCTCAACTCTACAAAGAGTTCAGAAAACAGCAGTAAATCTACTGTTAAAACTACAGTAACAGATAATATAACAACAGACAAGTTTTCAACAGAAACCCAGGCAGTGACAACAAAATCATCATATGAGCCTGTGACATCAGCATCAAAATATTCTGATTAAAATTTATAAACTAAAAATATGCACTGTTAAATTTAACAGTGCATATTTTTATGGTTATGACTATAAAAAAGGAACTGCGGGATTTTATCCGGCAGTTCTTTTATTAATCACATGAAATTTATTTTACTACGCTCAGCAGAACACCCGCTGCAACTGCGGAACCAATAACTCCGGCTACGTTAGGACCCATGGCATGCATAAGAAGGAAGTTTGTAGGGTCTTCCTTTGCACCTACCTTCTGAGATACACGGGCTGCCATAGGAACAGCAGAAACACCAGCTGAACCGATAAGCGGATTTACCTTTCCACCTGAAAAAATATACATGAGTTTTCCGAAAAGAACACCAGCAGCGGTACCAATCATAAATGCGGTAACACCAAGGAGAAGTACCTTTATGAATTCAACGTTGATTATCTTGTCTGCGGTTGTTGTAGCACCTACTGTTACTCCAAGGAAAATTGTAATGATATTCATAAGTTCATTCTGTGCTGTTTTTACAAGTCTGTCGCATACGCCGCTTTCTTTAAGAAGATTACCAAGCATAAGCATACCTACGAGAGGAGCAGCTGAAGGAACAATAAGAGATATAATTACTGTAACGGCTATAGGAAAGATTATTTTTTCTGTTTTACTTACAGGACGAAGCGTTTCCATAACAACACAACGTTCCTTCTTGGTTGTAAGTGCTTTCATAATAGGCGGCTGAATAATAGGAACAAGAGCCATATACGTATACGCTGCGAGGGCTATAGTACCGGTTGATATTGAAGCATCACCGCCGAGAAGTTTGCTTGAAACGAAGATAGATGTAGGACCGTCTGCACCACCGATAATAGCGATTGAAGCTGCTTCAGCAGGTGTGAATTTAAGTGCAGCAGCACCGATAAATGTAAGGAAGATACCAGCCTGTGCAGCAGCACCGAGAAGAAAGCTTTTCGGATTTGATATAAGCGGAGCAAAGTCTGTCATTGCACCTATTCCAAGGAATATAAGCGGCGGGAAGAGCTGAAGCTTGACCCCTAGATAAAGAATATCAAGCAGACCGCCTTCATGAAGAATCTTTCCGTAATCAATGTTTGTCGGGTCTGAAAAAAGCTCC
>OBID01000976.1_pt1 | contig 10375 bp, 12 predicted proteins | sample 1519781 | NCBI WGS metagenome assembly OBID01 (sample SAMEA3991478, study PRJEB22521) | metagenome | biome: anthropogenic terrestrial biome; feature: sewage plant; material: sludge | place: Sweden | collected 2012-09-26
TAGGGACGAACGATATTGACGCGGGACGTGCGCCCGTATAATGAGGAAGACAGAGGAAGGAAGAACATTGATATAATCAAAACATGAATTTTGAAAGAATTATATGATCAAGATAACGTATTTCGTCCATGGAACGACCTTGGATAACGAGAACCATAAATCATCTGGCTGGAATGATGCAAAGTTATCCGATTTGGGCATAATTCAATCGAAAGACCTCACCAAGCTAACGGCAGATAAAGTGTTTGACGCTGTTTTTACGTCTGACCTTTCGAGGGCGATTGACTCTGCACGTCTAGCCTGGGGAGATACATATCCGCAATATTCAGATAAACGCCTTCGAGAATGTAACTACGGCGACTTGAACGGTGAAGATTCAGACATTGTTGAACCTATGCAAGAAAATTCAATAGCAACACCGATGCCGAATGGCGAAAGCTATGAGGATATCAAAGCACGCGTCAATGACTTTTTAAACTCTATACGGGAAGACTTCGACGGCAGGCATATCGCCATAGTTGCCCACAAAGCTCCGCAACTTGCGCTAGATGTCTTATTGAAGGGAATGACATGGGACGAGGCCTTTGCTAATGACTGGCGCAAAAAGAAGGCTTGGCAGCCAGGTTGGGAGTATGAGGCATAGCTATGCAGGATCTATATCAAATCGTAGACGATCAAGACAATCTCATTGGCGCAAAGCCGCGTAATGAAATTGATTTTAAAAATGACTACTACCGCATATCAGGCCTTTGGCTTACAAACTCAAAAGGCCAGATACTTATCGCCCAACGACTATTAACAAAGGACAAAGACCCCGGTAAATGGGGTCCAGCTGCGGCGGGAACGCTTGAGGTTGGCGAAACCTACGAATCAAACGCCTATAAAGAAGCCGATGAAGAAATTGGGTTAACCGGCGTTAAGTTTACACAAGGGCCGAAAATGAAATTCACCACCCCTCGTCATTCGTTTTGCCAATGGTATACGGCAATTTGCGACAAACCAGAGAGCGAGTTTACGCCACAGCCAACCGAAGTCGAGCAAGTCAAATGGATTGATGAAGATGCGTTCTTTGAAGATGTGCGCACCAATCCAGACAAGTACCTGCCGACAATGTCACTGATAATCGAAGCGCTGTATCCCAACTCTGACTCTCGTCTCAATGGACGTAGCGTATAATCAGATTATGAAATTGGATTTTATTAGGTTTGAAACCCCAGATCACATTGAGCTACAGGGCTGGCTCAGTAATACGGATGGCGACCTCGCAGTAATACACATGCACGGAATGTCAGGAAATGGCTACGAAAATGCCTTTCTCGATACACTCCATGAGACCTATAGCAAACTTGGCGTATCATTCTTTGCCATAGATAATCGCGGACGTGGCATCATCAGTTCATTCTGGCAAAAGGATGAACTGAGCCGCTGGGGCGAAGGCACAAAGCTCGGCGGTAGTTGCTTTGAGATGCTTGATGAGTGCGTCCATGATATCAACGGAGCGATTAATTACTTGAAGTCGATTGGCAAGACAAGGTTCATCTTGCAGGGTCACTCTCTCGGCTGCACCAAGGTAGTTCATTATATGAACACGCAAGCTCCTGACAATATCGATAAAGTAATCCTGCTTGCTCCGACAGATATGGTCGCATGGGCAAGCCGCGATAAAAACCACGAAACGAATGTAGAGAAAGCTCGTAAACTTATTGCCGAAAACAAGCCAACAACACTTGTAGGCGCACAATGTTGGCCCGACGAGACACCCCTCTCCGCGCAAACATACTTGTCTATCTGTGTAGCTAATACTTCTGCAGATATGTACGGTGGTCGCGAAAACGGGGCGCTTCTGGGTAACGTTGATAAGCCAATGCTCATAGTCTACGGCAGTGACGACATAGGCATCAAAGAGATATATGGTTCGATTGATGACTGGAAAGCCCGAACAGAAGCTATCATAAACAAGGACACCACTCGCATAGCCACTGTAGAGAGGGCTTCCCACAGCTTCAAACACTTTGAAAAACAATTGTCTGATACAATTGAAAATTTTGTTCTTTGATTGAGCCTTTTTCCGTCTCACTCAGGACGTCTCAGGCTTACTCCTGATTCTTCTCGACAATCTCATACCAGTCCACTTCGGCGAGTGAATTGTTTATGAGATCTGCCCATATACTCGAATAATCACCGTCGTATTCGAACCGAATCCAGTCCTCGAGCGCTTCAGCCTGGTCGTGCAGGTCGCTATATGACGATATGATCTCGCAGAGCTGCCCATAATAGCCCTGGTCACCCGTCATCCACAGGTTGACGATCCATGTCTCTCGGTTACTCCACCCGTTATACTCGGTGGTTGCAGTTTGTGTTAATTCTGATACTTTCATTGTTATTTCTCCTTCTTTTCTTGAGAGGGCTTTCTGCCTCTCTGTCAAAGGGGCACGGGTTGGTATCGTCATGGGTCAATATGGAGCGCCCCAGGCGCTTATAGCCTTAGGGACGAACGATATTGACGCGGGACGTGCGCCCGTAGAATGAGGAAGACAGAGAATAAAGAACTTAAGATTAAGCTATCCATTCCATGCACTTTAGTTGATAAACAACTTGGCTTTAACATAACTTGACAAATACACAACTTTCAGCTATAGTAAAGGTATAGTTAGTTAATCGTGAAGGTGTTCTGACCAGTGGATTTATTCAGAGGTTCTATTGAGCTAGCCCGGATAGTTTTTCTTGTAGGCGCAGTGTTGGCGCTTCTATATAAAAAACGGTACGGTACGACTCCCGGTGGCATTATTGTACCGGGCGTATTAGCTGGTACGCTTTTTGGAAGCTTTGAAGCATTTTTACTCACCATGGCGTCTTCGTTTCTATGTTGGCTTATATATAAGCACCTCATAGCAAAACTTGCCTTAAGCAATCGATGGACATCCCTCGTCTGTATTTCAATCTCAGTTGCCGTTGGCCTTATACTTCTAAAGATATCGGATTCTCAAGTAGTATTCGATCAAGAGGTGCTCCTGACTAGTCTAGTAACACCCGGGCTAATCACCATCAGCGCAAAAAAATATGGATTAGGCAAGACATTCTCTGCCACCCTACTTGTTACAGCGGCAACGGCCGCTATAGGCCTTGCTCTTTCTTATGTAATCCCATACCAACAGCTTACGTCCATGAGCGTGCAGCTTGCGACTTATATGCCTCTAACTCTTACAAGCCCCCTCATAGTATTACCAATTAGCCTAATTATGAGCATTCTGGCGTATTATCGCTTTGGAATACGAAGTGGCGGCTATCTAATCGCGCCATTCCTTGCCGTTGTCTTGTTCAGCTCACCAATACAGGCTCTATTGATGTTCACTGGCGTTGCGTGTAGTTATTTGGCAATCAAACTAATTCAAAAATATACACTAGTAATCGGGCTGGAACGATTTGTATTAAGTCTGTTCTGCGGATATTTTATTGTCACGCTTATAGATTATGTCGCCATATATATCGGCATCCCCGGATACCGCCCATCGCCTTTGATTATCATCATTGCCATTGCAGTGCTCACCAATGACCTCAGCCTTCAGCCACTCGTGCCATCCCTGAGAAAAGGCGTGATTCCAAATCTACTCGTTTCATTCATAACAAAGCTGGCGGTCTAACGATATGACTTCATTAATCATCTTCATACTCTTCTCAAGCTACATCATTTATAGCATTCGGAGTCATCGAAACCATAAGGCTCGTATGTTCGAGGAATTCGAACATCGAATCCATGTAAATGGTATTCGTGGCAAATCCTCAGTTACCCGCCTGATAGCGGCAGCACTTCGAGAAGGCAAAGTGAAGACTCTTGGTAAAACGACCGGTACCGCGGCTAGAATACTAGTTAATCACCGTAAAGACATAGTGGTTCCTCGTAAAGAAGCGGATATCGTAGAACAAAAGCGGATACTTGATTCTTATCGGAACGCAGGCTACAAGGCAGTGGTCTTCGAATGCATGGCCATCAACCCAATTTACCAGAACTATCTAGAGAAAAAAATCATGCATTCAACTATCGGTGTCATCACCAATATCCGCGAAGATCATATGGACATGCTCGGTGAAACGCTTCCCGAGATAGCTCGTAGCCTTTGCGCAACAATCCCCACGAACGGGCATCTAGTAACGGCGGAAACCAACAAGGAATTACTCACCATACTAGAACAAGAATGCAAAGCGCGTAATACTGTCTTGCACTCTGTTGGAGATATGAAGATTGGTGAAAAGCATATGTCTAAGTTCAAACATTTTGAATACAAGGCAAATGTCGCAATCGCATTAAAGGTGGCTCAACTTGTTGGCGTTAAGCGCTCTACTGCGCTAGCGGGTATGCATAAGGCGCTGCCCGACCCAGGTGCGTTTATTCTCAAGCAGGTGAAGCGTCGCAAAAAGACGCTACACTGGGCAAACTTATTTGCCATCAACGACAGGGAAAGTTTTGTATTAACATCCCAGACACTCTGCAGTAAAGTTGGTAGCAATACCAAAAAAGCGGTTATACTTAACAATCGCCACGATCGACCAGAGCGCGTTGGCCAATTTGTTGACATAGCCGTAAATTCTGTAAAAGCAGATTACATATTCACTTTTGGTGATTACGAACAAAAAGTACTAAAAGAAGTTCAGCGCTATGGCAAAAAACGATTCACTAAAAAAATAAAGGTCGTTAATCTTGGCAATACGAGCCCCTACCGCGACGCTGATGGCAGTCAGTTGCTCAATCAAATATCTGAACATGTTACAGAAGATGAGTGCCTACTATTAGGTGCAGTAAATATTCACACAAAGCAGTCGCAAGCATTGTTGCGCCTATTGGAGCGAAAATATGCCCATTAAGATTAATCTTAGAAAAATAGCATACGTCGGCTTGTTGGGCGTCGTAGCTTCGTTCTTCGCTTACATTGGCTATATGGATATGGTCTATGATCCTGCAGCAATGGCCGCTAGCCGACTTCAAACGATAATAGCCACCGAGGCCAAGCCAACTGATAGCACCAAGCCCAAAATAGATTATGGCTTAAAGCGCGCTGAAGTTGCTCTTGCTGAATATCGCAAGGACATCGTAGAGTCGCCAAAAGGCTGTAATTGCGGGCCAGAAATTGATAAGTACACCGAAGGCTACCATGCGCAATGGTGCACCATGTTTGCAAGTTGGGTAGCAAATGAAGCCGGGTCACCACTATACAATGAAAAAACGAAATCATGGCGATTGATTAACTCTCGAGATTTTGCAGCAAATCTTGAGAAAAATGGTACATGGTATACCCGCGAAGAAGTACTCGAAAAAGGCCTGCAGCCAAAAATCGGAGATTTTGTTGTTTTTTGGCGTGGGGATTTCGAAGATAATCTTGGTCATGTCGATGTTGTCGTTGACCTTAGTGACAAGCCAGGATTTGCTGGTTTAGTAGGAGGCAATCTGGATGGGCGTGTCAAATACCGAGATTTCCCGTATTTACAATACTACGGATTCCTTGGATTTGGACGACCAGAAAAGGAGTCGAATTAATATGAAAATTCCCTTAGCTTTGTTCAAGAAAAGATCCGTCAAAAGTGTAAATCGGAAATCTAACAAGAATAGAAAAATTCAACAGCCACAAAAGCGGATTACAGGCTTTATAAAGAACCTTTCAGCTACTCAGCGCAAGAATATCGTGTGTCTGGTTGTACTTAGTTTAATTGGCGCTGGTCTCATGTTCAGCGTTTGGTACAAAAACCGACCCGCTCCTGAGATACCGTATTCAACGACACTCTCAAAAAATATCGCTCTTGAAAGCAGAATACTGCTAGCAGGGGATGTATATTGGGGACGACGCATGAATGACTGGTCTCAACAGAGTAGCATGAAGGAAAAATACCCATTTTCCCGCCTTAATGAGTTTGACCGCGAAAGCTATGACGCTTGGATTGCAAACCTCGAGTGTCCAGCCGTCCCAGGCATTAAACAACCCATCGGATTCGTACCACAGCTATGGGAGTTTAACTGCGACACTGACTCCCTACCGGAGGCAGCTAAATGGTTTGACGTACTATCGCTTGCCAATAACCATACACAGAATCAGAAACGTGAACCAGGCTTAGAAGCCACACGTAAAGCGCTTGAGGCAAGCCGTATCCAACATTTCGGCAATTTCAACGCTCACGTCAAGAACGATGTCTGTGAAGTCATATCACTCCCAACTCGCGTCATGATAGATAACCAACAGCAAGATGCTGCCATACCGATCGCACTCTGTGGTTTTGACGGCGTGTATTACACGGTAACAGATAAGTCTATCGCCATTATGCAAGAATATGCCAAGATAATGCCTGTCATCGCGTTCCCGCACATGGGACAAGAGTATCAAGCTATCCCAGACACAGTGCGTCGTGATCTATACCGCAAGATGATCGACAACGGCGCCGATGCCGTAATCGGCAACCACCCGCACTGGATTCAACCAACGGAAGCGTACAAGGGGAAGCTCATCACCTATTCGCTCGGTAATTTCATATTTGATCAACAATTCAGTGAAGAAGTCATGCGCTCGGCTGCAATTGACGTCACTATGAGCGTTGCTCGCGATAAAGTTACCGACGACCAACTCCGTGCCTGGACTAAGCTTAGTGATGGCTGTAAGGCCTTCCACGATACCTGTCTCGCGCAAGCTAAAACCATGGGGTTAGCGCGTCTTCCGATTCGCCTATCTTACAACGTAGTAGGGGTTGATCTCAGCCAACAAATAACGAAGCCTGCCAATCTCGCCAGCTACAATGCTATACTCGAACGATTAGACTGGGAAAAGACCAAAAAGCAACTAAATAACTAGCCCATGCTGTAGGCTAAGTAGACAATACTAACGTATCTTTGAGGTAGCCTACATCAGTGATCTGATTAATGATTTGCTTAGCAAGATTTTTACTGTGCGTTTCAATATCAAAGACTGGCTGTTCGATATCACTCGCTAGACTTGTGGCTATAGGTGGATGCCCGACTATTGTCCAATCTATATCCGTCTCCTTCAACAAATCAACAATAGTTTGAGAATGATCACTGAGCTTAACGATCGCCGAAAGCAAAGAGCGCAACAGGCCGCCATTTTGTGGAGCCTTCTGACGTGTTTCAGTTTTAACATAAGAAAATATCACTAATCGTCTAACAAAATTAGCCTCCATACAAGAGATGAGGCTTCTTATTATTTCTTCAGCTTTGTCATCAAAATCATCCTGTGTGCCCTGCAGTAAACAGACGGCCGCATCGGCATTTTTCATAACCTTATCCATGCTTTTGGTGTTATCAATCTCACCAACAAAACTAGTAAGACCCTTACGACCACGGCGGTGTTCACTTTCCGGCGACTCAAGTACATTAACAGTATAGCCAGCATCCAGCGCTCGCTTTACAAGGTAGTGCTTAGTACGGTTTGTTTCCCCAAAAACTGCTAATCTCATGTGTTACCCTCTGAAAATAATTATACACTACCTCAAGCGATGCAATCTTCGAAGCAGCTAATACCTATCACCTATGAGCAAAACTCAAGGAGCGTTTAACTTTTTAGAGCCGTCGTGCAGCCACGAAACTCTTTGCGTAGAGACCAGTGCCGTTTAATACGGATTTGCCGCCAATATCACTCATAGTAGGGCCGTTTGCGGTCTTCCTACTAGAAATAAATCGGTAGTTGCCCGCAGAGTCTTTCCCTAAATATAGTCCTACATGATCAATCGCCGTTCCGTCATCAGTACTCGCATCACTGAACACCAGATCACCTGGCTGTAATTTTGCCATATTTGCCCGCGCATCCGAACCCTGAGCAATCGTTGCGACCCCAGGACCTGACGCATACATCTGAACAGCGCGTCGTGGTAGCGCCACACCCATGCCGTCCGCCTGATTAGTCAGTTTCATGCCCAGCCTATAACCCCATATCATTCTCATATACCCAGAGCAGTCCAATGCTCCAAGTTGGTCTATTTCATAGCTATCAGAAACACCGTTATAGTCATAATCTACGCCAAGATAATCATTGAAGTCAGAACCCTCCTGTCTTATCCCATCAGGGCCGATAGGTCCATAATCGGCATCGCTCGCATACGTACGATTCGAGGCATCCGTCAAGGTAGGTGCTCCACTAATGTACTGCATTGCAATCCCTAGCGCGTCAAGGCTAGTATCACTTACTTTGCTTTGCAGCCAAGCCTCGTCGATAACACCCTTGAACGGTGCTTCTAACAATCGCACCCAGACATTGTGGGTCACTGTATATACAGCACCGGGCTCGCTAAAGGTGCGCTGTGAGCCACGCATACTAACCGTGCGCGCTCCATCTGTAAAAGTAGCAAGCCAACCGGTTCCGTCCGTAACAACAGTCGTGTTCCCACTCCTGGTCATGACAAGACCCGACTCAACTTGCTTGTTTTGAACAGTTGGCTGAGCCTGTCCGTCAATAGCCTGCTGACTAACCGCCGTAGTGCTAGAAACCTTAGCACCTTCTTGATTAGATTGCGTTGCTTCAGCTGAGTCACCTACTGGTTGATCGTTAACATTATCAGTCAGAACAGATTCAGCTGAGGGCACAGTAGCCCCGCTCAGAGCAAACACCGTGGATGCGCCAAAAATAAATATTGTTGTCACGAAAATTGTGACCGCTGTAATTTTTCTTTTATTCATCCCCATAATGCTTACTATAACAAACTCTAGCATTATGAACAACTTATGGTTTAGTAATTTACAACTGAAGAATGTACCCCTAAGCATAAGCATTTTTTACTCTTACCCATCGGTATACACGTTCAGCATAACGCAGTACGCTATCCGCTCTTTTTCTCCATTAGCAGTGGGGTGAAAGCACCATAGCGCACTAACTCATCCCCACTCTTAGGCCAATCTGTTAAGAAATTTTCTACTGTATAATCTGGCTAATACAAATAGAAGTGAGAACAATAACTTTGATCCCGCACCTATGGCATTGCCTATCGATGCACCAATAAAATCCTTTTTACCCCTTATATATGCGTTACGGAAAGAGACAGGTATGCTTACTAATACAATCAAACCGACGACAATGAATGGAAGTGGTGAATCGAACTTGAGCATATCCTGTAATATGTTTGCCGAAAATGTCATCGCGACAAGTAGCACGATGCCAATTAGTAGTGCGAAGCGCTCCAGCTCTTGTAGTATCTCTTGAGCTTTTTCCACCTTTTTTTCGTTTACGACAATATTTACAGCCACAAAAGATAAAACCGTGAGGAAAACTACGAATGTCATAAAGAAAGACACAAGCACTTGCACTTCTCCGAATGCCTCTTTCGGTAATGTGCGCCCCACTACGGGATAGTAGAGGTAATTCAAAAATGCAACGAATAGAGAACCCGCAAAAAAAGCTGCATTCATGCGCATAAAATCACTGGCAAAAAGTTGCCGAATGTATTTTTTTAGTACATCCATATCTGTTTAATTTTAACATACCCAGACTATATGACAGCAGTCAGGTCAGTGTTTCATATCAATCCACTTCGATTTTCTGAAAGAAAGTCGAAGTCTCACGTGAGCGATGTAATGCCCGACAGTTCTTCACCGACTTGCTTGCTCACGTGACTTGTCCTAGTTCTTCGCGTTGTGCTAGGCTTCTTGCTGGCATTGACCAATGAGATGGGTGCTGGTACTGGCTTTGCAACCGATGCCTCCTGCTGTATCGTCTTTGCATACAATGCCCTGGAAGACTCAATCACTCGCCGCGCCACTTCTGCGCTCTCTTTGCCATCAACAACGATCGTCACTCCTGACATCGGCTCCTGAGCATGTACAGCTGCTATGCGCACATAGTAGGAGTAGGCTGGTAAATTAGCGATTTCCCCTTGCTGGATAAACGGCATAAACAGCGGCAACACTAATCGTTCATCCGCAGGGCTACCCGAGCGGAAACATACCACTGTACCGACGTTAGCTAGGATAATATCGACAAGACGTTGCTCGTCCTGCTGCGAGGTCGACTGTTCAGCCATGGTCAGGAACAGTTTATATTTACGCGCTTCAGATAGCATTTGGACAAAACCGGTCGAGGCTAGTTCAGAGGTAATAATTCCTGTCGATGAGAGAATCGCTTTCATGACATCATTATACAATCTTAAGAGCTATATAAACTCACTTTGTTTTTCAGAGTGCCATCGAACGATGATATGATTAATTTATGGGTGATTCTATAAATTTCTGTCCAAACTGTGGCCATGATTTATCAGTATACAAGCAGACTGATATGCTTCGATCATTTGACGAACTCTATTGTGATGCGCTAAATGCAATTGTGAAGCATAAAAAAGAATCAACATCGATACTACAAAAAGAATTATGTATAGGATATGGTCGGGCAGCTCG
>OBID01000984.1_pt1 | contig 10338 bp, 6 predicted proteins | sample 1519781 | NCBI WGS metagenome assembly OBID01 (sample SAMEA3991478, study PRJEB22521) | metagenome | biome: anthropogenic terrestrial biome; feature: sewage plant; material: sludge | place: Sweden | collected 2012-09-26
TGGAGTTCAGACGTGTGCTCTTCGATCTGATATGAAGTCATTGGGGTAACCATGAAAACCTGGGATTATGCCAGTTCGGGTTCCTCCAAAAAGGAAACGGGCTGTTGCAATCTGGACTCCTTACAAGATGCCCGGAGAGTGGCTGTTGATATGGGTTTTCACCATTTCATACTGGACATCCGGGATGAATTTGGAGATGCGGTTATTGAAGATTTTGTGGATGAATACCTTGCCGGTAGGACACCAAATCCTTGCATCCTTTGCAATACACACATCAAATGGAATGCGCTGTTAAAAAGGGCAAATACCTTGGATTGTGAATTCATTGCAACGGGTCATTATGCGAGAATTCATCAAAAGGATGGCCGTTATTTTGTTTCCAAAGCCCATGATCTCAATAAAGACCAGTCTTATGTACTTTGGGGTTTAAGTCAGGAATCCCTGCGTAGAAGCATGTTTCCCTTGTCTGAATTATTAAAACCGGAAGTTCGTAAAATTGCGTACGATCGGGGTTACAGCGATCTGTCGAAAAAAGCTGAGAGCTATGAAATTTGTTTTGTTCCGGATAATGATTACCGGGGTTTTCTAAAACGACGCGTTGAAGGATTGGAGGAAAAAGTAAAAAATGGAAATTTTATTGACAAAAATGGAAATGTCATTGGCCAACATGAGGGCTATCCTTTTTTTACCATCGGCCAACGCAAGGGTCTTGGAAAAGCGTTTGGCAAACCCATGTTTGTGGCAGAAATTTTTCCGGAAACCAATGCAGTGATGTTGACTGAAGAAGACGATTTAATTCGTCAAAAGTGTTTTGTAAATAAAGTCAATTGGTTAAAATATCCTGAAACAAATGCCAACACGGAATACGTTACGAAAATAAGATATAAAGATGCAGGTCATCAATCAATCGTTAAGTCTACAGGAGATCATTTGGAAATTGATTTTATCGGTCCGGTAAAGGGAATTGCTCCCGGCCAATCTGCTGTAGTTTATGAAGGAGACGATGTGGTTTGTGGAGGAATTCTATATCGATCAATAATTAATTAATGCATCCATGATAAATTTCAACATTCCAATTTTATCAAGAAAAAACAGAAGCAACATCTTACATGCGCTTGTTTTTGGAATGTGTATATTGACTTGGTGTGCTTGTTCAAAAAATGAAACCGATCCATTAGATGATGAACAGCTTGGATATAATTATTTTCCAATAAGTATTGGCAATGAATGGATCTATCAAACAGATTCAATTATTTATTCCTTGCAGGCTACAGTTCAAATTGATTCTTCCCGTTCGTTTATTCGTGAAGTCGTCGTTGACACGTTTAGAGATGCAGTCAATCAATTAATTTACAGGCTGAATGTATTTTATGCCAGGGACACTTCATTGGGCTGGGAATTGATAAATTCTTCGTTTATTGAAAGCAATTCCTTGCATGTAATTAAAAAGGAAAATGGATTGTCATTTGTCCGTCTAGTGTTTCCGGTGTTAACCAACAAGGCATGGGATGGCAATAGCATGATACAACCCAAAACAAGCATAGTGATTCGCGGTGAATTGCTGGTTGCTTTTGATGATTGGTATTACCGGTACAAGTATGTAGATAAACAAGAGTTTATTGGCACAACTGTTTACGATAAAGTATGCAAGGTGGTGGAAGTTGATGACGAAGACATTATCAGCAAGCGGTATTCTGAAGCACGCTATGCGCGAGGCATTGGTTTGGTATTTCGCGAACTGTGGATTTTGGATACCCAGAATACCAATCTGACCCAATCCTTCAGAGATCGCGCGGAAAAAGGTTTGATATTAAAGCAAACGCTTGTTTCATCCAGGATTTTATGATTCAATTAATTGAAGCAGGAAAATCGTATAAAGTATATGGACTCAAAGGAGCCCTTTGGATCTCTATTGATAAAGCATACCAGGCATTTGTAAAAAAAAATAAGGTCATTTTTTTTAATGTTGAAGGGAATCCAATTCCATATTTTATAGACAAAATTTCTGCTGACGAAAGTTGGTTGGTAAACCTACGCGATGTTACCAATCCGGAAGACGCTGCCCTGTTGAGTAATCAAACCATCTATGTGGATCAATCCAGAATGAAAGACGTTCCAGACACGACGCAATCAGAAGAAGAAATAGAACCCAGTTGGGTCGGCTACATTTTAATGGATGAGACTTCAGGACAATCGGGTATCATACAGGCAATTGAAGAATTTCCCCAACAATTGATGGCGGTTATCTTGTATCAGAATAAAGAACATTACATTTTGTTACGGGATGAATGGATAACAGAAGTGGATGATACTAAGAAAACCATTCACATGCAATTACCAGATGGGATGTTCGAACTTTAAGCCTGATAGATCATACCAGCCACGCAGGCGGTCATCAGACAAGCAATGGTTCCTCCAATCAGTGCTTTAATTCCCAACAAACTTAAATTCTCCCGTTGATTTTCAGCAAGTGTACTGATACCACCAATTTGAATTCCGATACTGGCAAAATTTGCAAATCCGGAAAGCGCATACGTTACAATCAAGGTTGATTTTGAGAAAGGCTCTAAAATATTTTCATTCAACATTTTTGATAAAGTGCCATACGCATAAAATTCATTGACCATCATCTTCTCACCTAATAATTGACCAACCGATAAGATATCTTGTAAAGGCGTACCAATTAACCAGGCTAAAGGTGCAAACAAGTAACCAAACAAGAGCCGCAGACTCAATCCGTCGTATCGGTTGTTGGTCCAATCAATGATGATCGCATTCAAATGAGTTAAAGATCCTATTTTCAATAACAAGGCATCCGTCAAATAAATCAGGGCAGTAAATACAATCAGCATCGCACCCACATTGACGGCTAATTTTAGACCATCTGTTGTTCCCATGGATATTGCATCCAATGCATTTCTACCCAAACTTGATTTTGGAACTTTAATATCGCGTTGCAAGTTGGATTCATCCGGATTTGGAAACATAATTTTTGATACTACGATGGCAGCCGGTGCCGAGATAATAGATTGAGTCAATAAATGAAGTGCATAATAGGATTGTGCAGCCGGGTCTGTTCCGCCAAGCATTTGTACATAAGCACCTAAAACCGAACCTGCAGTATTTGCCATGCCACCAACCATAATCAATAAGATTTCGGATTTATTCATGGCTGCTAAATAAGGTCTTATCATAATCGGTGCTTCTGTTTGACCCAGGAAAATATTAGCAGCGGTGGATAAACTTTCAGCACCCGAAAGTTTCATCGATTTTGAAAGCAACCAGGCAAATAACCAACATATTTTTTGAAGGATCCCTAAATAATAAAGTAAAGCAGACAGAGCAGAAAAAATGATGATGGTGGGAAGTACTTGGATAGCAAAAACAAAAGCCCAGGCTTGTCCGGGGTCTGCTAAATTCCCAAATAAAAATTCTATGCCTTTATGAAAGATTCCAATGAGGGTTACAAATCGCGAAGAGATCCATTGGAAGATGATGTGAATAAAATTTACTTTCATCACACCCAATGCAAACATGATTTGCAAAAAGCAGCCAACAGCTACTAATTTCCAATTAATATTTTTCTTGTTGTTGCTAAATAAATAACTTATTAAAATCAAGGAAGCCAAACCAATCACCCCTCGAAGTATTTCAATTCCGTTCATACCTTGAATAAAAAAATGAAAAATAGAAATAAATACTCAAATTTATGCTTCTGAATTGATAAGTATATGTTTATAGGAATTTGCGGGGGAAGTGGGGCCGGTAAAACGGCATTCATTGAAAATCTGAGAAAACGGTTTTCAGAGGAAGAACTGGGATTGATTTCTGAAGATAATTACTACAAACCCAGTCAATTCCAAACCATAGATCCACAAGGGGTCATCAATTTTGACATCCCTGAAGCCATTGACCATGAGTTATTTATTCAGGATTTGTACAAATTGCAAGCTGGCGAACCGGTGATCCACAAAGAGTATACCTTTAACAACGACAGCCAGGAATCTAAGACAATACATATAAAACCTGCACGGATCTATATCATCGAAGGGCTGTTTATATTGCATCATGAGGATACCAGATCCTTATTGGATCTCTCTGTTTTGATACATGCAAAAGATAATCTGAAAATTATCAGACGAATCAATCGAGACAAAACCGAGCGAAATTATCCTTTAGAAGATGTGCTCTACCGGTATGAACATCATGTGGCACCGGCTTATGATAAATATATAGAACCCTATATTGATGAGCTGGATCTCATCATAAACAACAACAAGAGTTTTGACCGGGGAGTCGATGTCTTGACGGCCTATATCAAAGCTCAGATTAATAAATAGGAATTACAACACAAGCTTACCTGTTGAGGGATTCGGATCCCTGAAAATTATTGGTCAGTTAGCATGGCTTCAGACATGCAACATTCAATATATTGAGTAAAACCTGTACAAGATTGCAGAATTGTACCATTGCAACATTCCTTTCCCCTCAAGCTACATTTTAAATTTTTTAATCATATGAATTAATTATCATACATAATTATATTAATATATATAATTAGTTATTAATCATTAATATATAATAGATAACTTCTTTAAATAGCTATCAAATCCGGACGCATTATAAATAATTGGTATATATTTTGAAGGGTATGCGGCAAGAGCTAAGCTTACACGTGATTACTCTAAACCTTAAACTGTTTATCCATGAACCGAAGTTTGATTTTATTTAAATGGCTCCGTTTGTTTTTTGTGCTGGGATGTTGGATCCCTACAATCGGAATTGCAGCCAACAAGGCAAATGCCAACTTTTTGCCACCTTTGGCATGTAATGATGTCGTTCAGATTTCATTAAATACGTTTTGCCGGGCAACGGTAACACCTGAAATGGTCTTGGAAGACATGATCGGTGTTGCTGCCGACTACACCATTCAAGTGTATTACAAAGACGGCTCTTTGCAACCCGATTTATTATTTGACGCCAGTGATATTAGAAAAACCTACAGTTTTAAAATTTGGCACAATGCATCCGGCAATTCGTGTTGGGGAAAAATATATATCGAAGACAAATATCCGCCAGAACTTATTTGTGCACCTGATACCGTTCGTTGTGGTGATACCATTACTCCGGAAGTATTGGGTTTTCCAATCCCTTCAAGTTTTATAGTTTCCATTGATTCGATTGGACCGACTTCGTATCTGGTCAATGGTTGGGATTATTGTGGTGCTGTAATTTTAAGTTATTCAGATAATGTAAAAACATTTCCATGCGACAGTTATTGCATTCGTAGAATTATAAGAACCTGGTGGGCGGAAGATGAGAGCGGAAATACTTCACATTGCAGTGATACAATTTGTGTAATTCGCCCTACGTTCATTGACATCGTATATCCGCATCACTATGATGATTTTGATAGAAGGCATATTGCATGTGATACCATTTATCCCAAATTACCAAATGGTGCACCATCTCCAGCTTTTACCGGTTGGCCTGTACCATCAGGTTGTACCACATTGAATGCCAGTTATTCGGATTTAATAATTCCAATTTGTGGAAGTAGCTATAAAATTCTTCGTCGTTGGGTTATTTTGAATTGGTGTGATGGAGACATTATCGAATACAACCAGATTATTAAAGTGGTTGATGATAAAGCACCAAAATTCAGTTGTCCAAAAGATCTTACCATGGGTATGCAAGCGTATTCTTGCAGTAGCTACGGTAAATTGCCCGCACCAGATTCTGTATATGATTGCAGTGATTGGCATTATGAAATATTTACCATGCTTGCAGATTCAAAATCAGGGACTCCTCAAACACGAGGTAAAACTTATTTGGTTTATGATTCCACACAGCAATCTTATTTTTTAGATGGCGCACCAGAAGGTAGAATTTGGATTATTTATCAATTAACGGATGTTTGCGGAAATCAATCAACTTGTACCATTGAAGTAGGTGTAGTTGATAATTTGGCGCCCATACCAGTTTGTGACCAAAAAACGGTCGTATCCTTAAATATAGATGGAACTGCAAAAGCATATGCATATACTTTTGACGATGGCTCTTTGGATAATTGTGGAATCGATTCCTTTAAAGTTCGCCGAATGGACGATCCATGTAAAACTGGATCTGACATATTTGGGGATTATGTATGGTTTTGTTGTGAAGATGTAGGAAAAACCATTCAAGTTGTTTTACAAGTTTCAGATTTTTATGGAAATAAAAATACTTGCATGATAGAAGCTACTGTTCAGGACAAAGAACCACCGGTAGTTATTCCACCAACAGATATAACAGTAGAATGTACGTTTCCAATTGACTGGAATAATTTAAGTCAATTTGGAGTTGTCCGATACCATGAAGCAGATCGCCAGCAAATTATTATTGCCGATCCGTATTATCAAAAATCAAATTACATAGCTGGACGCGATGGAATTGCTTTCGATAATTGTGAAGTTCAATTATCCGAGCGTTATGAGAAATACATCCAGTGTAATTCCGGAACCATTGTTCGTTGGTTTGTTGCAACAGATCGACAAGGTTTAAAAGATTCCGCGTATCAATTAATTACAATAATTAATTCACACAAGTTTAATTCATTAGATATTCACTGGCCGGATGATGTAACCATCTATTCATGTGATAATGTACAAACGCATCCGGATCAAACTAAATATCCATGGTATGATAATAAAAACTGTGCACAAATTGCTGCAAATTATACAGATACCAAATTGTTTGTGGCTGATAGTACCTGTTTTAAAATTATCAGACATTGGGTAGTTATTGATTGGTGTCAATACGATCGCAATGATCCAAACTCTTATTGGGATCATACACAAGTGATTGCAGTAAAAAGTTCGGAACCACCTACGATTGAATCTTGCGGTCCGGTTGAATTTTGTGATCAAAATGCATTTTACAATGGTACGTCCAAGCAATGTCTTGGAAGTTATAAACTTGAAGGGAAGGGATTTGATGATTGTACCGAACCACAAAATCTGATATGGAATTACCGTCTCGATGAAAACAACGACGGTAGTTTTGGTCCGGTTAAGTCTGGAAGCGCTACAGCAGGAGTGCTGCCAATTGGTACGCATCGCTTGCGTTGGATTCTTACTGACCAGTGTGGTAACAGTTCGACCTGCGACCAGGTATTTACAATAAAAGAATGCAAGAAACCAACACCTTATTGTATTAATGGAATTGTAACTGTGGTTATGCAAGGCAATGGAACCATTACCGTATGGGCGAAAGATCTCAATCTAAATAGTTTTGACAATTGTACACAAACGGATCAATTGCGCTATTCATTTTCGCCTGATATCAAAGATGTTTCGATAACTTATAATTGCGACAGTTTATTCAGGCAGCGAGTGGTTACAAAAACAGTTCGGGTGTATGTAACTGACGAATATGGAAATCAGGATTATTGTGAAACTACGATTCGGATTCAAGACAATAATAATGTGTGTCCAACCAATGGTCCGGGATTTAACTTATCAGGAAAAACGAATAAGGAGAATGCAGATGCAATTGGAAATGTAGAAATCTCATTTCATGAACCAACAACGGGAAGTGCCCTTTCACAACAAACCAGTAATCCAAGTGGAAATTACGCATTCCAGGATTTACAGTTAATTGAATTTTATCTTACAGCGAGCAAAAACGATGATATAACCAATGGCGTAACTACACTTGATATTGTATTAATACAGCGACATATTTTAGGATTGAAACAGTTAAATTCTCCATATAAAGTATTGGCAGCTGATGTAAATAATTCAAAAAGCATTACAGCACGAGACGTTTCAGATATTAGAAGAGCAATTCTTGGAATTACCACTGAATTTCCAAATGCAACACCGGTATGGAAATTTGTTCCAACTTACCACCAGTTTGCAGATTCTGAAAATCCCTGGGATGCTCCATCTTATATAGACAGCAAAGAATTACAAGATCGTTTTAACAATGCAGATTTTACAGGTATTAAAACGGGAGATGTTGATTTGTCAGCAGTATCTAATTCTAAAGATGAGAAAAGCATCAACCGGGCGGAATCTTTCAGTTGGAATATCGGACCGATTGTTCGTTTGGAAAATGGTTTGTATCGAATCGATATACAAGCTTCCAAAGATCAGCGAATCGATGGATTTCAGTTGGGTATCAAAACGCGATTTGATAATTTGCAATTCGTTGATTTTGTATCAGGTACCATTGCAATTGAAAAAGAAGAATACAAGCTAACAGAAAAACAACTAAAAATAAGTTGGGCATCCAATGCAAGCATGGAAATCAAAAATTCAGATATCTTATTTTCGATTATCTTGAATGATGTTCAGAAAACACAATTTGATAAATCATTTTTTGAAGGCATCGCTGGTTTTCTGAGCGAAGTGTATTTCAATGATCAAGCGCATCCATTAAAAATAGGAGTTTCAGGAAAACAAGCAGTTGATTTACCAATGATAACATCTCATTCATTGAGTCCAAATCCATTTTCCGAAGAATCTATTTTGCGATTTGAATTGCATGAGCAAAGCCTGTGTCAACTTAAGCTATTTGACCTAACTGGCAAATTGATATTGAGTAAAGAACTGACAGGTGTACGCGGTAATAATGAAGTAATCATACACAAGAAGGAATTAGGTTCCGGTGGATTGTTTTACTATGTTTTATCATCAAGTTATGGATCTGTATCCGATCGAATGATCGTCCAGGATTAAGTTTATAGGTTTAATTACAGTATTTAAGCCGGTTTGGGGTAGGTTCCAGACCGGCTTTTTCAATTTTAGGTATCTATAAAAAGCTTTGGGTTCATTTTACCGCTTTTTACAATGGATATCCATTGGGTTCAACAAAGCAAAACCCCTGGCAAGAAATGAAAGCTAAAAGAGGCAAGAAAATTGCCAGTGGTTGCAAAAGCTTAACGAATTACCCAAACTCAATGAATTAGGAATCATAATGTATATAAGTGTAGAATGATATATGTAACGAATTTATATATTTTTAAATTCGAAGGGTTCGATTTCTAGTAAAATATATAATTAGCTATTAATCAAATATATAAACATTATAAATTAGTATAATATTTAAATATGAATAAATCATATTTAATTTTTTTTAATGTTTTGATGATTAAATTGTAATAAGTTATATATTTGCATTGGAGATATATATAGTATTTTCATCCCACTAGTCTCCATCTCTTTAGTAATCAACGAGTTAGCAACTGGTTTAGATCATGCTGCGCGTGCAGACCGTCTGAATCGCACAATTTTGAGCCAAACTTATTGATTCATAAAATGAGAAAACTAATACTTACACACACAACTGGATTTTTTCATTTGACATGTTCCACAATGGGATTTCGTCGGATGTCTTTGCTGTTAGTTCCAGCATTGATTTTATTTTGTCAAACACGTACGTATACACAATGTCAGACAAAGCCAAATGAAATCCAGGGAATTGTATTCCTGGACCAGAATTACAACGGACAATTGGATGCACAAGATCTGGTCCAATCACAAGTCAAGATTTTGGCTTTTGGGAAAGATGGACAACTTGCCGCACAAGCCATTTCGGATGTAAATGGGGCTTACCGCATCAGCGGTCTGGTAAATAACATCGTGTACCGCTTGGAAATGCAAAAGCCAGCTAATTTCTATTTTGCAAAATCATCTGCTCAAGGAGCTCACGACATTCGTTTTACAACGGCACCTGCTTGTGATGTTAATTTTGGATTGCAAAATAAAGAAGCGCTCTGCGCACCAGAAATAGCAAATGTATTTACAACGTGTTTTGTAAAAGCAGATGGTTCGGATGCAGCACCTACCTTGATTCAAATGCCTTTTCAATTTAAGAGTTCGACAATGCCTTCTAAAATTGCGATGCAAAATCAAACAGGTTCGGTTTGGGGTTTGGCATTTAATCGTTCAAGACAGGCATTGTATTCATCCGCATTTATTAAATACGGAGCCGCATTGGGCGTAGGTGGTTCAGGAGGTATTTATATTACGGATCCTGCAAAGCCAAGCACAGAATTATTTTTAAATTTAAATACCTATGGTATTCAAACAGGTCCTGGACAATTTTTGAATCCTTTAGATTGTGGATACTCGAAACTTGTAGGAAAAAGTGGTTTGGGGGATATGGATATTTCAGATGATGACCAGTATTTATTTGTAACGAATTTATACAATAAGTCCCTGGTTATTATTCCTACAGATCATCCAACGGCATCTTCTATTTTAGAAATTAAAATACCGGATCCTGGATGCAATCAGGGTGATTATGTTGTTGGTGCGGTTGAATATTACAATGGTCAGGTTTACTTAGGAG
>OBID01000985.1_pt1 | contig 10332 bp, 7 predicted proteins | sample 1519781 | NCBI WGS metagenome assembly OBID01 (sample SAMEA3991478, study PRJEB22521) | metagenome | biome: anthropogenic terrestrial biome; feature: sewage plant; material: sludge | place: Sweden | collected 2012-09-26
AAATAGCCCTTATAGGGCTAATATCAAACCACCACTTGAAGTGGTGGTCGTGACTAAAAGGATTACTATGAATAATAACGAACTAATTGTAAAACTGCCAGAGGTTGTATCTGAAGATGATTTGAGAAAAACTATTATTCTTGCAGAAAGTTTATCAAAAACGTATGCAAGTGATAGCTTCTATGCTTTGTTTTTTAAAGGAATAAGCAAATCCATTAACAACCTATATTCAGACTTAGATCTTGAAGAAGGAATGGAGCTTTGTCTCGCTGATTCATCACTAATTGCAGCATCGCTTAATAAGAAATTTCAGCAAGTGATAGTGAGATATAAATCAGCTAATGTATCACGCTCTGATTCCATAGGAAAATATCTGGTTTTGGCTGGATCTACAGTAAAAATCAATCAAACGGCTTCTGTTGGTGAATTAACGAAAAAATTATTAAGGTAATCGATAGCTGATAACAAAATTGATTCTGATACTGGACGTGTATTGATGAATGTAGAGTGTGGTTCTGCGTCACAGGTAGCAACATTGGTATCCGGGTTTCCAACGAACGGGAAAGTGGTTTTTCAATCAATCCTTTGGAAATAGTATATAAGATTAAAATTGGTAACATAAAAACGTATTTATCATTTTCATGTTACCAGTTTTTTTATTACTTTTAATGTCAAGCAAAAGATAAAAAAATTTTTTGTTGTAAAATATTATTAAATAAAGTATAATAAAGTTGTTAAAAAAATATACTACCTCAATGGTGTGGAGCGATTGTCAGATCGCTCCTTTTTATTTTTATGACACGCTTTAAAAAACGGCTAATAGTTTCGCTTTTTTCAAGTCCTGTCACCCGCATAATATATGTAGATGCAGGAAACGCATTATTGTGTTTCCTGCATTTGTTTTTTCGGGAAATAATAAAATGTAAAAAGCTGTACAGGAAATTGTTTTTTTAAATTTCCCGTACAGCTTTTTTACATCGGTTTCAGATATCAAGACTGCCGTTTTCAAATTCGTTAATAACATAATATGCTTTTAATTCTTCAGGCTTGATATATATTGACAACGATTTAATGTCTGTACCGTTTGATTTTTTCCATGCCTTTTTGATTGTATCAGATATATCTGCAACAGAAAGCTTTTTGTCACCAAATTCAATAAAACAATGTTCTTTAATTGACTGAGATGAGGATCTTTTTGATGCAGTAATATGTGCAGAAGTTTCAGCAACAGCTTCTTTAACTGTTTCTTTAACAGTATCCTTGACTTCTTTTACTTTCTCAGCAGCCTCTGATAACTTTTCAGCAGCTTGTTTTTTTGTTGTATTAGCCTTCATATGATTTTTACCCCTTTTTAAATAAATTTTATATTGATTATAGCACTTATATTACTATTTGTCAAATTATTTTGAAAAAAAATATTAATATATATGCTTAAAAACAAAAATGAATTGTAGAGTAAAGTAAATTACTGTATAAAGCACCTGAAATATGATCTTATTAAAAATGTTATGTCTGATTTAAGGAGCATTTTATATCAATATAGTACAATAAATTATCAATGGTAAACAAGTAAAATAATATTCGATATGATAAAATAAGATAAACAGAGAGAGAAAAAATTTTATCAGGGGTTATAATCCTGATGAATTCTATTTTCATAACCATGGCATGGAGAAGTATTTTTATAGTAAAAAAATTATGGAGGTAAAAATTAATGGAAATCAAAAACAAAAAAATTTTTAAGACAATTTCCGGTATAGCGATTGCAGCAACGATATTTGCATCACAGGTTATCACACCGTTATATTCTGTAACAGATAAAGCAATGACATCTGAAATTACAGTAAATGCGGCAGCAAAAACAGTAGAAGATTGTGATTATACCTTTGACGTAAATTCGGTAATAGGTGGGACTGTCGTCAATGAAGACGATGAAAAAGAACAATATATACTTGATCTTTCAAGTTTGCCTGATGATGCGGTTATTGAACAGGTAATGGTTCAGGTATCTACAGGAACCAAAGAAGAAACTGCAATGATAGCCATCGGCTGTTATGCTGAGGGATATAACGAAGACAACTGGTTCTCTGCTTCAGGTACTGATGCAGGTACGGAAATTACATATACATATGATATTCCGGAAGAAGTATCATCACTATTTAAAAAGGATTTCACATCAATTAATATTCAGCATTGGTGGGGAAGCATAGACACCGTTACTGTTGAGAAAGTTGGTGTAAATGTTGCAGGCGGAGCTGCTACTGCTATAAAGGGCGATTTTAACTGGGACAAGAAAATAACGTCAGCAGATTTTGTATTGTTTACTCAATATATGCAGGGTCTGCTAACAGACGAAAAATATGATTTGGCAGCCGACTATGATTCAAGTGGAAAAGTTAATGTTCTGGATTATATACTTGTTAAGAATCAATTGATAAAGAAGCTTATTGATTCTAGTATATCTGATAATGAAAAAAGTGCAATTGATTTTGTACAGAATATTACTATAGGATGGAATCTTGGAAATACTCTTGATTCTACCTGTTCATGGATTACAAATCCGACTCCTGCTCAGTTTGAAACGGCATGGGGAAATCCTGTTACTACAAAGGAAATGATAGATGCAGTAAAGAGAGAGGGCTTCAATACTGTTAGAATACCTGTAAGCTGGGGAGAAAAAATGGGAGCTGGTCCGGACTATAAGGTAAGTGAAGAATGGATGACAAGAGTAAACGAAGTTGTTGACTATGTTATAGATAATGATATGTACTGTATTCTTAATGTACATCATGATAACGATTGGCTCGTTCCTACATATGAAAAATATGATGGAGCAGAGGCACAGCTTACAAAACTCTGGGAACAGATTTCAGAACGTTTTGAGAATTATGATGAGCATCTTATATTTGAAACGATGAACGAACCACGTCTTGTAGGAACAACTCTTGAATGGACTGGTGGAAATGCCGAAGCAAGAGACTGCATTAACAAATTCAATGCTGCAGCACTTGAAACAATAAGAAAATCAGGCGGAAATAATGCTTTGCGTTACGTTATGATGCCGACATATGCAGCCTCCGGTACGACAGTCACAATAAACGATTATAAGATTCCTGATGATCCTAGAGCAATTGTGTCAATACATTCATATTCACCTTATTCTTTTGCACTTGATGCCAAGGGTACTTCAAGTTGGGGAACTACGGCGGATAAGGTATCATTAAAGCAGGAAATGAAGCTTTTGTATGATAAATTTATTTCTAATGGAACTGCTGTTATTATAGGAGAATTTGGCGCAATGAATAAAGATAATGAAGCAGACAGAAACGCATGGGCAGAATATTATATTGCTACTGCAAAAGAATTAAAAATCCGCTGTATATGGTGGGATAATAATCTTGTAAAAGGTGAGGGTGAGAAATTCGGACTTATTGACAGAAAGACATCTACTGCACCTTATCCGGCAATAATAGAAGCATTATTCAAGGGCCTTAACGGTTAATTTTTTAAAAACAGGTTGTAACAAGACCAAAAAATCTTGTTACAACCTGTTGTTTTTATTTTTTATATACTGTTTTGGAGAACATTTGTATTTTTCCTTGAATTTATGATAAAAGTGGCTCAGATTATTAAAGCCAGACATAAAGCATATGGATGTTATATCATACTTTTCTTCCGAAAGAAGTTCTGCGGCATATGTCAGTCTTTTGTCGTTGATAAATTCAGTAGGACTCATGTTGAGGTATTTTCTGAATTCACGGGTCAGATGCTCCTGGGATATATGAGCAAGCTTCAGCATTTTAGGGAGTCCTTGCGTGAAGTTTTCAACGAAATTCATTTTATTAATCAGTTCAAAAAACCATTTCGGAGGTATAATTGATGATGTACTTTCAGAATAAATGTTATCAGAATCAATTATATTATTTGCTGGCTCAGCTTTGCTTATGACAAAATGAAGTGCATTTGAGACATTTTTAGCCCATATATAGTATGAATTATCTATTATTTTTGATTTATCCTTAAATGTAATTACTGAATATCCGAAACATTTGTCGTCAAAGTGCAGAGGTGTAAAGAAAAATGCGTCAGGTTTGCTTGTTTCTTCAAAAAGTTCCGGAAGCATAATTTGTGATGAAAATATGATGTTTTTATAAACTCTTGAAAATTCAATTTTATCAAGAGCAATTGTCATTTTCTCTGAATATGAATTTCCATTACGGCAGGTGTTGTTATCTGTTATATTTTCATTAAGACACAGAAAATATCTCTCATATCCGTCTATAAGGTATGTAAGTTCATCTACGGCAGAAATGAAACTGGTTATGTCGGTGGCTTCAGCAAGCTTTTCGTACATATTGCTTGCTTCTATTGTGGAATTAGTTGCCTGATCGTGACGTATACGTGACTTTATTTTTTTAACAAATTCACTGTCTGACATTTTGCATCCGCAGCTGTCGTTTAACACAAGATGTCCTGTTGAAGACGTCTTGTTGTATATGTGTCTGTTCATTATAATATTAAGAAGAGAACATACACATTTGGTTCCGCAAAGCATTGCCTGTGAGTAATAGGTTGTTATTGACGGGGTATTAAGCATTGAGTCAGCAAGTGCGTCAAAACCTGTTACAGCTATTTCAGACGGTACATTTATGTTGTGTTCTGTCAGTGCATTTGTCAGTGCAATAGCCATAATGTCACTTGCACAAACTATGGCCTGAGGCTTTTCTATTTTTCCTGATGCAATGTCATAGGCAAGATTCTGAGCAGATTGGGTCCAGAAATCACCGTAGAATATATATTTATCAGGTACACTAAGACCGTTTGCCGTCATAGCTTCAATATAGCCTGACAGTCGTTCAGAAGCAATATATGTATTTTTTATTCCTGTAAGGCAGTATATTTTTGTGAGATTATGATGCACTATCAGATGAGAGGTTATTTCAAAGAAGCATTGCTTATCGCTTACACGGACGTTATGAAAGCCTAACTCAGGGGGGAGATCAGAATTCATGCACATTACTGGTACACTGCAATTTTGTTTTAATATATTTATAACTTTATTCTTCACACGGTCTGACCAGAATGTAAAGTCTGCAAAGATAATACCGTCAACTTTGTCGAAATTTATAAGAGAAAATATCTGTTCTTCACCTGACTGATGTCTTGTCTGAGCAGTATTTTCAGAAAAAAATGAAAATACTGCAACGTTACAGCCCAGCAAATTTGCCTGATATATTATACCGTTTATGAAGTGTTCATTATAAGAATTTATTTTCCCGGAGATTACAGCAATCAATTTGCGCTTATTCATTTTTAACACATCCTTTAAACCAGTCACTTTAAATAATGGGTTTACGATTTTTGACGCAGCATTGTGAAAAAAGCATACATTTACATTAGGTCGCACAATATTAAAACTGAGTGTATATTAAAAATGGAGAACAGACTGCGCTGTTCTCCATTTTTAATATGTGTGATTTTTTATCCGAGTAACAAATCACATTTTGGTTATGCTAATTTAATTAAATTCTTGCAACGCCTGTTTTTCTTGCAGCTTCAGCAACAGCCTGTGCAACAGCGGCAGAAACATTTTTGTCGAGTGCAGAAGGAATGATGTAATCAGCTGAAAGCGTATCATCTGTTACGAATGAAGCTATTGCCTTAGCAGCAGCAACTTTCATTTCGTCATTGATATCACTTGCACGAACGTCAAGTGCACCACGGAATATTCCAGGGAATGCGAGAACATTATTGATCTGGTTAGGGAAATCGCTTCTACCTGTTCCGACAACAGCAGCACCTGCTTCTTTTGCAAGGTCAGGCATAATTTCTGGTGTAGGGTTTGCCATAGGGAAGATGATAGGCTTATCTGCCATGTTCTTTACCATTTCAGGTGTTACACAGCCAGGTGCTGATACACCGATAAATACATCTGCACCCTTGAGTACTTCTTCAAGTGTGCCTTTTCTCATGCTGCGGTTTGTGATCTTTGCCATTTCGATTTTTTCAGCATTGAGATTTTCTCTGCCTTCATAAATTGCTCCGGTTCTGTCGCAAAGAACAACGTCCTTAAGACCCATTGCTATGAGAAGCTTGATAATAGCTATACCTGCTGCACCTGCACCGCTTGTTACAACTCTGATCTCTTCAAGCTTTTTGTCTACTACTTTAAGAGCGTTAAGCATTGCTGCCAGTGTAACAACTGCTGTACCATGCTGGTCATCATGGAAAATCGGAATATCGCAGCATTCTTTTAATCTACGTTCAATTTCAAAGCAACGTGGAGCAGAAATATCTTCAAGGTTTACGCCTCCGAATGAACCTGCGAGAAGTTTGACTGTATTGACGATATCGTCAACGTTTTTAGAACGAACGCAAAGAGGAATAGCATCAACATCACCAAATGCCTTAAAGAGTGCACATTTTCCTTCCATAACAGGCATGCCTGCTTCAGGGCCGATGTCGCCAAGACCGAGAACAGCTGTACCATCTGTTACAACTGCAACAAGGTTTGAACGTCTTGTCAGATCGTAGCTTTTATTAACATCTTTCTGAATTTCAAGACAAGGCTGTGCAACGCCAGGAGTATATGCGAGTGAAAGATCTTCACGTGTCTCTAATGGCGCATGGCAGATAACCTCTATTTTTCCTTTCCATTCATAGTGTTTTTTTAATGATTCTTCTGCGTAATTCATATATGACTTCCTTTCGTAATTTTATTGGAAAAGCTTCTTAATCAGAAGTTAAGTCCTTCAATAACATTTTTAAGTGCTTCTGCACTCTTTTGGAGCTGATCAAGCTCATTCGGAAGAAGCGGAGGGGTAAGCTCACGTTCAATTCCGTGTCCGCCGATTATGCATGGCAGACTTAAACATACGTCATTTATTCCGTAACGATCTACTACCAATGAGGAAACAGTGAGAATATTCTGTGCGTCACGAAGAATTACGTCACATATTTTGTTGACAGAAAGTGCAATTGCATAGAATGTTGCACCCTTACGTTTTATAACTTCCGCACCTGCAGTACGTACGTCATCTTCGATCTCAGAAATTTCAGTCTTGCCGCAGCTGTTATGTTTTTCACAGATTTCTGTGCAGTATTCGTTCATTTCCATACCTGCTATATTTGTAAGTGACCATGGAATCATTGATGTATCACCGTGTTCACCAAAAACATAGGCGTGAACGCTCTGAGGACTAAGCTTGACATGATCTGCAAGTCTTGAACGAAGACGTGAGGTATCAAGCATTGTGCCTGAACCGATTACCTGATGTGGCTTTAAATCTGTGCATTTTAAAATTGCATATGTAAGAATATCAACCGGATTGCTTACAACAATGTAGATTGCATCAGGTGCAGCCTTTGCAACAACCGGCATAACACTCTTGATAATATCAACGTTTGCCTGAGCAAGATCAAGTCTTGTCTGACCAGGTTTTCTTGCTCGTCCGAGGGTTACGATTACGATATCGGAATCTTTGGCATCTTCATAGTCTCCGTCATAAATATCAACTGCATGGCAGAAAGAAATACCCTGACGGATATCCATTGCTTCTCCCTGAGCCTTTTCCTTGTTTATGTCGACAAGAACGATTTCGGAACAAGTTCCTGCAACTGTAAGAGTATAGGCAATTGATGCACCTACATTGCCTGCACCAAGAATTGTAACTTTTGTACCGTTCATTGTGGTACCACTAACTTTGCTCATAATTTTGTAGCCTCCGAATATTTAATTAAGATGGAATGTATCAATTTGAACATGCTATGTGTATGCTGCGGCAACCTCTAAAAAAAGTCATTCACTGATTTACATTAAGTAAGAATGTAGTACATCATAAAAATAAACGTAAACCGAAACGTAAACCGGGCAGTAAAAATTCGAACTGTATCATGTTATCTCATCAATACAATTCGGATAAAATTCTCCCAATAAGAGGAGACAAATTCCATTTTATAATAGTATTATCGCGATGTTTTGGAAATCTTTACGTTTAAAATCCATATATTTGTGTTGTGCTTCAAAGTGGAAGACCTTTTTTAGAAGTTACCTTATTGATTATACCATGTTCTTAGTAAAGATTCGGTAAAGATTTTTAGCTGGAAATATTATTTCAGCACGAAAATATGAAAATCTACATATTTAAGCACATTGATTACTTCTTGACATACATGATGACAGCAGATATAATTAAATTGTATGCGCTAATGCTTTGTATAAATGTAAAGGTGAACTATGAAATTATTAAAAATAAATACTAAAGACGTTTTTTTCACAATATTGGTTCTTGTAATTGTCTTTTCAATAAATCTGGCAATTCAGCATTTGTTTTGTACTCAGACACTTATTCCGATGATATTTGTTCTCGGTATTTTTATTATTGCTCAAAAATCAGAAAGCTACCTTCCCGGAATAGTAGCGTCACTTATAAGTGTGCTTACTGTTAATTATGCATTTATGGCTCCGTATTATGAGTTTGATCTGCTTTCGCCAGTATGCGTTTTTTCAGCAGCCATTATGCTTATTATAGCAGTTATGACAAGTACACTTACGACTAAAATAAAAGAACAGCAGAGAGCACGGGCTGAAATAGAAAAGGAAAAAATAAGGTCCAATCTTTTAAGTGGTATTTCACATGATCTGAGAACACCACTGACTTCAATATATGGATCAACATGTGTAATAATTGAGAACTATGATTCGCTTAAAAAAGAACAACAGCTTAAGCTTCTTAATGAGGTACGTGAGGATTCAGAATGGCTTATCAGAATGGTTGAAAATCTGCTTTCAGTAACACGTATAGACGGAGAAAATATAAGTGTAGTGAAAATGCCTGTTGTTCTTGAAGAATTAGTAGATACTATTATGCTTAAATTTAAAAAGAGGTGGAGCGGTCAGGATCTGATTGTCAATATTCCTAATGAATTTATTGTAATTCCGATGGACCCTCTGCTTATTGAACAGGTAATAGTGAATTTACTTGAAAATGCTATGATCCATGCAGCCGGTATGACACAATTGTCGCTTAATGTTAATATTGAAGGTAATAATGCAGTATTTGAAATTGTTGATAACGGATGCGGAATTCCTGAAGAACGTCTTGACAATTTATTTAAAGGGAATACTGATCAATCATGCTCTGCTGACAGCCACCGTAATAGTATGGGAATAGGGCTTATGATCTGTGATACAATTATAAAAGCTCACAAAGGTAAAATCAGTGCGTATAACAGACATGACGGAGGTGCTGTTTTTCACTTTACACTTGAAACGGAGGAATGACAATGGCCAATAATCGTTATAAAATATTGATTGTAGAGGATGAAGCCAACATACTCAGTTTTGTTGATACTATCCTTGAAACAGATGATTATCAGGTACTCAAGGCAACAACATGCAGAATGGGTCAGATGATGGTGTCTTCATACTGCCCTGATCTGATCATACTTGATCTTGGCCTTCCTGATTATGATGGCCTTGAACTTATTAAATCCACAAGAAACATATCCGCTATTCCAATCATAGTCCTGTCAGCACGTGCACAGGAGTCAGACAAAGTTTCGGCACTTGATCTCGGCGCAAATGATTATATTACAAAACCATTTGGTACAGCCGAGCTTCGTGCAAGAGTACGTGCAGCTCTGAGAAACAGCCGCCATAGTACTGAAATGGGTGCTATACCCGGAGGGGTATTCGTACTCAACGATCTTAAAATTGATTATGATAAACGTCTTGTTACAGTAGCGGACAAGGAAGTACGTCTGACACAGACAGAATACAATATAGTTTCATTTATGTCCGGATATCCCGGAAAGGTTCTTACATATGCAAATATAATACGTGCCATATGGGGTGGCTCTGACTCAGGAAGTATAAAAAAGCTTCAGGTTAATATGGCTAATATACGAAAGAAATTCGGTTCAAAGCCGGGGGATAACCGTTATATAATAAATGAACTCGGTGTGGGATACAGGATGAATGATGCTGATTAGCTGCATTCAGATATTATGACTTAAAAGGGAGAAACTGATGAAAATAAAAAACAGAATTAATGTAATAATATTTGTATCAGTTTCTCTGATAATAATTTCTGAGTTGCCGCCCATAAAACCCCACAAAAAAATAAGGACTAAACTCTGAAAATGTGATATAATAAAATCATAATGGAGGAGAAAACAATGGCAAACGAAACAAGAAAAAACTATGACGAAAATTTTAAGAGACATATCGTGGAATTATATGAAGCAGGACAAACACGAGCAGAGCTATCAAAGGAATATAATCTGCACACCACATCGGTAAGTAACTGGATAAAGTATTACAAGAACAGC
>OBID01000991.1_pt1 | contig 10279 bp, 12 predicted proteins | sample 1519781 | NCBI WGS metagenome assembly OBID01 (sample SAMEA3991478, study PRJEB22521) | metagenome | biome: anthropogenic terrestrial biome; feature: sewage plant; material: sludge | place: Sweden | collected 2012-09-26
AGGGTAAAAAAATACGGCATGCACCGTATTTTTTGGACTAGTAGAATTTAAACGGGGCAAGGTAGAGAGTCATCTTCCATACCTAGTTTTTTAGCTTCAATCATGGCTTGAACTTTTTTGCTCGGCAACTTTTTAGTCCCTAGTGTGTCGTAGTGATTTAGAATGCTGCTGACATCATGTGCTTGTAATGGCATCCCTTCACAGCTCATGAACAGGGCAATGACTTTATGATCAATTTTTGCAGCATGCATTGCTTGCAGCATTTTTATATTTTCGACGCGGACGATATGGTCTTTTAAGTACATCTCACACCTCTTTTATTTTGCTTAAGTTTTATCATGCGCTTTGTTTTGCTTAAGTTTTATCATGCGCTATGCATATTTAGATACAAGCAAAAACTGTGCACAAAATGTAGCCGATTTGAAAATTAAGTTAGATATTTGAAAAGAGCTGGCTTTATATATTATCGATATCTTTAAGTTTCTCAGCGTTTGAATGGTAGAGAGCTAATGGCACTGTGCAAGTCTAAAGGCTGGTGCAAATATTGCTAGACAAGCACGGCACGATGTGAGGAGTTGTCTGTTTCTTATTCACTTGGTGCAGTCATATGAGCGGGATAAGAACAATAGAATTGAAAAGCTTGTTCAACGTGCCCATATAAATATCATTCAACATACACAGACAGTATGGCAAACTTGTCGTATGATCAAAACATACACAATATAAAGCTGTAGACCAATAGCATTAGGACATGACATGAATATTGCGGCAAATCCAATTATTGAAGCAGATCAAACCGTCTATTTAAAAGACTATCAAAAACCATCTTTTTTAGTAGACAGCATTCACCTCGATATTCAAGTCTATGATGAGCATAGCCAAGTTGATGCTGTACTGGAGCTGACGCGCCAAACCGACGGTGATTTGGTTTTACTTGGTCGTGATTTAGAGTTGAAAAGTGTAGTCCTGAATGGTCAGCAACTCAGCCAAGAGCAATATACGCTTGATGCAGAGCAGTTGGTGATTCGTAATGCACCAAATCAGATCAAGCTTGAGACATCGGTGATCATTCATCCTGAGTCAAATACACAACTTGAAGGCCTATATCAAGCGGCATCAGATTTGTTTGTTACCCAAAATGAGCCTGAAGGTTTCCGTAAAATTACCTTTTACCCAGACCGTCCTGATGTCCTTTCAGTCTTTACCACACGTGTAGAAGCTGACAAAAAATATCCAGTGCTCCTTGCCAATGGTAACTTGATTGAAGCGGGCGAGGCAGGCGAAGGTCGTCACTATAGCGGGCGAGGCGGGCGAAGGTCGTCACTATACCATTTGGCAAGATCCAACCAAAAAACCAGCGTATTTGTTTGCTTGTGTGATTGGTGATTTGGCTGTTTTAAAAGACCGTTATGTGACCTCGGAAGGCCGTGATGTGGCTTTAGAAATTTATGCCGAAGAAAAAGATATTCCGAAATGTCATATTGCGATGGAAGCCTTAAAGCATTCAATGCGTTGGGATGAAGAACACTATGGTCGTCCCTATGATTTAGACAACTATATGATTGTGGCTACCAGTGCTTTCAACATGGGGGCGATGGAAAATAAAGGACTCAACATTTTTAACACGTCATGTGTTTTGGCGGATGAAGAATACACGACAGATGCCGCGATCATGCGTGTACAGTCGGTCATTGCCCATGAATACTTCCATAACTGGACAGGTAACCGCATTACTTGCCGTGATTGGTTCCAATTGTGTTTAAAAGAAGGCTTAACGGTTTTCCGTGATCAATCTTTCTCAGAAGATTTGCAGTCGGCTGCGGTTCAACGTATTGACGACGTTGCGGTACTCAAAGCGCATCAGTTCCCAGAAGATTCAGGCCCATTGTCTCATCCACCGCGTCCAGACCATTTTGTGGAAATCAATAACTTCTATACTGCAACGGTCTATGAAAAAGGTGCGGAAATTAACCGCATGATGGCAACCTTATTAGGCAAAGAAAAATTCCGTAAAGGAACCGATGAATACTTTGAACGCCATGATGGTCAAGCTGTGACAGTTGAAGACTGGGTAGCCGCTTTAACCGCAGGTTCAGGCGTAGATTTATCCAACTTCTTAACGTGGTATAACCAACCAGGCACACCAAAGTTAGAAGCTGAAGGTCACTATGATGCTGCTGCACAAACTTATACCTTAAACTTTAAGCAAAGTTTAAAAGCACATCCTAAGTATCCGAATCTAAAAGCTGTTCCAATCCCTGTCGCTTTAGCGCTGTTCGATGCTGCAACAGGTGAGCAATTGGTTTTAAACTCAGACAGTTTATTTGAAAATGCCGTCAAAGACGGTGTGTATCTTTTCGATCAAGATCAAGCCAGCATTGTGTTTAGCGGTTTAAGCACGAAACCTGTCGTGTCATTACTGCGTAATTTTTCAGCGCCCGTCAACTTAGAATTTAACTATACCGATGAAGAGTTGGCGTTCCTGATTCAATACGAAACCAATGGTTTTAACCAATGGCAAGCAACGCAAACACTGCTTGAGCGTATTTTACTCAATGGTCATGATGCGCATATTTATATTCAAGCCATTAAAAACACGCTGCCAGATCTTGTTGAACAAGATCCACTCTTGGCATCACGTTTATTTGATGTGCCAAGTGAAGGTTATTTGGGTAGTCGTATCGACACTGACTACGAACCAGCGAAGATTCAAGAACAGCGTAATGCTTTAATTGACAAACTGGCACGTGAGTTAGGGGAGTTCTGTAAAGACACTTATTTGGCTTTAGACCCAGATTTGCAAAAAGAGTTCTCACAAGCCATGGGAGTCCGTGCGCTAAAAAACATCATGCTCAGCATGATGGCACGTCAAGGTGATGAAACCGCTTTTGAACTGGCATATCAGCAATATGAAGCCACAGGCAATATGTCTGAACGTTTAGGCGCATTACGTGTCTTGGTGTGGAACGATGCACCGCAAGCAGAAGCTGCTTTACATGATTTTTATCAACGTTTTAAAGATGAGGCTTTGTCACTAGATCAGTGGTTCACACTTCAAGCGGCACATCCTTGCGCTACAGAAGACACCATTCAATACCTCACTTCTCATGTCGATTATGATTTGGGCGTGCCGAACCGTATTCGTTCTGTGAGTGGTGGCTTAAATGCAAACCCAGTGAACACATGGAGTTTTGGTGTGGATCATTTCATTGGGCTGGCAAAATATTTAGATGAGAAAAACCCAATAGTTGGTTCTCGTTTGCTTCAGGTTTTGTCACGTTGGTACACATTGGCAGAGCCACAGCGTAGCGAAGTGAAAGCGAAGCTTGAGGCTTTAAAACCACAAGTGAAATCTAAAAATGTCAGTGAAACTTTAAGCAGTATGTTAAGTATTTAACTCATCTACGCATAAAAAAAGCCAGTCTACTGACTGGCTTTTTTTATGCAAACTGAAGAATGACAGTATGAAGAGCTCACATTGTTATTTTTATAAATAATGAATATTCATGTGAATAGTGTGAAATGAATCGCATTTTATGGGTATAATGTTATGGCATAACAGATGATTAGCTCAATATTCTGTATTTTTTTCGGCTTCTGTATACAGGCTATTGGGCAGACAAACATGTAGAGTGTAAATAGATATGTTAGTTAAAATTGAAGATGGGTTTTATTTAAATACCGTTCATATTATTGCTATTCGTATTGCGAAAAGTGCTGAACTGGGAACATTTCAAGTCAATGTTGAGTATAGCCCGCATAACCATCAGGCTTCGGGGTTATTTCAAAAAACTTTTATGCAACAGTCGGCAGCAGAGCATTATTTGCAAAATTTGCATCAGCAGATTAGTAAAAGCTAATGAAGTGAACGAGTTCTGCCAAACAAAAAAGACTGCTTCGGCAGTCTTTTTTGTTTAAAACAATACTTAAACTTTTACGATCAGCACAGGTATCGGAGACTGTGTGAGAACATTTTGCGCCACACTACCTAACATCATCTTTTTAAAACCTGTACGGCCATGTGAGCCCATCAAAATCAGGTCTGCACCGACTTCATCGGCCACATGAATAATACCTTCAGAAGGAGAGATGCCGCGAATCACTTTGGTATCCACCTCAATTTCATCACGGTCAAATGAGAGCTTTACTTCGGCTAAACGGTCTTGAGCAACTTTTTCAGCATGTAGGAAATAGTCGGTGATGGCTGGTGCAACTTTATAGAAGTCGACACCGACAAATGGATCAACTGCAATCACACTCATGAGCGTCACACGACTGTTTAAATCTTTGGCTAACTCAAGTGCTTGTTCAACAGCAGCATAAGACATCGGGGATTCATCGACGGCAACCAAAATGTGTTTGTAGCTCATTATCTTCTCCTTAAGGGTGCATCTTTATACGGATCATTTTGCAGTATATGCGAAATCAATTCATATAAAGACGCGTTATGTTGATTAAGCTTTAACAATGAGAACTGGGAGTTCAGTAGACTTGAGAACATCTTGAGCAAAGCTGCCTAATAGGAATTTTTGAAAGCCTTTACGGCCATGTGAACCCATCACAATCAAGTCATTTTTTAGTGAAGCGGCTGCTTCGACCACAGCATCTTCAGAGACTTCACCTTTGATGATTTTAGACTGTGCTGTTACACCTTGTTCTTGTGCAATTTGAACAGCATCCTGAAGGGCTTTCTCAGCATTGTTGTAGGCTTGTATGAAATATTCTTTCATGATTGGAGAAGTATAGTAAAAATCAGCATCTTTGAGAGGGTCTTCAGCAACTAAGCTAATCAATGTGAGTTGACTGCCAAAAACTTTGGCAATTTCAGCCGCTTGTTTAACCGCAGAAAAAGAAATTTGTGAACCGTCAACAGGGACTAAAATATGTTGGTAAGCCATCAGAGGGACTCCTTTTTGTATAAGATTTAGTTCTTGATTTATTGATAACACACTGCCATTAAATGTTCAATTTTGATCGGGCTAAAAATTGAAAATTCATGAAATTTAAAGAAAATAATTCAAAAAAAGCCGATTTACCTGTCCAAAATCTTGAGTGAAAAACTCAAGTTTCAGATTTAAAGCAATATTCTTTAAAAGGTGCTTCTAGTGTTTAAATGAGGCTGAAATGAGACCTGTTTAATTATGCGATGCGATAGAGATTGTATTAGAATCATTTGAAAAAAGGGTGGGGCCGAACAGTATGATTTTTCAATCAATAATAAAAGTACTTAGTACTGTTTTCATGATTGTGCTATTGAGCGCGTGTCAAAGTGTAGAAAAGAACACCAAACTGATTGCGGGGACATTCAATACAGCAACCAATATTCAAATGAAAATGCTAGATCGCTTTGCGCCTCCCGATGTCATCGTACACAATAATATTCCATATCAAGCTAGCCCTGAGCTGAATGTTGATATCTATCAACCCAAAAATATTGAACAATTAAACGCAATGCCCACAGTGGTTTGGATTCATGGCGGCGGATGGGTTTCGGGGTCAAAAGAGCATGCGCGAGGTTATTTTAAGCTTTTAGCTAATCAAGGCTTTAACGTGGTCTCGGTACAGTATCAGTTTGCGCCTGAGGCTATTTATCCCACTCAGTTACAGCAAGTCGATCATGCACTGAATTTCTTACAATTGAATGCTGCTCAGTATCATATTAACCCGAACCAACTGTATCTAGCAGGAGACTCTGCTGGAGCCAATATTGCCAGTCATTATGCTGCGCTTTTGACGAATCCAACATTTGCTCAAGCATCCAATTTTAAGCCGAGCATTCAGCCGAAACAGCTTAAAGGGCTAATTTTGCACTGTGGTATTTATGACTTATATCGCTTTGTGAATACCGCTCCTGAGGAACTCAGGCTTATTGAATGGGGCGTCTATAACTTGGTTCAAGCGTATGAGCATTCAGCCGAAACAGCTTAAAGGGCTAATTTTGCATTGTGGTATTTATGACTTATATCGCTTTGTAAACACCGCTCCTGAGGAACGTAGACTTATTGAATGGGGTGTCTATAACTTGGTTCAAGCTTATACGGGGGAGCGTAAAGAGGATGCAGCTTTTCTAAAGTCGATTTCAACCAGTGAACATATTACGTCACAGTATCCACCTGTATTTATCAGTGGGGGAAATAAAGACTTTTTAACCAAGAGCCAGTCTTTACCTTTCGTCGAAGTGCTAAAGCAGCATCAGGTTGCAGTCACGGAGGCTTTCTATCCAGACTCTAAGGAGTTTTTGGTGCATGAATATCAGTTTATGATGAGTAAACAAGCCAGCCAGATCACCTTTGATCGAACCATTGATTTTATAAAGCAAACCTCAAATCTGACCGAAAAAAAATAAAAAAGTATACAGAAAGACTTGTTAAATTTTTATTATTTTAACAACATACCGACCGATTGGTATGTTTTTTTATTGAGTTTCTGATGAATCCTATATTAATGGCTTATGCTTTGCTGGCGATGGCAATTATTTCTGAAGTGATTGGTTCGACTTTTTTGGTAAAGTCGGAAGGTTTTACCAAGCTATTGCCCTCACTAGCGGTAGTGGTTCTATTTTCGTTGGCATTTTATTTATTGTCTCAAGTGATTAAAGTGATTCCATTGGGTATCGCTTATGCGATTTGGGCGGGTGTTGGTATTGTTTTAACCGCTCTGATTGGTTACTTTGTTTTCCGACAAAGTCTAGATTTTGCAGCAATGATCGGTATTGCACTGATTGTTTCTGGTGTGGTCGTGATTAACTTATTTTCAAATTCAACAGGGCATTAAGTTCGATGCAACAAGCAAGTCCACGTAAAAAGGCACCAGAACAGGTTCGCCAAAGTATCCTACAACATGCGATCTGTTTGGCTGCTGAAAAAGGCGTGACTGGGGTTTCCATACAAGCAGTGGCTGATTTGGTTGGCGTGAGTAAGGGTGGTGTTTTTCATCATTTTCCAAACAAACAAAAGCTACTAGAAGCGATGGTTGTGGAACAGCTTGAACAATTAGATCGTGTTGTTGATGAGTTGATTAGCCAAGACCGAGATCGTTATGGTTGCTTTACCCGAGCCTATATTGAAATTACTTTGGAAAAGCAGGTGCTAGGTTTAGAGCATTCTTGGTCAGCTATTTCTATGATTATGTTGACGGATCGTACTTTTAATGAGTATTGGATTGAGTGGCTTGATAAACGTTTGGCTCGACATCAGCATTCTTGGTCAGCTATTTCGATGATTATGCTGACGGATCGGACCTTTAATGAGTATTGGATTGAGTGGCTAGAAAAACGTTTGGCTCGACATCAGGATACAGACAATGATTTGGAGCTTAAAATTTTGCGCTATGCTGCAGATGGCATTTGGCTCACAGCATTTACCGAGGTGGAAAATTTGTCTGAGACCATGCAACTTAAGCAAGAATTGATTCAACGAAGTTATCAGCATTAATTTTCAAGTTAGCAATATTTGAATATAAAAAAGCACCCATCGAGGGTGCTTTTTTATATGAGGGCTTAAACTTTTTTGGCTTTAAACTTAAATATAAGCATAACTGCAAAACCAAAGAGTAGTCCCCAAAAGGCAGAACCAATACCAAAGAACTGTACCCCAGATGCGCTAAATAAGAACGTCATGAGGGCTGCCTCACGGTCTGATACCGCTTCAAATGCAATCGCGATGTTATGACTAATCGTGCCAAACAAAGCAATACCAGCCAATGCTGTAATAAAAATCGCAGGGAAAGACAGCAAAAGACTGGTCAGGGTGGCTGCGAATAGTCCCATTAAGATGTAGAAGAAACCGCAGCTCATGCCCGCAATATAACGTTTTGATGGATCAGGGTGAACTTGTTCATCTAAACTGACGGCTGCACTAATTGCTGCGGTATTGACACTATAACAGCCAAAAGGTGCGAGTAAGGCTTGAGCGGTACCCGTCCAACCGGTGCGAGTAAGGCTTGAGCGGTACCCGTCCAACCAATCAGTTGATTGACATGTGGGTTATAGCCATAGCTTTTAATCATGGCAATACCCGGTAAGTATTGCGATGCCATATTGATCACAAACAAAGGCAGCGCTAAACCTAAAATAGCAGACATGCTGAACTCAGGTGCCATCCAAACAGGTTGCGCTAGGCTCCATGTGATTTGAGGAGTATGGAAGTCTAAGAATAACGGGCAGAGTAACAAGCCTGCAATCACTGTAATGACAATGCAATAACGTGGGGTAAGTCGCTTAGAAACAATATAAGCCGCCAGCATGGATAAAATAAAACCCCAATGGTCTTGCATACTGGCGAACAATGAAATACCAAACTTCAATAACACACCTGCCAGCATGGCACTGGTTAGGCTTTGCGGGATATACGTCAGTACTTTTTCAAAGATACCGAAAAAGCCCAAAATGGCAGTAACCAAACCACAGACCAAAAATGCGCCAATCGCTTCATGCAAACTATAACCACTGCCTGTCGCAATAATTAAGGCCAGTGCTGCCGTAGACCATGAGGTCGATACAGGATATTTAAGTTTCCAAGATAAAAGCAGGCCACTCAAACCAATACCTAGACCTAAAGCCCAGAACCATGAGTTGATTTGCGCGGTATTTGCACCTAAGACTTGGGCGGATTGAATGACCAAGACTGAAGACACACTAATGCCAATGAGGAAGGTAATAAAACCTGCGAATACTGCTGGAACTGAGAAATCTTGAAATAATTTTTGCATGAAGATCAAAACATAATTTGAATGAGTGAAAATTACTATTGTTCAAGGGTCATACGCTGGTCCTTGAAAAACAAAACAGCACATGATAGATTTTTTATCGAAAATAATGAGATTATTCACGAAAATTACAGTGTAGAAAGTGCCAGTTTTAAGCCGAAGCCACAAAACAGCAGACCGACGGTCGCCACCGCAACGGCTGCAACTTTAAACTGACGATTGAAATAGCTCGCCAGCTTAATACCTGAAAAAATCAGGATACTAAGATAGGCCATACTGATGATTTGTAGAATAATGGAAAGTAAGGCAAAGCTCAGTGCTGGGTAAGCATAATTTGGGTCGACAAACTGAACAAAAAAAGACAGATAAAACAAAATAGCTTTTGGGTTTAAAAGGCTAATGGTCAGCGCTGAACGAAAAGGATGTAAGGTTTGTAACGTACTCTGATCTGTACCTGCTGCAAGCTGTTGTGGGCTTGACTTCCACGTTTTGACTGCTGCAATCAAGAGTTTTATACCTAAATATGACAGATAAAGTGCGCCTACAATTTTTAATAAAATAAACAGCCAAGGAAAAGCATGTAAAAGAGATGCTGCACCCAGCACGGTACATAGAATGAGGATCAAATCGCCTGTGAAAACACCTAATGCACCCCAGTAACCTGTCTTAATACCAAATCGTGAGGCAATGGACATCACATAAAGAGAATTTGGGCCTGGCAAAATCACAATTAGAATTGTACCGATGATATAAGTACCGATATCGATAATACCAAACACAACGTATTCTCAATAAAAAAGCCGATGTTGCATGATAACAAAATCGGCTTTTAAAAGAAGAAAAATCAAGTTAAGCTGAAATTTCTTCATCTAAACCAAAAGACTGACGTAACAGTGTGTTCAGTTGTTGACGAGCTTTAATAAATCCATCAATCCCCCCTTGTAGCAGTTGCGTTGCCATGAGGTCATGTTCAATTTGATCTCTAAACTCAGTTTCACCGAGTGCGTTAAGTGCAGTTGTCGCTGGTGCAATATCACTTGCTGACAGTTGTGCTTTGACTTCACGCGTGTCTTGTTCAAGTGCAGCCAATAAATTAGGTGCAACAGTCAGCAGGTCACAGCCAGCTAGTCCCAACACTTGGTCAATACTACGGAAGCTTGCGCCCATAATTTCTGTTTTAACCCCATGTGCTTTATAGAACTGGTAAATTTGCTTCACAGACAGTACGCCAGGGTCTTTTTCAACGGGATAGCTGTCCACGCCTTCGGCCTTTTTGCGGGATAGCTGTCCACGCCTTCGGCCTTTTTGTACCAATCTAAAATACGCCCAACAAAAGGTGAAATTAAAGTGACATTCGCTTCCGCACAAGCATGTGCTTGATGCACACCAAACAAAAGCGTTAAGTTGGTATGGATGCCTTCAGCTTCCAGCACTTTCGCTGCTTGAATGCCTGCCCATGTCGAAGCAATTTTAATTAAAATACGATCCTGATCTACGCCGTAGTTTTTATATAGCGCCAGCAGCTCTTTGGCTTTTTCAATGGTGGCATCGGAAAAAGCCAAAGAGCTGCTGG
>OBID01000992.1_pt1 | contig 10271 bp, 4 predicted proteins | sample 1519781 | NCBI WGS metagenome assembly OBID01 (sample SAMEA3991478, study PRJEB22521) | metagenome | biome: anthropogenic terrestrial biome; feature: sewage plant; material: sludge | place: Sweden | collected 2012-09-26
TGGGTGAAAGTCAATATGCTGCCCCTGCAGGGCGAATCTTTTTTGATGTCTTATGGAGGATGGCAGGAGCGTTGGAAAATATCGTTGCCTCCCCACGGCAAGCCAGTCTTTACTACCAACAGTGTGGGTGGCATTAAAGATATGGACAGTGATTCTGCCGCCTTGCCGCTAGGGGTATGGAAACAAGTCGTGATGACGCACGATGGAGTCAAGAATAATATCTATATCGATGGAGTACTAAAAAATAGTATTACTGCCACTGGTGCTTTGAATAATACATCCAAACCCCTTGGCATAGGATATGACCCGATAGACAATACAAATTATTTTAATGGTGCACTGGACGAGGTCATGATTTTTGATGTGGCATTGACGAATGCACAAGTAGCTGCATTATTTGCTTTGCAAAACACAGGCCCGATGTTTGGTGAGGGTTTGTCAGCTAATTATACATTCAATGGATCTGGATTAGACTCATCTATTAATATGAATCACGCTCAATTATCCAGTGTCAAAGCGACCACTGATCGATTTGGATATGGCTACCAGGCTTATGAGTTTAATGGGACTTCTTCTTCTATGACTGCGCCTAATACTTCTGCACTCAATGCACCCTATAGTACCATAAGTTTTTGGGTAAAGGTAAAGGCCTTGCCACTCAATGGAGAGTCATTTTTAATATCGAATGGAGGATGGCAACAACGATTAAAAATTTCACTGCCTGGTCATGGCAAGCCTGTGTTTACTACTAACAATTCCAGTGGTATCTCCGATATGGATGCAGGAGAAGGCAATGTACTCCCTATTGGTGTATGGACACATGTAGTTATGACTCACGATGGAACAAATGATAAAATATTTTTCAATGGAATAAAAAAAGCAGAAAAAGCTGTCACCGGTACTTTGCAAAGCACGATGAGCCCGTTGGGTATAGGATTTGACCCGATTGATAAAGGGAGTTATTTTAATGGGTCTTTAGATGAAATACAAATCTACAACCATGCATTGAGCGAAGCTGAGATCAATACCTTGTATCTGGCTCAATCAAAATTTCCAGGAGTCGTCTCAGACCTGGTCGCAGACTTTAAACTCGACGGCAATGGCAAGGATGATTCTCAGTTTGGCAATCATGCTGTAGGAAATATTTCTTCTGCGTCAAATAGATTTAATTTGGGCGCCCATGCTGCAAGATTTGAGGGATCAGATTCATTGATGGCGTCCAATTCAGTAGCATATCAATCTGATAATACGACCGTGAGTTTTTGGGTAAAAGTCAAGGAGCTCCCTGCGCAAGGTGAAGTATTCCTGCTATCTCATGGCGGTTGGCAGGAACGATGGAAGATTTCATTGCCTGGTCATGGCAAGCCTGTATTCACTACCAATAGTGTAGGAGGCATCAAAGACATGGATACAGATTCTGTACCATTGCCATTAAATGCATGGCGGCACGTAGCAGTAGTACATGACGGTGCGACAAATAAAATATTTATCAATGGCGCATTAAAAAACAGTATCGTTGCTACCGGGGCTTTAAACAAGACTGATCGTCCACTGGGTGTTGGGTTTAATCCAATAGATGGTGGAGGCAATTTTATTGGTGACCTGGATGATCTGCAAATCTATAACAGGGCATTGTCCGGCGCAGAGATTGATAGTTTGTATGGTGCACAAAATCAGGCTCCGGCTGCCACAGGACCCCTGGTCGCTTATTATCCTTTTAGCAATAACGCCAACGATATTACACCGTATGCCAATACTGCTAAGATCGAAGGTGCCGTTCCGGGACCAGATCGATTCAAAAAAGCCAATAAATCCTATTCCTTCAACAATAGCAAAATCACGGCTGCCAATTCTCCGCAATTGAATTCGCCTATGACCTCTGTAAGTTTTTGGGTAAAAGTAAATCAACTGCCGGCACAAGGCGAGGTGTACCTTTTATCACATGGTGGCTGGCAGCAACGCTGGAAGATATCACTGCCTGGTCATGGTAAGCCTGTCTTTACAACCAATGCTACCGGCGGTATCAAAGACATGGACTCAGATTCAGTTCCCTTGCCGATAGGTGTTTGGAGACATGTTGTGATGACGCATGATACAGTCAATGATAAAATCTACATCAATGGTTTGCTCAAAAAGAGTAATCCCGCTCCGGGAGCATTGAACAGCACGACAAGCCCTCTGGGTATAGGATATGATCCCATCGATGTGACCAACTATTTCAATGGATCACTGGACGAAGTTCAGATTTATAATGTAGCCTTATCCGGAGATGAGGTAGCTGCATTGTATTTACTTCAAAGTGCTGCCCCAGCCGAGGTAGATACCATTGCACCTTCTGTGCCACTCAACCTGGCTGCCTCTGTAGCTTTTACGGAAGTAGCCTTATCGTGGTTGCCATCTACAGACAACCTAGGTGTGACGGGGTACAATGTGTACAAAAGCGATACACTTATGACCAGTGTCTCAAGCACCAATGCTTTACTTAAAGGTTTGCGGGCTAATACGAAGTTCCAATTTGGAGTATCTGCCTTTGATGCTGCCGGAAATGAATCCCAAAAATCTACGCTGGAAGTGACTTCAGGCCAGGAACAATCAAAAGACACCATTCCTCCTACTGATCCTACGAACCTGATCGCTGATGCAGGATCTAATTCGGTACAATTGTCCTGGACTGCATCCACTGATAATCGGGGAGTAGTAGCTTATGTAGTATTGCTCGATGGAGTCATTATTGATACGGTATTGACCCCGACGGTCAATAAATTTGTAAGTGGACTTAAATCCAATACTGCTTATACTTTCGAAGTGTATGCGTACGATGCTGCTGGAAACAATTCCGGCAAAGCTGAAAATACTATTAATACAAAAAATGAAGTCAATACCGGTGAAGCAGGTTTGGTAGCGTCCTATCCTTTTGATGACAATGCTAATGATGCAACACCTTATGCCAATCATGGCGTGATCGGAGGTAATCCTACTTTTATAGTGCATGCGGGCCTGGGAGGTAAGGCTATAAAATTTGATGGTGACAAAGATTCGGTATTTGTAAAGAACGCAGTACAATTAATTTCTGATTATACCACATTCAGTTTTTGGGTTAGAGTGGATAGCATCAATATCATCAATGCAGAATCTTATATCATTGATTTTGGAAATTATGATCAGCGACTCAAGATATCTATACCTCAACATACAAAGATCGTATTCACTACCAATAGCAAGAATGCACAATTTACCAATGCTATTTCGGATATGGATAGTGGAGATGGCAACGAACTGGTCAAAGGCATCTGGTGGTATGTAACCATGGTACACGACGGTACTAATGATATCATTTATGTTAATGGTATCGAAGCTAAACGCAAGCCTGCTGCAGGCACTTTAAACAGTACTGCGCTGCCGCTGATATTTGGTAACAATGGAAGTAATGGAGGTCAATATTTTAACGGTGCACTGGATAATTTAAAAATTTACAACAAGGCCTTGACAGCTGATGAGGTAAAAAAATTATTTACTTCAGGTACCACGCCGACCAATGATCAATCCTCCGCTGCATTATTAACGGTTGTTAAGGGTTTATACCCCAATCCTGCATTAAGTACGTTGACAGTACATCACGCATTTACAGGCAAAGAAGATGTGATGGTGAGAGTATTTGACATGCTGGGGCGTCAAGTAGATGCCATTCATTTTGTCAAAAACCAAATGCCAGCCGGCTATTTTTCTTTGAATGTCGGACAGTATACACCAGGCAATTATTTGATAAATTTTGTCCGGGATGGGAGCAGCCTGGGTACGATGAAATTCATCAAGCAATAGAATTATATAACAGGAGGAGACTGCTAGGGTTTTCTCCTGTTTTTTAAATAATAAGCATGGAGGATGCATTGTAATAGCGTCCTCAATAGCTGGACCTATTAATTTTTTTAATCAAAAAACATTAATGACCAATAGATCGCCACACAATCCCATACTTACCACCAAAGATATACTCCCCAGTCAACCTGGATTTGTAGTCGAATGTGTGCTAAATCCAGGCGTATTTAAATTTGAAAATAAAATCTGGTTATTATTGAGAGTGGCCGAAAGACCATTTCAAAAGGAAAAAATGATTTCGCTGCCTATCTTAAATGAACTCGGTGGCGTAAATGTCCTCGAATTTAATCAGGATGACCCGGCACTGGATCTTTCTGATGCACGTATGGTCAAATACCAAAACAAAGTCTACCTGTCCACACTCTCTCATTTGAGATTGGTTTGTAGCGAGGATGGACTCCATTTTTATGAACCTACTAATACTGTTACCAAAATTTTTGGCGAAGGCCCATTAGAAACTTTTGGTATCGAAGATGCAAGAGTAAGCTACATTGATGGATTGTATCATCTTACTTATACCCAGGTGTCAGACAAAGGTGTGGGTGTAGGGCTGATGCAGACTGCTGACTGGCAAAATTTTCAAAGACGCGGAATGATTATCCCTCCGCACAATAAAGACTGCGCTTTATTCGAAGAAAAAATCGATAGTAAATATTATTGTTTTCACCGACCCTCCGGCGTCGACCTGGGTGGTAATTATATCTGGTTAGCTTCATCCCATGATTTGTTTCATTGGGGAGATCACCAATGTATACTACAAACCCGAAAAGGTTCCTGGGATTCTGCAAGAGTGGGTGCAGGAGCGTCTCCTATTAAAACTACTAAAGGGTGGTTGGAGATCTATCATGGGGCAGATGAACATCACCGTTACGCACTGGGAGCCGTACTCTTGGATCTCAAAGACCCATCTAAGATCATTGCCCGGTCCGTGCAGCCCCTCCTGGAGCCTACCGAGCCGTATGAGCTGCAGGGTTTTTTTGGAAACGTAGTTTTTACCAATGGCCATATCATCAATGGCGATGAGATCATCATGTATTATGGCGCTTCTGATCAAGTCATTTGTAGGGCAACTTTTTCTATTAAAGCTATTTTGTCATCATTGATTGACTCCCGCTAAACCAAGTTTTATGTTACAACAATTTTTTAAAGAATTAAATTTTTTTAAATCTCATCCTCTTAGTATGCGGATGCTGTTAATCACCAACCTGATATATGGCATGGTCAATCCGATCATCGAATTATTTATCGGTGCATATATCATGCGCAATTCTTCGGATATCAGCCTGGTGGTGATCTTTCAATTGGCAGTCTATACAGGCATCCCATTGACTTTTATGATCAATGGTTTTTTATTAAATCGTGTCCCCATATCCCGGCTCTATTCCTTAGGAATGATATTGAGCGGAGTTTCGATGACCGCTATGATGTCTTTGGGAGAGCTCAGTACGGTGGGTGTATTTGTAGCCGGCCTGATCATGGGTCTGTCTTACGGATTTTTTTGGGCCAATCGTGATTTTCTCGCACTCAACACGACCAAAGACGGTAATCGAAATTATTATTATGGCATTGAAACCTTTTTATACACTATCACGGGTATAGGCATTCCTTTGCTTGCAGGCGGTTTTATTGCGGCTACCGACAAAAACAATTGGTTTGCTGGCAATGTCAATGTCGCTTATTATATCATCACCGGTTGTGTTTTTCTACTTTCTATTTTTGCCTCGATATTAGTGCATCGTGGTCAGTTTCAAAATCCGCTCAAAGCTCCTTTTTTGTTTTTTAATTTTGATAAGTTGTGGAATAAGATGTTGCGCCTTGCTGCTTTGAAAGGGGTAGCGCAGGGATATATCGTGACAGCTCCCACCATGTTAGTGATGAGCCTGGTCGGTAAAGAGGGTTCGCTGGGATTGATCCAGGGTATAGCAGCTTTGCTGTCCGCGGTATTGCTTTATATCCTGGGTAGGGTGACGCTACCAAAGCACAGGGTATTCATCTATGGTATTGGGTGTACCTTATTTATTTTAGGCGCCTTATTCAATGCTGTACTTTATTCGGCTTTTGGAGTCATCTTATTTATTCTTTGCCTGGTATTTGCAAGACCTTTATTAGACATTGCTTATTTTCCTATCCAATTGAAGGTCATCGATGTGGTCGCGCATATCGAAAAACGCAATGAGTTTAGTTATATATTCAACCATGAACTGGGACTTTATGTTGGCCGATTGTTTGGCTGTGGTTTGTTTATCATTTTGGCCAGGTATGTGAGTGTGGTGGTTGCTTTGCGGTATGCTTTATTGATGATAGCCGCAGTTCATTTTATGGGATATTTTATGGCAAAGAGTATAGTCCGGGATATTAAAGTAGATTTATAATCGAATAGTATGCACAAAAATTATAAAATAGCGCTGTATATACTCGGTGTCTCCCTATTGTGGACACGATGCTCCGTGAGTAAATTGATCCTTCCTGCTTCTACCTCAGTAGTGCAAAGGGCCATACCACGCATCGAACTTATGCCCAACCACCCTCAGCCTTACCGGTACAGAGATTGGAAACAAACGGCCCTTGAATTTGACCGTTATGTATTTGATTTTAATCAGCGAGGCGATTATCTCCCTTTGATATGGTTGGATGGCTCAGGTCGAAATTTTCCTGACACCACCTTTGGCATCTATACAGCTCTTGGAGACAGCAGAATGGGGCCAGCTATCAATCACGGCGAAAATCATGAAGCACTCGGTGCATTGGGAGCCGTTTTAGGAGCTACCCTGGTGGGGATTGATAAAAGCAATCAGGATGGTAGGAACTATGTGCATATGCTGAGAAATTATTTCAACAAAGACAATGGATGGAATGTAATCATGGATTTTACCAATAAGGGGGCTCATATCGGTGGCGGCTATGGCAATGATTTTTGGTACGAGATCCATAACAATATGCTTTTTTTTGCAGTAGCCAATTATTATCCACAAGAAAAAGGATTTGATGACATCCTTCATACGATAGCAGATCAGTTTTATCGCTCTGATTCGATCATGGGAGATAATTACAGTTATTCCTTTTTCGATTTTAAAAATATGGTGCCCGGTACCAATCATATTACCCCTCAGGAGGATGTGGCCGGTGGGTATGCTTTTGTACTGTATTCAGCCTGGATGAGATTTCACGAAGAAAAATATCTTCGGGCAGCCAGGAATGCGATGGATGTACTCTACGGTCAAAAAGAAAATCGTTTTTATGAAGCGATGATGCCCATAGCAGCCTATATCGGAGCAAGGATGAATGTAGAAGCCGGGACACACTACGATATTCAAAGGTTTCTTGATTGGACATTTGATGGAGATGCTGTCGGGCGAGAGGGTTGGGGTGTCATAGCAGATAAATGGGGCGATTATGATGTGAGCGGGTTAGCCGGTAGTACGACGGACCAGGGAGGATATGGATTTCTGATGAATACATTTGACCTGATGTTGCCACTATCTGCCATGATACGATATGATCCCAGGTATGCACGAGCCGTCGGTAAATGGGTACTGAATGCTTCTAATGCAGCTCGATTCTGTTATGCTTATGATATGCCTGATTCCTTGCAGGCTATTCCTCAATATAAGGCTTTGACCAAAAATGTGATTGCTTATGAAGGCATTATCAAAGAATCCAGGTACCCGGCCTTGAAAGGCATCTCTCCCATGGCCCAGGGAGATGGACCGTTATGGGAGAAAGGCATGCCCCAAACTACGATGTTTAGCGTATACGGTAGTAGTCATGTAGGGATCTTTGGAGGGACGATAAAGAAGACCAATGTAGAACAGATCCTGCAGATCGATTGTACCAAGACGGACATGTTTGTTACGCAAAAATCTTATCCTACTTATTTATTTTTTAATCCATTTCCTGTCTCAAAAACCATTGAGTTAAATGTAGGTGATCAGAAATCTGATATTTATGATTTGATCCATCATTCTTTTATTAGAAAAAATATTAAAGGAAAAGTATCCGTAGTGATTCCTGGTGATCAGGCGATGGTGTTGGTCTATACTGGTGCTGGTGAAAAGGCAGGTGTGAAAAATGGAATGTTAGAGGTAGGTGGAGTGATCGTAGATTATGGATATCAACAGTGACGAGTTATAAGACAGGAAGCGGATAGTTATTAATTTTCCGTTTCAATAAAGACTTTTTGGAAAGTTTTGCAATTTCAACCTATATAAAAATTTCATTTTAGAATTGTACCTATCTTATATTCTTTCAGTTTCCATGCAGTATTTTCTGGACTTTTATCCAGATAATAATCAGATTAGCATCAACTTAAATGATTGATGAAAAGTGATGGTTTTTATTTAATCAAGCAGGCACTATTATCGCAATACTTTTCCATTTCCGAGTCTTCCTTGAGTTGGTTGATTTGAATGTATTTAATTGAAGCGTTCAGCTCTAAAAACTTTTCTTTTGTAATTGCCTCATAGGGCATTTGAGCGTATGCACCCGATTCTAGTTTTGGTAAAAAACTAATTGATTTCAGATCATACTTAAAATATTCGAGGACGACATGGATGATGTCTGCCTCAGTTGGTTTAAAAGTTATCGTGCAGGAAACCTGATTGTCTGACCAATATTTTTGAAGAAATGCTGCGAGGGATGTTTGTTCCCAGATAGACACTTTTGCGATACTTTTCCCTTGGTTATGAATAGGGAAGGAGAGTACATAGGAAGAATGATCCACCACATCTTCCTCTATGGGCAGCCCTGCCTCCACTAGATAAGGTATTAGAGATGAGTTTTTTGCAATCCTAATTCGACGAATGTAATATTCATATTCTGGAAAATGGCAACCCGGATTGACTCCAGCTAATAGACTGACCGTACCACTGGGTTTGACACTCGTTGTCTTGATGCTTCTCGGGACACAAAGCCAGGAAGAATAGATGGCATCCCACCTTTGGATTTCTGCATATCCACTTTTAAGCCAAATTCGCAAGGTTTCCAAAGAGTTTTTTTCGAGAAAATTGGTCACGCCTGATACGGAGGTGCCTATTCGTCGATTTCGCTTTTGTACTCTATTGGTATCATGCCAGGTAGTACTTACGAGGGTTGCAGTTTTTCCTAATAAGTAAGCAAATTTAAGTGTCCGCAAATAATCTTCATAGGATTCTGCTCTTGATGGAAAGGTTTCAACAAGACAACACAATTCATAGGACTCCAAGGTTTGTTCCCCACAAGGATTAGTTCCTTTTGCTTTTTCATCTTTGTGATCAGCAGGATCACACATTCGGGAGAAAGCCTTGATATTATTCAAAAACACATATCCTGGTTCACCATTTATAGCTGTTTGTTGAGCTAGGGTTTTAAAATCAGTATCATTATTGACAAACACACTATTATTCGAAGCCCATCCCCAGGATGCCCGATGTGCCATACTACCTTCGTATTTCCCTTTTTCAGAATTCCACCGGTAATCTTTCAGCGTACGATACTCACTATTTTCATGGTCTCCCAATGCGATCTGTGCGGAGCGCCTTACATTTCCTGCGACTACACATTGTCCAATGATGTTCATAATATCCGTGATGGCAGTCACAGTCAGATAGCCTTGATCCAATGTATTCAAAATAGTTCGGATATGATCGTGCATCTTGATCAGAGGTTCAGGTCCGGATGATATTCCTCCAAATCCACGAATAGGCATACCTGGTGGACGAATTGAATCATAACAGAAATAGACTGGGTGAGCAGTTTGTTCATTGAAATGTTTAGAAAAATAACTCTTCAATAGTTTTTCAAGACTTTCTACCCATCCTTCTCTTGAATCTGGGATGCTGTATACTTCAGGGTGGCAGTCAGCAGGTTTGTATATTTTTATTTTCTCACTTCCATTCACATCAAATCCTACACCAACGCCAACCATACTCATATCCATCATAAACATAAAAGGTTTAATAGCTTCTTCCTCTGATTGATCGATGAACTCTGTTGATACAAAAGCACAATTAAATAAAGCTTGGCCTATTTTTTTTTCTTGAATGATGGATGTTCCCATAGCCCACAACATTCTGCCGGGAGGCAAAAATTTCATTCGAAATATGCGGTCGTACATCTCTTGTGCCGACCGTTGAGCTTTCTTAGGATTCCAACCAAGTCCATTATCCAGAATATGTTGCTTTTGCAAACTGTAAGTCCCTTCTACTACCCGCCTGACTGTTTCATACCAATGTTCATTTGTGCCATCTTCTTTGATTCGGGAGTAAGTGCGGTAATAAGTTAATTGACCTAAACCATTGAACCCAAATCCAGGGTCTATGTATTTATAAGCTTCTACAAAGCTTGCATCTAATTGGAATATAAGCATGATAAATGATATATATTATAATGGACTAATATGTCCACTATAATAAAGGTAA
>OBID01000993.1_pt1 | contig 10253 bp, 7 predicted proteins | sample 1519781 | NCBI WGS metagenome assembly OBID01 (sample SAMEA3991478, study PRJEB22521) | metagenome | biome: anthropogenic terrestrial biome; feature: sewage plant; material: sludge | place: Sweden | collected 2012-09-26
TCATAACAATTATCCATTTCAATTTTTAATAGGTATTATTTTAATTATACATTAATAATGACAGATTATCAATAAAGATATTAACATACAGTCGCATTTTGCATAAAATAAGGCGTTAATCAAGGAATATGGGGGTTAAGTGTTTTCAAAATTATTATTGTGTGATATAATTTATAGTAAGGAGTGATATAAAATTGACTTATTCTGAGCGTGTAAAAGCGTATTTAAATGAAATATTTGTTTCAATTAAAACGTTGATATTCTGGATGTGTGTCGGTTTGATAACCGGTGCTGTGGTAGGAATAGTGGGGGTTGCATTTCATTATTCAATAGATATTCTGTCAGAGTTCAGGCGTGATAACACATGGGTGTTATTTTTTCTGCCGCTTGGCGGACTTGCAATAGTATATTTATATAACTTTGCAGGAATGGAGAATGATAAGGGAACAAATGCTGTACTTTTAGCGGTACGTGAGGATGCAATTCTTCCGCTGAGGACATTTCTTCTTATCTTTGTAAGTACGGTAATTACTCATTTTCTGGGAGGTTCTGCAGGACGTGAGGGTGCTGCACTGCAGATAGGCGGAAGCATTGCTGCCAAAGAGGGACGACTTCTTAAACTTGATGAAAAGGAAAAGAAAATTCTTGTTATGTGCGGTATGAGTGCGTGTTTTTCAGCATTGTTCGGAACGCCGGTTACTGCAGCAATTTTTTCAATTGAGGTCATAAGTGTCGGAATTATGCATTACAGTGCAATTATTCCATGCATTATTTCATCTATTACGGCATTTCAGATTTCGGACATGCTTGGAGTTGAGCCTACATCATTTGATATAATGATGGTACCTGAAATGGATACAAATATGATAATAAAAATAATTCCTTTTGCTGTTGTATGTGCATTGGTATGCAGATTGTTCTGCCTTGTTATTCAGAAGGTAAAGCGTGCATTTAAAAAATTTATAAAGAATAAATATCTGAGAATTGTAACAGGGGCGGTAATAATAGTTGTTATGACCCTTATTTCAGGGAGTCAGGTATTTAACGGTGCAGGCGGGGATGTAATCGCAGAAAGCTTTGAAAGTCGTTCGCATTTTTATATATTTATTGTGAAATTAATTTTTACAGCAGTTACACTCGGTTGTGGGTTTAAAGGCGGAGAAATAATACCTGCTTTTTTTGTAGGCTCAACATTCGGCAGCTTTGCTTCAGAATTTTTCGGAATAAATTATTCTTTCGGTGCAGGCGTGGGATTGATTGCATTATTTTGCGGAGCAACCAATTGTCCGATTGCATCACTTCTTATGAGTATTGAATTGTTCGGAGTAAAATCTGTTCCGTTTTTTGCACTTGTGTGCGGAATATCATATCTTATTTCAGGCGACACCGGGTTGTATGGTGAGCAGAAAATCATGTATTCGAGAATAAGACCTGAGTTTGTAAATAAAACAATAAAAAAGCCACGTAAATAAAATAATTATTTTTTTAGAACAAGTACTGTAATTCCGTTGTTAAGCCCCAGCATTTTACGTTCTATGCGTGGGTGCTTAAGGTCTGTACGGACATATTTTAAAATTTTGTCACCACTATGAAATCCGTGAATAACTTCTATTTCGTCAATGTCTTTTTTACAGTTTTTAAGAATTGTCTGAATCTGACGCTTTGCCTGGATAACAGGCATATCATGAAGATCTATCGAAATACGTTTCATATCTGATTCCTCTTGAGCTGAAGTGTTCTGAATTCCTCTGCAAGTGAAACAGCATCACTGTAATCGGAAAGGTTGTAGCATCTGGCACGGAATGCGGCTGACCCGTACATTCCTGTAAGATACCATGCAGCATGCTTTCTTGCCTCACGCATTGCTATATGTTCCGGTTTATCTTCCAGTGCAAGTCTTATGTGATAGAGCATGGTATCAATTCTTTTATCAATGTCAGGAGCAATGAATTTTTCACCCTCAAAATATGATTCAATTTCTTTGAAAAGCCATGGATTGCCGTATGAAGCACGTCCTATCATAACAAGATCACAGCCGGTAAATCTGTACATATTCAGACAGTCTTCAAGAGAGGTAACGTCACCGTTTCCTATTACGGGAACTGAAACATTTTCCTTTACAGCTTTGATTATATTAATATCGGATTTTCCGCTGTACATTTGTGTTTTTGTACGACCATGAACAGTAATGGCTGATGCACCGGCCTTTTCCATTGCCATGGCAAATTCGACGGCATTTATATGTTCTTCATCCCAACCTTTTCTGATTTTTACGGTAACAGGCACATGTGATTCTGAAATTGCCGCCTTCACTATTTCACCGGCAAGTACTGTATCCTTCATCAGTGCACATCCTGACCCGTTTCCTGCCACCTTTGGTACAGGACATCCCATATTTATATCAATTATATCCGGATCAAACTGATTGCAGATTTTCACGGCTTTTGCAATAAATTCGGGCTCGCTTCCGAAAAGCTGCAGGGCACACGGACGTTCACACTCTGTTATTCTGCATAATTCTTCAGTTTTACGGTCATTATAGCATAATCCCTTGGCAGAGATAAGTTCACTTACAGTATAACAAGCACCGAATTCACGGTTAATAATTCTGTATGCCCGGTCTGCCACACCTGCCATTGGTGCCAGAGCGGCTGTTTTTTTAATTTTTACATTGCCGATTTTTAAGTATTCCATTTATAAATTCCTCTCGTTAATTTGCTCTAAATAATTTTATCATAAAATAAAAAAAAATAATAGTGTTTTAAAAGAAAATTTGGTATAATAGAAAGGATAGCTAAAATCAATAAGGTTTAAAAGATGGATGCATATTGAGTTTGCAGATCAGCAGGTTTTAGACCGGTTTAAAGGAGGAATAATATGAAAATGCTGGCCGTTGACGGCAACAGTATAATTAACCGTGCATTTTACGGAATAAAGCTGTTGTCAAACAAAAAAGGGGTTTTTACAAATGCAGTCACAGGGTTTATGAATATATACCTTAAAGAAGCAGAGGTTGTCAAGCCAGATTGTACAGTTGTTGCATTTGATTTAAAAACACCTACATTCAGACATAAAGCTGTTGCAACATATAAAGCAAACAGAAAAGGCATGCCTGAAGAACTTGCCCAGCAGCTTCCGCTGGTAAAACAGTTGCTTAAAGGACTTGGAATAAAAATCATCGAATGCGAAGGTTATGAGGCCGATGATGTGTTGGGTACATTGTCTGCAATATGCAGTGAAACCGGAAATCAATGTGCAGTACTTACAGGTGACAGAGATAATCTTCAGCTGATAAATCAAAATGTTATTGTAAGACTTGTGACGAATAAGGAAACAATAAATTATGATGAAAACAGATTTAAAGAGGATTATGGGTTTGAACCTATAAATCTTATTGATCTGAAAGCATTGATGGGGGACAGCTCTGATAATATTTCGGGGGTTGCAGGTATAGGAGAAAAGACTGCAACCACGTTGATAAGAGAGTTTAAAACGATTGAATCGTTGTACAACTCACTTGAAACCACAGGTGTGACAAAGTCAGTATATAACAAGCTTTCAATCGGAAAGGATGTTGCAGACCAGAGCAAATGGCTTGCAACCATATGCAAGGAAGCACCAATAAGTCATGATATAAGCAGTTATCAGTCAGAAACTCCGGATAAAGCAGCAGTCAGCTCATTATTAACTGAACTGGAAATGTTCAGGCTCCTTGACAGACTTCATCTTGAACCGTCAGCAGTCAATGAGGGTAGAACTGAAGAGAAATTACATGAGCCTGTTGAGATAAAAAAATATAAAATAACAGAACTTGATAATAATAATTTAGAAAAAATAATCAAATCACAGCAGGCATACTTTATATTTGATGCTGAGTCAGAAAATATCAAAATATCTGTCGGTGATGATATTTATACTTCTGTAAATAAAGATATGATTATAGGTTTCTTCAGATCTGATACAAAAAAATATACATTCGATGCAAAGCCTGCATTTAAATTTGCATTCAAAAATAAAAGTATTCTTAATGCGATGTATTTTGATGCTCTTATAGCGGCTTATCTTCTTAATCCTCTTTCTACAGAATATACAATTAAAAATCTTTGTGCCATTTATGATGTTCCATATAATCTGTACGCACAGCAGGATGAGGATAATGCAGCAATATCATGTCTTCCAATGTTGTGTGACACTCTTTGTTCCTCAATAGAAAGCTCTGATATGCACAATCTTCTTTATAATATCGAACAGCCTCTGACGGAAGTGCTGGCTTCAATGGAGTATACAGGAGTAAAGACAGATACTGAAGGAGTAAAGGGCTTTGGCAAAAAGCTGAGTGAGGATATAGATTTTTATAAATCAGAAATATACAGACTTTCGGGAAAGGAGTTCAATATTTCTTCACCGAAACAGCTGGGAGAAATATTATTTAACGACCTTCAGCTTCCTGCAAAAAAGAAAACAAAGAGCGGATATTCGACAAATGCCGATGTGCTCGAAGAATTAAGGCCACATCACCCTATAATAGAATATATACTTCAGTACAGACAGCTTACAAAATTAAAATCTACATATGTAGACGGACTTTTAAAAACAGTATCTGAGGACGGAAGAATTCACACAGTTTTCAAACAGACAGAAACAAGGACCGGCAGAATATCATCAACAGAGCCTAACATGCAGAACATACCGGTAAGAACAGAACGCGGACGCGAAATGAGAAAATTTTTCACTGCAGATACCGGCAAAATGCTTCTGGATGCCGATTACAGCCAGATAGAACTCAGAATAATGGCACATATATGCGGAGATAAAAATATGCAGCAGGCGTTTAAGGATGAAACTGATATTCACACAGTTACTGCTTCACAGGTATTCAATATGCCTGTTGAAATGGTTACAAGCTCAATGAGAAGTGCGGCAAAGGCTGTTAATTTCGGAATAATTTACGGAATTGGTGCATTTTCATTATCAAAGGACATAAATGTTACAGTTTCGGAGGCAGATCAGTATATAAAGAGTTATCTTAAAAATTATCCTGAAGTTGAAAAATTCATGAACGATACAGTAACTTTTGCAAAACAAAATGGTTATGTCATGACAATGTTTGGTAGAAGGAGAAATATTCCTGAACTCAGCTCGTCAAATAAGATCCTTCAGGCTGCAGGTAAGCGAATAGCTATGAATACTCCTGTTCAGGGTTCTGCAGCTGATATAATAAAAATTGCAATGGTCAGAGTATACAAACGCCTTCAGGAAGAAAAACTCAGTGCCAGGCTTATTCTTCAGGTACACGATGAACTTATTGTAGAAGCTGATAATAGTGATGCACAACGTGCCGGACAAATTCTTTCCGAGGAAATGACAAATGCTGTTAAGCTGAGCGTTCCTCTTATTGCAGAAGTAAATGAAGGTGAAACATGGTATGACGCAAAAGGTTAAAATAAAAATTGCTGTTCCTGAAGATGGTCTTTTAATGGCGCAGGCTGATGCACAGATTTTCTCGGATTCATGGAACCAGAAATCATTTGCTGACAGTATTAACAATGAAAGAGAAATAGTCCTTTCAGCATTTTGCGGGGAAAGTGAAGAGTTTGCGGGATATGCAGCAGTTTCATATATTTTTGATGAAGCCAATATAAACAGAATAGCCGTTATCAAAAAGTACAGAGGCAATAAGCTAGGCACTGCCATGCTTGACGAAATAGAAAAACACCTGCCTGATGAGGTTATGGTAATTAATCTTGAAGTTCGTCAGAGTAACAGCTATGCCATCAATATGTACAAATTATCCGGATATCATATTATGGGAATAAGAAAAAAATTTTACAGGGTTCCGGATGAGGATGCATTACTTATGACTAAACGAAAGGTATGATCAGTAATATGTTAGTATTAGGAATAGAAAGCTCATGTGATGAAACCGCAGCGAGCGTTTCTGAAAATGGTATAAATATATTGTCATCTGTTGTTTCAACACAGATAGAGGAGCATAAAAAATTCGGCGGGGTAGTACCGGAAATTGCTTCGAGGCGACACAGCGAAAATATTCTTGCTGTTGTAAGTGAGGCTCTGCAGAAAGCAGATAAAAAACTGGATGATATTGATGCAATAGCTGTGACTTATGCTCCGGGTCTTATAGGTGCACTGCTTGTCGGAGTAAGCTTTGCCAAAGGACTTGCAATGGCATCAGGAAAGCCGCTTGTTCCTGTTCATCATATATCTGGTCATATTGCAGCGAACTATATAGCCCATCATGAACTGAAGCCTCCTTATCTGTGCCTTGTCGCAAGCGGAGGACACAGCAATATCATTGAAGTTATTTCATATACAAATTTTAGGGTAATAGGAAGAACAAGAGATGATGCTGCAGGAGAGTGCTTTGACAAATGCGCAAGATCTCTTGGATTTCCTTATCCAGGAGGAGTACATATCGATAAAGCTGCTTCTGTCGGAAATCCTATGACATATAAGCTTCCTGTTCCAAGAGTTGCAGGAAGTGACTATGATTTCAGTTTTTCGGGACTTAAAACGGCAGTTATCAATACGGTTCACAATGCAGATCAGAAAGGTGAAAAGATAAATACAAATGATATGGCAGCTTCCGTTCAGAAAATAATTTCTGATGTGCTTACTGATAAACTGATATCTGCAGCAAAAGCTACAGGTTATAAAAAAATTGCATTGGCTGGAGGCGTTTCTGCAAATACCGGAGTCAGAAATGCATTGTCAAATGCATGTGATGAAAATGAATTTGAATTGTATATGCCTCCTTTGTCATTATGCGGTGATAATGGTGCAATGATTGCATGCCAGGGATACTTTAATTATGTGGCAGGAATTACTGCTGATGAGAGCCTTAATGCCATAGCAACACTCTCTATAGAAAAAATATCAGAATAAATTTGTGTTCATTTTCTAATAAATTAATTTTCTATTGACATCCGGGACTATAAATATTATAATATAATTGTTTATGAAATTTTTAGTCAATAAAAATTTCTGCAATAAATAAACAAAAACACAGGAGGATTCATAAATATGTCATTGACAAAAAACCCTAATGTCTTAAAGTGGGTAGACGAAATGGTTGCCCTTACACAGCCTGATCAAGTGGTATGGATTGATGGTAGTGATGAACAGATTTCTTCTTTAAAGAAAGAAACAATCTCTACAGGAGAAATGATTGAACTTAATCAGGAAAAGCTCCCTGGATGTTTATATCACAGAACACTTGCTAACGACGTTGCCAGAGTAGAGGACAGAACATTCATCTGCACATCAAAAAAAGAAGATGCAGGTCCGACAAATAACTGGTGCGCTCCTGAAGAAATGTATGCAAAGCTCAGACCTATGTACAACGGAGTTATGAAGGGCAGAACTATGTATGTCATTCCTTATTCTATGGGTCCTATCGGCTCACCTCTTGCAAAAGTTGGTGTAGAAGTTACTGATTCAATATATGTTGTACTCAATATGGACATTATGACCAGGATGGGAAAATCAGCATTCGAAAATCTTGGAGATACATCAAACGACTTTGTTCGCGGTCTTCATTCAAAGGCCGATGTTGATCCTGAAAAGAGATATATATGTCATTTCCCTGAAGACAATACAATATGGTCAATAAATTCAGCTTACGGCGGAAATGTACTTCTCGGAAAGAAATGCTTTGCTCTTAGAATTGCATCATATCAGGGTAAAAATGAAAGCTGGATGGCTGAGCATATGCTTATCCTCGGAATCAAAAAACCTGATGGAGAAGTTAAGTATATTACAGCAGCATTCCCTTCTGCATGTGGTAAAACAAACCTTGCAATGCTTATCCCGCCTGAGGGATACCGTAAGGATGGTTATGAAGTATTTACTGTTGGTGATGATATTGCCTGGATGAAGCAGGGTGCTGACGGAAGACTTTATGCTATAAATCCTGAAAACGGATTCTTTGGTGTTGCTCCGGGAACAAATGAAAATTCAAACTATAATGCACTTGAATCAACAAAGAAAAATACTATTTTTACAAACGTTGCTATTAATAATGATGATAACACAGTATGGTGGGAAAAACTTGATAAGAACCCTCCGGTAAATGCAACAGAGTGGAAGGGTGCAAAGGTAAACGGCCCTGAATATACGGCAGAAGGAAACAATCTTGCACATCCAAACTCAAGATTTACAGCTCCTGCTGTAAACTGCCCATGTATCTCACCTGAATTCAACAATCCTAACGGCGTTCCGATTTCAGCAATTATTTTTGGCGGCAGACGTGCAAAGACAACTCCGCTTGTATATCAGTCATTTGACTGGGCACACGGAACATTTATCGGTTCAGCTGTTTCATCTGAAACAACAGCAGCTGCTACAGGTGCTGTTGGCGTTCTCAGACATGATCCTATGGCTATGAAACCATTCTGCGGATATCATATGGCTGATTACTGGGCTCATTGGCTTGAAATGGGTGAAAAGCTCGGTGACAAAGCTCCTAAGATATTTAATGTAAACTGGTTCAAGACAGACGATGAAGGCAACTTTATCTGGCCTGGCTATGGCGATAATATGAGAGTTCTCGACTGGATTATCAAACGTTGTGAAGACAAGGTTGATGCTGAAGAGACTGCTATAGGATATCTGCCTAAGGCTTCAGACCTTAACATTAAAGGTATTGAAGGTGAAATCACACCAGAAGTTCTTGATGAACTTTTGGCTGTTGATAATAATCTTTGGAAGAATGAAGTAGAAGACTTGAGAGGATTTTACAAACAGTTCGGTGACAGACTTCCTAAGGAGATTGCAGAAGAACTTGATGGTCTTGAAAGCAGACTTAATAAATAATAAATTTTGATAAAAATAAAACTGGCAGACTGTATGATAATCAGTCTGCCAGTTTTTGATATATAAAAACTATTGAAACAGTTTAAGATTTAAAGTTGTTATTTAGCCTTAACATATAATCTTATAAATTATGTAAGCAAGGATGAATCACTGTGGAAAAGCTATCAAAGAACCCGAACATTTTAATAAATTTGAACTTTAATGCTGAGTAGAGAAGGTGAATAGTTATTCTTCATTTATTTGGTCAATTTCAGGTTGTACGATTTTGATTTGTATTTTTATAATTTTTTGTACGCTTTTTTCCAGTATTTTTATTTCAAGACAACTGAACTGAATAATTTCATTAAGTTCCGGAATATGGCCTATTATCTCCATTATCCATCCGCTTACGGTATTAGCATTTGATATTATAAAATTATCAGGCATATTAAGTGTATTAAGCATTTCATCAATTGTAAGTTCTCCGGATGCCTCATATAGATTTTCATTTATTTTATTTATAGGAGATATTATCTCATCATCTTCATCGTATATTTCGCCTACAAGCTCTTCTATGATATCTTCCATTGTAATAATACCCTTGGTTCCTCCATACTGATCCAGAATAACTGACATATGTGTTTTGGATCGCTGCATTTCATGGAGAGCATCATTAATAAGCTTGAATTCTGATATAAAAACAACATTTTGTACTATTGACCTGATATCATTACCATTTTCCGAAATCAGTTTAAAGAAATCCTTCTGCGTTATTATACCCATAATGTTATCGAGATTTTTCTCATAGACAGGAAGCCGTGAAAACATCTCATTAAGAAATACTTTTTTTATTTCATCAACAGACATATTTATTTCTATTCCGACTACCTTTACTCTTGGAATGAGTATCTCGCTGACATTTGTTTCATCAAAGTCAAGAGCACTTCTTACCAGATTGCTTTCAGATTCTTCAAGGACTCCCTCTTCTTCGATTTCATCAATTATGTACTTTAATTCATCTTCTGTTACAGTAGGTGCTTTTTCCGAACCATTATACAGAAGAGGTGTCAGTTTTTTAATGGATGTAAATATAAAAACAAGAGGGGTAAGAATAGTAATTGCTAATGACAGTGGTTCAACAAATAAAAAAGCAAATTTCTCAGAATGCTCTTTTGCTAAGCTTTTAGGCATTATTTCTCCGAATATCAGTACTACTACAGTCATTACTACTGTGGCTATTCCTACACCTTTAGATCCTAACAGATCAGTAAACAGTACAGTGCTGATAGATGTTGATGCAATATTCACCATATTATTGCCTATGAGAATTGCGGTGAGAGCATTATCAAATGAATCGGTTATTACTAGTACTTTTTTTGCTTTTATATTTCCCTGAGAAGCATAATTTTTTAGTCGTACTTTGTTTATAGTTGAAAATGCTG
>OBID01000994.1_pt1 | contig 10235 bp, 9 predicted proteins | sample 1519781 | NCBI WGS metagenome assembly OBID01 (sample SAMEA3991478, study PRJEB22521) | metagenome | biome: anthropogenic terrestrial biome; feature: sewage plant; material: sludge | place: Sweden | collected 2012-09-26
CTATCAAATCCTGCACGGGGATGTGCCTCGTTACGACGCCTATGTCGAAGCCACGGGCGTAGCGGCGAAGCAGTACTACTTTTCGCGACTATTGATCAGCAGGCCGGCCGGCCACGCGATGTTGCGCGATCCGCGCGTCAAGGAAAAGCTCGTCGAATACGGCTTCGTCGCCTATTGGCGAGAGAAAGGCTGGCCCGCCATCTGCCGGCCGCTGAGCGAGACTGATTTCGGGTGTGGCCTGGAACCAGCAGCGACGAGGCCGCCATGAGCCGATGCGCCGGACCTCGTGTCCCCGCACCGGGATGGGCCGGAGCGGCGGATGGGATTCCCGAAATGAGCCTGTTGACCGAACTCCGCCAACTTCACGCGGCCAGGTCCAGCGATGCATCGACGGCATCCCAGGCAACGCAGATGAGGTTTGCTTCGTCTCGATCGATGAGGCCGGCAGCTTCGAGGGCGGCAACATCGGAATGCACGCGCTTGTAGTCGCGGCCCAGGGCCTGTGCCAGTGCGCGAACGCTACTGGCGCCGCGCGCGCGCAAGGCGCGAAGCAACTCCCATCGCTTGGGCGTGAGGACGGCGAGCAAGGCCGGAAGGTCGCCAAAGGTGAGGTGGCGCTCCGGTGCCTTGAGGCAGCCGGTTTCCGCGCGTTGCCAAGCGTCCACGAAACGCTGGCCCATCTGCGCCAAGCCACCGACATGCACCAGCAATTTCGACTTCCTGCTCATGCGTCACCTCGGTATCGCGCAACGTCGGCGAGAAAATCCGCGATCAACTTTTCCACGCTCTCGAATTCGTACGCCGACTCCCTCCGCCCGATGTGGCGGTGGTCGCCCTTGCCGCGTTCGTTGTCGTAACCGACGATCCGAATTCCGCCATGACCGTAGAACAGCCGATACTTCAGCCCATGCGGCCGCTCGGCGTCCGACTCCGGCAATTTCCAGATCTTCATTTCGACAATGCCGCCGTCACTGAAATCCTGCCGGTCGGAAAACAGCAGCATTGCCTTTGCCATATGGCATGTTATGCCATATCATGCGGAACGGTCAAGTCGCAACCACCTGCTTCAAGAGTCGGCATCCGGGAACATCAGCAGCCATGAGCACGACTTTCTTCGGAGAACTCAAGCGCCGCAACGTGATCCGCATGGCCGGGTTGTACCTGGTGGGTGCATGGCTGGCCACCCAGGTAGCCGGCACCGTGCTGCCGATCTTCGGCGCGCCGGATTGGATGGCGCGCGCCGTGGTGATCCTGCTGGCCATCGGCTTCATCCCCACCCTGGTCATTTCCTGGGTCTTCGAATTGACCCCGCAAGGCTTGCGTCGTGAGGATGAACTGTCCGAACGCAGATCCACGTACTCGGGTGTCGATCGACGTGCGCGCAGAAGCGATGCTTCGGCCGACGAGAAAGTCGCATCGGCACAAACGGCGCGACGCCTGGACCGCACCATCATCGTCGTCCTGCTGGTGGCGCTGGTGTACTTCGCCGTGGACAAGTTTTTTCTTGCGACACAATTTGGCGCAGCGACGAAGGCGGAGGTCACGCAAGCGTCGTCTTCGAACCGGGACCTGATTGCCGTCCTGCCCTTCCGCAATCGCAGTGCAGCCACCGGGGATGAGTATTTTGTCGAAGGCATCCACGACGACCTGCTTACCCAATTGTCGAAGGTCGCCGGCTTCAAGGTGATCTCGCGCACGTCGATGATGCATTACGTCGACAGCAAGCTCTCGATTCCTGAAATTGCGCAAGAGCTGGGCGCCGCCGTGGTGCTTGAAGGTGCGGTGCAACGCTCCGGCGACCAGGTGCGCGTAAACGTGCAGTTGATCGACGGCAACACCGATGTGCACCTGTGGGCGGAAATCTACGATCGCGCGCTCAATACCGAAACCCTGTTCGAGATACAGGCGGACATCGCAAAGGCCATCGCCAATGCCATGAAGCTGGTGCTGAGCTCGGCCGAGGCGAGCACGCTGGCGAGCGGGTCGACCCACAACCTGCAGGCTTATGAAGCATTCCTGCAGGGCAAGTTGCTGGCGGCGCTGGATCGGGCAACACCGGAGCGCATGCAGTCGGCGATCCAGCAGTTCGACCGAGCAATTGCGCTGGATCCGCAGTTTGCGGATGCCTGGTCGCGCAAGGTGCGCGCCCAGCTGACCAGTTACTGGTACGGCTTCAGCGATGTGTCATCCCGGGATGCCGCCATCGTATCGATGGAGCAGGCGCGCAGGCTGGCCCCGGAAGCCATGGAAACCTGGCTGGCCCAGGCCTACATCTACTACTGGGGCAGTCGCGATTACGACAGCGCCGAGGCCACTCTGGCGCGCGTCCTCGAGCGGGCTCCCGAACTGGCCGAGGCCTGGTATGCGCGTGGACTGGTTGCGCGTCGGGATGGGCGTTTCGATGATTGCGTCAAGGCGCTGCGACGCTCGCTGGAACTGGACCCGCTCAACACCGACATCATGCTGGAAGTGGCCAATACCCTGCTCAGTCTGGGCCGTGATGAAGAAGCCGCGCCCATCTACAAGCGCCTTGCGGAACTGGGCCAGGACGTCAACATGTTCAGCGCGGAAAGCGAATTGATGCGCGGCAACGTGGAAGCGGCCTGGGCCGCAGTGAAGGGGCCGAACGAGTTTTTTGCCTCGCTGCCGTTCCAGATTGCCATCGCCAGCCGCGATCCGCAGCGCATCCAGCGTGCCCTTTCGCTTGAACTCTGGCCGCAAGCCCTGCGCCAGGTTCCGGACTATCCGGAAACCTATGCGATGGCAGAGGCCGAAGGCTTGCTGGCGATGGGTCGTGCAAAAGAAGGCAAGCAGCGCCTGGCCGAGATCAAGGCGCGCCTGGACAAGCTCGACAAGCCCTATCCTGGCGGCTGGTCGTCCAGTGGCGGCTACTTCTATTTTCCCTGCCAGCTGCCCGGTTTGATGGCTGATCTGGCTGGCGTTCGCGCGGCCGAAAACGACTACCTCGAGAACGCGCCCAAGGACGCCTGGGCGGATTCATCGCGACGCGCCGCCCTGGCCGTCGCCTTCGCGCGCGCCGGGGATGCAGAACGTGCCTTGCACCACCTCGACGTGGTAGTGCAAATGGTCGGACCGTTCGCCTACGCCAGCCTTTCCGTGGTGCCCGGGTTTGACTCGCTGCGCGAGGAACCACGCTTCAAGGCGATGAAAACCGCCTACGAACGCTGGAAGGCGGAGCGCAAGCAGGCAGCAGAAGGTACGTGAGCCGTTTTCGCAGCGAGCTCATTCGCCGCGGTGGTGGGACAGGCGGGCTTTGCGGGTTTCGCCATGCGAAACAGAATTCGAAGAAAAAACGGTGCTGATTCGATGCATCGAATCAATCGGAAAGCGGCCACAGCGGCCACCATCAAAGCGCTGACGACTCGGCTGATCCCAGCGCAGGCGGCGATGCGGGTGGTTCGCCTGCAGTGCCCCGGTGCAGAAACAGTCAAACGTCCGCAGCAGCGTGGCCCCTGAGAGGCCACGCTGCACGGTGTTTGCTCAGGCAGCGGCGTCTTTCACTTTCTTCAACGGACGCACCTTGACCTTGGTCGATGCCGGCTTGGCCGGGAACCAGCGTTCGGCGCCAGTGAAGGGATCCTTGCCGAAGCGCTTGGGCTTGGCCGGCACCGAAACGGCGGTCAGCTTGAGCAGGCCAGGCAACACGAACGCCTGTGCTCCCTTCTTGCTGATGGCGCTCAAAACGGTGGATTCCAGGGCTGCGAGTACGGCCTTGACCGACTTGCCATCGACTCCGGAGGCGTCAGCCAGGTGACTGGCCAGTTCGGACTTGGACAGGATGCTCTTGACGGACTTGGAAGCGGCAGGCTTGGTGGCCTTCTTCGCGGCAGGTTTCTTTGCGACTTTCTTGGTTGCCATAGGTTCTCATTCTCGAAGCATAGGTTCGCCCGCGCTGGGAACGCGCGGGCGGCCTTGGGCAGGCGCGCTGACTTTAGCGCGGAACACCGCAAAAAGGGCGAAAACCCGGCCAAATTCCCGGAAAAGAATGCTGGACCCATACGGCCCGTCTTGCATGAATTGAGCAGTGTCGCCGCGTATTGCCGGAGCGCCTGCCAGCGGCCCGCGCCGCCTTTCTGCACGGCATGGATCATCCACGCACAGGCGAATCCTGCCTTCATCGTCGAATCGAACCAATTCTTGATTGCGCTGGCACAGTTGAACGGTTTCCCTGCGCCGGTGATTCGGAGCGCGCCCTCCATCACCTGGATGCCGTGATGCAAATGATCGGACCGTTTGGCTAAGCAAGCCTTTCCATCTTGCCCGGGCTGGATTCCCTGCGCGAGGAGCCGCGCCTCCTGGCGATGAAGGCGGCCTACGAACGCTGGAAGGTGGAGCGCAAGGGCAAAACTCGGAAGGTGTGAGCCATGCAGGTTGCGAGGGTGGCGACGAAATCCATCGCGCCGCCTTCTGCGTTGCACGGGAGTCGAGTCGTTGCTTCAGCACGGAATCGATTTGACGCTATGCTGTTGCGCGTAGTCGCAGCGGATGGACGGATGTCTGCAGCCCTTGACCCGAACCAGATCACCAGCCTGCTGGGGCGAATCAGCCAGGGCGATGATGCGGCGTTGGCGCAATTGACGCCGCTGGTTTATGCCGAGCTCAAGGAATTGGCTGCGCGCGCCATGCGCCAGGAACGTGACAATCACACTTTGCAAACCACAGCCCTGGTCAACGAGGCTTGCCTGCGTTTGCTGGGAGACCAGGCGGCTGCGGCGGCCAACCGCGCGCAATTTGCCGCCCTTGCTGCCCAAGCCATGCGCCGCGTGCTGGTCGATCATGCGCGTCGTCGCCAGGCGGCCAAGCGACCGGATCCGGCGCAGCGCATCGGCATCGAGGAAATCGACCTGCCCACCGACGGCGAGCAGTTTGTCGATCTGCTTGCCCTGGATTCGGTACTCGAACGTCTTGCGCAAATCAGTCCGCGACAGGCCCAGGTGGTCGACATGAAGTTCTTTGCCGGCATGGAGCTGGAGCAGATTGCCGACCTGCTCGATGTGGCGCGCCCGACCGTCGTTCGTGACTGGCGCATGGCGCGTGCCTGGTTGCAACGCGAGCTGGCGTGATCGGGGAGTCGGAAAACTCGGGGATTGACGAGGCGGCCGAGTGCTATCGTCGTGCACAGGCACTGGTGCACGAAGTTCACGAGCTGGCCGAGGCGGAGCGTGTGCGTCGCCTGGATGAAGCCTGTGCCGATGACCCGGCCTTGCGTCGCGAAGTGGAGTGGCTGCTGGCGTCCATCGAAAACCCGTCGGACGATGAACTGGGCGCATTGCAGCTTGGCGTGGAGACCGAGCGGAACGCGGTATTCTCGAAAGCTCGCCTGGACGCGCAAACGGCGGCCAGTTACCGCCTGATCGAACGCATCGGCGAAGGCGGCATGGGCCAGGTCTGGCTGGCCGAACGCGAGCAGGGCGAAGTGCGCCAGCGTGTCGCGCTCAAGATGCTGCGCGGTACCGGCGTGGGTGAACCGGGGGCGCTCGCGCGGTTTCTGGACGAGGGGCGCATCCTCGGCGCGCTCAACCATCCCAACATTGCCCATCTGCTGGAGGCCGGTCAGGGCCAGGATGGCGTTCCTTATCTGGCCATGGAGTTTGTCGATGGCGAAACGATCGACCGCTGGTGCCAGGCGCGTTCACTGGTCCTGCGTGACCGCATCGCCTTGTTCATCAAGGTGTGTGCGGCCGTCGAGTACGCGCACTCCAATCTCGTCATCCATCGCGACCTGAAGCCGGTCAATATCCTGATCGGTGCCAGCGGCGAGCCGAAACTGCTGGATTTCGGTATTGCGAAGCTGCTCGATGCCGATGCCGGCAAGACGCGCGCGGCGACGGCCACCCGGGCCATGACCCTGGCCTACGCCAGTCCCGAGCAGATCGAGGGCAAGCGACTGGGCACGGCCAGCGACATCTACTCGCTTGGCATCGTGCTGTACGAGCTGTTGGCCGGAGTGCGTCCGTTTGATCACCTGGATACAGACCACGCACGCTCCAATGCCATCGTTTCGGGAGATGTCGCGCCACCGAGCGCGATCCAGCGACGCTTGATCACGCACGCGCGGCAACCGGCATCGACATCGCGCATTCCAGCCGATCTCGATGCCATCGTCATGAAGGCCTTGCGGCGCGAGCCAAGCCAACGTTATGCGTCGGTCGCGGAACTTGCAGACGACCTGCGTGCATTCCTGGCTTCGCGCCCGGTCCAGGCCATGCGCGGTCGCACCGGTTACCGAATGCGCCGCTTTGCCTGGCGCAACCGCTGGGCACTGGGTGTAACGGTTCTGGTGCTGGCACTGGCCAGCGCGTTCACCTGGCGTACGGTTCTGGCCGAGCGCGAGGCGCGTGCGCAGGCGGCGATTTCTGATCGCGTGGCTGAATTCCTCGTTTCCGTATTTGCCGCGTCGGATTCCAACGTCAATCCGTCGTTGACCCACGCCCTGACCGCGCGCGGTGTGCTCGATGCGGGTGCCGCGCGCATCGATGGCGAACTCGGCGACCAGCCACGCATCCGCGCGCGCCTGTACGAGGCCATCGGCAACGCCTATCGGCACATGAACGAGAACGCAAAAGGCGTGGCGATGCTGCGCAAGGCGGCCGACATCAATCTCGATCCGGCCATTGGCCAACCACTGGATGCGTCGCGTTGCCTGGAGGCCATGGCCAATGCCATGGCGAATGGGCAGTTCCCGGCCAGCGATGCCGAAAGGGCGGCGCGCGAATCGCTGGAATTGGCCATGAAGTTGACTGCCCCGGGCTCGCAGGAAGTTGCCAATGCCTGGATGGTGCTCTCGCTGGCCTTGAACCGTTCTGGAAACCTGGTCGCTGCAGAGCAGGCGGCGCTCACCACGCTTGCGATGAACGAAAAGCTGCGAGCCAGTCCGGGCAGTCGCTACAGCGCCGCGCACAACAACCTGTGCATCATCTACGCCAATCGCGGCATGCTGGCTGAAGCCGCGAAATTCTGCGAGCTCAATCTCAAGCTCAAACGTGAGGAAGGTCGCGATGTGGCGCTGAGCATGGGCATCAGTCGCGTGGCCCAGTTGCGAGCGGCGCAGGGCGATTTCGTACAGGCGCTCGCCGTTGCCGATGAAGGCCTGGATCTGATTCGGGAATTGAAGGGTGACGCCAGTCCATTCGGCGTGGTGTTCCTCTCGCGCAAGGCGGTCATTCTCGATGACGCAGGTCGCCATGATGAAGCCGGTGTTGCGTTCCGCAGTGCATTGGCCAATGCGGTTGCACTGCACGGCGCGGAAAGCGGCGAGGCGTTGAATGCACGTTTCCTGCTGGCGCGACATCAGCGATACGTGGGCGAATCCGATCCGGCCATCGCCAGCCTGCGTGAACTGCTGCCGGTGTTCGAGCAAGACTATGGAGCCGAGGATCCGCGCGTGCTCAGTCTGAAGACCGAGCTCGCCCAAGCCTTGCTTGACAATGGAAACGCCAACCTCGAAGTGCGCGATCTGCTTGACCAGGCCATGAACGGCTGGATGAGCAAGGACGATCCGGATGCGGTATCGCCTGCCTACACGAAACTCGCGCGGGCCGAGTGGTTCAACATGAACGGTGAAGTTCTTGAGGCATCCCGGCTGATCGAGCAACTCGTTGCACCGGAATCACGTGCCAATCGACAAGTGAAAGCCGCGGCGAAAGCGCTTCAATCAGGAGACGCGCAGCCGAGCAAGCTCGGCTCTGCAGGTGCCGGGCAGATCCCCGGTTTGTTGTAGAGCGGAGCTTGCTCCGCTCCCTGGTTTGGCTATCGCGTCTGCCAGGGATCGACGATGCCGAACCCGGCCAGCACGCGCGTTTCCAGTGCTTCCATCTGCTTCGCGTCGCGTTCGTTCAGATGATCGAAGCCGATCAGATGCAGGGTGCCATGGATGGTCATGTGCGCAAAATGGTTGCGCAGGAGCTTGCCCTGCTCACGGGCTTCGCGTGCAATCACCGGTGCGCAGATCACCAGATCACCGAGCAGGGGCAGTTTGACGCCCTTGGGCAGCTCGGCGGGGAAGGAAAGCACGTTGGTGGCGTAGTCGCGCTGGCGGTAATTGCGATTGAGTGCGCGACCTTCACGGGCATCGACAATGCGAATGGACAACTCCGCGTCGCGGCGATGACCTGCGGCATGCAAGGCCTTCTCCACCCAAGTCTGGAAGCTCGCACGCAGCGGAATGCCCGAGCGGGCAAGCCCGGGTGATCGCGAGAGATGCAACTGCACCGTCATGTCCGGATCAGCGCTCGTAGTCGCAGGCAAAAATCGCCGCTTCGCAGCCCGTGGCGTGGAAGCTGACCGTATTGTTGCCAAATTGCGGTACCGCGATGTTGCCGGTGCTATGGCCGTAATCGATGTCGGCCGGACTGGACAGCCCATTGGCGACGACTTGAGCCGGAGAGTTGAGGGTAAATGGGGGATCGAAGCGACGCAGGCAACCGCCGCTGGCGCCACAACTGCTCCATGCCGCCACATGGATGGCACCGTTGCAGTCCAGGGCAATACCGTCGATGTTGCTCAGCGTGGTCTGGATCAATATCGCCGGCGTGGTGCTGGTGACGGGATCCAGGGAAAGGACTTTGGCGCTGCCGCCCCAGGTGGCAATCAGCAGGCGATTCTGCGCGCGATCAAACACCACGCCGTTGGGAGTTGATGAATTGGTGGAAACGGGAGTGCCGATTGCCGGGTTTTCGAGATCGCCGACATCCACCTCGGTGATGGTTTGGTTGGTGAAATCGGTGACGTACAGGGTGTCGATGCCGTTGGAGGTGATGCCATTGAGAAATCCGGCTCCTGGCATTTGCAGATTCATGACCTGCACGGCCGAATCGATGTCGTAGCCACGGATGAATCCGGAGTCGAGCACGAACAGCGTGCCGGCCAAGAGCTCAATGCCGTATGGGTTTCCCGGTGCGGAAGTGAACACGCTCAGGCTTCCATCGCTGGCGCGAGCCAGGATGTTGCCACCATTGGTGTTGCTGATCAGGGTGCGATCGAGGCGTGGGTGGTACTCGATGCTTTCCGGGCCACTCAATGTCTGCGCCGCGCCTGCAAGCGGCCAGGCAGCGAGCAGGAACGAGTAGAGCAGGGCAATGCGAGTCATCAGGGCGTGCTTCCCTTGTTGTTTTCCTGGGCATCTTCGCGCGCCTCGTATGCACGCACGATGCGTTGCACGAGTGGATGGCGAACCACGTCGCGTGAATTGAAGAAGGTGAAGCTGATGCCCTCGACATCGCGCAGCACCTCGGTGGCATCGCGCAGACCGGATTTGACGTGCTTGGGCAAGTCGGTCTGGGTCACGTCGCCGGTCACCACCGCAATGGAGCCGAAGCCGATGCGGGTGAGGAACATTTTCATCTGCTCGATGGTGGTGTTCTGCGCTTCGTCGAGAATCACGAAGGAATCGTTCAGCGTGCGTCCGCGCATGTAGGCCAGCGGGGCAATCTCGATCACATTGCGTTCGATCAGTTTGGTTACCCGCTCGATGCCGAGCATTTCGTACAGCGCGTCATACAGCGGACGCAGGTAAGGATCGACCTTCTGGGTGAGATCGCCGGGCAGGAAGCCGAGTTTTTCGCCGGCTTCCACGGCGGGGCGGACCAGGATCAGGCGCTGCGCACGATTGCCATTGAGCGCATCCACGGCCATGGCCACGGCGAGGTAGGTCTTGCCCGTGCCGGCAGGGCCGATGCCGAAATTGATGTCGTGGGTGGCGATCGCGTGCAGGTAACGCGCTTGGTTGGGTCCGCGCCCGCGAATGGTGCCGCGCTTGACCTTGACCGTGACTTCCTGAGCCGACGACGCATCTTCGTCGATGATGGCCTCGATGCCGGATTCCTGCAGGTGCAGGTTGATCTGCGCCGCGGTCAAGGTGTTGTCCTCGGTGAGCGCGTAGAGCCGATGCAACAGGCGGCTGGCCAATTGCACGGGGCGCTCCTCGCCGCTGACGCGGAACACGTTGCCACGGTTGGCGATCTCCACGCCGAGGCGAAGTTCGATCTGGCGCAAGTGCTCGTCCAGCGGGCCAACCAGATTGGACAAGCGCTCGCTGTCGTCGGGCTCGAAGGTGAAATCGGTGCGATGGGGTTTGCTCATAGGCGCGCGAGGGTAACCTGCAATGCCCACCGCTCGCCAATGACCAGTGTCACAGGGCGCAAAACGTCGGGTCGAAACCCGACGGAACTCATTCGTCGCGAGCAAGCTCGCTCCCACAGAATCAAGCAATGGTG
>OBID01000996.1_pt1 | contig 10202 bp, 10 predicted proteins | sample 1519781 | NCBI WGS metagenome assembly OBID01 (sample SAMEA3991478, study PRJEB22521) | metagenome | biome: anthropogenic terrestrial biome; feature: sewage plant; material: sludge | place: Sweden | collected 2012-09-26
TGTGCTCTTCCGATCTAATACATCCATAAAATCTAAAACTAGGTAGGAAATGAAAAACAATCTGCTCAAAAAATGTAGGTTTTTTGAATTTTCTATGCTATAAAAAATAAAACGGCACAAAAATTGCTTATAAAGCGTGCTTTAAAAATAGTTGTATTGACGAGTAGGGTTTTATGAAGTTATCGGTTGGATTGAAAGTTTCGAACTCTTTGTCGCTAACCCCCCAATTACAACAAGCTATTCGGTTGCTTCAATTGTCGAGCCTTGAACTTGAACAGGAAATTCAGATTCAACTCGACAGCAACCCGCTCCTAGAAAAAGTAGAAGAACAGTCATCTATCGAAAGCTTATCCAGTGTGCAAGAGCAAGAACAGGATAAGAAAGATTTGACCAACGAACTCAACGCCGACCATTTACCCGATGATTTACCCGTCGATACCGACTGGGATGATGTCTATACGCATCAACCAACCAGTTTGGGCGCGGCAGAATTTGAAGAGCGAGAAGATAATCGCCAAGGTCATTTGGGCTTAAAAGAGCATATGCTCGAGCAAATCAATCTGTTGCATTTTTCGCAAGTAGATATGTTGATTGCTTATTGCATTATTGACTCGTTGGACGATAAAGGTTTTTTAGACAGTGATATTTCAGAAATAACGACTTCAGTTCAACATCTTTTAACCAGCATGGACTATGACGACGAAGTCGAAGATGACGAAGTGGTTGTGGTGCTCAAGCATATTCAGCGTTTAGACCCACTTGGCGTTGGGGCGCGGAATCTTGCAGAGTGCTTAATGGTACAGTTGGAAGCCTTGCCGATGCAGACCGCGTGTCGAAATGATGCCATGAATCTGCTGAAAAATTATGAACTATTGATCAGCAATGAACTGGCGAAACTGATTAAACAAACAGGTTTAAATCAAGAGCAGCTCAAGTGTGCGGTTGATTTATTGAAAACGCTAAAAGCACATCCAGGACTTGAGTTTGAAGATAAAGACTCGGATTATCAAATTCCTGATGTCGTGGTAATGAAGAAAAACGAACAATGGCAAGTGGCTTTAAATCCTGATGTGATGCCAAAACTTCGTGTGAACTCGTTTTATGCCAATATGATTAAGCGTGCTGATCAAAGTGAAGATAATCAATACTTACGTAATCAAATGTTGGATGCGAAAAACTTTATTAAAAGTGTCGATGAACGCCATAAAACTTTACTGAAAGTGGCGACGTGTATCATTGAACATCAGCGTGCATTTTTAGAAATTGGTGCTGAAGGGATGAAGCCTTTGGTACTTCGGGATATTGCAGAAGAAGTTGAATTGCATGAGTCGACCGTCTCTCGGGTGACCACCAATAAATATATGCTGACGCCGCGCGGCTTGTTCGAGTTGAAATATTTCTTTTCAAGCCATGTGGGGACTACTTCAGGCGGTGAAGCATCTTCAACTGCAATTCGTGCCAAGATTAAAAAATTGATTGCTGAAGAGAATGCACGTAAGCCTTTGTCAGATAACGCAATTGCCAATCTATTAAAAGACGATGGAATTGATGTAGCGCGTCGGACAGTGGCGAAGTATCGTGAATCGTTACATATTCCGTCATCTTCTGAACGAAAAGTCTTGATCTAAAATTTAAAATCTGACTATTCTAGAGGTTCATTATGACAACATAATGAACCTCTTTTTTCTTTAAGGAATGGCTAAAATGATTTGATGTTTCTATGCGCGCTGGTTGTTTTGCAGTCATTAAATCGTTTTGGCTTTTCCTCATTAATCCTAATGAAGGTGAGGGATAGATATATGCAAATAACAATTCGTGGACATCATTTGAGCATTACCCCAGCTATTGAAGATACCATTCGCTGCAAATTTGCAGAAATGACCAAGCATATTGATCAGGTGAACAGTATGCAGGTGAAATTAACCAAGGATCATCAGGTCGATAAACATACTAAAAAAGGCAGTAGCAATCATATTGCAGAAGCAATTATCCGTTTACCGGGCATTGAATTTTTTGCTCAGGCTTCAGCAGATGATATGTATACGTCGATTAAAAAATTATCAGAAAAACTAAAAAGACAGCTCGATAAGCACCGTAAAATGCAGCAGGTTTACCAACCGATCGCCATTTAGTTTGATTTTTATGCAAAAAGAGGTTTTTTAAAACCTCTTTTTTTATATATAAAGTGTGCGGGTTTATGATTTATTTTTCAGATTTATAGTAAAATGGCAGGTTTTTACACCGTTGGTCCTATAAGAGGTCTTTGTGATGAATAGTGAACAGCTCACTGAAATTTTAAAAGCTGCTTTTCCTGAAGCTGAAGTTGCAGTTAGTGGGCAAGGCGGAAAGTTTGACTTACGTATTGTCGACGACCAATTCGAAGGCAAACGTCCTGTTGCACGTCAGCAAGCTGTTTATGCACCATTAAATTCTTATATCGCAAGTGGCGAAGTGCATGCGGTGACTATTCGTGCAATGACTAAAGAAGAATGGCGTAAAGCAAGCTTATTCGGAGCTTAAAATTAGATGGATAAATTTTTAATTCAAGGTGGCACTAAGCTCGAAGGCGAAGTTCGTATTTCGGGTGCTAAAAATGCTGCCTTGCCGTTGCTTGCAGCAATGATTTTGCCTGAAACCCCAACCAAGCTCACCAACGTGCCGCATTTAAAAGATGTCAATACTTTGGTGCAGTTGATTGGTGGTCTAGGCATTACCATGACCTACGAAGGTGACACGGTTACTGCGGATACCTCAACACTGGACAATCAGTTTGCACCGTATGAGTTGGTGAAAACCATGCGTGCATCTATTTTAGTGCTGGGCCCATTGGTGGCGCGCTATGGTAGTGCAAAAGTGTCTTTGCCGGGTGGATGTGCGATTGGCTCGCGCCCAGTCGATCAACATTTAAAAGCTTTAGAAGCTTTAGGTGCAGAGATTGAAGTTGAAGCGGGTTATGTACACGCTAAAGTTGATGGACGTCTGAAAGGTGGTGAAGTCGTTTTTGATATGGTGACCGTGGGTGGTACCGAAAATATCTTAATGGCTGCGGCATTGGCAGAAGGTGTGACTACGATTCGTAATGCGGCACGTGAACCTGAAATTACCGATCTTGCGAAAATGTTGATCGCGATGGGTGCAAAAATTGAAGGTTTAGATACTGATACCTTAGTGGTCACTGGTGTTGAAAAACTACATGGCTGTGAATACGCTGTAGTTGCTGACCGTATTGAAACGGGTTCGTATTTGGCTGCTGCGGCCATTACCGGTGGTCGTGTAAAAACCACACATACTGATCCAACATTGATGGAATCGGTCTTAGAAAAGTTTGAAGAAATGGGCGCGGAAGTGACCCGTGGTGATGATTGGATTGAACTGGATATGATGGGTAAACGCCCGAAAGCAGTGAGTTTCCAAACGCTTCCACATCCTGATTTCCCAACTGATATGCAAGCACAGATTATGGCGGTCAATGCCATTGGTCGTGGTTTTGCCACCATTTCTGAAACGATTTTTGAAAACCGTTTTATGCATGTACCTGAATTGTCACGTATGGGTGCCAATATTCAGGTCGAAGGTAATGATGCTGTCGTGACGGGTGTAGAGAAACTTTCTGCAGCACCTGTGATGGCAACAGATTTACGTGCTTCTTTCTCTCTAGTGTTAGCTGCACTTGCTGCGGATGGTGAGACGCTGATTGATCGTATCTATCATATTGACCGCGGTTATGAAGATGTCGAAGCGAAATTACAAGGTATAGGCGCCCAAATTAAGCGAGTAAGTTCATGAGCGATATGAGAAACGATGATCCAAATTTTGACGTAATGGGCAATTTTGATCATGGTTTAACATTGGCATTGAGTAAAGGTCGTATTTTAAAAGAAACCCTGCCTTTACTTGAAACGGCTGGAATTAACTTACTGGAAGATCCTGATAAATCACGTAAGTTAATTTTCCCAACCACCCATAAACAAGTCCGTATTTTAATTTTACGTGCTTCTGACGTACCCACCTATGTGGAAAATGGTGCGGCTGATATTGGTGTTGCGGGCAAAGACGTGCTTATGGAACATGGCGCGCAAAACGTTTATGAACCGCTCGATCTAAAAATCGCAGTATGTAAACTGATGACCGCGGGCAAAGTTGGCATGGAGCGTCCCAAAGGGCGTTTAAAAATTGCCACTAAATACGTAAACTTAACCCGTCAGTACTATGCAAGCTTAGGTGAGCAAGTCGATGTGATTAAGTTGTATGGTTCAATGGAACTTGCACCGTTGGTGGGTTTGGGTGATTACATTGTTGACGTGGTCGATACTGGGAATACTTTACGTGCCAATGGTTTAGAACCTTTGGAAGAAATTTGTAAAGTGTCTTCACGTTTGATCGTGAACAAGGCAAGTTTCAAACGTAAGCAAGCCTTGTTAAACCCAATTCTTGCACAGTTAGAAACAGCAGTCGCTGAACGTGAAGCGTTAAAAAACAAATAAGTTGATCTTTTTTGTTTAAAGAAACCGCTATCGATGATGGCGGTTTTTTTGTACCTGCTCATTTTTTAATATTTTTATTGGATTGAAATACAATAGGATTGAATTTGAGCCAGTTGATTCAAATTGTTAAAAGTATAGACATCACAAGCAGAAATTCGGGATGTCTGCTGGGTGTTATGAAATTGCGCTGCACCTTGAACAATCACATGATGACCCGTTTGATGAATTGCTTGAATATGGAACTCATGCGCGACCGTCGTAAAATAATGCTCGATAGACTGGCAATGCTTCAGCACTTGATCAAAACCTGAAAGCTGTTGTTCGCCCACAATTTTCCATGTAATGGTTTCTGAAAAATGCTGTTGGATTCGGCTAAATTGCCCCGTTGAAAAGTAGGTGGCTATGTCCGTGAGGGTCATCTCGTTTTGCCTGTTTTTTAGTCATGTTTAATAATTCTAGTTTAAAAATATTGAATCAGATTCATTTCCCGATGAAGTTAAAAGTAATTTTTCATTACACTCCGTGTTTAGCTGAGGATTGTTGCCCACAAAATACAGGAAACAAGGTAAACTAAAGCTTCCCTTTATTTTCATTGTGGATAAATTGATGCGACGTTTATCGACTCAAGATCAGAACTTTAAACAAGTCTTTGCTGATTTGTTGGCTTTTGAAACCGTGAGTGACCCAGAACTTTTAAAAACCGTAGATCAAATCATCGCTGATGTTCGTCAGCATGGTAATGCTCATGTTCTTAAACTCACTCAACAGTTCGATCGACATCCCGCGCATCAATTCTCAGATTTAGAACTGACCCAAGAACAATTAAAAACCGCTTTTGAGGGTTTGAGTACCGAAGTCCGCGAGGCGTTAGAGCTTGCTGCAAACCGTATTCGTGAGTTTCACCAAGCGCAAAAACAAGAAGGCTGGACCTATGTGGATGCCTTGGGGAACACACTTGGGCAAAAAGTAACGCCTTTAGATCGCGTTGGTATTTATGTACCTGGTGGTTTGGCATCTTATCCGTCTTCTGTGTTAATGAATGCTGTGCCTGCGCATGTGGCGGGTGTACCTGAAATTATTATGGTGGTGCCTGCACCGAATGGTGAGTTGAATCCTTTGGTATTAGCAGCCGCTTATTTGGCTGGTGTCAGCCGTGTCTTTACCATTGGTGGGGCACAAGCGGTTGCGGCTTTAGCTTATGGTACAGAAACGATTCCGGCGGTGGATAAGATTACAGGACCGGGCAACCGTTTTGTCGCGGCTGCGAAACGTGCAGTATTCGGACAAGTCGGTATCGATATGATTGCAGGGCCGTCTGAAATTTTAGTTTATGCTGAAGGCGTAAATAACGCACAATGGTTGGCAATGGATTTATTGTCCCAAGCTGAACACGATACTGTGGCACAAGCAGTGTTTATTACACCAGATGAACAGTTGTTAAATGAAGTAGAGTTGGCTATTGAAGCGCATTTACAAGCTTTACCTAAGGCGGAGATTGCGCGTACTTCAATTGCCAATCGTGGCGCGTTAGTGCTTGTGAAAGACCGCGCTGAAGCAGTTGAGCTGATTAATCAAGTTGCCCCTGAGCATTTAGAGCTTTGCTTAGATGAAGCACAGGAAATGGCTGAAGATATTCGCCATGCAGGCGCAATCTTTATGGGGCGTTATACTCCAGAGGCAATCGGCGACTATTGTGCAGGGCCCAACCACGTTTTGCCAACTTCAGGTACGGCACGCTTTTCCTCGCCGCTGGGTGTATATGATTTCCAAAAGCGTTCAAGTTTGATTATGTGCTCTGAGCAAGGTGTGAAAACTTTGGCGAAAACCGCGGATATCTTAGCGCAACAAGAAAACTTAGATGCGCATGCGCGTTCGGCACGTTATCGTTATCAATAATATAAATTTAGATCCCTCATTTGTTCAGTAATGAATGTTCCTCTCCCTATGGGAGAGGTTAGGAGAGGGGAAAATATTTAATTCAGTTTGGGACATCATAAACCTCTCCCAAACCCTCTCCTAGAAGGAGAGGGCTTATATAAAAGTAAGTTGAGTGCATAAATGAGATAGACAATGTTTAACATTACTACAGAACAAATGCGTTTTTGGAGTCCTGAAGTACGTGAATTAGAACCGTATGTGCCAGGCGAACAACCGAAAATTCAAAATTTATTGAAGCTCAATACCAATGAAAATCCATATCCACCCTCACCAAAAGTGGTGGAGGCTGTTCAAGCAGTCTTGGTAAACTCAGCAGATGTACTGCGTTTATATCCAGATCCAGATGCTTCTGCGTTAAAGCAAGCGATTGCGAAACAACAAAATGTTGCGGTTGAAAATGTCTTTGTTGGCAATGGTTCAGATGAAGTCTTAGCACATATTTTTAAAGCATTTTTTGTGCAAGAGCTGCCTGTACTTTACCCCGATATTACCTATAGCTTCTATCCTGTTTATAGCCAATTCTTTGGGGTCAAAACCAAAATTTTGCCACTCAATGATGACTTTGAAATTGTGGTGGATGACTATAAACAAGCCAATGGCGGCATTATTATCACCAATCCAAATGCACCAACCAGTATTGATATTGGTTTAGCTGCAATAGAAGCAGTGCTTCAGGCCAATCCAAATTCAGTGGTGGTCATTGATGAAGCTTATGTAGACTTTGGTGCTGAATCGGCAGTCAGTTTGGTGGAAAAATATGAGAACTTGGTGGTGTGCCAAACCACGTCTAAGTCTCGCTCACTGGCGGGTTTACGTGTTGGTTTTGCGATTGCTCAACCGCATTTGATTGCGGCACTTGAAGCGGTGAAGAATAGTTTTAATTCTTATCCGATGGACCGTTTTGCGATAGCCGCTGCGGTCGCTTCATTTGAAGATCAAGCTTATTTCGAAGCGCAAAATCAAAAAGTGATTCAAAGCCGTGAACATTTGGTTGAACAATTGACCGCACTGGGCTTTAACGTTTTGCCATCAAGTGCCAACTTTATCTTTGCATCATTACCTAGCAAAGATGCGGGTGAATTAGCGGCTGAATTACGTGAACAAGGCATTATTGTGCGTTATTTCAATAAACCGCGTATTAACCAGTTTTTACGTATCACGGTTGGAACTGATGAACAAAATCAACGCTTAGTCGATACATTGAAAAATGATATTTTAAAATAAACTTTCAACAGTTTTGATCTTTGAAAAGTGAACCTTCACTGATGTGAAGGTTCACTTTTTTATTTTGGCGGCTATTCAGTGTCCGTTTGTACAAAGGTATTGAGTAAATTAAGCAGTGCTGAGACCTTGTCAAAACATTCTTGGTATTCAGCCTCACACTCTGATGCAATGGTAATTCCACCGCCAGCCCAAAGCGAAACCTCATCTTGGAATTTTTGAATAGAACGAATCAGAATGTTCCAAGAACCAGTACCATCGAAATTAAAATAACCCATTGAGCCACAGTACGCTCCACGTGGTGCACCTTCGAGTTCTTCAATAATCTGCATCGCTCGAATTTTAGGTGCGCCTGTAATAGACCCGCCAGGTAGCGCAGAGAGCAGCACATGAAAGGGATGAACTTCTGCTTTAAGTGTTGCTTCGACTTCGCTGACCATATGATGGACTTGATTAAAGCTTTCAATATTAAACAGTTTAGGTGTTTTGACTGAGCCCGTTTCTGCGTAAACACTCAAGTCATTACGCAGTAGATCGACAATCATCACATTTTCAGCTTGGTCTTTTTCCGAAGCCATTAAGCGTTGTTTAGATTGTTCATCTAAGACTGGATCTGCATAGCGCGGCATGGTGCCTTTAATCGGCTTAGTGATGATTTTACGATGGGTTTGAAAATCAATAAACAACTCGGGTGAACAACTTAAGAGTTCAAAATCATCGATACGGAGATAGCCCGAGTAAGGTGCATCGGTCAATTGCCAAAATGCTTCGACTGCACTTAGGAGTTGACCGTGTGCCTTGGCAGTGAACTCTTGTGTCAGATTGATTTGATAGCAATCCCCAGCTTTGATGTATTCCTGTACTTTCTGAAAGGCTTGTTTGTATTGGGTTTCAGTCCAGCGTGCTTGGCAGATCGATGCGAGTTGGAGTGGATGGGTTAAGGCAGATGGCTGTAATAAATACGATTCAATTTTGCGATAAATGCGTTCAGCTTGTGAATCACTACTGCAAAATAGCCAGCCTGCATCAGTCCATTGTAGATAACTGCTGTATAAACCTAAAAATAGGCTTGGCTGTGACTTAATTTGAACCGGAACGTGTTGCTGGACGGCATAATCATAACTGACGAATCCAATGAGTCCGCCACTAAAAGATGCTTCTTTTTGTTCTGAGCTTGGCTGAATATTACTGGAAATGTCTATTTCTTCGTCATCACGGATATAACAAAAATCCTGTGTGCGTTGAAAGAAAAAGTGCTGGTTTTTTTGAAAAACTTGATAACGCTCGGGTAAAAAAGCAATGACAGGTGCATCGACATTTTGTAAATAGACTAACTGTGTGAGCTCATTCAACGCCTGTAGTATATGAGATACAGAGAGGCTTGAATCACAAATTATCTTTTTAAATGATTGGCTTAGAGTCATGCTAACGCAAATAGGATCAAAAAATTCAGGCTATTTTACCGCATTGTGCGTGTACGCATAGAGGAAATACCGTTTATCGGTAAGCTATGGATTGCGACCAACAGCAGTTGATCAAAAAATCACTCAGATATAACGTAGTTCAGGCAATAAAGTCACTCAAGGATAGGTGTTAATACTGCGACAAAATAAAAAAACAGTAACTAACACCGAGTGATCGATATCACAAAAATAAAGCTCTTAGGAGAGGAACGCGATGAAAGTATTACTAAACTTGCTTTAGTTTCTTCAATGGCAATCAGTGCAAATGCAATGGCAATGCAAGCAATGGATGATGCTTCGCTTAGTGCCGCTACAGGTCAAGATGGCATTAGTATTGGGATTGGTATTTCTAAGGTCGAAATCGGTAAAGTCTTTATTCACGATAATGATGGTTTAGCTACTGCAAATGGTGGTACTGCTAAGGCTGGTGCTATTGTGATTCAAGGTAATGGGAAAGATAATGCTGATGGTACAGCGCATGTAAATAAAGTTAACGGTATTGTCATTGGTGCAAACTATGATAAAGCTGGGGCATATTTACTTCCTTCTCGTAACTTAGCTGACTTGCAAATTGACACAGATGCAAACAGTGGTAATGCATTTATTAATGTTGCAGCTCAAGTTTCAGGCCTAGATATTAATATTGGTCAAATTGGTGTCGTGGCTTCAGCTGATATGCCTGCAACTGGTGCAACCTCTATCCGCCGTGGTGGTACAGGTACGGTGAGAGGTGACGCTCTTCCGATCTCAATGGTCCAATTAAGTGCGACTATGGTTGGTGGTTTAGAAATTAAAGATCTCGGTATCTTAGATAACTCAACTAAAACAGGAACGCGTGCTGCAGGCGAAATCTTTGTTGAAAGCATTAAAGTTGCAGATGCAAATTCTCTAGATTTAACACTGAATCAAAAAATTAGTGTGATTGGTGAAGAGGGTGCGAATAAGGGCTATATTCGTATGATTAGCACAAGTGGCGCGCACGACACTTATGTTAAAGGTGTACATTTGGGTAGCCGTAATGCTGCATCTATTGGTGACTTCTGCACCAGGGCGTGGTCCGGGTGGTCGGCGAGGCCGGCGTAATTGACCCACGCGG
>OBID01000997.1_pt1 | contig 10192 bp, 8 predicted proteins | sample 1519781 | NCBI WGS metagenome assembly OBID01 (sample SAMEA3991478, study PRJEB22521) | metagenome | biome: anthropogenic terrestrial biome; feature: sewage plant; material: sludge | place: Sweden | collected 2012-09-26
GCATACGAGACTTGCAAGCATCATCATACCTGCTAAGATGTTTTTTATCTTCATCGTTATTGTTTAATAGATTAATTAATTTTTTTTAGAGGTGCAAAGGTAATAGATTCCCAAACACCCAACAAATAATATATTTGTAATTTTTATCCATTTTGGTTATATGTAGAATAATGGAGAAAAAGGGAACAATAAATTACTTTTTCTAATAAAATATTGTATCTTTGCATGTACTAATATTCAATAGATATTATTATAGCATGAAGCGCTTCGTATTATTTATTCTCTGTTTATCATACATATCATGTATGAAGGCACAACTTTCCCCAGTGAAACGGAATACCAATATTGCTTTTGGTATAAACAAACGTGCAAGCGATTCCACATTAGTTAGCAAAATGGACATCGGACTATTAAGTAATACAGATTCTCTTTGCGGCATACAATTAGGTGCATTTACCAGTGTAATAAGAAGAGATGTGACTGGCGTCAACATCGGTGGACTCTTTACCCTGACAGGCAATGATGCAACAGGCGTTCAGATTTGTGGAGCAGTAAACTCCGTTGTCGGGGAGATAAGAGGTGCCCAACTTTCATTTATCAGCAATATCGCTCATTCAATGAAAGGCTTGCAAATCGCTGGTTTTACGAACATATCGACGACACCATTCCGGGGAATACAATTCAGCGTCGTCACAAATATATCAATGGGCGTAAAAAGAGGATTACAGTTCTGTTCTATCGCCAATATTTGTTCATCGTATATGCGTGGACTTCAGATTGGAGCTTACAACTATGCAGATACCGTAAACGGTTCCCAGTTGGGGTTGCTTAATGTATGTATTTCGCATCCGCGTGGTGTACAGATAGGGCTATTTAATTATAGTCGTGACACCCTATCACATAAAATAGGTCTGGTGAACGTCAATCCCAAGACAAGAATAGATATCATGTATTATATCGGTACGTCGTCGAAATTAAATTTCGCCATGCGTTTCCGTAATCGCAGTACATATAGCATCGTAGGAGTCGGTACTCATTATATGGGATTGGACAAACACTTCTCTGGCGCCTTGTTTTACAGACTGGGACAATACTTCAACATTACTAAAAAATGGAGTATAAGTTCTGACATAGGTTATTATCATGTCGAGACCTTTAACGAAAATGAAGATAAGCCACAACGGCTTTATTCATTACAACTGCATATCAATGCCGACTATCAGATCAATAGATACCTTGGTGCCTACGGATCGATAGGATACGGAGACACCCGTTATTACGAACACGCTCATGAATATCGAAATAGGGCAATCGTTGAGATAGGACTATCATATAGATATCATCACGTTAAAAATAAATAAGTAAAGTACATAAAAAAGATATTATAAATGACTAGGAAACTACTAACAGCATTGTTTTTTCTGTTACCATGCATCACATTTGCGCAAAACGACTCCGTCATCGTTGATACAGTTTATGCATACAATAATCCATTGAGACAGAAAAAACATTTTTGGAAAGGGGCTGCAGAGACAACTGGAATCAATGTAGCTGTTCATTGTTTCGACCGTTTCGTCATGAATGAAGATTTTGCAAAAGTTAATTTCAATACGATTCATCATAATCTCCAGACTGGATTTGTATGGGATAACGACCAGTTTTCAACAAACCTCTTCGCCCATCCGTATCATGGTAATCTCTATTACAACTCTGCCCGTTCCAGCGGACTGTCTTTCTGGGAATCGGCACCTTATGCTCTAGGCGGAAGTTTGATGTGGGAAACATGCGGAGAAATTGAACCTCCCGCTATCAACGATCTTATGGCCACTACATTTGGAGGTATCTGTATCGGTGAGGTCACCCATCGTATCAGCGACATCATACTTAATGACAGTCAACATGGCTTCCGTCGTTTTCTACGTGAGTTTGCTGCTACTGTAATTTGCCCGATGAAGGGATTCAACCGTATTATCAGCGGCGATGCATGGAGAATACGGGATAAATATTATAAATACCACGATGCTAAACGTTTTCCAGTCGACTTATCAATATCATTGGGTGATCGTTATCTTGCCGACAATGGAGCATTGTTCAGAGGCGAACAGAATCCTTTTCTAAACTTCTATATGGAATACGGTGATCCTTTCAATGATTCGGAAAACAAGCCATACGACTTCTTTTATATCGAGGCTACATTTGGATTTAGCGGTAATCAACCTTTGATCAATGGTTTACATATCCTTGGACGTATATGGAGCGCTCCTGTTTTCACCGGAAACAATGTAACTGCCGAATTTGGAATATTCCAGCATTTTAATTACTATGACTCAAAACCTGTAAAAAACGGGACCTCGCTGACCCCATACCGCATATCCGAGGCTGCATCGTTCGGTCCCGGAATAATCTTTTCTTTCCCACAAGTCGGGGCACTTACCCGTTTGGAGCAACGTCTATTTTTGTCCGCTATTCTGCTAGGAGGTACTAAAAGTGATTATTACAACGTTATCGACCGCGACTACAATATGGGGAGCGGTTTCTCTATTAAGACCAAAACGCACATGGAATTTAGAGATTTCGGGCGATTCATCCTCCATCTTGATTACTACAGAATCTTTACATGGAAAGGATATGAAGGGAAAGACCTCGCCAACACAGATCCTTTATATCTCAATGCCCAAGGCGACAAAGGCAATGCAGCATTGCTGATTGTCAATCCTATATGGGAAATTGACTTCCGTGGGGCACTTAGTGGCGTATTATCCGGTTCTTATTACGTACGTAACACACATTATAAGTATTATTCTGATGTGCTAGCCAAGACCTTTGAACTTCGTATTGGACTTACCTATCATTTTTAATGATGATGGCCAGGCACTGTATCTAAATCCGATTTAAGTCTATCTATCTTTACTTATTGTTGTTCTTATCAAGGATCTTATCCAGTTCCTTGACCATCAGCATCGGGTCTTTATTGATGTCGTCTCTCGAGAGGGTTCCGTCCTCCAGTTCCTGTACAAGTTCAGGATATTCCTCGAAAGAGTTTTTCATTGTGTTTCTCGACTTTTTGAAAACAGTGCCAAAGTTCAGATAGGGTCTGGCCACATCCGATTCCGACAACTTGTAATAAGCTATCGGTTCCAGATTCCAGACTACCGAGTTGTACACCCACATCCTACCTATATATCCGTTGGCATTCTTACCTTTATACGTAAGTAGAAGCATCATCGGATAATCCGAGATACGACCTTTACCACTATGCATACTACTAAAGACATAGACAGGATAAACCTCAGTTACCTTATCAGAATCGGTTGAAGGCAATATCTCTAGTTTTTCTATTGTCTTGGTACTGAATTTCTGTTTCTTTCCCGACTGTTCCGGACTTATAGCTACCGCAGTGTCCCTATCAGAAAGATCAGATCTCAGGAAGCCCTCTATTTTTGTACTGTCTTTTAATATCAATCTGACTTTTGGTAAATCTCTTTTTGCAAACGACACGCCGCATACCATCAATGCGACTACCGTCAATACTAATATTCTTTTCATTTAAATTGTGATTAAGATATTCCTGCACAAAAGTACTAAATAATTTCCTTGAAGCGAAATTATTTTCCCTTCAAAGATAATTTATTTTCCTTAAAGGCAAATTTTCTCGCGCGACGGGAAAATAAATAGTCCCAACTAATTTAGGAATCTCGATAATTTTTAGTATCTTTGCATGAAGAAACTGGAACCAATACTGAATAAAATAGTATATCCGGATATATTATTTTTTTGCCTACGGTTTAAAAATCAAAATAAAAACGTAACAACGTCACAGAAAAGCCGAAGCCGTTGATAACCAATATGTTAATGGTCGGCAATAACGGTTGCAAACGTCATAAAGCACCGCACAAACGTCACACAAATCGTATGTCCGGTCGTGCAAATCAGCTTGTTCAGAAATTCAAATCGATGGATTCGTATAACTTTTAGGCCTAAAACTGTTGCAAAAACGGTGGGGATGAAGAGCAATCCCACTAGTTTTGAATCATTTTTAGGCCTAAAAATTCTTCAAAAGCGGTGGTTTTGCAACTCAAAACGGCAGTTCACGAATTCCATCCGAGCCGCCATCCTTTACCCCTACCGCATATCCATCGATGAAATCCAGTCCCAATCCCGCCTGTCGGTCTATCTTTTTCAGAAAGTCGGCAACCATACGTCCATCCTCCACCTCCCTCTTGCGGGCGATACCGAGGTCCAGAAAATCCGTCTCTTTGTCAATGCCCAAAAAGCGGCGGTTGAGCAGATTGGCAGCTATGCCCGTAGTACTGCTCCCGGCAAAAGGGTCTAATATCCAAGCATTAGGTCGCGTACTGGCAAGAATGATACGCGACAGCAGGCAGAGTGGTTTCTGTGTCGGATGTTTACCGCAATGTTTCTCCCATGTAGCGATAGCAGGCAACGACCAGACATCCCTCATCTGATGACCGTCGTTAATCCACTTCATCAGTTCATAATTGAAGTAATGCGTCACCTTTTTGCTTTTACGTGCCCAAATAATGAATTCCGTAGAGTGCGTGAAATATCGGCAACAAAGATTCGGCGGTGGATTCGTCTTCGCCCACGTCACACAGTTGAGTATTTTATAATCCAGTTCGGTAAGCATCTGCGCCACAGAGAAAATATTGTGATAAGTGCCGCTCACCCAGATAGTACCATTATCTTTCAGTTTGTCGCGACAGGCCTTCAACCAATTATAATTGAATTCATTGTCCTTATCGAACCCCTGCGAACGGTCCCAGTCGCCTTTGTTCACCGAAACCATCTTACCACTCTGTACACTGATACCACCATTGGATAAAAAATAAGGAGGGTCGGCAAAAATCATATCAAACTGGAAACGAAACTGATTAAGCAGTTCTACGCAGTCGCCCTGATATAGTATGAAACGATTGTCGGATGATTTATAATACTGCATTACAATCATCCTCCAAGACAGCAATGTTTACATCTACAAAGTCAGCCTCATCAAGTACAACATCACATCGACGATATCTTGCCGTAACATCTTGAATAGCATCTTCTTCGGAAGAAGCCGTAACTTCAAGTATGCGTTGTAACGTCTCTGTAATTTCTATTTTGTACTTCATGATTTTGCTTTAATGCAAGCAAAGTTATGAAGATAAATCCTATCTTTTCACGAAAGATCAATCAATAACTTATATGATCATTTTTTCATACATAGCATAATATACGCAACAAATTGCATACTACTTGTTTATATGATTATCAACAAAAATACAGATTGTTAAAAGATGATCAAAATATTATATCTTTTGATAGTGGCCACGTGCAGTGAATCGGACGAAACCTTTATCACGCAAGAACTGGAGTTGCTGACGTATTTTATCCTTGATATGATAGTTCTGAGGATATTTCTTTTGAAGAATTGGCTCAAAAGCATACATCTCGTCCAAAGTAAAGTCTGTGTTACCTATTTTATCGACACAAGCCATGACATCCATTATCCAGCCACGACTGTCAAGGTTACCTGTCTGCAATCCTTCGAGGCGACGATAATCATCTATTACTTTATTGTGGTCTACTTCAAGACTGTTCTTAACAATAAACAGTTTACCACTATCCGGAATATCATTGATAAGGATATTGCATCCTTCCCATCCTGCTCTTCGGGCTGTTGCAGCCAGAGGATTTCTTTTTTCAATAACAGAAGGAATAAAAAAATGATTCGGTACCATAAACAGATTGTTCACAGTTTCACTATCATAAGCCAAGAAAAAGAAATTAGGATTATCAAGAGAAGTGATACGGGATATCATTGTATGGTATTCGCCGTCAGACACTTTCTTTCCAATGCTTCCGTCCGCACTATGTTTGCTTTTCAGTTCAAACTGTGAACCGCAGTCGCAATAGAAGTCTGCAACAGGCCGGTTGTTCTCATAGTGATGTATTACAGGTCGACCGCAAATCGGGCAATAGACATTGCGTCCCACCCAATCTTCCGTTAAAACTCGTGCTATTTGTGTGCTGCTCTTATATCCGGCAGCCAATGATAAATCGAAATGTAAATCCATCGTTATTATTAATATGTATGCAAAGATAGAGATTAAATTTGAAAAAATGACAATATTTATTTAATTTGTAGTCGCACATATTAATTTAATATTCGATTTCAGTTGACTCCTTTTTATCTTATTCATCGTTACGGTTGACTAACTCGCCGGATTTCGGGTGGAGGATAGGTGGAGGTTTGGTGGAGGTTCTGGATATTCGGTATTTCCGTAAATAGTTAATTATCAGAACAATACGAATAAACATTTGTCTTCGGGTGGAGGATGGAGGTATAAATCGAAAAATTATTTGAGAAAATGTAGTGGCAATGCGTATTTGTTAAATATTATTCGAATATTCGGTGTGGAAGCAGTGTGGAAGCAACCGGATTTGCCTCCACACCGTTCAACCATCTACCTATCAGAAGAATACAATCCTGTTTTTACCCTCAGTGGAGGGTGGAGGCAAAACAAAAAAAATATTTTCAAAAGAAAAAAACATCGTGTATCTGAACTTTATGAAGGGTACATAGAGGTGCTTATGTACAAGCTACCTTAGTATAACGCCTTCCTGCTTTTTCGCTTCAAAAAACATGATGTAATAGATGGGCATATAGGTAACGCCTTCCTTGGTGAACACCTTTGGCTCATTACTCAGCACGTACGCAAAACGAATGCCATAATCAGGGGTTTTGATGAAATGGCTGAGTGATGAGTGTACGGCATAATCTTTGCCCGATTTGATTTCCAATGGCACTACGGATAATGATTCATAGTCATCTACAAGAAAATCAACTTCTCCATTTTTCTTGTTGTCATAGTAGAACAGGACATTTCCGTGAACTTTTAATTCCTGGGCTACAACAGTCTCATAAACTGCCCCGAGATTTACTCCCAACTGGTCGTTCAGGATGGCATTGATGTTTGTTCCGTAGAGAATACCTGAGAGCAGTCCCACATCGTTGAGATATAGTTTCTGCAGATTCTTCGAAGCGGATTCGATGAGAGGAAACTTAGGATTGGAAATGGCTTTGACATCGAGGGTAATACCAGAATCTATCAGGTAATCGAAGTCATCGGCATAATCATTGAAGCGCTTGTTTTTGTTGGCTTCAATATCCTTAAAAACCATTCGCTTCTTCTTGTTTTCCATAGTCGACGGAATCATACCGTAAATCCTGCGGAGGTGTAATTTATGCTCCTTGTCATATTTCGATGCATCATCGGCATAGAGGCGTCGGATGTCTTGCTGCTGCTGACGGATGACTGTGATGTTCTGGCTCTCAATGAATACGTTGACATCATCGGGGAAACCTCCCACTAGGAGATACTTCTTAAAATAGTCAAGAATGGTGGCATGAATGTTCGCAGTGAGTGCTTCTCGCTTCTCAAACTGATTGCGCATATAGTGGATTACATCTGGGCCCACGCTGTTGGCAATCAGAAATTCTTCGAAATCCAGAGGATACATGTCCATGATGGTGATGCTGCCCATCGGTATGAAGGTGTCGTGACGTAGCGTGATGCCTAGCAGGGATCCACTGGTGATATAGTGATAACGGCCATCATTGCGTAGTGACTTCAGCATGGAAATGAGGTGGGGATATTCCTGTATCTCGTCAAGAAAGATGATTGTATCATCGAATTTGCCCAACTTTGTGCCTGCAATAGCACTTATCTGAAGATAGAAATCTGCATTCTGCTTCACTCTTGCGAATAGTTCAGGTCCGCGCTTGTCATCTGCAAGGTTTATTTCTACATAGTTTTTGAACATATTGGTGCAGATATGACGTATGATAAACGACTTGCCAGTTTGGCGTGCACCTTCTAGCATCAGTATCTTATCTGATGTAAGGAGGTGGTTTTCTATCTTCTTCTGAATCTTTCTGTAAAGCATATTCCTTCATTTTTGAACTGATGCTGCAAAAGTACTGAAATAAAAGCATATAGCCAAATCTTTCTGCGTTTTCTTATTGTTATCACTAATTATTTTCTGCGTTTTCCTATAGATTTGTCATTATTATTATAGCGTTTTCCTCTCAAAAGAAAAAAACATCGTCAGAAAAAACGTAGGGAACATTTTTTCTGACGACTAAGCATGGAAAGAATTGACTTCCAGCTACTATGATGAGAATATTCTTATTTTAATATCATGAATTTCTTTCCATTCCGTATGTAGACCTTGTTAGGTTGCACGGATTTCACCATCATTCCATCAAGAGAATAGACTGGAGACGACGGCGTCTCGTCTGAGATGACAGAAGAAATGCCCGTAGTACTGCCATCTGATAACAGGACTTTTGTGAGATGAACGCCATAGCCTTGGATATACATTCCTTTGGTTTTGAGCGTATTCAAGGTCGAAGCATCAAACGAGATGGCTGTTACCTGACTATTCGCAGATGCCGTAGGTGCAAACTGGCTCTCTGTCGTGGCATAACCGTCAACGAGAATCTTACTCAGTTTAACCCAACTGCCCGACATCAACTGTATGTTATAATAAGAGGCACCATTGTCGGTGGTATAGGTCAGCACCACCCTACTCTTCTCGGTAAAGTTGGCGAAATTGCTTGCAGGTATGTTCAGTTGCAGACCATCGCCCCAGTTCAGAGCTGCGTTCCCCTCCCAAAAAGTGGTACCTGTATAAGTAGGAGCTGTATTAGTATCATCGTTACTGCTGTTCTCGTCATACTCCGTAGCCGAACCTTCCTGAATGCCTTTCAGAAAATAGGTTTCATCCACCGACATATTGTTCTTCCGATTGAAGATGCCGAATTTCTCCGAACCGTTTCCGAATGCGTTGTTGTCCCATGCGAACGAGGCGAATCCATGCTGGCGGGCCTCAGATACGACACACTTCAGATAATACTGCATATTCTCCTCCTGGGTGGTCTGATCGTCGGTTGTATAATGATGAGAGACACCATACTCTCCTAAGACGACACCGATGCCCTGATCGTACCATCGTTTCTTAATCTGCGCAAACAAGTCTTTCAGTGTCTTCTCGTTTTCCGAAGGGATGCTACCCTTGTCACAATAGGCAGAACCCCAATAATTATAGAAGCCGTCGCCTGTTTTTCCACTGCAATAACTGTATGGACTATAATAATGGAACTCCACCGACAGACGCTTCTCCACCTTATCGGTAGGCACCACCAACCCTGTCAGACCGTACGACGGGTTGCATGAATAGGTCTGGACAATAAGATTCCGATAATAATTCTTTCCACCTGTGGCGCGAACCGCATCCACAAATGTCTGATTATAACTGTTCATCACGGCATTGTTCTCGGAAGTAGGTGATTGCCAGTTGACCTGCACTTCGTTGACACCTGCGAAAGCGAGATTGTTGCCATAATCGCGAAACTCGGTAGCTATCTGTTTCCATAGAACCGCAAGTTTACGGTTGTTTTCGGTCTGTCTATCATAAGTGGGATGATATTCCAACAAGAGTTCATGATGCGTATTAAGAACCACCTTCAAGTTCAGTTCCATACACCAGTCGACGACCTGTTTCACGCGAGCCATCCATTTGCTGTCAATCGCCATGGTGGTCGGATCCGTTACGTGAGGCAGCCATCTTACAGGAATACGGACAGCATCGAATCCTGCGTTTTTGACTGCAGCGAGCATATCCTTGGTTGTCTTCGGGTTCCCCCATGCCGTCTCCCATTCATTGAAATCGGTGACGAAAATGTTTATCCATTTACTGTTCGTGTCATCCCAGTCGGCACCTGCACTTTCCAAAGAGTTGCCCAGATTCCAGCCCATTTTTATTTCTTTCGTCCAGGTCTGTGCATCTTTGTCCATGCCTGTGGCATCAGCCGGTATGTCCAAAGTCTGTGCGGAAATATAATTCACACAAGCAAATGCAAATAATAAAATAATATTTCTTTTTTTCATAATAAGTAGAGTTTTCTTATCAATATCTGAGTGCAAAGGTAAATAATTCGTGGTATCATGAGGTTTCTATGCTAACAATTCAAGGTTATTATACTGACAATTCAATTTTTTATTGGTAAAAAAGGATGAAAATCATTGATTATTGCTATCTTTGTATGTATTTAAATCAATATGAAGATCAAACCTATGCAATTATTACGGAAAGTAAGGCATGTATTAGCCATCTGCCTCTTTAC
>OBID01000998.1_pt1 | contig 10192 bp, 5 predicted proteins | sample 1519781 | NCBI WGS metagenome assembly OBID01 (sample SAMEA3991478, study PRJEB22521) | metagenome | biome: anthropogenic terrestrial biome; feature: sewage plant; material: sludge | place: Sweden | collected 2012-09-26
AAGCCACTCATTTTTGTACTGTCGGCAGCTATTTGTTCTCCATCCAGCATTACCTGGCCAGGATCTTCAACGGCAAAAGCATCACCGCCTTCCCCATCCATGTATTGCAGCATTACGGTAAGGTTATCATCCCCTTCTGCCGCTGTTACTTTATAATCAAAATAAATATTGTCCGGATCAGCGTTGTCAATATTTTCTTTATCAGCAGTACTACAGCTTATCATCGATACCATTATTGAAAACATTAACGCAATGACATAAGGATTTCTTGAAAATTGTCTGAACATGCCTGCAAATTATACCAAAGTAGAATTAAAATGAAAAGGCGCAATGTTTTTATGCGTTGCTTCTTACTCTCTTTTCGGCTTTGCGTGAAATCAAATATAGATTTGACAACCTATCAAGCTAAGACTTACTTAAATTTCGTAGTTCTTATTTTTTCCCTGCGGCTTCTTTGAGCCGGTTATATTCATTAACTATTTCGGCAAACCCTTTATTTGACTTTCGGTATTTAAATCTTTTCATTTCGCTGGCAATATCACTATCACTCAGCAACTCTATCATTTTCTTTTTATTAAAAAAGGGAATTACGGTGTTGGCGGCCTCAATACCGTGTCTTACTATATAATAAGAAGAATAGTAACTGGTGCCGTCAGTATCATACTTCATATATAAAGTGGCATACTTCCCCTCTGTTATTCTGCTTAAAAAAACCCAATTGGGATTATTTCCAGAATTTTTTCCTTCTACGGTTGTCCGTTTATTTTGGTTTGAAAACAAAATTTGCTTTGCTTCAAAAACTCCGTCACACAATAGTCTTTTCCCATGCTTTTGCCGGCTATACCCTTTTATTTCGCCGGCATTTATAACCCGTATCGAATCGTTATCAGATACAGTAACTATTCTCTCATATCCATCCTCGTACTTCCAGGCCGGTTTTAATCCTGCTTTTTTAGCATCGCCGGGCAATTGGCAGGCAATTGTATCATTATTCCAGGTTATGATATAATCCTGTCCGACTGCACCCGGCACAAGAGCGAGGCTGAGTAGTGGTAACAATAAGAATTGTTTTTTCATGTTTACCCCATCAAAAGGTTACTATTCAGATGCTACAGCCGCTGGTTCAATTACATTATCTTTGCCACCCCGATAAAATGAGGGCAAACCTCACAAACTCGGGCAAGTTCTGTCAAATTGGCCTAAGAACAGGTGTAGCACCCTTTTTGACATCTTGAAAATCCATTATTTTCCCGGATAAAAGAATACCCAATAACACTCATTTTATGCTTGGTTTTATTTCAAAAATTTTTGGCGGTAGTAAATCAGAAAAAGATGTAAAAAAGATTGAGCCTTATGTAGGTAAAATCAACCAGTTTTTTGCTTCTTATCAATCACTCAGCAACGATCAGCTCCGTAACAAAACACAGGAGTTCCGTCAGCGGATAAAAGAACACTTATCTGAAATTGACGCTGAGATTGCTGCAAAAAATACTTCTGCAGAAGAGCTTCCGTTTAATGACCTCATGGGCAAGGATACTATCTACCAGGAAGTAGATAAGCTTAAAAAAGACAGAGATAAAGAAATTGAAGTGATTTTGGAAAAAATTCTTCCGGAAGCATTTGCCGTGGTAAAAGAAACCGCCAGAAGGTTTAAAGAAAATACAGAGTTGGTATCTACCGCCACACAGCTAGACCGTGACCTTAGTATAAAAAAAGGGTATATCACTATTGATGGCGAAAAATCCATTTTCAAAAACACCTGGACAGCTGCCGGTGGAGAAGTAACCTGGAACATGGTGCATTATGATGTGCAGCTGATAGGCGGAGCCGTACTGCACCAGGGAAAAATAGCAGAGATGGCAACCGGTGAGGGTAAAACACTGGTATCTACATTACCTTCTTACCTGAATGCTTTGCCCGGGGAAGGTGTGCATATAGTAACAGTGAATGACTACCTGGCCCGTCGTGACCAGGAATGGAATGGGACAATTTTTGAGTGGCTTGGCATTACTGTTGATTGTATTGATAAGCACCAACCCAATAGCGAAGAAAGAAGAAAAGCTTACCTCGCCGATATTACTTATGGCACCAACAATGAATTTGGTTTCGACTATCTCCGTGATAACATGGTGCATACCCCGGAAGAAATGGTGCAGCGCAAACATCACTATGCGATGGTGGATGAGGTGGATTCGGTACTGATTGATGATGCAAGAACACCATTGATTATTTCCGGTCCTGTACCCAAAGGCGATGACCAGCAATTTCATATTCTTAAACCCAGGGTTCAGCAGTTAATGCAGGAGCAGGAAAAAATCGTCCGTAACTGTTTGAATGAAGCAAAAAAACGAATTGCTGAAGGCGATGATGACCCTAAAGGTGGTGGATTATATCTCTTCAGGGCACACCGGGGTTTACCAAAATATGGACCGGTAATTAAATTCCTGAGTGAGCCCGGTATAAAAGTAAAAATGCAGAAAGCAGAAAACTATTACCTGCAGGACCAGCAACGCCATATGCATATCGTGGATGAAGAGCTTTTATTCCAGATAGATGAAAAAAATAATTCAGTTGACTTAACAGATAAAGGCCTTACCACCATAACCCGTTCTGGTGAAGACCCTGAATTTTTTATATTGCCTGATATAGGCGTAAGATTAGCTGAAATAGAAAAAAATACTGCTTCAGCGGAAGAAAAGTTACATCAGAAAGAAGCTATACTCAATGATTATGCACAAAAAGCTGACCGCATACATACTGTACAACAATTATTAAAAGCCTACACTTTATTTGATAAAGACATTGAGTATGTAATAATAGAGGGGGCTATTAAAATCGTAGATGAACAAACAGGACGTATCATGGAAGGCCGTCGCTATAGCGATGGTTTACACCAGGCGTTGGAAGCAAAAGAGAATGTAAAGATTGAGGCAGCCACACAAACCTATGCCACTATTACTTTGCAGAACTATTTCCGTATGTATCACAAACTGGCAGGTATGACAGGTACTGCCGAAACGGAAGCAGCAGAGCTATGGAGTATTTACAAATTAGACGTTGTGAATGTTCCTACTAATATCTCCATGATTCGTAATGACAAACAGGACCTGGTATATAAAACAAAAAGAGAAAAGTATAAAGCCGTTATTGATGAAATAGAAACGTTGCGTAATGCAGGTCGTCCATGTCTCGTTGGAACCACTTCGGTTGAAGTAAGCGAATTGCTGGGAAGAATGCTGCAGCAGAAAAAAATTCCGCATAATGTGCTGAATGCAAAACAACATGCCCGGGAAGCACAGGTAGTTGCTGAAGCCGGATTAGCCGGGGCCGTTACTATAGCCACCAACATGGCAGGCCGTGGTACGGATATCAAACTTGGGCCAGGGGTAAAAGATGCTGGTGGTCTTGCCATTATTGGTACAGAAAGACATGAAAGCCGACGTGTTGACCGACAGTTGAGGGGCCGTGCCGGTCGCCAGGGTGATCCTGGTTCATCACAATTCTATGTTTCATTGGAAGATGATTTGATGCGGATGTTCGGTAGCGAACGTATTGCTTCTCTGATGGATAAACTGGGTTACAAAGAAGGCGATGTGATTCAGCACAGCATGATCAGTAACAGTATTCAACGGGCACAAAAGAAAGTGGAAGAAAACAACTTTGGCATCCGTAAGCGATTGCTGGAGTATGATGATGTGATGAACAAGCAGCGGAATGCTGTGTATGAAAAACGTAATCATGCCTTGTTCGGAGAAAGATTAGCATTGGATATCGATACCTCTTTCTCTTCAGTTGCCGGCAGCCTGATTGATTCATTCCGGGAACAGGAAGATTTTGAAGGTTTCAAAATGGCTTGTATTGTCAACTTTGGCCTGGATACAAAAATTGCGGAAGAAGAGTTTAAGAGAGGTGATATCAATTCAATCATTGACCGCTTATATATAGAAGCAACTGATAGCTACAACAGTCACAAAGGAGAATTGCAAAAGCAGGCCATTCCTGTTTTTAAAAACATCAGACTTACACAAGGTAGCCATATAGAAAACGTAGTCGTTCCTTTTACAGATGGCAAACGAGGCCTTAATGTGCTGACCAATCTTGATAAAACACTTAGCACAAGCGGATCAGAGTTGACCAATTCCCTGGAAAAAACCATTACGCTGGCCGTTATTGATGATGCCTGGAAAGAACATCTGCGGGCCATGGATGATCTGAAACAAAGTGTACAAACTGCTTACCTGGAACAAAAAGATCCATTGGTTATTTATAAAATGGAAGCGTACAACCAGTTCAGCAATATGAACAATGATGTAAATAAGGATATTGTTTCATTCCTGTGCCACTCCTCTATTCCTATTCAACAGGAAAACACTCCATTAAAGGAAGGCCGCCAGCAAAAAACGGATATGAGCCGGATGGTTGCTAATAAAGAAGAGGTGGACAATGCCGGCCAGGACTATGCAGCAAACGAAAGAGATAAATTTGAACCGGGAGGTGGCGCTGACACGGCCGTAAAACAGGAGCCGGTAAAAGTAGGCCCGAAGATTGGGCGAAATGACCCATGCCCCTGTGGTAGCGGCAAGAAATACAAGCAGTGTCATGGTAAAGACGCTTAGGATAAAGGGATTATGAATAAAAAAAGGGGTATTTACTTTGTAAATGCCCCTTTTTTTGAGCCTGTTTAAGAGTTGTGCGTAATCATTTTCGTAAAAACCCTTATTTTTTTGAAAATAAATTATAGGTTTGCTCTCCTTAATTAAAACCTAAAACCAAAAACATGAAAAAATTGTTCGCCGTATTAGCTCTTGTTGGAGTTATGACATCTTGCAAAGACAAAAAGAAAGATGAAGCAAAACCAGAAGAGACTACAACAACAACTACCACTACCACTACTACTGAAGCAACTACAACTGATGCGAGTACTGGAGTTCCGACTTTTAACGATGCTGATGTTACAGCGTATGTAAAATCTTATGAAGATTACATTGCTGCTTACAAAAAAGCAGTTGAAGGCAAAGACATGACTAAAATGGCTGACTTAGCTAAAATGGGCCAGGACCTTGCTGCAAAAGCAACGGGCGCGACTCAGAAATTAGCCGCTAACCCTGAAGATGCTAAGAAACTGGCAGATTATATGACTGCAAAAGCAGCTGAAGTTATGGAATTGTCTAAAAAATTGACTGGACAATAATTCTGTTTAATTTTTCAATAAAAATCCCCCTCGCAGTTAAAGCGGGGGGGATTTTTATTTTATTAACTTTAGCCAATCTGCATAAAAGCAGATGGCCAAAATTTCACTGCTGATGTATAATGCCACCAAAAAGAAAGTTCACGGACTCTTACACCCTGAAATAGTAGGTGATAAACACTGGGACAAAGTCATCAATGTCTTTATCATTGTATTGATCATACTAAATGTAGTGGCCGTAATATTAGAAACCGTAGGGCCTATACAAGCTAAATTCAAGAGCTTCTTTTATTATTTCGATTGGGTATCTGTTATCATATTTACCATCGAGTATGTTTTAAGAGTATGGAGCAGCAACCATGAAGAAAAATACAAACATCATATCTGGGGAAGACTGAGATATATGTTTTCGCTGGGAGCTTTGATAGATCTAATTGCAATTATCCCTTCTTATTTACATGCTGTCATCGGGCTCGACTTAAGAATACTTCGTATGCTACGGCTACTGCGGATTTTCAGACTTTTCCGGTTAACGGCCTACACAGAATCCGCTCATATGATTGCCAATGTGTTTAAAAGGCGTAAAAATGAACTGGGGTTGAGTTTTGTATTGGCCATATTCCTCATCATTATCGCATCCTGCATTATGTATTTTGCTGAGCACCTTACTCCAACTGAAGAAACTAGCCTTTTTAAAAGTATCCCGCATACAATCTGGTGGTCGGTGGTAACTCTTACAACTACTGGTTATGGTGATATGTATCCCCTTACCAACCTAGGCAAAGCTATGGCAAGTGTAATCATGCTCACTGGTGTTGCATTTTTTGCCATTCCTGCTGGTATTCTTTCTGCGGGTTTCCAGGAAGAATTTCGGAGAAATAAAATTATAAAAACACACAAGTGTCCACATTGCGGCGAGCCCATTGATGTAGATGCCCATACGCATGATCATCCTGAAAAACAGTAAAAAAAATAGCAGGTGATAACACCTGCTATTTCATATTTTAAAATATTTTTTAGAACCCCTTCTTCTGCTTAATGTTATACTTCTCCTCGTAACGTTCGTTCAATTGCTTCTGCTTATCATCTAAGTTTATTTTACGGCCTTGTATAAAAGCATCCGTAACATTATTTGTTCTCATATCCAATATATCACCAGAGCTGATGATAATATTAGCATCCTTTCCTACTGCTATACTTCCAATCTTGTCAGATACACCCATAATCTTGGCGGCACTTGAAGTAATTGCAGCCAATGCCTCTTCTTTGGTGAGTCCATAAGCAGCGGCTGTACCTGCATTAAATGCCAGGTTACGTCCCCGATTTTGTGAATCATCATCGGATAAAGCAAATACCACCCCTGCCTTTTGCAAAGCCGCCGCAGTTTTATAGGGCTGATCCACATCATCATCCTCGCCGGTTGGTAATCTGTGCAATTGATCCAATATTACGGATACATTATTCTGTTTTAATAAATTGGCAATTTGCCATCCTTCACTTGCACCAACAATTACCATTTCAAATCCAAACTCTTTTACAAAATCCAGTGCCACCAGCATTTGCTTTACCGTGTTAGCATGAACATATAATTTTTGTTTTTTGCTGAACAGATTTTTTACTGATTCAAACTTAAGGTTGGTTTCAGTATTGCCAGTAGAGCCCAGGTATGCTTTTGCTTCTTTGAAAAAAGATTTCAATTTTTCTATTTTCTCCAATCCTTCTTTTACCGGGTCAGTTTGTACACCAGCGTTAGGTCCTGCAAATCCACCACGACCAAAACTTGGCCTTGGCATTAAGGTTGGCATATATAAATGCATTCCCCCATCAGTTTGTATGGCCGCATCTTGCCAGTTCCACGCATCTAACTGAACAATGGAAGATGAACCAGCCAGGAAATCTCCCTGCGGTATTATGTTAGCAGCCAGTATACCATTGGAACGAAGGGTATTGATGACTTTTGAATCTGTATTATAGGCAACAATAGAACGGATATTAGGATTCAGGTCACCAATTTCCTTCGTGTCATTCGAAGCCTTTACAGCACTTATTTCAATAAGGCCAAGGTTACTGGTTGGCAGCACCAGCCCAGGATACACCTGCTTACCACCTGCATCGGTCACTTCTGCACCTGCAGGTATTTTAACATCTTTACCTACAGCGGTGATCTTTCCATTCTCAATTACAATAATTCCATTTTCTATTACTGCTCCGTCGCCTGTATGTATCGTAGCATTCTTAATAACGATCGGTGCTTTTTGTACTGCCGCCGGACGTACATTGGGCTGTGCTTGTGCACAGAACATAGTGCCCACCGAGATCAAGACTAAAAATATTTTTTTCATGTGTTTATTTTTATTGTTTGATATTATTCCGGATACCTACTTGTTTGCAGGACTCTCAGGATTAGTCATTATTCATATCATCTGAATCGATCACCAGCAGCCCATGACTATGCCCATGGTCGCTGCAGGTATGCATGATCTGATAGCTTGGTTGTGCCGGAATGGTTGGTGCACCACTTCTTTTTTCACCATTCATTTTTCTCACTAACCGAAGACGTTCTGCGTCCACCTCTTTTTGCAGTAGCTCATCTTTCTTTCTGTCGAAATAGACTGTTCCATCAACAATGGTGTATAAAGATTTTGCATAAATGCTTAAAGGATTATCACTCCACAAAACCACATCACCGTCTTTACCAACCTTCAGGCTTCCTACTTTATTATCTACATGCAGCATTTTGGCTGGGTTCAATGTAACCATTTTCAAAGCTTCTTCTTCTGTTACACCGCCGTACTTTACAATTTTTCCGGCTTCCTGGTTCAGTCGTCTTGCCATTTCGGCATCATCACTGTTAATGGCAACTGTTAAGCCAACTTTCTGCATGATAGCGGCATTATAAGGAATGGCATCTTCCACTTCCATTTTATAAGCCCACCAATCGGAGAAGGTAGAAACAAATGATCCATGCTTCAGCATTTTATCTGCCACTTTATAGCCCTCCAGAATATGTGTAAATGTATTTACAGTGTATCCCATTCTATTGGCTACTTCCATCGCCATATTGATTTCACTTTGCACATAAGAGTGACAAGTAATGAATCTTTTCTTTTCCAATATTTCTACTAACGCTTCTAATTCAAGATCTCTTCTTGGAACAGAAAGTCCCTTCTTGTCCTTAGCATCATTATAGCCTTTCCATTCTTTTTGATAATCCTTTGCACGGGTAAAGGCATCTTCCAATACCTGCTCCACTCCCATTCTTGTATCAGGATAACGGTTGTTGCCGCCGGGGATATTGAAATTGGAACGCTTTACATTTTCTCCTAAGGCAAACTTTATCTGTCCTGGCCAGTTTTTAAACTTCAGATCATCATCATTGGCGCCCCAACGAAGTTTGATCAATTGTGTTTGCCCGCCTATTACATTAGCTGAACCATGAAGTATATGTGATGAGGTAACACCGCCGCTTAATTGCCGGTAGATATTAATATCATCAGGATTGAGGTTATCAGCAATACGAACTTCGGAAGTTACCGATTGTGCCCCTTCATTAATAGAGGCGGCAGCAATATGTGAGTGTTCATCAATGATACCCGCTGTAACATGTTTGCCCGTTCCATCGATGATCCTTGCAGAAGCATCAGACAGATTTTTTCCGACTGCGGAAATTTTGCCATCCTTAATTAATACATCTGCATTTTCCAGTACTCCTTCTTTTTCATTGGTCCATACCGTAGCATTTTTAATCAGGATTGTTTCCTGTTTTGGTTTCTCTTCATCACTCCAGCCAAATGGTTCAAAAGGATAAACCACTTTTCCTACAACTGGCATATCTTTTTTCTTGCTGCTGTCTTGTTTTACCTCAGCCAGTTTTATCAATGTAGCTGTCCATGTTAATGGGTTGCCCAATGAATCAGTTCCGGTTCCATTCCATTCTGTACCATTACTTATCCCTCCTAATCTTGTTGCTGTAGCCGGCAATGCCTGTTCTGTACTACCTCCTCTCGGAAAACCGGCAGCTCCCGGATTACCACCACCGGGCCTTCTTGTTGTGTCAGGGGTTTGTCCCGGAGCACCGGCTGGTCTTTGACGGCGCACCATTGGCGCAAAGCTGATTTTAACCTGCTTGCCATCAAAAGTGAATTTGGAATTCAATGTATCTTTTGCATACATAGTAACAGAGCTTGCACTCTTTACATCCAACGTATATTTTTCTGTTCCTGATGGGGTGTTTACAGTAAGAGCATAAGTACCAGCCACACTTGCTGCATCTTCCTTCACTGTATACTTAATTCCCTGTACCCAATTTTGTAAAATGATTGATTTTTCACTGAAAATTGGGCCATTCGTAATTAAGAAATTACCCAGTTTACCGGCATCAAGGCTCCCTACTTTATCATAGACACCCAATGTAGTAGCAGGAGTTTTTGTTAATGCTTCTATCACTTTATTTTCGCTTAATCCATATTCCATTGCTTTGCGGAGATTAGTCCAGAACTGCGTTACTGTCCTCAAATCGGCCGTAGTTAAACAAAAGGGAATACCTGCTTTTTCAAATGCAGCAGCATTAGTGGGTGCTAGTTCCCAATGCTTCATATCGTTCAAGGAAACAAACCTTGCGTCGTTAGGATCTTCCACATCTTGTGCTACGGGGTAATTAAGCGGAAGAATAAAAGTGGCGTTCGTAGCCTTCATTTCTTTGATGCGCTGATATTCATTTTGCCCGGCTTTAATGATGTACTGAACACCAAATTCATCCCCGATTCTGTCAGATCTCAAATCATTCCACTTATCATTGGCTTCAAAAATCTGGGGCAGACTTTGATTGTCATTCCATGATTGCAGTGTTGCATTAAAGCCTTCCTGGTAAGGTTTTGTTTTATACCAGGCCGCATCTAAATACGTTTGACGCAACAGGGCAATATACCCCATCATAGAACTTGGGTAAGATTGTGTAGAAGTTCCTTTATTAAAAGAATAGTGAGCTGAGGCTTTTTCTTTTAT
>OBID01001001.1_pt1 | contig 10184 bp, 9 predicted proteins | sample 1519781 | NCBI WGS metagenome assembly OBID01 (sample SAMEA3991478, study PRJEB22521) | metagenome | biome: anthropogenic terrestrial biome; feature: sewage plant; material: sludge | place: Sweden | collected 2012-09-26
CTACTCTCTAATTCTTTTCAGTGATGCACAATATGCATATTTATTAGAACAGCTTATCGAGCAGCACCTTCCCATACGCTTTGATATGCAACTCGCATCAGACTATTTACAAATGAGTGAGCGTCACCTTCGACGCTCCTTATTGCTAGAAGGCATTAGTTTTCAGCAAATTCGACAAACCGTGTTAGAGCGAAAAGCGAAACAGATGCTTAAAAATAATCTCTCCATTGGGGACATTAGCCAAGCTTTAGGTTTTAGGGAAGTACGTGAATTTCGTCGGGCATTTAAACGCTGGACAGGCCAAGCGCCGTCTGTTTATAAAAATGGCACCGAATGATCCTAAGCTGATACGGAGGCCCATTTTCTGTTTTTATTCGTTCCCTCTTTAAATGTTGAAGCTGAAATGTGTTCAATTAAAGCAACCAAACTGCTTCGGTCAGCTGCTTAATTTCATCCATATCATGGCTGACATACAGCATCGGGATATGGGTTTCATGTTGGACGGTTTGAAAAAAAGGAAGGATTTCCTGTTTATGTGCAGCGTCTAGCGCAGACAAGGGTTCATCTAATAATAATAAATTTGGCGAATACAACAGTGCCCGACCTAATGCAACACGCTGCTTTTCACCACCTGAAAGCTTCGTCGGCATACGACTGAGTAAATGATTAAGTTTAAGCAGTTCAATAATATAATCGGGATCAAAACGTCGGCTTTCAGGCGGAATTCGCTTATAGCCAAACAATAAATTTTGCATCACCGTCATATGTGGAAACAGTTGTGCATCCTGAAAAACCAAACCAACATGACGTTGCTGTACATTTAAATTAATCTTATTTTCAGCATCGAACCATGTCTGATGATTGATTTTAATCCAGCCCTTGACTGGAGTATTAAGTCCTGCAATGGCATGCAAAATACTGGTTTTTCCTGAGCCTGACGCTCCAAATAAACCAACGACAGGATGTTCAGATGAAAATGTCTGATCGAGTTTAAATTTGCCTAAATTTAACTGAATATGACAGTCAATCATCGTCTTAATGTCCTCGTTTGTTCTTCTGATAGCGATGGAACCACTGGGCAAACCATAACGCCAAAAATGCCACAGTTAATGACAGAATAATCAATCGCCAAACCGCTTGTTCTGTGTCGGGTTGCTGCATCAAGCTATACATGGCCAAGGGCAAAGTTCTGGTCTCGCCTGCAATGTTACCGACAAAGGTAATGGTTGCGCCAAACTCGCCCAGACTGCGACAAAAACATAAAATCGCCCCTACCAATATGCCACTGCTGGCTAAAGGCAAAGTGACATAAAAAAAAGTACCCAAAGAGGAAGCACCGAGCGTTTTCGCCGCCATTTCTAGCCGTTGATCCACCAACTCTATGGCCAAACGAATCGATTGAACCAAGAGTGGAAAGCCCATCACGGCTGAAGCCAAAACTGCGCCTTTCCAGTTAAATGCAAAATTGAGTCCAAAAGGCTCAAGATACTTACCCAGTATTCCGTTTCCTCCAAAAACCTGTAACAGCAAATATCCCGGCACCACAGGCGGCAGCACCAGAGGTAGAAAAATAAACGTTTCAAATAAGGATTTGCCAAAAAACTCTTTACGTGCCAAAACCCAACCCACCGCCAACGCAGGGATCAGGCTAAAGGCCAAACAGGTTGCAGCCACTTGGCAAGATAACTTGAGTACCTCTATTTCTTCAGCCGATAAAGAAAACATCATCACTTAGCAGCAGATAAAACGGTAAAGCCATATTTTTTAAAGACTGCATGTGCTTGTTTACTTTGTACAAACTGATAAAACGCTAACGCATCTGGATTATTTTTGACAAGACCTAAGGGATAAACAATCGGGGTATGGGTATTGATAGGGAAAACGCCAACGACGGTGACATCTTTACTGATAGCAGCGTCGGTTGCATAGACAATGCCAAGCTGACATTCACCACGTGCTACAAAGTTGAGCGCAGCTCTGACATCTTCAGTTTCAACCAATCTTGGTTCAAGTTTTGACCACCACCCCAGTGCGGTCAGCGCCTGTTTCCCGTATTTTCCGACTGGAACACTTTTGGTGTCCCCTGTACAAAGCTTGCCTTGAAAAGCGGTAGAAGGATCAAAACTTTTATCCATTTTTATTTTGACGGGCTTAGCTTTTGGCGAAATCAAAACAAGACGATTGCCCAATAAATTCACACGTTTATTCGGTACAATTAACTTTTTATTTTGCAGATAATTCATCCACTGTTCATCTGCCGAAATAAAAACATCCGCAGGTGCACCCGCTTCAATTTGCTTGGCCAAAGTCGACGAGCCTGCATAAGAGGTTTTCACGCGTACTCTTTTTTGTTGTTCAAACATTGCATCGACATCTGCTATAGCATTGGTCAAACTGGCTGCTGCATAAACGGTAATGGCTTGCTCTGCATGTACCTGTGCCGCAAGAGCCAAAGCACAACACAACATCGCATATTGCATGCACTTATTCTTAAAATTGAGCAGCACCATGTTCCCCTTAAGCGTTATAAATTGACCGATATGTTTTTAAAAATATATGGATACATAAGCAACGTCAATTCCAGAAACAGATTATTTATCGTTCAAGTTAAAGTGTTTGTATCTTAATCACGTGACTGATACTGCTCTTGCTATCGAGTGATTAAATAAGAGGTTTTATCAAATAGAGGAAGCTTATTCGTGTATGCAATGACTGACTACGAGAAGCATCTAGTTGAACTGAATAGATTATTGTTTCAGGTGTTGAGCTATTTCTTCAAAATCCTGCTCAATCGCATCACGTGCTTTTATTTCCATCTGTCTAAATTGACTTAAAATACTTTCGCCCAAGTCTGTGAGTTTTGCCCCACCACCATGTGTTCCACCTTTTTGAGTTTCGACCAATCCTGACTGAAAGCTATGATTCATGGTTTCAACCAACTGCCATGCACGGCGGTAGCTCATATTCATACTTTTTGCAGCTTGAGAAATTGAGCCTGTACGTCGAATTTCTTCCAATAATTCTGCCTTACCCGGCCCAAATGCAATGTCTTGATTGAGAAGTATTCTGAGCTGTAATTTTAATTTAACGTCCTGCATACATTCACTCAAATAAAGACCTGTCATCAAAGCAGATGACCTAAAGAAAAACCTTTTACTTTTTATACAGCAAAATTTTGAATATCAAGTATATAAAACAAAACCATTACCGCGGCAAAAACTCGCTAAGGTCAAACCTGACTGCTTTGCCATATTAATCGCCATACTGGTTGGAGCTGAAATACACGCCAGCAAGGCAATATTCAGTTGAGCACACTTACGAATCAACTCATAACTGGCACGACTGGTCATCACGACAAAACCTTGATTTACATCATAATGATGTTCTGCAATATAACCCAATAGTTTATCTAAAGCATTGTGTCGGCCCACATCTTCAAATAAAACCACTATTTCCCCCGCTTTAACCCATGCAGCCGCATGTGCACCACCCGTCATTTGGGTGATTTTTTGACGTGCTTTGAGTTGGGCAATGGCATGCGGAATTTGGGCCAACCATGACTCAGTAACTTGCGTGGTAATTTGAGGTAAATCCAAATGAAGCTGCTGCAAACTTTCAATTCCACAGAGCCCACAACCCGTGCGTCCAAGCATCATCCGTCGATGTTGTTTGAGCGCCATAAAGGCCCGAGTAGAAATCGTCATTTCGACTTGAATCCCAAATTCAGTTTCATGTATGTCTAAAGCGTAAAGCTCTTTCAAACTCGTTAAAATACCTTCAGACAAGCTAAAACCTTTCGCAAAGACTTCAATATCAGCTGGCGTTGCCATCATTACTGCATGGGAAACATCATTATAAACCAAGGCAATAGGGTATTCTTGAACCACAAAATCAGATTGTTCAACAGCTCTATTTTCACTTAAACGCTGAATATCAACCGTTTCATAGCCTAGAGAACTCAACTTAGACGCCCGAATATCCATAATAATTTTCCAATCTTCCCTAAACACTAAACCCTTCTATCATGAAAAAAATGACACCTGCAAATCAGGCGTCATTTCAGCATTGAATCAACTAACCTCTCGATTCACGATCTGATTGGCATCTTCAGGATCAACCGCTTGTGCCAAGTTGAAATGTTCAGGCGCTTGGCCTGCATGCAAAATCACAGGCACGCTTTTCGAAGCTGGTATTTTGGCGTATTTATCATGGCTACTGAGTGCAACCAATGGATTGGTCTCCGGATAATAGGCTGCGAGGCTACCCCGTGGAATGTTATACGGGACGATACGGAAGCTTTGAACCACACGTTTAACACCGTCCGAATAAATACTTTCGATATCCACCCATTGATCTGCAACAAAACCAGCCGCAGCGATATCTTCTGCATTCATAAACAAAACACGGCGCTGACCAAATACCCCACGATAACGGTCATCGAGTCCATACAAGGTGGTGTTGTATTGGTCATGAGAGCGTGTGGTCATTAGGGTATAGACTTTGGCCCCTGTATATTGTTCAGCGCATTTATTCTCTTTATCGGCATATACTTCAGCCAACGGCGTAATTAAAAACTGGGCCTTGCCTACAGGCGTATTCCATACATGCTGATTGCTGGATGCTCTAAGTGAAAACCACCCGGCTGATAGACGCGTGCATTGAAATCATGAAATTCATCAAAGACCTCTTCAATCGAATCTCGAATACGGTCATAGCTTTCTACATACCATTTCCACTTGATATCACTGTCTGGCAAGACGGCTGCTGCCATACGCGCCACAATGTCAGGCTCTGAAAGTAGATTCTTAGAAGCAGGCTCATTACGCCCTGCTGAAAGATGCACATTACTCATGGAATCTTCAACACTGACTGCCTGCGGCCCATGCTGTTGCATATCAACTTCGGTACGGCCCAAACAGGGTAAAAGTAATGCCTCTTTACCACAAACCAAATGGCTACGATTCAGCTTGGTTGCAATCTGTACTGTTAAATCACAACGACGTAAGCCTTCTTGTGTATACGGTGTATCTGGAGTGGCAACAGCAAAGTTACCACCTAAACCAATAAAGACTTTTACATCACCTTCATACATCGCCTGAATGGTATCCACCACGCCAAAACCATGTTCACGTGGCGACTTAATGCCGAATACTCGGTCCAGACTATCCAGCAATTTTGGGCTTGGTCGTTCATTGATCCCCATAGTTCGGTCGCCTTGCACATTACTGTGCCCACGAATCGGAGCTAAACCTGCCCCTGGACGACCAATATGCCCTCTTGCCAACATTAAGTTCGCGAGCATATGTACATTTGCAGTCCCGTGCCGATGCTGTGTAATCCCCATGCCCCAACAGAAAATGGCCGTTTTGGCATCCAAATACATTTTAGCTAAAGATTCTAAATGCTCAGGGCTAAGTCCCGTATGTGTATGAATATCTGACCATGCAGTACGATCTATTTCTTCCATCATGGCATCGAAACCGACTGTATTCATTTCGATAAAAGATCGGTCAAAAACGCTCTTTTTCCCAGCTGCCAGTGCTTGAATGTCCCATTCACGTAAATGTTTCAGCATCCCAAACATGAGCGCATAGTCACCGCCCACGTTGGGTTGGAAATAATAACGACTAATGGGTGTACTGCCATTGGTCATCATCTCAACAGGTGCTTGCGGATCTTGGAAACGTTCTAAACCACGTTCTTTTAAGGGGTTAATGGCAACGATATTGCCACCACGGCGCGACACTTCACGTAAAGTCCCCAACATCCGCGGATGGTTGGTGCCCGGATTATGCCCAAAACTGAAAATCGCATCGGCGATATCAAAATCTTCTAAAGTCACCGTTCCCTTACCCAAACCAATTGAGTCACGTAAGCCAACACTGGTGGTCTCATGGCACATATTGGAACAGTCTGGGAAGTTATTGGTACCAAAAGCACGGACAAAGAGTTGATACAGAAATGCTGCTTCATTACTGGCACGACCCGAAGTATAAAATGCCGCTTGATCTGGATGATCCAAGGCATGTAAATGTTTTGCGATTAAGGCAAAAGCATCATCCCACGAGATGGGCACATATTTATCGGTCGCGCTGTCATAGCGCATTGGGTCGGTTAAACGGCCTGAATCTTCAAGCAAGAAATCACTTTGCTCAGACAGCCAACTGACCGTATGGGTTGCAAAAAAATCAGGCGTAACACGTTTTGAAGTGGCTTCAAAGGCAACGGCTTTCGCACCGTTTTCACAAAAGTTAAAGGCATGTGCATCTTTTTTTTCAGGCCATGCACATCCTGGACAGTCGAAACCTGTGGGTTGGTTAATATTGAGGAGCGTAATCGCACCTTTTTTGAAAACTTCCTGTCTCTTTAAGTTTCTTGCAACACTTAACAACGCGCCCCATCCACCCGCAGGATTGGTATAAGGTTCTATTCGTGCATAGCTGGTTTCTTCATCGTCATGCTTTTTCTCTTCAGTGTTTTCCATCTCACCGCCCTCAATATTTATCTTCAGTAAAAAGTTCTGCAATGATAAATTCACTGTTCGCTTTGCTCATAGCATTTGCAAACGATTTGGATTGCTCATCCCTTTTTTATTGCTCTTTTCTTATTCATCATGCCTACGTTTTTTGGCACAATTCCAAAACACTTCTGATCAAAAATATCACCCTTTTGGTATGCAATTTCAATAGATGAATTATTACAAAAGACAATGACTTGATGGATCGTGTTCGAGGAACACCCTCTCATTTTTTGAAAATGAACGAACTAAACGACTTCAAGACGCCGTTTGATCTTTGAAATAAAACATTTCATACTCTCGTTTATAAAAACTAAATCGTAGGTAAATACGAAGTGGAGCGACTATGGACGGTTCGACTACTACACCCTTAGAACATAGGTCAGCGCAACTGATCGATCAATTTGGCCGTCATAAACATAAACTCCGAATCTCACTGACAGATCGTTGTAACTTTCGTTGTAGTTATTGCATGCCCGATACACCTGAATGGTTGGCCAAAAAAGACATCTTAAGCTTTAAGAGCTGTTAACGTTTTGTGAAATGATGGTCATTTTAGGCATTCAGCACATCCGCTTAACAGGTGGAGAGCCTTTGATGCGTCAAGGCGTGGTCAATTTTATTGATGCTTTGAATCGGCTCAAGCCACACGGTTTAGAACGTATTTCCATGACCAGTAATGCTTTCTATTTAAACAAGTATGCACGAGCACTAAAAGAAACAGGACTAGATGATCTTAATATCAGCCTCGATAGCATTCATGCAGACACGTTTATGAACATGACTAAACGTCCGATAGCACCAGTGCTCGAAGGCATCGCAGCAGCTCAACAAGCCAATCTGCCGATAAAATTGAACTGTGTTTTAGTCGCAGGACAAAATGATCATGAAGTGCTTGAACTGACCCAATGGGCTTATCAACAGAAGATCGCATTACGTTTTATTGAATATATGCCTTTAGATCAACCTAAGCACTGGCAGCGTCAAAAAGTCATCACTGAAGATAACATTGTCCAAATACTTGAACCCCATTTTCAGATTCAGAAACAAGCCAGACAACATGACCCTGCAACCATTTATCTGCTTAATGATCAGTACACATTAGGCATTATTTCCACCATCAGTAAACCTTTTTGTCAAAGCTGTAACCGTTTACGTATCACTGCAACGGGAGAGCTTTTTACCTGTTTATTTGCCAATAAGGGAACACCGCTGCGTCATTTACTTCAACAAAAAGATCCCGCTTTATTACAAGCCCAGATTCTCAATGCTGTGTGGCATAAAAAAGCCAGGTTTATTGAACATCAACATGCCCCAACACGCAAAATCAGTATGCATGCCATAGGGGGTTAATTCACGGGTTAATTTTGAGTTTGTCAGTCATTCGACTGTATCCGCATTTATTTTTGTGTTATCTAAATACGTCATAAACTTTTTCTCTTGATCGAACAGTTTCACTTTAGATCAACACTTCAATGTTTCGGAATACTTTATGAAAAACGTTGGCATGAAGCCAGAAAGCTATCGCGTTGCAACTGCAAGCTCTGAACTGCTTGCCCCTGCACATTGTTTACAACTTCTTGCCGACGGCAATACCGAAAAAGGTGATGCTCTCAAAACAGCCCGCATTGCTGGGATTTTAGCCGCAAAACGTACCGATGAACTGATTCCGCTGTGCCACCCCCTGCCTATTTACCGCGCCGATGTCGATTTTGAACTGCTTGTCGACCGTGTGGTTATTCGTGCAACCGTTGAAACGATTGGGCCGACAGGTGTAGAAATGGAAGCGTTAACCGCTGCCAGTATTGCGGCTCTTACCATTTACGACATGCTCAAACCACATTGCGAACCGCATGAGCTGATCATTCAACAATGTAAACTCGATCTGAAAAAAGGCGGAAAATCACACTTTAAACGTCATTTGCGTCAGCCTGTTTCTGCGGCAGTATTGGTTCTATCAGATACCGTTGCCGCAGGTCGTAAACCCGATACTGCTGGCCGCTCCGTCGTCGAGACCTTAACCGAAGCTGGTTTTGATCCAATTCATTATCAAATTTTACCTGACGAAGCCGATCAGTTAAAAGCATTGGTCTTAGAGCTCACTCAATCTTATGCCTGCATTATTACTGTGGGTGGAACAGGTATCGGAAAGCGTGACATTACTGTAGATACACTTGAGCCTTTACTTGAACGTGAACTCAATGGACTAATGGAAGCTGCACGTGCTTTCGGACAAAAACGTACTCCCTATGCTGCGATGTCACGTGGCGTTGCAGGTTTTATCGACCGTTCATTGGTGATTACCCTTCCGGGCAGCCGTGGTGGTGCAAGTGAATCTATGGCAGCCATTTTACCTGCTTTGGTCCATATTTTTGATGTCTGCCGTGATCTCCCCCATCCAGGAGGTTATGAATGAGTTGCTCTAGCGTTGGTTTAATTACACTCGATCAAGCTCTTGAACACTATAGCGCCGTCCAAACATTGCCTGTCGTTACTTTGCCTTTAGTACAGGCGCATCAACATATTTTAGCGGCAGATGTTTTATCAACAGTTGCCTTGCCTCTATTTACCCAAAGTGCGGTTGACGGCTATGCGCTGCGCTCTGAAGACTTGCAAGCAGGAATTACTCGCTTTGAATTGGTTGGTGAAATTCGTGCAGGTATTGAAGAACATATTGAGATTCAAGCAGGACAAACCGTTCGTATTTTTACTGGGGGCAAACTGCCAAACTCAGCAGATACTGTGGCTCGTCAGGAAATTATCACGCGTAGCCATGATCAAGCGACTCTAACTCAAGCTTTGGACAAAGGCGCAGACATTCGTTATCAAGGTGAGGAGTTGTCCATCGGGACAACACTTGCGCAACAAGGCCAGCGTTTAGGCAGCGGTTTAATTGCGGCACTCAGTATGGCGGGTGTTCAGCATGTCGAGCTTTATCGCCAACCTAAAATTGCAGTGCTTATTACTGGTGATGAAGTCAATACGCAACTGGACAATGACTCTCAAGTGTTCGATGCCAATGCGCCAATGATCCTCACTTGGCTCAAAGAACAGGGTTTTGCTGAAGTTTATTTAGAGCATGTGATTGATGATGAGAAGATACTCACACAAGCGCTCTCGAATGCCATGAATCATTATGATGTGGTCATTACTACAGGCGGTGTTTCGGTTGGCGATTATGACTTGATTCGACCTGTTTCAATGGCTTTAGGTGCAAAAGAGATTTTCTGGCAAGTTGCACAAAAACCGGGTAAACCGCTGTATTTTGCTGAATATCAAACAGACCGTCATCATTCTTATTTGATTGGTTTGCCTGGGAACCCTGCTGCTGTGCTCACCTGTCTTGCTGTACATGTATCGACACTATTAGCGGCTTTACAGGGAGTTACGTCTCCTGCACCCGCTTGGAAAAAAGCTCGCTTCAACGACAGCATTAAACAAGACAGCCGTGAGCAACTGGTTCGCATGGTATTAGATGTCAACGAGTTTGGACAATTAACCGTTTCCAAACTCGGCAAACAACAATCCCACATGCTCAGTAATTTAAATCGAGCCAATAGTATTGTTCGAATCCCTGCTCGATCTGATGCCCCTATAACATTGGACTATGTCGATTTCATCTCGATCTAAGAACATCGATTGGATAGTGATACAAACCAAGTGCTTT
>OBID01001002.1_pt1 | contig 10182 bp, 12 predicted proteins | sample 1519781 | NCBI WGS metagenome assembly OBID01 (sample SAMEA3991478, study PRJEB22521) | metagenome | biome: anthropogenic terrestrial biome; feature: sewage plant; material: sludge | place: Sweden | collected 2012-09-26
TTTCCCTACACGACGCTCTTCCGATCTCCGTGGCCCGCTGAATGCTGCGGTCAACGCCCTGAACGGCCAGTTTTTCGATCTGCCAGGCTATGGCAGCGCCCCGCTGATTTCCGACTTTTACGCCGCGGCCGATGACGTTGCCGCCCGCTTGGCGCCTGACAGCACCCTGGCCGGCTGGTCGCTCGGTGCCCAACTGGCGCTGGCCGTCGCCGCCCGCCATCCGGACAAGGTTGGCAAATTGCTGCTTATCGCCGGTAGGACCTCCTTCGTCCAGCGCGATGGCTGGCCACACGGAATGGCCCCGGCCATGCTCGCCGATTTTGCGGCCGGCATTGCGGCCGATGTCGAAGCCATGCTGCCGCGCTTCGTTGGTGGCTTCAACCGCGGCGACGCCCGCGCCAAGACCATCACGGCGGAGTTGCTTGAGGTGGCCGACCCGCGCCCATCCGGTGAAGTGCTCGCCACCGGCCTCAACTGGCTACGTGACATCGATCTGCGCGACATCGCTCCGCAGATCAAGGCGCCAACATTGCTGATTCACGGCGCGGCCGATCCACTCATGCCGCTTGGCGCTGCCGAAGCCCTCGCTGCCCTGATTCCAGGCGCAAGTCTGGCCGTATTCGACGACTGCGCCCACGCCCCCTTCATGTCCCGGCCGGACGATTTCCTCGCAACAGTGCGCCAATTCCTGAATGCGTAAAGGCATCAACCCGACGGCAACCCTCCGGCCATCCAAGGCGCGCATCCGCGACTCCTTCGAGCGCGCCGCGCCGACCTACGACGGGGCAGCCGACATCCAGCGCCGCATCTGCACCCAGCTCGCCGCTGGCCTGCCCGACATCGCCCCTGCACGCCTCCTCGATGCCGGTTGCGGCACCGGTTTTGCTCAGGCCGATCTTCAGGAGCGCTTTCCCAATGCGCACAGCGTCGCCCTCGACCTGTCGCCAGCCATGCTTAACCGGGTCGCAACACCCTGCTGCCGCGTCTCCGGCGATCTCGAACATCTGCCGCTGGCCGATGCCAGCCTCGACCTCTACTGGTCCAGCCTCGCCGTCCAATGGTGCGACCTCGGCACAGCCTTGCGCGAAGCGCATCGGGCCCTGCGCCCTAACGGTCTCGTCGCGCTGGCCAGCCTCGGCCCGGCCACCTTTCACGAACTTCGCCACGCCTTTGCCGATGTCGATGACTACCGCCATACGCTGAGTTTTCATAGCGAAAACGAAATACGGAAAATAGCGGTCAATCAGGGCTTTGCCACGGTCAACACGAAAAAAAGCACAAAAACCGCTTTCTACGCCGACTTCAAAACCTTGCTCCGTGCCGTCAAGGCCATCGGTGCCAACCAGCTTGGCGACGGTCGCCGTACCAGCCTGATGAGCCGGACCACCTTCCAGCGCGCCGAGGCGGCCTACGAAGAATTACGCAGGTCGGCCGGCCTGCCGCTGACCTATGACGTGATTTACCTCTACGCCCAAAAGTGACCTCTCGCGCATGAATACCGCCTACTTTTTGACCGGCACCGACACCGAAATCGGCAAGACTTTTGTCACCTGTGCCCTGCTCCACCGCGCCGGGCTGGATGGCCTGAAGGCCGTCGGCCTCAAACCCATCGCTGCCGGCACCGATGCCGCCGGCCGCAATGACGATGTCGAAGCCATCCGCGCCGCCAGCAATGTTGAACTTCCCCGCGAGATCATCAACCCCTATTGCTTTGAACCCGCCATCGCGCCGCACATCGCGGCGGCCGAAGCCGGTATCAGCATCGACTTCGGACCCATCACGGCGAGTTGCGAGGCGGCTCGGAAACAGGCCGATCTCGTCGTCGTCGAAGGTGTTGGCGGATTCTGTGTGCCGCTTGGCAACCAGCGCAGCACGGCCGATCTGGCCGTCGAACTCGGCCTGCCAGTGATACTGGTAGTCGGCATGCGCCTCGGCTGCATCAACCACGCGCTGCTCACGGCCGAAGCCATCGCCGCCAGAGGCCTTACGCTGGCAGGCTGGGTCGCCAACCGCATCGACCCCGCGATGTCACGTTTTGATAAAAATCTGGAAACCCTGCAGGCGATGTTGCCTGCGCCACTACTCGGCGTCGTGCCGCATGGGCCGAACGGCGGTGCGGCGGGGGCTGCCGCGTTCCTGAAACTACCCGGTGCTTAAAACCGCTGCAACTTCCCGCACGCGTTGCAGGAGGCCGGCAACTGCCTCGGCTTGCGAGGCAAGATGCCCCTGATTCGCCAGTTGCTCTACGGTATTGGCCTCGGCAGCACCGGCATCATCCGAAAAAGTGGCCAGCAAGCCTTTGACCGTGTGCGCCTCACGCCGCAGCACCGTCGCATCGCCTGACGCCAGGGCGGCAGCCAGCGCATCGCAGGTGTTGTCGACATCCTGCAAGAACATGTCGACCATCATCGCGTAAATCTCTTCATCCCCACCGAGTCGGTCAAGAATCAAGGCCTTGTCCAACACAAAAACCCCTGCCATATTCATCTCCATTCAGCCCCGCCTACTGACGCAATCGGCTGAGTTCTAGCAGATTCAGATCTGCGGCATTTCTTCATCGCGGAAGCGCTGACGAACTTCCAGCACATGCTCCCAACCGGCAAGGAAGGCCTCGACGCACATCGGATCAAAATGCTTGCCGCGTCCATCTTCAAGGAACTTGCAGGCAGCATCGAGATCCCAGGCCCGCTTGTAGGGACGCTCGGAAGTCAGCGCATCGAACACGTCGGCCACCGCGACGATTCGGCCAAAGAGCGGAATCTGGTGACCTTTCAATCCATGCGGGTAGCCCGTTCCATCATATTTTTCATGGTGAGAAATCGCCACCTCAGCGCCGGCCTTCATGATTTCCGAACGGCTGTCCTTGAGCAGTTCATGGCCGATCTTCGCATGCCCCTTCATCACCTCGAACTCTTCATGCGTCAGCTTGCCCGGCTTGAGCAGGATGTAGTCGGGAATACCGATCTTGCCCACATCGTGCATCGGTGCCGCTTCGAGGATGAGCTTCTGCTGCGGAATGCTCAAACCGAGGCCCAGCGCGATGATCTGCGAGTAATGCGCCATGCGCTGGATGTGAGCACCGGTTTCCGGGTCACGAAACTCGGCTGCCCGCGAGATGCGGAAAATCAGTTCCTTCTCGCGATCGCGGATTTCCGTCGTACGCTCCTCGACCAGCGCCGACAAATGCTCGGCGCGGTCGGCCAGAAATTTCTGCCCGGGGCGTAGCGACAACATGTTTCGGGCGCGCGCCGAAAACTCGACACGATCGATCGGCTTGGTCAGGAAATCGTTGGCACCGCCGAGCAAGGCTTCGTAACGAACGTCCTTCTGGTCGTTGGCGGTGATCATCAGCACCGGTATTTCATTCCGACCATGCAATGCGCGGAAGGCGCTGATGAACTTCAAACCATCCATGTCCGGCATCATGTAATCGACGATGACCAGATCCGGTACATTGCTGCGGCACCACTCGAGCGCATTCAGGGGATTGTCGAACAAGGTTGGACTGCAATCGCCCAGTTTCAACACCAACGCCTTGATCAGCGTCAGATTGATGTCACTGTCGTCAATAATCAGGACGTTATGCATGAACTCCCTTGCTTGCAGGTTAGTTGTTTAACGCAGTATATAATGCCCCGCCATGAAACTGCTCTTCGACCTCTTCCCTGTCATCCTCTTTTTCGCCACCTTCAAATATGCGGAAAAGAGCCCTGAACTTGCAGCCAGCTGGATGGACTCGCTACTTGGTTTCGTCCCCGATGACATCAAGCTGGCGCCGATCCTGCTGGCTACTGTCGTCGTCATCGCCGCGACCATCGCCCAGATCATCTGGGTGCACTTCCGTCATGGCAAGGTCGACAAGATGCTCTGGGTCAGCCTGGTGCTCGTCGTCGTTTTCGGCGGCATGACGCTGGCCTTCCAGAACGAAGCCTTCATCAAGTGGAAGCCGACTATTCTGTACTGGGTTTTCGCTGGCAGCATGGCGTTCAGCGCCTTTATCCTCAAGAAAAACGCCATCAGGGCCATGCTCGGCGAGCAACTTACTTTGCCCGAGCCGGTCTGGGCCAAGGTCAATCTGTCGTGGATCGCCTTTTTCCTGATCATGGGCGCACTGAACCTGATCATCGCCTTCAATTTCTCGACCGATACCTGGGTCAATTTCAAACTGTTTGGCGGCATGGGCCTGATGCTCGTTTTCGTACTCGGTCAGGGCATGCTGCTTTCAAAATATGTTGAGGAAGAAAAGTAATGCTCTACGCCATCATCGCTGAAGACAAGGCCGGTACGCTGGACAAGCGCCTGGCTGCCCGCCCCGCCCACGTCGAGCGCCTGCTGGCGCTGCAAGCTGAGGGCCACCTTATCCTGGCCGGTCCCTGCCCGGCCATCGACTCGCCCGATCCCGGCCCGGCCGGCTTCACAGGCAGCATCATCATTGCCGAATTCGCTTCGCTTGAGGCGGCGCGCACCTGGGCCGATGCCGACCCCTACATCGCCGCCGGCGTCTATGACAAGGTCGTTATCAAGCCATTCAAGAAGGCGTTGCCGGCGTGAGTGCCGACACCATCGAATTGCTGCGCCAGCGCCTCGCCGTGCTGCAACCGGACTCCATCGACATCGTCGACGATTCGCATCGCCACGCCGGCCATGCCGGTGCCCGCGATGGCGGCCACTACCAGTTACAAATTGTTGCACAGGCTTTTGCCGGTAAAAGTACCATTGCCCGTCATCGCATGATTTATGATGCCGCAGGTGATTTGATGCGTGGCAAAATTCATGCGCTCAGCATCCAAGCCGAAGTACCCGGCGACCACTAATTTTTTGACATTCCCTTAACCAAGGATAGATACATGCTCAAGCTCTCCCGTCTGGCCGCTCTGCTGATTGCCGGCGCCATCGTTTCCGCCCCGGCTCTTGCTGCCGAAAAGGGCAAGGCTTTCGCCACCGTCAACGGTCAGCCGATTTCCCAATCCGTTTATAACGCCTTCGTTGCCGAACAAAAGGCCCAGGGCGCCCCGGACTCCCCTGAACTGCAAAACGCCGTCAAGGAAGAACTGGTCCGTCGCGAGATCCTCGCTCAGGAAGCCAAGAAAAAAGGCCTCGACAAGAGCGCCAACATTCAGGGCCAGATCGAACTCGCCAAGCAGGCCGTGCTGATCCGCGCTTACCTGTCTGAATACGTCAAGGCCAACCCGATCAGCGATGCCCAGCTCAAGGCTGAGTACGAACTGATCAAGACCAACCTCGGCTCCACCGAATACAAGGCCCGCCACGTGCTGGTCGAGAAGGAAGACGAAGCCAAGGCCATCATCGCCAAGCTGGAAAAGGGCGAGAAGTTCTCCGAACTGGCCAAGGCCTCGAAGGATCCCGGCTCCAAGGACAAGGGTGGCGAACTCGGCTGGAGCTCGCCGAATGCCTACGTCAAGCCGTTCGGCGAGGCACTGGGCAAGCTCAAGAAGGGCGAGTACACCAAAGCCCCCGTCAAGTCCGACTTCGGCTACCACGTTATCCAGCTTGATGATTCCCGCCCGATGACCCCGCCGCCGTTCGATCAGGTCAAGCCGCAGCTGCAGCAGCGCGCCGGCCAGCAACAGGTTGAAACTCTGGTCAAGGAACTGCGCGGCAAGGCCAAGGTCGACTAAACCTTCGCCGAAATGCGAGAATGCCCACCCTGCGGTGGGCATTTTTGTTTGTGGGAGACGAGTGTGTTCAACAGCCTGAAAAAACTGTTCAGCGGCAAACCCGAGCATGCTGGCACCCCCGCGTCCAAGGCCATGCAATCGACAGCGGAAAACACGCAGTTTCTTCGCCGCGAAGCGGTTTTTGACCGTAACAATCGTCTTTCCGGCCACCTCTTCACCCTGCACGAATCGACGGCACTGGCCGACGCTGACGATGCCCGCCAGCGCAGCCTGGACGAAACCCTGCTCGCTACGCTGAACACCAGTGCCGACGCCTGGAATACCAGCCACGCCTTCATCCCGCTCAGTTCTGCGAGCCTCGACCTTCCTGCGGTCGACCGCCTGAAAACCTCGAATATCGTGCTGCTTCTCCAGTTGGCTGCCGATACCGAAGCGGATATTGTGTGCGAAGCCATCGACCGGCTGCATGAGCGCGGCATTCAGGTCGGTGTCTTCCGTCAGCCGAAGAACCCTGCTTTTGCCAGGGTGATCCATCTGGCCGACTATGCGGCCATCGACATCGGCGCCAACGAGGCAGACACCGCCCGCGACTTTTCTGCTGCGGTACGGGCCAGTGCGCTGGAACGCCCCATCAAGCTGCTGGCCTGCAACGTCGAAACGATTGACGACCTGCGCTTTTGCCAGCAGTGGCATTTCGACAATTTCCACGGAAAATTCGCCAGCTCGGATCTGGCGCCGCGAGCCGACAACAGCAGCGACCCGCACAAGGCCCTGCTCCTCAACATCATGCGTCTGGTCCAGGGCGATGCAGAGACCGCCGAGATCGCCGCTGCCATGAAGCAGGACCCGCTGCTCAGCTTCCGTATCCTGCGCTACCTCAATTCGCCAGCCCTCGGCCTGAGCAATCGCATCGACTCGCTATCCCAGGCGCTGGTCATTCTCGGTCGCCAGCGCATGACCCGCTGGCTTTCAGTGCTACTTTTTTCAGTGCGCGAACCGCACTTCGGCGACTGGTTGCTGGTTGAAAACGCTCTGAGCCGGGGCCGGCTCATGGAAGTGCTCGGCGAGCAGTCGATGCCCGGCGTGGCGCATGACCCGCTGTTCCTGACCGGTATCTTTTCCTGCCTCGGTGAACTGTTGCACCGGCCACTGGCCGACACGCTCAGCGAGATGCTGCTGGCCGACGACATCAAGAACGCGCTCCTCGACCACAGCGGCCCTTATGCACCGCTGCTGGCGGTTGCCGAGGCAAGTGAGGACTTCGATCTGCCACGCATGAAGGAGACCGCGCTGGCAGCAGGCGTCGCGCCGGAAACGGTCAACAATGCCCTGCTCGCCGCCACGGCCTGGGCCAGCGAAGTGACCGAATACTGGGAATAGGCCGCTCAGTCCGATTTTTCGACTGAAAACTTGATGCAGGTTGATGCCGCTTCGCGCCGGTGGTGGCTAAATCCGCTGCAATGGCCATTCGTCTCCTTTTCGCCGCCCTCTGCCTGAGCCTGCTGCTGTCTGCCCACGCCGACCAGCCCCTGCAGGCCTGGATCGACACAGCATTGCCGGGCACCGTCCTGCGTCTGCCACCCGGCACCTACAGCGGCCCGGCCAGCATCACCAAACCCCTGACCCTGGAAGGCAATGGCAAGGTCGTTGTTGATGGTGGCGGCAAGGGAACCGTGCTGACCATCAAGGCCGACAAGGTCACCATTCGCGGCCTGACCCTGCGCGGCAGCGGCGATTCGCACGACGCCATCGATGGCGCCATCATGGTGGCAGAAGGTAACGGATTGCTCATCGAGAACAACGTGATCGAGGATGTGCTGTTCGGCATTTCACTGCACCGGACTACCGACAGCGTCATTCGCCACAACCGCATCCGCTCGCGCGGCGCCAGTTCGGCGGACCGCGGCGACGGCCTGCGCCTGTGGTACAGCATGGGCAACCGCATCGAGAACAATGACATCGCGCAGATTCGGGACATCACGGTGAGCAATTCGCCGCACAACCGCTACACCGGCAACACCATCCGCGACAGCCGGCGCGCCTTCAATTTTCTTTTTTCGCACCGAAGCCTGGTCGAGCGCAACATTCTGGAAAAGAACTCGACCGGCATCATTGCCCTCAACTCGAACGGCCTCATCATCCGTGGCAACCGCATCCTGCACGCGATGGACGCCTCGGGTGCCGGCATCGCCCTCAAGGAAACATCTGCTGCGCTCGTTGTCGACAATGAGATCGTGCACTGCGCCCACGGCATCATGGCCGACTCGCCGATGGACGCCATCAACCGCATCGTTTTCATCAACAACGTGATCGCCCACAACATCACCGGCGTCTACTTCTACGGCGCCAAGGGCGGCCACATCGCCATCAACAACACCTTCCGCAGCAACCTGTGGCCAGTCACCATCATCGGCGATGGCGACCCGATGAACGATACCTGGTGGGGCAACACCTGGGACACCTACGAGGGGTTCGATCTTGATGGCGACGGCTTCGGCGACAGGCCACACGAGCTGCACGCCTACGCCGACCGGATCTGGCTGGAGACGCCGAAGGCGACCTTTTTCCGCAACTCGCCGGTGCTTGAACTGCTCGATTTTCTCGAACGCCTGGCGCCCTTCTCGGCGCCTACCCTCATCCTGCGCGACACAGCGCCGCGCATGCAGCCGGCCAAAGCCTACAACTGATATTCGTCGCCGCCACCCTGCATGGCCATTTCGACCACTCTCCTCGACAAATGCGGGGCGAACAGGGTGATCAGATCGTAGTCGTAGCGGCGGAGATAGCTGCCACGACGCAAGGCCAGTCGGGTCGTGTTCGACTCGAAGAGGTGCGCCGCATCGATAGCGACGAGTCCCGTGTCGCGCTGGGCATCGAAAGCCAGCGCCGAAATGATGCCCAACCCGAGGCCGAGGCTGACGTAGGTCTTGATCACGTCGGCATCCAGGGCAGTCAGTGCGACATTGGGCTGCGCGCCGATGCGCTCGAACGCCCGGTTGATGCGTGACCGGCCGGTAAATGCCGTGTCGTAGGTAATGAGCGGCCATTTCGCCAGTTCATTCAGCGACAGGGGCTGCGATGTCAGGATCGGGTGGCCCTCTGGGGCGATCACGCAGTGCGTCCATTGGCGGACCGGCAGCGTGATCAATTGGGGATACTGGTCGAGCGACTCGGTGGCGATGCCAATATCCGCGTCGCCGGCGACCACCCATTCGGCGATCTGGACAGGGCTGCCCTGATGCATTTCGAGTTTGACGTCAGGATGCTGGGCGACAAAATCACGGACGACAACCGGCAATGCATAGCGTGCTTGCGTATGGGTTGCCGCCAGGACGAGGCGACCGGTGCTGCCGGTGGCGAATTCGCTGCTCGCCCGCTTGAGGTTTTCCGCCTCGCGCAGGATGCGTTCGGCAATGGCCAGCACCGCCTTGCCCGGCTCGGTCACCCCGGTAAATCGCTTGCCGCTGCGCTCGAAGATGGCGATGCCGAGCTCGTCCTCCAGCAGCTTGACCTGCTTGGAGATGCCGGGCTGCGAGGTGTAGAGCGATTCCGCTGCCTCGGAGACATTGAGTCCCTGACGCTGAATTTCGACGATGTACCGCAACTGCTGGAGTTTCATGCTGACACTTAATAACCGAACGATATAACAATCTAACTCAATATTCTTTTTGATTCAATTATCCGCGGTTAACATGCCTGCCATGGATTACCTCTACACCCTTTCCGGCTTTGCCGTTGGCGCCATCGTCGGGCTGACCGGCGTTGGTGGCGGCTCGCTGATGACGCCGCTGCTGGTGCTGCTGTTCGGCGTCCCGCCCGCGACTGCCGTCGGCACTGACCTGCTCTACGCAGCGCTGACCAAGGCCGGCGGTACGGTCGCCCATGGCCGCAAAGGTCATATCGACTGGGCTGTCACCGGCCGTCTCGCCGCCGGCAGCATACCGGCCGCCGCCATCACCATATTGGTGCTCTCGCAAATGCCCAAGGGCAGCAACACCATCGGCGCAATCATTGCCCATGGCCTCGGCTTCGCGCTGCTGCTCACGGCCATCGCCATTCTTTTCGGCCGCAAGCTGCGCGCCTATGCCGAAAAACACGACGACTCCCCGCTGCGCCAACGCTATCTGCCGGCGATTACCGTTGCCGTTGGTGCGCTGCTCGGCGTACTGGTCACCATTTCCTCAGTCGGCGCCGGTGCCCTCGGCGTTGCCGCCCTGTTTTTCCTCTACCCGAAGCTGTCGCCGGTCCGCATCGTCGGCTCCGACGTCGCCCATGCCGTGCCGCTGACGCTGGTCGCCGGCCTCGGCCACTGGCTGCTCGGAAGTGTTGACTGGGCCCTGCTCGGCGCGCTGCTGCTTGGCTCACTGCCGGGCATCTGGATCGGCAGCCACCTTTCCGCCAAGGTGCCGGAACACATCCTGCGCCGCATCCTGGCCTCCATGCTGGTGCTGATCGGCACCAAGCTGGTTTTTGCCTGACGTTTTCCCCAAGGACGTTTCATGTACAAATACGATGCCATCGACCGCCAGCTCATCAACGAGCG
>OBID01001010.1_pt1 | contig 10126 bp, 9 predicted proteins | sample 1519781 | NCBI WGS metagenome assembly OBID01 (sample SAMEA3991478, study PRJEB22521) | metagenome | biome: anthropogenic terrestrial biome; feature: sewage plant; material: sludge | place: Sweden | collected 2012-09-26
ACGGATGTTGTCCGCCGCACTGGCACCGAAAAGCACGGGATCCTGCGGCACCAGTGCAAACGCATTGCGCAACTCGGCGAGATCAAGGCTGCGCAGATCTTCCCCGTCCAGCGTGATGCGCCCGGATTGCGGATCGTGGAAGCGTTGCAAAAGCTGGAACAGCGTGGACTTGCCGGCACCCGACGGCCCCACCAATGCGACGGTTTCACCGGCCTCGATGCTGAGGCTGAAATCATGCAGGGCCGCCTGCTCGGGGCGTGATGGATAATGGAACCCGACCTGCTCGATGCGAATGCTCCCGCGCAGCGGCCAGGGCAGGGGAGTCGGCTGCTCCGGGGAGCGAATCTCCGCCCGCGTGTCGAGAAGTTCACTGATGCGTCCCAGCGCTCCCGCGCAGCGCAACAACTCGCCCCAGACCTCCGTCAATCCACCCACCGAACCGGCTGCAACCACCGCGTACAGCACAAACTGCGCGAGCACACCGGCGTTCATTTCACCGGCGAGCACCGCATGGGCGCCTGCCCAAAGCACCAGGGTGATGGCGCCGAATCCCAGCAGGATCACCAATGCCGTGAGCCACGCCGTGGTGGCGATGCGATGTCCGGCGGTCTTCAGCGCCAGCCAAACGGCGTTGGAATATCGCTCGCGCTCGCGCGGCTCCCGCGTGTAGGCCTGCACGGTGTGGATTGCATTGATCGACTCCGATGCCACTGCCGAGGCATCGGCAATCCGGTCCTGACTTTCGCGAGACAGCTTCTCGACCCGGCGCCCGAGCACCACGATGGGCAGGATCACGGCGGGAATGACCAGGGCGGTGAGTCCGGCCAGGCGCGGACTGGTCACGATCAACATCACGGTGGAACCGACCAGCATGAGCAGGCTGCGCAGTGACAGCGACAGAGTGGAACCCACCACGGTCTGCACGAGTTCGGTATCCGCCGCCAGTCGCGAAACCAGTTCGCCGGAACGGGTGCGCTCGAAAAAAGCCTGGTCAAGGGTCAGCAAATGCGCATACAGGCGCGTGCGGAGTTTGGCCGCGACACGTTCGCCCAACAAGGTGATGCAGAAATAGCGCAGCGCACCGGCAGCGGCCATCACCATCGCCACCACGAACAGACCCATGAAGCCTGCGTTGAGCAACTGCGGATCGGTCTGCCCAAAACCGCGATCAATCATGAAGCGCGCGGCAGCCGGCAAAGTCAGCGTCGCCGCCGACGATATCGCCAGGAAAAACAGCCAGCCGATGATGAGCAGGCGCTGCTCAGTCAACAGAGGCAGCAGCATGCGGTAGGTGTTCAACTTTCCTTGGCTGGTTGGCTGGTTTTCAGACATGCGGCAAGATGCTGGGGGAGAAAACCCGGATGGGCACGAAGCGCAGGGATTTCAAGTTGGAAACCTGAGGTTGCACGTTGCCCTGGGTCGATTGATGGAAATCTTGGCTTGCGTTTGCGTCTGCAAGCATGAAAGCCACGACATTTCAAAGGAATAGGGGATTGTATTGAAGTCAGTTCTCTTGGTCTGACCGTTCGCATCCTGGTTTCGAAACCCGCGGTGCCTTGCTGCATGGTGCAGGTGGCGGGAGTTGTTGCCCTGGGCGCGCGCTGCATCGCGCGCCCGCCTCGCCGGGTCAAACGTCCGAAGGGACGTTCGACAAATCCCGGCTCAGCCCCGCGTGGACGCGGGTTTCATGCTCATTGCCACGACCAAATGAAAAAGCCACCGCTACGGGTGGCTTGTTCATTTGGTGGAGGTGGCGGGAGTTGAACCCGCGTCCGAAGGCGATTGACGCCCAGTCCTACATGCTTAGCCCACCGTTGGATCTCGTCATCCGGCAGCACGGTGTGCGAAGCGCGCCGGTAGACCAGTCTGGAAGGTTTCGCCGTGCTCTGTCAGACCGCAGATTCGGGCTATCCCCTGATAATGACGGTACATCCACGAGCAAGGGCACAAGTGGGTTCCCGGCTTACGCCTTAAGCGGCGAGAGCGTAGTTGTCGTCGTTGGCAACTAAAAGTTTGCTACTGGATTAACGAGGAAAGTCGCCCCCTCGGCATGCACCAAACTATCTCACTACCCCCGTCGAAGCCATGACACCCCCGGGGATCGGCATGTTAGCACGCGGAGGGAAGCAGTTGGCGGGTACCGGGGCGTTGAGTGCGCGGGAAATGCACCATTCTGGATAGGCGGACTTGTGCGCGCAAGGCGAGACGAGCAGACTGCCGTGGCCAGGCGGGCAGAGGCTGAACCGCTGGCATTGGAGGTCTGTATGCGTGGTGCAGTCGCGATGTCGACGTGCTTCGTGGCTTGGCTTCTTTTCGCGCTTGGCAACATGGCTCTCGCGCAAGATGAGTTGTTCGTCAGCAACAACAACAGCAACGCAATCACCGTCTACGCGCTCAATGCGAGCGGCAACGCCGCTCCAATTCGCGTGCTGCAAGGTGCAGCGACCGGCTTGGCCAATCCCAGCGGTATCGCCGTTGACCTCGTCAACAATGAATTGCTGGTGGCCAACAAGACACCCCCGTACTCGGTGACGGTTTATGCGCGAACCGCGAGCGGCAATACGCCTCCGTTGCGCACATTGTCCGGCGCACTGACCACCCTGGACGACCCGCGTGGTCTATCGGTGGATACCGTGCACGGTGAGTTTTCGGTTGCCAATCGTGCCGGGTTCTCGGTGACGACCTGGGCCCGGGGTGCCAGCGGCAACGTTGCACCCCTGCGTGCCTTGCGTGGAGTACAAGGGTTGAGCCAGCCTACAGGAGTATTTATCGATGTGGCGCACGACGAGATCGCCGTCGCCAACAACGGCAATTTCATTTCGGTATTTCCGCGACTTGGTGACGGATTTGTGGCTCCCACGCGCGCATTCTCGGGTTCGAATACCGGGTTCAATAGCGGCCCCATCGGCATTGCTCTTGATTTGGACAATGATGAGTACGTGGTGACCACGCCATTTTACGATGTGGGTTTCCAGCCTGCGATTCTGTGGTTTCCGCGCTTGCCAGGTGGCAATGTGGCGCCGACACGCGTAATTGGCGGTAGTGCATCTACAACCGGGCTTGGGTCGCCGGAAGGTGTCACGGTCGATTTGGCCGGCTCCGAAATCTTCACGGTCAATACCGCGTTGAACTCGGTGACGGTGCATAGCCGGTTCCTGACCGGCGTGGCGCCACCACAGCGTGTCCTGTCCGGCGCTGCAACGTTGCTCAACAGCCCGCGCAATCTCTTCATTACGCGTTCGCCGGATCTGATTTTTGCGGACGGATTCGATTGAGCGCGATGTGAGGGCGATGGAGGTCGCAAGGGCAACCGCGGGGAAGGAGCCATCAACTGCAAATTCCGGTTCCCAAGCCTTCATGCGCTCTTGTTGTGCGCACGCATGGCGCGTTGCTTGTCACGCTGCCAGTCCTTGTCCTTCTCGGCGTTGCGCTTGTCGTGGTCCTGCTTGCCGCGCGCGAGGCCGAGTTCGATCTTGACCTTGTTGCCTTTCCAGTACATGGCCATGGGCACCAGGGTGTAGCCCTTGCGTTCGACCGCGCCGACCAGCTTGTCGATTTCGGCACGATGCAACAGCAGCTTGCGCGTGCGCCGGTCATCGGCGACCACGTGGGTTGATGCGGAGATCAACGGCACGATGGAGGCGCCGAACAGGAAGATCTCGCCGTTGCGAACGATGGCGTAGGCATCGGTCAGGTTGGTGCGGCCGGCACGCAGGCTCTTGACCTCCCAGCCTTGCAGGGCGACACCGGCTTCGTAGCGCTCGTCGATGTGGTATTCGTGGCGCGCGCGCTTGTTCAGCGCGATGGTGCCGCCGGCCTTCTTGTCCTTGGCTTTCTGTTTGGTCATGCTGATGGCTGGTGAATATGGGGTTCATCCGGACAAGGGATGCGCCGCAACGAGGGTGCCGTCGCTGCTGGCGCGGCGATTGGCCGCTTTGATACTGAACGGAAGAAACCTTGATCCAGATTCGTCGCAGTGCATTGGTGATGCGGACACCTGCGGTGATGTTCGATCTCGTCAACGATGTCGAAGCATACCCGAGGCTGTTTGCCTGGTGTTCGGGTGCGGCCGTGCTCGAGCGCGATGAATCCAGCCTGGTCGCCCGCCTGGACCTGCGCCTGGCTGGCCTCAATCAGAGCTTCACCACGCGCAACACCGTACTGCGGCCGGATCGCATCCACATGCTTCTGGTGGACGGCCCGTTTCGAACGCTGGAGGGGGAGTGGAGCTTTCTCGCGCTTGGCGAAACCGGCTGCAAGATCGCCCTTGCGCTGGACTTCGATTATTCGGGGCGACTGACTGCGCCCGCCCTGCGCATGGGATTCCGCAACCTGGCCGATCGGCTGGTTGATGACTTCAGTCGTGAGGCCAATCGTGTCGGCGGATGACAGCATTCGCGTGGAAGTGGCCTATGTCGATGCGCGGAAGCAGTTCTTGCGCGAGCTGAATTTGCCGGCCGGATCCACGGTCGCCGACGCGATCTCTGCTTGCGACGTTGTCCGCGAGTGCGGATTGCCGCTCGGGGGGCTGGATTTCGGCATCTGGTCGAAGCCGACAACCATCGATTCCGTGCTGACGGACGGTGATCGCGTGGAAATCTATCGTCCCTTGCAGGTGGACCCGAAGCAGGCGCGTCGGGCGCGGGTCAAGCGCAAGACCTGAACGATCAGCCTTGGCGCTGCTCGCGACGCTTCTTCTCGTCGTCTTCGCGCTTTTCATCCGGATACTGGCGCTTGAACTTGCGCGCATCCTTGATCATCTGCTGCGGGTCTTCCGGGAAGTAGTCGCCTTCAATGCGTGCCAAGGCTTCATTCTCGAAATACAGGACCAGGTCCTTGCTTTCCATCTTGCCGCGACCGCGACGGATGCTGGAAACGTAGTCCCAGCGATCCTGGTCGAACGGGGTGATGATGGACGGCGAACCCATGATCACCAGCACCTGCCGCTTGCTCATGCCGGGCTTGAGCATGTCGACTTGATCCTTGTCGAACAGGTTGCCCTGCTGCACGTCCAGCTTGTACAGCGCTCCGCAGCCGGAGAGTGAGATAAGCGCAATCAAGGCAATCAGGCGCAGCAGCATGCGGATGGACCCGGGCGGTGTCGAAACGGCGGATGATACACTAGCACCGTGATGGCGATCGTTATGACGCGGTGAAAACCGCTGGGAGGAAAACCATGGAATCGAACGATTTGCGCAATGCGGGACTCAAGGTCACCCACCCGCGCGTGCGTATTCTGGAAATCCTCGAAACGCTGAAAGGAAAGCATGTCACGGCCGAAGACATCTACCGCCAGCTGCTGGAACACAATGACGATATCGGTCTGGCAACCGTGTACCGTGTGCTTACCCAATTCGAGGCTGCGGGCCTCGTGCTCAAGCACAATTTCGAAGGCGGCCAGGCGGTTTATGAGCTCGACCGTGGCAACCACCACGATCACATGATCGACGTTGAATCCGGCAAGGTGATCGAGTTCACCAGCGAGGAGATCGAGCGCCTGCAGCACGAAATTGCCGCCAAGTACGGTTACCAGATCGAGGACCACAGCCTGGTCCTGTATGTGAGGCCGAAGCGAAAGGGCTGAAGCTGGTCCAGGCCCCTGTCATGCGACAGGGCATCCTTCGGCGTTTAGTCGGGGATTTGGCGCATCCCAAAGCGCCAACGCGTGGAAACTTGAGGCTCGGCAGTTGACGAAATCCCCGCTACACAGAATAATCCGCCCCCTCGTTGAACCGGGCCTGCTGCGCAACGCGGCTTTTTCCCTGCCAAACGACGAATCACGCGCCCGTAGCTCAGCTGGATAGAGTACCAGGCTACGAACTTGGTGGTCGGGAGTTCGAATCTCTCCGGGCGCGCCATTGAAAGCGGAAAGGCCAATGGGTTGCCCCATTGGCCTTTCTTCGTTTCAGCCTTCCGGATTTGCGGCGGCGTGGCTCAATAGCGGTCATCGAGCGCAAAGATGCGCTTGCGCTCTTTCCATTTTCCTTCGGTGAAATCCGGGAAATCGAGGGTGCGGTTGTCCTCGGCGATGGATTGCTCGGCCAGCGGCGTGATCGCGCTCCAGGCCACCGCATCGTAGATGTCGATCGGCATCGGTTCGTTGCGCTTGAGTGCTTCGATGAATGCGTGCATGACAAAGAAATCCATGCCGCCATGTCCGGCTCCTTCCGCGGCAGCGGCGTATTTCTTCCACAACGGATGGTCGTACTTGTCGAGCCAGGGCTGCGCCGGCTCCCATTTGTGCGAGTTCGGGCTCTTGCCTTCCAGATAGATGGATTCATTGACATCCATCCACAGGCCCTCGGTACCCTGCACGCGAAAGCCCAGCGAATACGGGCGCGGCAGGGAAGTGTCCAGGGTCAGCAGGACCGTCTCGCCGTTTGCGCACGCCAACTGGCTGGTCACGATATCGCCGAGCGCGAACGTGACCTTGGCATTGGGGTGGTCGTTGCCGGCCTGGTCGACAATGTAGTCGTGCAGGCCGCGTGACTTGCTGGCATAGCTGGTGATGCGGGTGAAGCGATTGCCGCGGTGGATGTCGGCCCACATGGCGCAGGGTCCGATGCCGTGGCTGGGATAGAGATCGCCATTCCGGCGCACGGAATGGGGTGTGCGCCATTTGGCTTCCGACCAGCCCTTGTCGCCGAATTCGACGCCGCCTCCGTAGGGCTTGCCGGGCACCCCCGAGTTCAGCTTGACCGCGCGCAGGTCGTGTTCGTAGCCGCCTTCCAGGTGCACCAACTCGCCAAACAAGCCTTGTCGCACCATGTTGAGCGTGGCCAGCACATCGCGCCGATAGCAGACGTTCTCCAGCAACATGTAAGGCGTGCCGGTTTCCTGCTGCACGCGCAGCACCTGCCAGTGATCTTCCAGGGTGATGCCGGCGACCACCTCGCAACCGACGGCGACCTTTGCCTTCATCGCCGCGATTGCCTGGGGTGCATGCCATTCCCAGGGCGTGGCGATGATCACCGCATCGAGCCTGGCCTTGGCGATCATCTCGCGCCAGGCTTCGTCGCTTCCGGTGTAAATGCGCGGTTTGCGCTTGCCCGCCTTCTCGAATTGCTTGAGCGCGGTATCGAGCATGAACTTTTCGATATCGCAAATGGCTGCCACGTTCACGTCATCGCGCTTGAGCAGCTCGTCCAGGTGCACCTGGCCGCGCAGGCCGGTACCGATCAGGCCGACCCGCAGTCGTTCACGACTCTTGCCGAAGGCGCTGCCGCCAAAAGCGAGCAGCACGCCCGCGCTGGCGGATGTCATCAGGAATTCGCGACGATTCATGGCAAGGCCTCCGTTGGACGACAGCTTGCATTGTGCGCAAGCCGGGAGGTGCAGGGAAGGTCGAGATCATCCGGTTCACGACGGCCGCCCATCCGCCTGCGTATGCCGGTTTGGCTCGAATGCATGCAGCACTTTCGGGACTGGGCCGCCGCTTGGCGCTCGCGTATAGTCCCGGGCTTGCCTCAATCGAGCGTTGCCGAATGTTTGATCTGATTGTCGATTTCCTTGCAGGCGGAGTCACCCAGGCTTCCTGGCCGGTACTGGTTTTTTATTTCCTGGTGGTCTCGCAGTTCACGATTTTTTCCGTGACCTTGTACCTGCACCGCAGCCAGGCACATCGGGGCGTGGATTTCCACCCGGTCGTTGCGCATTTCTTCCGCTTCTGGTCGTGGTTCTCCACCGCCATGGTGACCCGCGAATGGGTGGCCATCCATCGCAAGCACCACGCCAAGTGTGAAACCGCGGAAGATCCGCACAGCCCGCAGTTTTTCGGCATCAAGAAGGTGCTGCTGGATGGCGTTGACCTGTACCGGGTCGCCAAGCGCGATGCCTCGATCACCGAGCAGTATGGCAAGGGCACGCCGGACGACTGGCTGGAGCGCAACGTTTACGGGCGATTCCCCTCGCTCGGCCCAACCCTGATGCTTTTTCTCGGCTTCGCCCTGTTCGGGCTTTGGGGTGTGGTGATCTGGGCGGGTCAGATGATCTGGATTCCATTCATGGCGGCCGGCGTGGTCAACGGGCTCGGCCACTGGTGGGGTTATCGCAATGTCGAGAGCAATGACACGTCAACCAACCTGACGCCCTGGGGCCTGATCATCGGTGGCGAGGAGCTGCACAACAATCATCATGCATTCCCGAGTTCGGCCAAGTTTTCCCTGCGCAGCTTCGAGTTCGACATCGGCTGGATGATGATCCGCATTTTCGAGACGATCGGCATGGCCAAGGTGCTGCGCGTTGCGCCGGCGCTGGAAATGCGAACCGACTTGGCGAATCCCGACGGTGACACGGTCAAGGCTCTGCTGACCCACAAGTTCCAGGTCATGACCGACTACTTTCGTGGCGTCATCGCACCGACCTTGCGAGCCGAAGCTGCGCATGCCGGTGCCAACCTGAAGGAATTGCCGCGTCGCCTGCGTAATGCCTTGTCCAGCGGTGGTCGCTGGCTGGACCACGAGGCGCGCGAGACACTTGGTCACTGGGTCAGCCAGCGCCCGACCATGGCCACGGTCATGGATTATCGACGCCGCCTGCATGAGTTGATGGAAGGTCGCAATGGCGAGGCCATGCTTGAGGCGCTCAAGCAATGGTGCCGCGAGGCCGAAGCCAGTGGCATTCGGGTGTTGCAGGAGTTTGCCGAGCGTATCAAGGGGTATCGTGTCGCCCACGCGCACTGATGTGATTGGCTGGAATGTTCGAAAGAGCCCGCAACCCGCGGGCTTTTTCTTTTCTGCGCGCAAGCAGTTGAATCCGGGTCACTGGCTCGATGAGGGATTCTTCGAGTCGGCAATTCCGGAAGCCGCTGCGCCGATGATGCGGACTTCGCGCTGCGGGAACGGAAAGCTGATGCCGGCACGATCAAACGCCTTCTTGATGCCTTCGATGAGGGCATAGCGCAGCGCACCATAGTCGTCGTTCCCAACGTGACAAATAATGCTGAGATCGACGCTGTTTGCTCCCAGAAGACAAACATGCACCTCCGGGGCCGGGTCGTGCTGCACGCGCGGATCCGCCTGCATGAGTTCGAGCGCGATGGCTCGAGCCTTGTCGATGTCATCGCCGTATCCAATGCCAACCACGAGTTCGATGCGACGCACGGTGCCCGGTGTCAAGTTGATGATGGAATCGGTGGTGATCAACGAGTTCGGCAAGGTGATCAGCTGGTTGTCCGCGCCGCGCAGCCGGGTCTGGAAAATGCTGATCGATTCCACCCGTCCCGTGACGCCATTGATGGTGACCTGATCGTGCACCCGGAAAGGTTTCAAGGTGACCAGCAACACGCCGGACGCGATGTTGGACAGGGAATCCTTCATGGCCAGGCCGATGGCGAGGCCTGCCGCACCAAGCACGGCGAGAAGCGACGTCGTGGGCACGCCCAGGGTCTGAATCACGGCGAGCAGCACCACGATCTGCGCAGCGACGAGAATGACTCGACCGAGGAACATGGACGTGGTCGCGTCGAGTTCGCTTCGGGCAAGCTTGCGGGCAATCCAGTTGCCGACCATGCGCGCCACGCGCAAGCCGATGAACAGCAGCAAAAGGGCGGCCAGCACGCGCAGGCCAAAGCGGGTCGCAAGCTGGTACCAGGGGTTGTCGCCTGCGGAAAGCATCCAGTCCATCGTGTTCTCCCGTTGAATCCAGTGCCAAGGGTGGTGACATACTGCATCCTGCGCAAGACGGATCGGTTTCTTGCGCCAATACTCGATGCCCCCGGGATTTTGACTTGATGCGAATTGCGCTGCCCGTTGTATTGGCCATGGGACTCGGATTTCTGGGCTGGGTTCTGCAACGGAACCTTGAACCGGAGGCTTCACCGAGGCCGGTGCAGGGACCAGCAGGTTTGATTGCCGATTCGGTCAAGGCGCCTCAGCTGGCAGCGGGGCGTCCGGAATCCGTTGCCGCAATTGCGCAAGTTTCTCCGCGCCCGATCGAGCCCGCCGACGGATCGTCGATTGCCGGCACACATGCGGCCATGAGCCATGTCGTGGCGGTACGTGCAAATTGCCTGGCGCAAGCATCGCCTGCCAAGGAATCCGGTTCGCTGGCGATTCATCGCTGGACCGATTCCCACGGCATCATCCATTTTTCCGACACCGCGCCGCAGGGTGCCGTGCAGGCGCAT
>OBID01001014.1_pt1 | contig 10107 bp, 9 predicted proteins | sample 1519781 | NCBI WGS metagenome assembly OBID01 (sample SAMEA3991478, study PRJEB22521) | metagenome | biome: anthropogenic terrestrial biome; feature: sewage plant; material: sludge | place: Sweden | collected 2012-09-26
CAGAAGCGGGTTGAACGAGAAGAAAAACGCCAGCAAGAATTAGCTCGTCTTGAGGAGGAGCGCCTCCGGATTGAAAATGAAGTTGAGGTTACCGATGAAAGCACCTCTCCTCAACGAAAAATTGATCTTGAAACAGAGGAAATCCTAGAGGAAAAAGAGATAGAAGAACCCGTTCAAGTACCAATTTTTTCTGAATACGATCATTTGGAACCCGAAGATGAGTTTCCAGTCATGCTTGCACAAGATGAGCTTCCAGTTATGGAGGACCAGCAGGAACTCGCAGACGAAGAAGTTGAAGATACTGACATTCAAATAGATTTTAAACCCAAGCAACGATTGGCTTACAAATTGCCAACCATTGATTTATTTGCCCCAATAAAAGTAAAAGGACAAACCAATGAGAAGCGAATCGTTCGTCAGAACATAAAAGTGTTAGAAGATACCTTTGCAAGTTTTGGTATCAAAGTAGTAGTTGAACGAGCAGAAATTGGACCTTCTGTAACTCGGTATGAGTTGAAACCAGCAGTTGGGGTTCGAGTCAGTCGTATTTCTAATTTGGCAGATGATCTGGCTCTTGCCTTAGCTGCTAAAGATGTTCGGATTGAAGCCCCTATTCCCGGGAAGTCTTTAGTCGGTATCGAAGTTCCTAATACAGAAGTGGCAATGGTGCCTTTCCGAGAATTATGGGAACAATCCATGACAGACCCAGCTAAATTGTTAGAAATTCCGCTTGGTAAAGCTGTCAATGGGACGGTGCGTTCGTTTGATTTGACACGGATGCCCCACTTGTTAGTTGCTGGCTCGACAGGATCGGGGAAATCAGTGGCAGTCAATGGAATCATTTCATCTATTTTGATGAAAGCAAGCCCAGACCAAGTGAAGTTCATGATGATTGACCCTAAAATGGTAGAGTTATCGGTTTACAATGATATTCCTCATTTATTAATTCCTGTTGTAACCAATCCACGGAAAGCCGCACGGGCTCTTCAAAAAGTCGTTGACGAAATGGAAAAACGGTACGAACTTTTCAGTCAAGTAGGGGTTAGAAATTTGGAAGGCTACAATGCCAAAGTGGAAGAATTTAACAGCCGTTCTGACGAAAAACAAATTCCATTACCACTTATCGTCGTTATCGTAGATGAATTGGCAGATTTGATGATGGTAGCTAGCAAGGAAGTTGAAGACGCAATTATACGTCTTGGTCAAAAAGCCCGTGCCGCGGGTATTCATATGATTTTAGCAACACAACGTCCTTCAGTAGACGTTATCTCTGGTCTAATTAAGGCAAATGTTCCATCTCGTGTTGCTTTTGCTGTAGCATCAGGTACGGATTCACGGACTATTTTAGGTGAGAATGGAGCAGAAAAACTGCTTGGACGGGGGGACATGCTATTCCATCCAATTGGAGAATCTGCACCAATGCGTTTACAAGGGTCCTTTATTTCAGACGATGATGTAGAACGTATCGTTCAATTTGTAAAAGAGCAGGCTGACGCAGAATATGATGACACCTTTGATCCAGGAGAAGTATCTGACAGTGATACAGATTACGGTGCAAACGGTGGATCCAACGAAGGAGATCCACTCTTTAATGAAGCAAGAGCATTAGTCATTGAGACGCAAAAAGCAAGTGCATCGATGATTCAACGTAGGCTATCGGTCGGATTTAATAGGGCGACTCGATTAATGGAAGAACTAGAAGCTGCTGGTGTGATCGGACCTGCAGAAGGAACAAAACCAAGAAAGGTATTAGAAACGCAATAATGAAACTTGATACTGTGCACCACATTGCTATTATTGGTAGCAATTATGAAAATACAAGGGAATTTTATGTTGAAAAGTTAGGGTTCGAACAACTTGACGAGCATATCCGTCCAGAAAAAAAGGATATTCTTTTTAATGTTAAGAAGGGGAATCTTGTATTAGAGATTTTTATTAAGTCTGATGCTCCTAAACGTCCCGTGATGCCAAATCCTGAGCACACAGGTCTTCGTCACCTTGCGTTTAGGGTTGAGAATGTTGAAAGATGTTTAAGTGAGTTTGATGCTCAGGGAATACGACATGAGAACGTACGAACAGATGATTTTGACGGAAAAAAAATGGCATTTTTCTTTGATCCAGATGGTCTTCCATTAGAAATCCATGAATAATTTCGTCATTACTTGAAGGAATTTGAGCAAGTTCTAATAAAATTTGAACCATTGATTGGAATAAAAGTAGTTAGTAAACAGCTAATTACTTTTTTTGTCAAATAATTTTATGCTTCAATGTAATAAAAACTAACTTTATGTGTAAAGGATACAAAGTATGTCATATATGTCATATATACTGTATAATTTCAAAGATCAGACTTTTGAGAAATAGGGGTAAAAACGAATGTTGTCAAGTGTTTACGAAAACATAATTCGCTATTAGTATAAAAAATAAGTATGTCACAACAGGTGCTAAGATATATTACGTATATTAAAAACTGAAAGAAAAGTCAGAAAATTTTATCAAAAACACTTGCTAGTGAATAAAGATTAGTATATAATCTTAAGCATAACTTAAAAAGTTGATAAAAAGTTCATAGATCGGGGAGATTTTCTTATGAATAAATGGAAAAAACTCGCTACAGCTGGTTTGGCTGTTGCTACACTTTCTGTATTGGCTGCCTGTGGTAATGGAGGTTCAAAATCTTCATCATCAGACACTTCTACAATTAATTGGTATACACCTACTGAAATTCTTACTTTAGATATTTCAAAAAACACAGATCGCTATTCAGCAATGGCAATCGGTAATGCTGGAAGTAACTTGCTTCGTGTAGATGAAAATGGTAAAAACCAACCTGACTTAGCTGAAAAAGTTGAAGTTTCTGAAGATGGTAAAACATTTACAGCTACTCTTCGTGATGGAATTAAATGGTCTGATGGTAGTGACATCACTGCTGAAGATTTCGTTTACACATGGCGTCGTATGGTAGATCCAGCAACTGCTTCTGAGTATGCATATCTTGTATCGGATGCCCATGTATTAAATGCTGATGAAGTTATTGCCGGTGAAAAACCAGTTGAAGAATTGGGTGTTAAAGCGGATGGAAACAAAGTTATCTTTACCTTGTCTACTCCAGCTCCACAATTCGAAAGCTTGTTAACTTTCTCTAACTTTGTTCCACAAAAAGAATCATTTGTTAAGGAAGCTGGCGAAGATTACGGTACATCTTCAGATAAGATGTTGTACTCTGGTCCATTCGTTGTAGAAGATTGGAATGGTACAAGCGGTAGCTTTAAACTCGTGAAAAACGACAATTACTGGGATGCTGCAAACGTGAAAACTGAAACAGTTAACGTTCAAACTGTTAAAAAACCAGATACAGCAGTTCAAATGTATAAACAAGGTGAATTAGACTTTGCAAACATTTCACAAACATCTGCAATCTACAATGCTAATAAAAACAATGAAGATGTCATCGAGATTGCTGAAGCTCGTGCAGACTACTTGGTATACAACGAAACTGGTAGTGTAGAAGCTTTGACAAACGAAAAAATTCGTGAAGCTTTAAACCTTGCAACTGACCGTGAAGGGCTTGTAAAAGCCGCAGCGGATACTGGTACAAACCCAGCAACTGCATTTGTACCAAAAGGTTTGGCAACATTGACTGACGGTACAGACTTAAATGAGTTTGTGTCACAACCGTATACATTTGACAAGGAAAAAGCTGCGCAATTGTTCAAAGAAGGTTTGGCAGAGTTGGGGGTTGATAGCCTAACATTGACAATTACAGCAGATTCAGATAACCCAATCAAGAAAGCAGCAACTGACTACATCAAAGAACTTTGGGAAACAACTCTTCCAGGCTTAACTGTTGAAGAAAAATTTGTAACCTTTAAACAACGTTTGGAAGATACAAAAAATCAAAACTTTGAAGTTGCATTCGTAAGCTGGGGCGGTGACTATCCAGAGGGTTCAACATTCTACGGTTTGTTCCAATCTGGTTCAGCTTATAACTACGGTAAAGTAAATAGCCCTGAGTATGACGCTGCTTATGAAAAAGCTTTGACAACTGATGCTTTGGACAAAGATGCAGGGGCTGCAGACTACAAAGCAGCAGAACAAGCTCTTTACGAGGGTTCACACTACAACCCACTTTACAACTTGTCTAACAAAGGATTGCAAAACCCTAACATCAAAGGTCTAGCTCGTAATTCAACAGGTCTTGATGTGGACTTCACATATGCTTACAAAACTAAATAAGTTGTACGAATGATGAACAAATTTGCAAGGATTGGAATGCCAATTCTTGCTTTTGATTTGAGGAATAATATGACTAAATATCTATTGAAAAGGATTGCCATTCTTTTGGCGACATTGTGGGTTGTTATTACCCTCTCCTTCTTTTTGATGCAAATAATGCCAGGTACTCCCTATAACAGTCCAAGACTTACTGATGAAATGATTGAAATAATGAATAAGCAGTATGGTTTGGACAAACCCTTGTGGCAGCAATATCTAAAATATTTAACAGATATTCTGCATGGCGATTTTGGTACTAGTTACCAATCTGCTAACCAATCTGTTACAAAATTGATTACACAACGTCTAGGTGTTTCCATTCATCTTGGTTTCCAAGCATTAGTTGTTGGGATTAGTGGAGGCCTCTTAATTGGTGCAGTTTCTGCTCGAAATAAAAACAATAAAATTGACGGGTTTCTGAGTGTTGTATCAACCTTAGGTATTTCTGTGCCCGCATTTATCATTGGTTTGTTGTTGCTTGACTATCTTGGTTTTAAGTGGGCATTGTTACCACTTTCTGGTTGGGGAACTTTTGGACAAACCATCTTACCAACGTTTGCACTTGCCATACCAGTGTTTGCTCAAGTAACACGCTTTTTTAGAAGTGAAATGATTGAAACACTGAATACTGACTACATTCAGTTAGCGCGTGCAAAAGGGATGACAAAGAGACAAGTTACAAACCATCATGCCTATCGTAACTCAATGATTCCTGTATTGACATTGGTTGGCCCTATGGCGGCTAATATTTTGACAGGTTCAGCCTTGATTGAACAAATCTTCTCTATTCCTGGTATTGGACAACAATTCGTAACATCCATTCCAACGAAAGACTATCCAGTGATTATGGGAACTACAATTGTCTATGCGATGATGTTAATGGTGGCTATCTTAATCACTGATATTGTCATTAGTATTGTGGACCCTCGTGTCCGATTGGGATAAGGAGTGAATAATGACAGAACAAAGAAAAACATTTACTTTGGTTGGCGCTGGTAGCTCGGACTCCCAGGAAAAAATTGAAAAACCAGCCTTGTCGTTTATGCAAGATGCATGGCGAAGACTTAAGAAAAATAAACTTGCCGTTATTTCATTGTGGTTTATTGGGCTGTTACTTGTATTTGCAATTGGTTCAACTTTTGTTGTTTCAACAAAATCAGCGAATAAGTTTAACAGTGAGCAAGTTGAAGTTTACCGTAATTTACCCCCTAAAATAAGTGATAATCTTCCATTTTGGAATGGTTCCATCGTCTATTCGGGGAATACTGAGGCAAATGATGCATATGCTGATCAAAGTGTTCCTGAGGAGACTAAGTTCGTTTTAGGTACAGATAATTTGGGTCGTAGTATTGCAAAGAGGGTAACGGTCGGTATCCGAATTTCTCTTCTAATTGCAGTGATTGCTACCTTGATTGACTTGATTATTGGTGTGACGTATGGTTTGATATCCGGATTTTCAGGTGGTAAAGTAGATACCATCATGCAACGTATTATTGAGGTCATTTCTTCTATTCCAAACTTAGTTATCGTTACGATGCTTGGTTTGTTATTGGGAAACGGTGTAACATCCATTATTATTTCAATTGCTATCGTTGGTTGGACATCTATGGCTCGTCAGGTGCGAAACCTAACCCTGTCCTACAAGGAGCGAGATTTTGTACTTGCTTCACGTGCGTTAGGTGAAAGTAACTTAAAAATTGCATTTAAACACGTGTTACCAAACATTTCAGGAATCATCATCGTTCAAATCATGATGACTGTTCCAAGTGCCATTATGTATGAGTCTGTCTTGTCAGCCATCAACTTAGGTGTTAAACCACCAACTGCATCACTTGGCTCATTAATTACAGACGCTCAAGAAAACTTACAATATTATCCTTATCAAGTAATGATTCCTGCGGCTGCTTTAGTACTGATTTCGCTTGCGTTTATCTTATTGGGTGATGGCTTACGCGATGCATTTGATCCGAAATCAAGCGCTGATTAGGAATGGAGGATGTGATGAATAAAGAAACGATTTTACAAGTTGAAAATTTAAATGTTACCTTTCATACCTATGCAGGTGAAGTCAAGGCGATTCGTGATGTCAGTTTTACTTTGAACAAAGGAGAGACTCTGGCTATTGTTGGAGAGTCAGGTTCAGGTAAATCAGTAACAACACGTACGCTAATGGGCTTAAATGCAAAAAATGCACATTTGTCAGGTAAGATTCATTTTAAAGATAAAGACTTGAGCGGGTTGTCAGAGAGTGAGTGGGTAAAAGTTCGTGGAAATGAAATTGCCATGATTTTCCAAGATCCAATGACAAGTTTGGATCCAACAATGACCATTGGAATGCAAATTGCTGAGCCAATTATGTTGCACGAAAAAGTATCGAAATCTGAGGCTTTGAAACGTGCTTTGGAGCTCATGAAGAAGGTTGGTATTCCAAATGCTGAAGAGCACATTAAAGATTATCCACATCAGTGGTCAGGTGGGATGCGTCAACGTGCAGTCATTGCGATTGCACTTGCAGCGAATCCAGAAATTCTAATTGCGGATGAACCAACAACTGCCTTAGACGTGACGATTCAAGCGCAAATTTTAAATTTGATGAAAGAAATACAGTCTCAAACACAGTCTTCTATTATCTTTATTACCCATGATTTGGGTGTGGTAGCTGGTATGGCAGACCGTGTAGCTGTTATGTATGCAGGGAAGATTGTGGAAGTTGGAACGGTTGAGGAAGTATTTTATAATCCGCAACATCCTTACACATGGGGGTTATTAAACTCTATGCCGACAACAGAGACTGCTTCTGGAAGTTTGGAATCCATTCCTGGAACTCCCCCAGATTTGTTGAACCCTCCTGTTGGAGATGCTTTTGCAGCCAGAAATGCATATGCTCTCGATATTGATTTTGAAGAGCAACCGCCAATGTTCCAAATTTCAGATAGCCATTATGCAGCAACATGGTTGTTAGATGAGCGAGCTCCTGAAATTACACCACCGTTAGCAATCTTGAAACGTTGGGAAAAATGGAATAGTAAGAAGGAGAAACAATGAGCGAAAATAGAAAAAAACTCGTTGAACTAAAAAATATTTCATTGACTTTTAATGCAGGTAAGAAAAACGAAGTTAAAGCCATTGACAATGTTTCCTTTGACATTTATGAAGGAGAGGTCTTTGGTCTCGTTGGTGAATCTGGGTCAGGAAAGACAACGGTTGGCCGTACCATTCTAAAGTTGTATGACTATAATGCTGGTGATATTCTCTTTGATGGCCAGTCTATTTCAAAGCTTTCTGGAAAAGATTTGAAAGAATTTCGAAAAGATGCACAAATGATTTTCCAAGATCCTCAAGCTAGTTTGAATGGTCGTATGAAAATCAGAGATATTGTTGCAGAAGGTTTGGACATTCACGGCTTGACTCCTTCAAAAGAAGAACGGGATGAGCGTGTTCAACATTTATTGGATTTAGTCGGTTTAAATAAGGATCATTTAACGCGTTATCCGCATGAGTTTTCAGGTGGACAACGACAACGGATTGGTATTGCACGTGCCTTAGCAGTTCGTCCAAAATTCATTATCGCTGACGAACCGATCTCAGCTTTAGATGTATCCATTCAAGCACAAGTTGTTAATTTGATGCAAAAATTGCAGAGAGAACAAGGTCTAACCTACCTCTTTGTTGCACACGATTTGTCAATGGTTAAGTACATCTCTGACCGTATTGGTGTTATGCACTGGGGTAAAATGTTGGAAATTGGAACGTCGGATGCTGTTTACAATGATCCAATTCATCCGTACACGAAGAGTTTGCTTTCTGCTATCCCTGAACCGGATCCAGAATTTGAAAAAGGTCGTGTCCATATGGAATACGATCCAAGTGCTGAATTAGATGGTCAAGAACGTCAGATGCATGAGATTACGCCTGGTCACTTTGTATTGGCTACAGAAGAAGAGGCTGCGGCATACCGCGCTGAACGAAACAAATAAGAAATAAAAAACCTGAAAATTTCAGGTTTTTTTTATGTGATAAGTTTCGAACTTAGTTTTTTAAAGTTAGGACAGCAATCACCAAGGCCAAATACATCAGGAATGTCAAGATAAAGCCAGCTCTCCAAAATACTTTGAAAAATCGTTTGTAGTTAAACTGTCTTTTTTGAAGCAAGAAGAAGAGACAAAGACCGATGGCAAGTGCTGACAGTGAGAAGGTCAGATGAGGTATTAAGCTACTATAGTAAGCCTTGTCAGAAATAAGATAAAACTCAAAGGCAAATAATGGAAAGGCAATATCCGCAAAATTCCATCCTCTTTTTTGCAATTTAAAAAAATTGACAACTATAATGGAAAGTGCCAAAGTCAGAAATAGAAATAATATTGCCGCAATCTTTAAAAAAATCATTGATTCAAACATAAGTCTATTCTATAAAAAATGTGAACAAAAGTAAACCTAAAGCTTGCATTTCTTTGAAAATCGTGTATAATGAGAAGGTATGTGTAAAACACATATTTGTGGGAGGTAAAAATCTGTAATTACCGCCAAAACCACAATAGGAGGATTTTATATCATGGCTAAAAAAGTCGAAAAACTCGTAAAACTTCAAATTCCTGCAGGTAAAGCTACTCCAGCTCCACCAGTCGGACCAGCACTTGGTCAAGCAGGTATCAATATCATGGGATTCACTAAAGAGTTCAACGCTCGTACAGCTGACCAAGCTGGTATGATCATCCCAGTCGTTATCTCTGTGTATGAAGATAAATCATTCACTTTCATCACTAAAACACCACCAGCTGCTGTTCTTTTGAAAAAAGCTGCAGGTGTTGAAAAAGGTTCAGGTACACCAAACAAAACTAAAGTTGCAACAGTTACTCGTGCACAAGTACAAGAAATTGCTGAAACTAAAATGCCTGACTTGAACGCTGCATCTGTAGAAGCTGCAATGCGTATGATCGAAGGTACTGCTCGTTCTATGGGATTCACTGTTACTGACTAAGTAGCACCCTAGTTTATCTGATTACAAGGAGACATATAATATGGCTAAAAAAAGCAAAAACTTGCGTGCTGCTCTTGAGAAAATCGACAGCACAAAACTGTACAGCGTAGAAGAAGCTGTTGCTCTTGCAAAAGAAACTAACTTCGCTAAATTTGATGCGTCTGTTGAAGTTGCTTACAACTTGAACATCGACGTTCGTAAAGCTGATCAACAAATCCGTGGTGCAATGGTATTGCCAAATGGTACTGGTAAAACTTCACGTGTTCTTGTTTTCGCACGTGGTGCAAAAGCAGAAGAAGCAAAAGCTGCTGGTGCAGACTTTGTTGGTGAAGATGACCTTGTTGCTAAAATCAACGGTGGTTGGTTGGACTTCGACGTTGTAATCGCAACTCCAGATATGATGGCTGTTGTTGGACGTCTTGGTCGCGTACTTGGTCCACGTAACTTGATGCCAAACCCTAAAACTGGTACAGTAACAATGGATGTTGCTAAAGCAGTTGAAGAGTCTAAAGGTGGTAAAATCACTTACCGTGCTGACAAAGCAGGTATCGTACAAGCTCTTATCGGTAAAGTATCATTTGACGCTGACAAACTCGTTGAAAACTTCAAAGCATTCCACGATGTAATGGCTAAAGCTAAACCAGCTACAGCTAAAGGTACTTACATGACTTCAGTATCAATCACAACAACACAAGGTGTTGGTATCAAAGTTGATCCTAACTCACTTTAATCAATAAGAAGATTGTCTTAGGGCAATCTTTTTTTCTTGAGATTTTCTTGACAAGCAATTGATTTCGATTTATACTATATTCAATTTACATAAAGGAGTCATCCAATGAAAATAGCGGAAAAAA
>OBID01001019.1_pt1 | contig 10058 bp, 7 predicted proteins | sample 1519781 | NCBI WGS metagenome assembly OBID01 (sample SAMEA3991478, study PRJEB22521) | metagenome | biome: anthropogenic terrestrial biome; feature: sewage plant; material: sludge | place: Sweden | collected 2012-09-26
TGGATCGCCGTTGAGGAGCATCAACAGCTTCAGTAAAACGGGGCGCAAAAATGCGGCCTTCAAGCCCAGACGGACCATGGCCCGCAGCAACCAAGACAAGTTGTAACCGGCGGCACACAGCAGTGTATCGCCCAGTGGCCCTTGGAGCCGGTAACGATCCATCGGGTGATCTGACTTGAGATATCCAATCGTCGGCTCCACAGCATGTCGTCGCTTGAGCTATCGGGACTGTTGCTTGGTCATTGACGTGTACTTGCCGCGATGAATGATCTCCACTTGGGGATTGTCACTGTCGCCAACAACCACTTGTGGCGGATGTTGTCGAAGCATCCACGGATAGCCTCTGCCCGGCCCCAACCGGTTCCACTCCCTTCCCTGTACATCAGCCAGCGCAGGAATTCGGCGTCGCGGGACACCCCCCGCACTTGGGCGCGATGCCGCTGCATCAACGCTTGCAACTCGGCGAATGACACGATGTGGCCGGGGTCGCGCTCGATGAGCAGCATCAGCCGGAAGCGATCGCGCGAGGCCAGCCTCACTTGATTGCCAAAGCGGATGGTCATTGCAGCGTCCGCACAGATCGGCTCGTCCGGAGCGCCTCCGCATCGATAGCCCGGTCCACCTGGGCAGCCCGCCGGGTCCGCGCCATAGCCCGCCCGAAGGCGGCCGTCGCCAAGTACGCCACCGCCGCCGGAACGAACAGCACCATGCCGATATCTCCGTAAAGGATAGCCGCGGCCAGGAACGCTGCCGGCAACACCACGAAGTCCCGAGCGCGGACCAGTGACAGCGCATCGGTGCGGGCGTAGTTGACGCCATCGATGGTGGACCAGTTGGCCAGTCCCAGTACCTGCGGCACCTTGTGCGCGGTGACGATCAGACTCACCTCGTGCCCCCGCCGCGCCGGCATGATTCGCGTGTTGATGGTGAACTTGCGCTCGGCGCCATGGGGCGGCTTGAGCCACAGTTCGTAACGGTCGGTTGGGCCGAGTGGGCGACGGCCGATGTAGAGATGGACGTTGGTAAAGCGGCGCACCTCGACCAGGCGCCCGTGGATGGCTTGCAGCGTTGGCATGACAGTTCTCCCCTGGAAAGACCTGTCCAGCGTCTCGCACCACATGCCCGTTTCAACCCGGTAATTCGGGTGGGCGGTCCGTCAACGCGCCGCACTCGATCTCCAGTGGCACTGTGCTGTGATCGGAGTGACAGTGCAGTACCAAGGCCCGGAGCGGGCATCGCTTCCGGAGCCCTGCCACACACCCCATTTGAACTGGGGTGACACGGCAATAGGCCTGCGCTGCCACCATGCTCATCGCTTCGGAACCAGAGGTAGAACGATGCCATGTCAAGGCCACGGTAAATCCGGGCGCTTGCGGCTCGCGGCACGCTAATCGGCAATTTTCGGGATTGCAAGGGCGCGTTTCCAGCGCCACAATGAAACTGCATCAGCCCGGTCCAGCTAGCGGCCCGGCGTGCATCGCGCACGGAAACGCAAGCCCTTTGAGTGGTGATCTTTACCTTGGCGCCTTGAGCGCCTGTCGTTCCGGACGCTTGGCGTCCCAGGTGTTTTTGTTGTTGATAGTGGCGCGGCCCATGGCTTGACCATGGCGCCAGTTCTTTCCTTCGCACCCGATGCAAGGAAACGAGGATGCGCCTTGGGCATCGTCCGCCCCGAGCGGCGATGCCATAGACGGTGGCCCGACCACCGATGCCTTGAGCACCTTCCTGCCGGCGATCGCACTTCGTTGCGACCGCCTCGGCCTTTCCCTTCTCGCGCCTGTTCCAGGCAGCGAATGACGCCGGCCCTGCGGGGCCGGCGTTCGAGTTCCTTCCCCTCGCACTCACGCCCTGACCTCGGTCAGCCGTGCGCTGCCGCACCTCGGTGCGGCGCCACGGCCCGCGTGAACGGCATTGCGCGTCCGTCGCGGAACGGACGTTGCCAGTCAAGCCGGCGATGGGGAACGAGTTCGCGGTGCCGCTCAGGCACCGTACCGGAGGTTACGCCTCCGGGATTGCCTCGGGTTCCTTGAGAACCTGGTTCGCTACAGCGAACGCCACATTGCGCCCGACGCATGCTGGCTGGCGATCACTTTTACGCACCTCCGCGCCGCCGTCGCTTTAGCGATGGCGGCAAACACTGGCTTGGCATCGGCGCCCGGAACCCGCCGATGCACGAACACCCGGGTTCCACCGAATCGACGAATGGAAAAAGGAAAGATGCCATGGACAAGCAAAGCAACGGACGGAACGACCGCACCACCCCACGACACGGCAAGCGCCGTGAGCGGTCGCGCACCTACGAACAGCCTGCACTGGACGACATTCCCTTGAGCCCCAAGCGCAGTGGCTACGTACTGCAGTTGATCCTGCAGCAGCACAACTGGCAGCACAGCAGCAAGCCTAAGGGCGTGAGCCACAAGACGATGGCGGAGCGCACGCGCTTCTGCATCTGGCTGTTCGATTTTCTGCGCGGGCATCCGAAGCACTTCAAGCTGGACCCGCGCTCCTTCAGCGGTCGCCATGTCGAAGCCGTCACTCGCTACTGGCTGGAGGAAGCGCGTGCCGGGCGGCTGAGCCCGGCGACGATCCAGACCTACTTCAGCTTCATGAAAACCTTCGCCGGCTGGATCGGCAAGCCGAAGCTGCTGAAACCAATCCAATGCTACTTCGATGATCCGAAGCTGTATCAACGCCGCTTGGCGGCCGGCGTCGACAAGTCATGGCGCGCCCAGGGCGTCGACGTGGACACCGTCATCAAGGAAGTCGAGGCCTACGACGTGCATGCCGCCGCCTCCCTGAAACTGATGCAGGCATTCCAGTTGCGCTTCAAGGAGAGCGTCATGTTCCGCCCGCATACCGACGTGATCAGTGCGGCACAGGCGGGGAAGTCCGACGGCGGTGCGGCCTTTTACCTGGACACACACCGAGGCACCAAGGGCGGGCGGGAACGCCTCTTCCCCATCAATAACGCACAACGTCTGGCAGCGATCGACTATGCGCGCCGGGTCACGGTTGGCGTTCATGAAAGCGTCAGCGATCCGCGATTGAGCTTGCAGCAGGCCATGCGCCGGCTGCGCTATGTGATGGAGCGGTTCGGCGTCACTCGTGCAGGTTTGGGGGTGGTGCCCCACGGCTTGCGCCACCAGGGCGCCGCCGACGACTACGAGGGCATGACGGGAATGCCGCCACCAGTCGCTGGCGGTTCAAACGTCGACCCGACGCTCGATCTGCAGGCACGACGGGAAATTGCAGCCCGCCTCGGCCACGGGCGTGTGCAAATCACAGACGCCTATTGTGGAAAAACGAAGGTGGTTTAGGCCGGCCTGGCTTGATCGCGCGGCGAATTTAATGCCCAGAGCCCTTGTCCGCACCCGCTATTCCATCCAGCCAATCTGCCCAGGCTTGCACCATCTGCCGCCGCTCGGGTAAGTAGTCCGCATGATTGTAGGCGGCTTTCACCCGGTTCCGCTCAACGTGTGCCAGCTGCAATTCGATGAATTCGGACCTGAACCCCATCTCGTGCAGGCGAGTAGAGGCGGTGGCGCGAAAATCATGCCCCGTGACAGCGCCCGAGGCATAACCCATATGCTCCAGCGCCCGATTGACCGTGGTGGCGCTCATCACATCACGCGGGCGGCGATTGTTCGGGAAAAGCCATCGCCCGGCGCCGGTGATCTGCTGGAGTTCCCGCAACAGATCAACAGTGTTTCGGGCCAGTGGCACGATGTGCGTGCGCCGCATCTTCATTTTTTCAGCGGGGATGCGCCATTCGGATTCATCGAGATTGAAGTCGGTCCACTCAGCCTTGCGCATCTCGACGGTGCGGACGAACGTCAGCAGCAGAAGCCGCAGGGCGATCGCCGTCGTGCGATTGCCGCCATACGCGTCGAGTCGCTTCAGGAAGTCGGCGATGTCCTCACGGGACAAAGGCTTGCTGTGGTTGACAGGGGGTCGAATGATCGCGCCGCGTAGTGCGGCGGCTGGATCGTTGTCCGCCCGCAGCGTTGCCACCGCGTATCGAAAAACTGCGGAGCACCATTGACGCAAATTGATAGCCACTGTCTCAGCGCCACGCCTGGATGCACGGTCAAGGATGGCGAGAATATCTGCCGATGTCACGGCCCGGATGGGCAAGCGTCCAATGCGCGGGTAGATGTCGGCCTTCATGCCGCGCTCGATCTGCTGCAGATAGTAGGGCGCCCAGCCACTGCGCTTCTTCTCTTTCCACTCCTCGGCGATAGCCTTGAATGTGTCGTTGTTGGCGGCAATCTTCAGGAGCCGTTCGTTCTGACGGGCATGGGCGGGATGCAGCCCTTTCTTGATCAGTTCACGTGCTTCATCGCGGGCCTTCCGCGCCTCAGCCAAAGTGATTGTCGGGTAATCGCCAATGGCATAGAGATTCTCCTTGCCGGCGATGCGATACCGATAACGCCAGAGTTTCGCGCCGCTGGGTTTTACCTCCAGGTACAGACCATTCGCGTCAGCGAGCTTCAGCGGCTTCTCGATGGCCTTGGCCTGACGAATTTTGATGTCGGTGAGTGACATGGCTGCTCCTCGGAATTCACAGGCGCGCACAGGCGGGCCGAACTGAAATCCATCTTCGCAGTCATTTTTGGTACATCAAGGCCCCGGCCCGAGATGCGATCCGGAATATGAGTGCATACAGGGTCATTGCAGGTGGAAACCAACCCGGCGTACTCACCTTCGCCCTCCTGCATCGCAGCCGACATGATGAACACCTGAGTTGTTTTGGCGCCACTGAGCCGCGTCAAAGCGGGTATCGGCAACGTGCTCCCTGATACCCGCTTTCATACCCGCATTTTTTAGGGATGAGGGGGTCCCTCATGAAACGTCAAGAGCCACGAACCCCATGACGGGCAAGGATTCGTGGGACGTTACGCGATGCCATGAACCCCGGATGACGCTGCTCGATCATCAGCAGCATATCGCGGCTATCCTTTTATTCTGTTTGGCCAGCCCCCCAGACATTGTGGGGGAGTGCTCGCAGGCGGCACGAAGGAGCGAAGGCAATTTCATATTGTCCCTCAGATCAGCCATCGCTGAAACAATGACGCGGCGACACAGCCCCGACTTTACTCACGGACACGTCTCACTCGACATAAATATGTTCGGGTGCCAGATTCGACTGGTAGCGCTCATACATCGCCACATAGGCAGCCTCAATGTGCCTTGCAAACAAGCGCGAATCAAACAAGGGTGCAGTATTTCGATTCTCGGCAAGCTTGCGCCTGATGGCTCCAAGCTGAACCGGATCACCCGCCAGTTCAAGAGCCCTGTTTTCATAGGCCTCTGGCGAATCGGCTATCAGTTCCGGCAAGGCTATCGCATTGAGAAGACTGGCTGCCACCCGGGAGGCAAAGGACTCTCCCGGACACGTCAGGACGGGCAATCCCGCCCACAGCGCATCGCTGGTTGTAGTGTGGGCGTTATATGGCAGGGTATCCAGAAAGAGGTCCGCCATGCGGATACGTGCCAGGTGTTCTGGCAGCGGCAGCCGTTTGGCAAAAACCAGGCGGCAAGGATCAACACCCCGCGCTGCGGCCTCCTTGCGCAGGTTGTCCACCGCATCCGAGTTGGTTTCGAACAACCACAGCACGGAGTCGCCCACACGCATCAGGATGCGCATCCAAGCAGCAAAGACTGCGGGCGTAATCTTGTAAGTGTTGTTGAAGCAGGCAAACACAAACCCGGACGCAGGCAAACCCAACTCCTCGCGGGTGAACGCCCGCGAGGAAATTACCCGTTTTGCATCGTTAACCTGATAACTGTTCGGAAGATAGACGATTTTTTCCGTATAGCCTGACTGGCTCCCTGTTGGAATCAGCGTTTTGTCAGCAATGATGTAGTCCATAAAATTCACGCCCATCGTGCCGGGAAAACCAAGATAACTCACCTGCACAGGTGCGGTGCGACAGGCAAATATTCCCGGTCGACTGTCCTCGGTATAGCCCTTGAGGTCGATGGCAACATCAATGCCCATTTCCCGGGACAAGAGTGCCACTTCTCTATCCGTTCTTAGGCGGACATCAACAAAGCGGTCAAAAGCGCTCGATAACCGCTGCCGCATTGGATCCCCGGTTTCAGGCCCGAATGAAAACGCCACGAGCTCGAATCGATTTTTGTCATGCAACTCGAACAATTCGGCCATCAGGTATGCGGTGGCATGTTCGTGAAAATCCGCTGAGTAGTATCCGATACGGATTCTGTCGTGGCGCGCCCGCTTTGAAACAGGTCCGAGGCGGAACGCTTCGGAGCGTTGATGCAACGCAAAAACCTCGGCCGCTTTTCGAAGAGTCGCCAGATCAGCGGTAAGCGCCAAGACTGAAAAAGGATTGACAACTTTCCTGCTCTCACCAACTTGCTCCTTCATCCTTGCCAAACTCTCGTCGAAGCCAGCCCAGTCGCAGACATGCATTCGGGAGTGCATCAAATCGCCCAACACATAATCCGCCAGAGGTGCCAGTGCCAAACTTCTGGCAAAGGAGTCGGCCGCATCCTTGTAGCGCCTTTGTTCCACCTGGATCAAACCCAGGCCACTCCAGGCTTGACAAGAGCCGGGATCAAGGTCGATTGCCCTACGTGCCGCCTCCTCGGCAAGCTCATGCCGTTTCCGAAGGTTCTGCAATCCGCTCAGATTCACATAGAGGGGGGCCAAATCAGGTCGAATCTGGATCGCTTTTCTAAATGATGTTTCAGCCTCATCGAAACGGCCCTGCATCTGACGCAGCATTCCCAGATTGGAGTGCGCATAGACGAAACCCGGGGCGAGAAACAGGGCGCGATTCAGACATCGCTCAGCGTCGCGATATGCCCCCAGCTCGAGTAATTGCAGACCAATGCTATTCTGAGCATCGGGGTTGTCGCGGGTCAGAGCATCTGTTTTTTTCAGTGCGCTGATGGACTGATTCAGTTGCCCAAGACCGCGATATGCAAGCCCAAGGTTGTACCAAGCCTCGGGAAGCTTGGGCGATAGAGCAATCGCCTGCTGACACCAGTCCACTGCGGTGGCGTATTGGCCGTCGGCGTTGGCAGCGCTTGCTGCTGCGATGCACTGGACAAGAAACTGGTTGGACATGAGTAACAATTTCCTACTTTAGGAGAGTGGCTTTGCTTGGCGTTGAAAGCGCTGCCATGCGAGACAGGCTATTGATTCGGCGCAAAATTTGCCAACCCGAAATTCTATATTAAAGCACCGGTGCGGCGCCCTTACTGTGCTTTTGGATTAAAATGCTCCCTTTCCCGCCGGATTCACCCATGAGCACCGATCTTTCGATTGCCCCGCACAGCCTTTCCATCGTTGTCCCGTTTTACAACGAGGAAGAAAACATCGCGCCGCTGGTCAAGCGGGTGCATGAGGCGCTGGAGGGTTACGACCACCCGTGGGAACTGGTGCTGGTCGATGACGGCAGCAGCGATGCGACGGTGGATCGTGCCGTGCAGTGTTCGCGCGAATATGGCCCGCACGTCCGTGTTGTTGAACTGACGCGCAATTTCAAGCAGACGGCGGCCATGCAGGCCGGTATCGACGCGGCGCGTGGCGACGTGATCGTGACCATGGACGGCGATCTGCAGAACGATCCGATCGACATTCCGCGCATGGTCGCCCGGCTGATCAACGAAGACCTCGACCTGGTCGCCGGCTGGCGGCAGAACCGACAGGACGGCCTGATTCTGCGCAAGATTCCGTCGAAGATTGCCAACAAGCTGATCGCCCGCATGACCGGCGTCCATCTGCGCGATTACGGCTGCAGCCTCAAGGCTTTCCGCGGCAGCGTGATCAAGAGCGTGCGCCTGTACGGCGAAATGCACCGCTTCATTCCGGCCTGGCTGGCGACGGTAACCACGCCGCGCCGCATCGCGCAGGAGCCGACGACGCACCATGCTCGCACGGCTGGCGTGTCGAAGTACGGCATTTCGCGCACCTTCCGCGTGATTCTCGATCTGATCGCAGTCTATTTCTTCATGCGCTTCCGCGCCCGCCCCGGCCATTTCTTCGGCGGCATCGGCCTCGGCCTGACGGCCCTCTCCGGGATCATCATGACCTGGCTGGCCTGGGTCAAGTTCGGTCTCGGCGAGAACATCGGCGGCCGTCCGTTGCTCATCGTCGGCATTGGCACACTGATTGCCGGCATCCACTTCATCACGACCGGCGTGCTGTCTGAACTGCTGGCTCGAATCTACTTCGAATCCGGCACCATCCGCTCGTATTCGGCGCGCCCGGAACGCGTTCTGGCGGCTGACGAAGGCTGGCACAAATCGGCGTGACTTCTGCTGCGGTCAACGGCAAAAACAGCGTGAAATGGCTGTTTGGCCTGACGGCCGCGCTGCTTGCCTGGCGTTTCTGGCTGCTGCCCAATCTGGGCATTTCGCTCTACATCGATGAGGCGCAATACTGGACCTGGGCGCAGCATCTCGATTGGGGCTATTTCTCCAAGCCGCCTGGCATCGCCACGCTGATCTGGCTGTCCACCGCGCTGTTCGGCGACGGGATGGTTGGCGTCAAGGCACTGTCCATGCTCTGCTACCCGCTGGCCGCTGCTGCCTGTTGGGGCATTGCCCGCCGGCTTTACGACGAGCGCGTTGCTTTCTGGTCAGCCATTGCCGTTTTAACCCTGCCGATTTTTTCCTGGCTCGGCCTGTTTGTATCGACCGATGCCCTGCTCACGCTGTTCTGGGCAATGGCACTGTTGGCGTTCCTGAGGGCGCTGGATAGCGACTCGTGGGCCGACTGGCTGCTGCTCGGGCTCGTCTGCGGCCTCGGCTTGCTTTCCAAATACACCATGGCGGCCTGGCTCGGCGCGGCCTTCCTGTTCCTGCTCGCCTTTCATTGGTCACGACTGGCCTCGGCAAAACCCTGGCTGGCGGTCGGCCTGGCGCTCTTGATCCTGTCGCCGAACATCATCTGGAATGTCACCCACGATTTCCCGACGCTCAAGCACACCGCCGACATCACCTTGAACCGTCAATCCGGCGGAGGACTGGCTTCGCTTGGCGAATTCTGGGCGGCGCAGTGGATCGCCTTCGGGCCGGTGCTCGGCAGCGTGTTTGTTCTGCTGCTCGTCCGTGTTCGCGAAAGCTGGCACGACGACCGGACCCGGCTCCTGCTCTGGTTCGCGCTACCGCTGTGGATCGTCGTTTCGGCGCAGGCCATGAAAAGCAGCGCCAACGCCAACTGGGCGGCCCCCGCCTTCGCGCCGGCCGTCATCGCCGCCGTGGCCTGGCTGCTGCAACGCGAGAAGAAAAAGCTGCTGATCGCCGGGCTGGCGATCAATCTACTGATTGTCGGGCTCGTCTATCACTGGCCGCAGGTCATTGCTGCGGTCAACCTGGAAAAACAGGCAAAATTGAACCCGTTCAAACGCGCCATGGGCTGGGATGAACTGGGCCGCCAGCTCAAGCCGATCCTGCAGGCTCACCCGCAAGCCGTCCTGGTCGCCGACAACCGCACCCTGCTCGCCCACATGCTCTACGAACTGCGCGACCTGAACCCGGCCGCCGCCAGCTGGAACCCCTCCGGCATCGCCAGCGATCATTACAAGCTGACGACCGACCTGCGCCCCTACGTCGGCAAGGATGCGATCCTGGTCACCGATAACGCGCTTGGTGCCGATTTCGCCCCCCGCTTCGCCCGCATCGAAAAACTGGCGAGCCTGAAGGTGCCGCTCGACGCGACGACCAGCCGCGACATGGATGTTTACCTGCTGCATGACTTCAAGGGCTATTGAGCTTCGCATCGCGGGCGTCGTTTTCGCGCTGCTCGCGGTGCTCTTCGTGGCGTTTCCGGAAGTTGATCTGGCCGCCAGCGGTGCTTTTTATCACAATGGCCGCTGGGCCTTTTCCGGCGGCAACTGGCCGTTCTTCGAACTTCTCTACCGCGGCACACCGCGCGTCGGTCAGGCGCTGCTCGCCATACTCGCCGCAGGGCTGCTACTCGGCAGCATCAAGCGCCTTTTTTGGCTGCATGCCCGGCGGGCGACCTTCGGCTTCCTGCTCGCCGCCGCGCTCCTGGGGCCGGTGCTGCTCGTAGAGGCCGATAC
>OBID01001024.1_pt1 | contig 10032 bp, 4 predicted proteins | sample 1519781 | NCBI WGS metagenome assembly OBID01 (sample SAMEA3991478, study PRJEB22521) | metagenome | biome: anthropogenic terrestrial biome; feature: sewage plant; material: sludge | place: Sweden | collected 2012-09-26
TGTACAAAGATCGTCTGTTTAATGAAGAAGGTTTTGTGTATTCTGATTCTTCTTTTTTTAGCATATTTAATTTTCAATTGCTGCGCGGAGGTATTAGGCAGGTATTGACTGAACCGTATCAAGTCGTGATTACCCAATCTACGGCCTTAAAATATTTTGGTCAGGAAGATCCTATAGGAAAAGTGCTAAAAGTAGGAAGTGATCAGATGAATTATACCGTGATAGGTGTTTCTGAGGATTGCCCTTCCAATTCTCAGATAAGATATGACTTTTTAGCGTCCTTTTCATCCCTGGGACCTGCTCAGGAGGAATCCTATTTTGAGGCTAACTATACTACCTATCTGTTATTTAGAGATGCCTCCTCGATTGATGGATTGCAGCAAAAAATTGGCCCTTTTATGAAAGGTGAGATGGACACCCAAGAGCCGGGGGCATATATCAATTATATTTTTGAACCATTTTGCAGGGTCCATTTATATTCAGAATATGATGCCATGGTACCTAACAGTAATATCAGGTATATCTATATTATCGCCGGTATAGCACTGCTGGTATTGATCATAGCTTGTTTTACTTATATTAATCTGAGCACTGCCCGATCTATAGAACGAGCAAGGGAAGTAGGTATCAGGAAAGTGGCCGGCGCTATGCGATATCAATTATTTGCCCAGTTTATTAGTGAATCATTTTTGATTACGATGATCGCTGGCATTATTAGCTTGGGACTGGTCGCACTGGTATTGTCCTCTTTTAATGAACTCGCTGGCAAGCAATTGCATTTTTCAGATTTGGGTCGTCCTGGCATCTTACTGGTCATGGCAGGTATCGTCATATTAATTTCATTATTTGCTGGTAGTTATCCAGCGCTTATATTATCAGACTTCCAACCTATTAAAGTATTAAAAGGGGCTTTTAAAAATAGTAGCTCCGGCACCTGGCTGAGACATTCATTGATTGTGTTTCAATTTGTGATATCTGTATTTTTGATTGCTTCAACCACCATCATTGGAAGCCAAATGCGGTATATTCAAAATAAAAAGCTTGGTTATGAGCGCGACCATGTGATCATTACTCGGATAGACCAAAAAATGCTGGATAAGATAGATCTGATCAAAACGGAATTAAAATCGAATCCAAATGTACTCAGTGTCACTAAAGCCAATTTTAGCCCGGTGCATATACCGGGAGGATACGTGATGAGTCGTGGCGATCAGACCATCGATCAGTCTATCAATACCCGGGGGAATAATATCGACGAAGATTATATTAAAACCAATGGATTGGAAATCATAGCCGGCAGTGATCTCCATCATCAGGATATGGTAGATGTGAGCAAAGAAGATTACAAGGATAATTATTTTCATTTTGTACTTAATGAAGCTGCTGTCAAGGCATTGGGGTGGACTACCGAAGAAGCTGTAGGCAAAAAAATGTATTTGGGCGATGGTCGGCCCGGTGAGGTCAAAGCAGTAGTGCGGGATTTTCATTTTACATCGCTTCACAATACCATCGAGCCTCTTGTTTTATTTCCGAGCACCTGGGGGAGTACGATGATGATTAAAATAAGTGGAGCAGACTTGGCAGGCACTATTTCATTTTTGGGAAATAAATGGAAGACCCTTGCCGCACATCGGCCTTTCGAATATCATTTTATGGACGAAGATTTTTCTAAATTATATGATGCAGAGAACAGGGTAGCCAAAGTTTTTAATATTTTTTCAGGCATATCTATTTTATTGGCTTGCCTGGGACTGTTTGGTTTGTCTGCTTTCGCTGCTAAACAAAGGATGAAAGAACTAAGTGTACGAAAAGTATTGGGGGCGTCAGTAGCTGATATCATTTTGATTCTATCCGGAAAGTTTGTAAAAATGATTTTTCTCGCATTTTTAATCGCGATTCCGCTGATTTGGATATCAATGAATGCCTGGTTAAGTGATTTTTACTATAGGATCCATATAAAATGGTGGATGTTTGCTCTGGCAGGGGCTAGTGCCCTATCTGTGGCGATGCTTACTGTGAGTATCCAGGCTATTCGCGCTGCAGTAGCCAATCCTATTAAAAGTCTGAGAACTGAATAATATGTAAGCATCAGATATCAGCTAATAGACTCAGATCTATCTGAATTCTACTCGGTGATTCTACAATAAATTTAGATATGTATAGCAATTATTTCAAGACAGCCTGGCGCAATCTCCTCAAGCATCCATTCTACTCGTTCATCAATATGGTCGGTTTGGGGCTGGGCCTGATTGCAGTATTTTTTATATTTCTTTACGTAAAGGATGAATTGAGTTATGATCGATATCACAAGAATATTGATCAATTATACCGACTCAATTTTATTGCCAAACTGGGAGACCAGGAGGCTAATACCAGTGCAGTACCCTGTCCGGCAGGTCCATTATTTTCGGAGATTTTTCCTGAAGTAAAATCGAGCTGCAGGATCTATACCGGGCATGGTGATTATACGGTGTCTTATGATGAACACGCATTTCGGGAAACCAGTGTCGCTAGTGTGGATAGTACATTTGGAGATTTGTTTTCAGTGCACGTGTTGGAAGGAAATATAAAAAACACGCTGTCTCAGTCGGGTAAAATTGTAATCAATGTTTCTGAGGCGAAAAAATATTTTGGTTATAAAACAGGTATCAGCCTGGAAAGCCCAATTGGAAAATCACTTTTATTGGAAAATTCGAATTTGTATCAGGTTGGGGCAATTATAGAAGATTTACCTAAAAATAGTCATTTCCAATTTGATATGTTATTGCCTATGTTAGATCAAAAGGATAGCTATGATGCCGATTGGGGAAGTACGAACTATCATACATATTTTCTATTGAAAGATGGAGTAGCGGTCAATGATTTGTCTGCAAAAATGAACCAGGTATTTGTAGAAAAATTTACTTTGGAAGTAAAGCGATACCTCAATATGTCCTGGGACGAATTTATTAAACAGGGCAATTTTGCACGGGTACAACTCTTCCCGGTGCAGAAAATACATTTATACAGCCATTTCGACGAAGAATTTATGCCAGCCGGAAGTATTGCGCAGGTATATGCATTTAGTATAATCGGACTGGTGATTTTATTTTTGGCTTGTATCAATTTTATAAACCTTTCTACTGCACGCGCAACCCTGCGGGCGCGTGAGGTAGGTGTGCGCAAAGCTATAGGTGCTATGAAAAGCGCGTTGGCAGCTCAGTTCCTTTCTGAAAGCCTATTGTTAAGCCTATTGGCAGCCTTCATAGGATTGGGCTTAATGTGGATAGTCATGCCTTTGTTTAATCAGATGTCGGGCAAATCATTTTCATTTGGAATGATCTTACAGCCTTCGATATGGCTGCCTTTCCTTTTTATTACTATGATTACCGGATTACTGGCTGGAATATATCCTGCATTATATTTATCAGGTCTGCAACCAGTGAAAGTGCTGAAAGGGTTAGTCCTAAGGTCACAGAAAAGTCTGATTCGAGGTGGGTTGGTGGTCTTTCAATTTTTAATCTCTATCGTGTTGGTGATAGGATCCATCACGATCTATCAGCAGTTAAAGTTTATGCAAAACAAAAAACTTGGATTTAATAAAGATCAGGTTCTGATCATTAATAATTTTTATCTGATTGGAAAAAATGCCACAGCTTTTAAAGATCAATTAGCTGAATTGCCTGACATCCTATCGAGTGGGGTGAGTAATTTTCTCCCAGCGTCTACCGATCGGAATACTTCGGCCATTATTGCCGGACGAGTAGCAACTGCTGACAATTCAATTTTGTCTAATAACTGGAGTGCTGACAGGGACTTTATCCATACCATGGAATTTGATATAGTAGCTGGAAGGAGTTTTGATAAAAGTATTCGAAGCGATAGCCTGGGTGTAGTTATCAATGAAGCACTTGCCAAGTCATTTGGACATCCCAAGGTGGATGTGATTGGTAAAATATTGGGCAGACCAGGAGATGAGGGCCGGATAACAGAGTATCATATTTTAGGGGTCATGAAGGATTTTAATTTTATGTCCTTGCAGCACCGCATAGAGCCTTTGGCTATTTATAATGGCGGCGGGCTTCAATATATTAGCATTCGGATAGGCACCAGGGATGTAGCATCTACCATCCTTAAGATTGGTAAACTTTGGGCATCACTTGCTCCGGGTATACCTTTTGAATACAATTTTATGGACGAGCGGTATAATCAGCTTTATAGATCCGAACAAAGGATTGGAACGGTCAGTCTCATTTTTTCTGTTTTTGCCATATTCATAGCTTGTATTGGATTATTAGGGTTAGCGACATTTACCATTCAACAACGAATTAAGGAGATCGGTATAAGAAAGGTGTTAGGAGCATCCACACAGAGCATAATTGGACTGATGTCTACAGATTTTTTATGGATCCTAGGCCTGGCGATTTGTTTTGCTTTTCCATTGTCATGGTACTTAATCCATCGTTGGTTGATGGGATTTGAATACAGGATGGATATTAATATTTGGCTTTTTATTGGTACCGGCATAGTAATTCTACTTTCAGCTATGATCATTGTATTTGTTCAGTCATTTAGAGCCGCTTTGCTCAACCCTGTACGTTCTTTGCGGGCTGAGTGAAGGTATTATTGTCTGGCAAAGGGTAGGGTACATGCTTATAAGTAAATTTTGCAACCAATGAAGTTATTAAGCAGGATAATTTGTCCATTGATTTATTTTGGTGTAGTATTTTCCGACTCCGGTTTACTGGCACAAAAATTTGATGGCCTGTATTTCGGACTGACTGTAGGACTCCAAAATGTCGTTGGCGGTTCGCTGGTCAATGGTAAAGATCTACTGGCCAGGGATACGCGCCCAACTTTGGATTTGAATGTGGGCTATCGGTTTCAGGTTTGTAATAAAAGATTAGTATTGGGACCGGAGATAAGTTTTGGAATTGTCCGGGGTAACCTGGAGTATGATGATCCGACTCAAGGAATTAATGTTCAATATCGAAATCATACGCAACGGTCTTTGGGTGGTATTATAGGATTGGTCATAGGATCTGACAAGAATTCATTGGTTTATGTGTACACCAATGAAATAAAAAGACAATTTGATGTGACCATTATCGACAGTTTTGGTTCATACAAGCAGAAAGATAAACAGGGTATGTTACGTTATGGTGGAGGGTTTAAATTTCCTTTGGGTACTGACATTCACCTGAGAACTTCAGTGGGTTCCGGGAGAGCTGATTTTGGTGATCAGATCACGAATATACAGGTAAATAATAAATTGGATTTTATGAGTGGAGTTGTTTTGCAGTTTTGAAAAAGACGATCCTGATACAGTCGGCAGGTTTCAAAATCACCCATATGGGGTTATAATTTGTATCGAAGGGAGTACTAATTTGCAGGACATTCCTAAATCAATGTAATATGACTTTCGTAAAAATCAAATATTCAACCCTGGCGCTTTGTACCTCACTAATTGTCCTGTTTTCATCGCTTGTAACCGGACAAAACATTACGGCTCCGAGAGCGGCGAGTCCTGCAGCTGCTGTCTCCCAGACCATCGGTATTTCAGAAGTAAAGATTAATTATTCAAGACCCGCTGTCAAAGGCAGAGAAATTTGGGGTAAACTCGTGCCTTATGGTTACAACGTTCAAAATTTTGGCGCTAAAAATCCGGCTCCCTGGAGGGCTGGAGCCAATGAAAATACGACCATCGAATTTTCACATGATGTCAGGGTAGAAGGACAACCGGTTCCGAAAGGCATCTATGGTTTGTTTTTTGTAATAAATCAGGATAACACGGGCGAAGTAATTTTATCAAAAGATTATCGGTCCTGGGGTAGTTTTTGGTATGACCCTGCGCATGACCAGATGCATGCTAAAATTTCAGTTAAAGATCATACTGCTACAGCAATCCTTACGTATGATTTTATCAACCTGTCCAAAAACACTGGTGACCTGGTGCTTAACTGGGAGAATAAACAATTTCCTGTAAAAATAGAATTCGCAGTAAATGATATTGTCATGGCCAATGCAGCGGAAGAATTAAAAGGTCCTACGGGATTTAGCTGGCAGGGATTCGAGAGTGCCGCTCATTATGCGCTCAATGAAAAAGTAAATTTGGAGACTGCCTTGGTATGGAATGAAAAGGCCGTTTCGCAAAATAAAAGTTTTAATACGCTTAACACCCGATCTGGTTTATTAAAAGCCTTAGGCAAAAAGGAAGAGGCTGACAAAATCATGGCAGATGCTTTACCATTAGCTACTGAAAACGATTTGAATAATTATGGTTACCAACTAATAAACGAACAAAGACTAGATAAAGCCGTAGAAATCTTTATACTGAATACTCAAAAATATCCTACCTCTGCCAATGCCTGGGATAGCCTGGGGGAAGCGTATACTCTCAAGGGAGATAAAGAAAATGCGATTAAAAATTTCAAAAAATCTCTTTCATTAAACCCCCCAGCTGGAACCAAAGCCAATTCGGAGAAATTTTTGAAACAACTTGGAGCAATGTAAAAAAGTTGTTCAATGTTCAAATTATTAAGAGGATTTTGTTTATAAAGTAGATCACACAGCTTATAATTTTGATTAATTGGTAAGCTGCATAATTGTTTGTTCCGCTACTCAAATAGCGCAAGAGTGGACTCACTTGGAGAACTGCTTTTTTTCAAAGTACCGGGTTGCTTCTGTTTTGATTCATCTATTGTACGATTTCGTACACTTTATTCAAATTGTATTTTATATATAGCAGAAAGTCAACGAGTTGTCTTTTTGGCATGGTTGATGAATTCAATCAAAGGAATTATTCAGCTATAATAAAATGATCAATCACTATATACTTATTGCTTTCAGGAATATTAGCCGGCACAAGAGCTCCTTTTTTATCAATTTGCTTGGACTTTCTACCGGTCTTGCTTGCACTATTCTGATCTTTTTATGGGTGTCTGACGAAAGAGGTATGGACAAATTTCATGTAAACGATGCGCAATTGTATCAGGTCATGGAAGTCAGCAAGGAGAATGATAAGATCTTCGTAAAACCGCATACACAGGGGCTCTTAGCCGAAACCATGGCTAAAGATTTGCCGGAAATCGAGCGGGCCACCACCTTTTTTTCCCTGGTAAATGAAGGATATACTATCAACTTCAAAACCGACGACGGTAAAGTGACCAAAGCCGGCGGTGTGTGGGCAGATCAAGAGTTTTTCAATATGTTTTCTTATAAATTAAACTCAGGTCTTCCTAACGAGGTGTTGAAGGATAAAAACGCTGTCGTAATCTCCAGCAGCCTGGCCAAAGCGATGTATAAAGCCGGAGAGGATCCAATCGGTAAACGCATTGAGTGGGAAGCATTAGGCAGGAAATATACTGCACAGGTCAGTGGAATCATGGCAGATGTGCCTGATCAAAGCACACAAAAGTTTGACTTTGTCATGACAAAAGAATCGCTATTCGAATTCGTGCCCAATTTTACCAAGTGGTACAATGAAGGAACAAACACTTTTCTCCAGCTCAAAGCAGGGACCAATGTAGACGCTTTTAATGCTAAAATCAAAGACTTTCTCAAGACTTACCATAAAGACAATTTATTTTCATTATTTGTAAGGCCGTATTCCAGTGGATATCTATATGGGAAATATGAAAACGGGGTATTGGCCGGGGGCAGAATAGGGTATGTCAGGTTATTCTCTCTCATTGCTTTTTTTATTTTATTGATCGCCTGCATCAATTTTATGAATCTTTCTACTGCCAAAGCAAGTAGAAGGCAAAAAGAGGTGGGGATTAAGAAGGCAGTAGGATCTACCCGGGTAGCATTGATCGGTCAGTTCCTGGCAGAGTCTGTGATGATCAGTATTTTTTCATTACTCGCTGCAGTTGTGATGGTTCAATTATTCCTGCCACCATTTAATGAGATCACCGGCAAAGATTTATCATTACATCTTAATACAAACAACTTACTTTTATTAACCGGAGCCACTGTATTCACCGGCCTGGTGTCAGGTAGTTATCCTGCGCTGTATTTATCCGGATTTAATGTGATATCCATTTTTAAAGGAAAACTAAAAAATTCGCTGGGTGAATTATTAGCCAGAAAGGGCCTGGTAGTATTTCAATTTGCAGTCTCTCTTTTATTAATCATTGCTGTGGCGGTTATTTACCAGCAAATGAAATTGATTCAAAACATGAATCTTGGCTATGATAAAGATAATGTGGTATATTTTGATCGTGAGGCAAATCTTGTCGAAAACGCTTCTTCCTTCCTGCAAAAACTTCGGATGCTTCCCGGAGTCATTCATGCCTCAGCTTTAAACGGTGGAGTAGCATCTTCAAAGGACAATTCCACGACCTATGGTATAAGTTGGCCCGGTAAACCAGCAAACAATGTTACCAATTTTTCTGATAGATCAGTGGATATAGGGCTGTTAGAAACGTTGAATATAGAAATGAAAGAAGGCCGATCCTTCTCAGAAAAATTCGGAGCTGACAGCAATAAACTGATATTTAACGAAACAGCGATCAAGGCCATGAATCTACAAGATCCAATTGGAACCCCAATCACCATGTGGAACAAATCGTATACGATAGTTGGTGTAGTGAAGGATTTTCATTTACAATCAATTCATGAGGTGATCCCGCCGATGGTCTTCCGCTATGCACCCGAAGAAACATCGCAGTTTATGGTCAAAATAAAGTCAGGTAGTGAAAAAAATACTTTGGCTCAGATTGAAAATCTTTACAAAGAATACAATGCCGGGTATCCATTTAATTATGCATTTCTCGATGAACGATATCAGGCATTGTACCTGGCTGAACAAAGAGTCTCCACCTTATCAAAATATTTTGCAGGTTTAGCGATCCTGATTTCTTGCCTCGGACTGTTTGGCCTGGCCACTTTTAATGCAGAGATCCGTGCAAAAGAAATGAGTATAAGAAAAGTATTGGGTGCCAGCATATCATCGGTAGTGTATTTATTGTCTAAAGATTTTATGAAGCTGGCTCTTATAGCAGTCATCATTGCTTTTCCGCTTGGCTGGTGGGCTATGAATAAATGGCTGGAAGGATTTGTCTATAAAGTGGAGATAGGACCGTATATTTTTATTATTTCTTTTGCATTAATCCTGGTCATTACCATGGTCACTGTTGGGTACCAGGCTGTAAAAGCAGCCATTGCTAATCCTATACAGGCATTAAGAACCGAATAGCTTTGACAGGCTCAGCCGCAATACGTTATGCTTAATTTCGACAAGCACATTGAATAAAAAGTGAATCAAAATCTGAATCAAAAAAGTCAATAATCAGCTACAATCTCTGAAAGCTGATTCATAAATCTAAAAAATATGTTTACGAATTATTTAAAAATCGCCTGGAGGAACCTGGTAAAAAACAGAGGGTATACAGCGATTAATATTACAGGTCTTGCAGTGGGCCTGGCAGTAGCTATGCTCATAGGTCTGTGGATCCGGTTTGAATATAGTTTCGGAAGAGAACATGCCAATATGGATCAAATCTATAACGTGGTTACCAATGGAATAGACAGCAAGTCAGGATTTAAATATACTACGCAAGCTACTCCTTTGCCGCTGTATGTAGCGTGCAAGGACCAAATCCCTGAAGTTAAATATTCGGCAATCGTCAATTGGGGTGGCAATAATGGACTAATGGTAAAGGATAAAAAACTGATTAGAAATGGTACGGAGGTATCCAAAGATTTTTTTAAAATATTCCGATTTAAATTTCTGCAAGGAGACCCTAATACCGCTTTAAATGACCCGGAAGCCATAGTCCTTACAAAAGGTACGGCACAGGATTTGTTTGGCCATCAGGATGTCGTAGGACAGTATGTGAAGTGGAATAATGCAGACGAATTAAAGATAACCGGCATCATAGAGGATATTTCTAATGATACCTACTTTGGGGAGCGCGATTATTTTATGGCTTACCAGCATTTTGAAAACCAGGAGCCCTGGGTGCAATATGCTAAAAATGATTGGGGTAGTTACTCCTGTATTACTTATGTGGAATTGATGGCCGGGGCCGGGAAAGATCAGGTTTTGCC
>OBID01001028.1_pt1 | contig 9983 bp, 8 predicted proteins | sample 1519781 | NCBI WGS metagenome assembly OBID01 (sample SAMEA3991478, study PRJEB22521) | metagenome | biome: anthropogenic terrestrial biome; feature: sewage plant; material: sludge | place: Sweden | collected 2012-09-26
GTCCAAATAGCTATTTGCTCTCCTGTCACAGGAAGTTTATTTGTGGTGTCAGCACCACTTCCGCCACTCGGTAACGGTGGCTGCGATGGTGCTACTTTTTCTACTTGAAATTCTCCATAAGTTTCAGCTGAAATATGAAGCGACCCCGTAGATACGACCAATATAAGCGCCAATAACAGACACTTAACAATTTTTTTCACCATGCTCCCCTTAACTCTGTTACCTCTAAGATCAATCATTTTTCTTCAACTTCTTTCTTTTTACGACGTTTCTTTAAAATGAGCAACAATAGAATAAGTAACAGAACCAATAATATTAATCCACCAATCGCAAAGTAAACCCACGTTGGCACTTTCTCAGGTCTTGGATCATTAATTGCCTGAGAATTTCCCTTTTTAGCTTCATCTGGCAAGACAGTAAAGTCTTTGTTCCATTCCCAAGTCTTACTTGACCACTTTGGATCATCTGTCGTTGCTTTGATACGATTTAGATTGGAGCAATTAGTTAGCACCCGCTACCAAAGTCCAATCAACTGTTGCTTTGTGCATACCCTTAGTGATTTTATCTGCAGGAATATGGATTTTTACATCTGAAGCATCTGTCCATATTGCAGAAGTGTCACCTTTTGCTTTTGGATTAGATTTTAAGAAATTAACCGGACTAGTTTGTGTGATTTCTGTTTTTGCACCTTGAATCAACAATGGTTCTTGATTTGCAAATTGAGAAACTGTTTTAACATGATCAATTGTAATGATAGATTCGCAGGTACATGAGACAAGCCGAAGTCTGTTTCCTCATTGCAACTTAAAAGTTTCGGATTCGCTTGTGTCGCTAGCGAATGATTCTGTTCATTATCATCTTCGAAAGTGTCGATAAAGCCTTGCTTCCCTATAAATGGTTCCCTCGGATCTTTTGGATTACGCGGAGAACTGACTACTTTTTTTTGTGTAAATACAATGCCAGTTTCAGTTGTTTCTTGACTTATCGCATCGGCGTTAGCAAGTAACGATCCACTTAATAACATAGAAGATAGCACAACCAAAATTGTCTTTTTCATCCTAATCACCCCCTTTTTTAATATTAGCTATTTTTAATAAAAAAACAATTTAATAGCTACTATTATTTTAATGTGCAACACAAATATTTTAATTTCATGTACGTCTATTAGAATACCACTTTTTTTAAAAAAGAGACCCCATTAAAAGACCCCAAAAAATCCCTAAAAAGAGGCAAAAAATAAGAACTCCGTTAAAATAAAGGGTTGAGTACTCAAATCCCTTAAAATAAAAAGAAGTATTGATAATAATATTTCCCCTTTGTATAAAAATTTTATATACTAATTAATATAACTAGAAATGATGGAGGCACTTTATATGGAAACTTTTCTATTAGACAAACAATATAAACATATTTTAGAAATTGTTAGTCAAGTTAGCAAGAAGCCTACAAAAGAGATCTCTTTTATCGATTTAGAGACTGAACTTAATCTCACCCAAAAAACAATCAAAACTTATCTTTACACCTTGTTAATATATTGTGAAAGAAATGATTTAAAGACCTTTACACTTGAAAAAGGTAAACTCAAAATGTTATTGAAAACAGACTTTAACTATTTTGACTTGTACCACTATTTGATTCAAAAATCTGTCAAATATCAGATTATCATGAGTATTTTAACGAATCCAAAAATCACTTTTACAGAATTATATCTTGATTTAAAACTCAGTAGATCCAACGCTTCTCTCCACATCAAACAATTAAATGACTTTCTTAAACCTTATCACTGCAAAATTAGTTTTCTTCAAAACAATCCACTCCAAGGTGAAGAACATCAAATTAGATTTCTATATTACAACCTACTTCTAGGTTGCAATATAGATCAGATTATCACGACTTCTCCAAGTCTTGATCAAGTTACACAACTAGTATTAGACGTTGTACCACATATCACACATACTACCCTATCAAAAATAAAATTAGGTTTTTATATTTTTCAAATGTCTAGTAAATTTGGTTTTTTTATAGACTCAGAAGAGGATTTTATAATACAAGACTCTCCTTTTATTAAATATGATGATTTTTTCAAAAAAATAGATGGCTTTGAATTTTTAAACGATTGTCCTGATTTGCGAACAAAACAAAAAGAATGCCGCTACTTATATTTTCTCTTTTGTCGTGCCAATGTACTTACGTCAGAGAAATGTGAGCAATATCTGCTTCAAATCCCGTCCAACAATTCTCCTAGCATTCAATATTTCCTGACGCAATTTCAAGAGAAATCTCAGCTATCATTAAAACAACATGAAATCAAATACCTAACTTATAACTTAGCACTTTTTCATCGTGAAGCTGCTATTTTTAGCGGTCGCGCCAAAACACTTGACTTGGTGAAAAGTGTCGAAAAGTTTAATAGAGTTGATGATACTGTCCCTAAACTTATCAAAAAGTTTACTAAAAGTCTCTATAAGGAAAATGACGAAATTAGAGCACTCATCCAAAACTTTCCCAGTTTATGGCATTACTATACAATCTTATTGTGGATTCTTTCAGCGAAACACCACCAACCAATCAAACTTCTAGTACAAAGCAGTATTTCCTCACTTCATCGACAAGCGCTTATCACTCAAATTATCAATGGCACATCATCTCCAATCGAGATCTATACTTATGAACAGCTAAATGGTGAAAAGCCTGATGGTATTGTTTCTAATCAGCCACCTGAAAAAAATCTTCAAGATGTTCCCTTTTTTCCAATCTCTTTGTTTTACATGGACTGGCATAATAAAGGTAACTTGGCGCTCTTTATCAAGCAGCTTGAAACGAAAAAAAGAGGTGATAAAGGATAGTCAAAAATACAATATGGTGCCTTGATTATTTAATCGTCAGATCAAAAAACCAAAAAGAGGAGCAAAACAGCTCCTCCTTTTGGTTTTTTGTTTCATCTATTTTATTTTTAAAAATAAGTTAACCTCACTACTTGTTTGCTTTATGGATTGACAATCTCTGCTGAAACTTCTTTTCCTTTTTCAAGTTTAACCAAGTAGGCTGATTTAACCGGGTCGTGATTTTGATTGACCGTGATCTGACCTGTCACACCCTCGAAATTTTTGATTTTAGCAAGGCCATTGGCGACATCTACTGATGTTTTAGCATTTTCAGCGGTTGCTGCAGCCTTGACCATCATCACAGCATCATAAGCGCAGGCAGCATACGCAGACGGAGCCTCACCGTATTTGGCCTTATAGTGTTTGATGAATGCTTCTGTTTTAGCGTTAGCTGGCTTGAGACTTGAAAAACCTGAGACAAAATAGATATCATTAGCCGCATCAGGTCCTGCTAGTTTCGAGAAGGTCGGGTCCGCGAGAACATCACCTCCGATAACTGGTACGTTAATATCCAACTCACGCGCTTGTTTGACCAAAATTCCTGCCTCTTGATAGTAGCCTAGGACAAGCAAGGTACCAAATTTTTCTTTCGATAATTTAGATAGCTGCGCTTGAAAGTCCTTATCTCCCGCCTGGTAGGTCGCCACATCGACAATCTGTCCCTTATAATTATTTTTGAAATTTTGGTAAAGCCCCTTGGCATAATCTGATGAATTATCGTAGTAAACCGCAACGCTATCCGATTTTAATGTATCTGTGACAAAGTCTGAAATGACTTTACCTTGGAATGAATCTGGAAAAATCGCACGAAACACAAATTTTTCGACCTTCTTGCCTTGATGGGTCAACTCATCATTGGTTGAAGTTGGCGCAACAATGGGAACTGCAAATTTATTAGCATTGGGAATCATGGCCTTGGTTTGTGATGACGCGTTCGTTCCGATGACAGCATTAACCTGATCATTTGACATTAAGTTAGCTGCGACAGTCGCAGATTCTGCATTATCAGACTTGTTATCCTTCTTAATCACTTCAACTTTTTTGCCATTAATACCACCATCCGCGTTGATTTCTGCGACAGCCATATCTGCCCCACGTTCGCCAGCTTTCCCGTAAGCGGCAACGGCACCTGTCATTTCAATGTCATAACCCATTTTAAATGTTTTCCCAATTCGGTTACCTGTCGTATTGGTTGATTCACCAGGTGCTGCACTACAAGCAGCTAAGACGAGAATCGCTACTACAGCTGTTAAACCGACGAGAACTTTTGACATTTTTTTCATGATCTTCTCCTATAAACTAAAGGGTGAGGCCTTGTTTCAGGCCCTCGGCAATAATTTTATATATTATTTTATCAATTTTCAGAAAGTTGTCAAGCAATTTTCTGTTCTTATCAAAAAAACGTTTAAATTTAACTTCAAACGTTCGGATTTTGTTGCTATTTCATCTCAAATCTCTGATAAAGAGTAAGATTCTAGCGAAAATTACTTCACAATCTCAGCGGAAGCTTCTTTACCATCTTCTAATTTGACCATGACAGCTGACTTAACAGGATTATGATTTTTATCGATATCTATCGTCCCTGTCACGCCAACCAAGCCTTTGACTTTTGCTAAAGCCTTAGCCAACTCGGCGGAGTTCTTAACTTTGCCATCCTCTGCCGCTTGCTTGATCATGTAAACCGCATCATATGCACAGGCCGCAAAAGCTGAAGGTTCTTCGTTATAAGCTGCTTTATAGGCCTTGATAAATGCTGTTGTTTTATCATTAAAGGGTGCTTTTGTAGAAAAACCAGCAACATAATACACATCCGTTGCAGCACTGCCTGCTAACTCAGTATAGGTTGGGTCAGAGATACCGTCTCCACCAACAATCGGTTGACTCAATCCCATTTCACGCGCCTGTTTGGTGAGTAAACCACCTTCGGCATAATAACCGATCAGGACAATCGCATCAAATGATTTATTTTTGACCTTGGTAAGAGCTGCTTGGAAGTCCTTGTCTCCACCTTGGAAACTAAGGGTATCAACGATTTCACCTTTATAATTGTCTTTAAAAGTTCCTAAAATGCCACGTGCATAATCCGAAGAATTATCATAATAAACGAGGACTTTTTTAGCTTTTAAAGTTTCTTCAGTATAGTTAGCGATGACCTTACCTTGGAATGCATCTGGGAAAATCGTCCGGAAAATATAAGGTTGTACCTTATCATTTTTTACCGTTAGGCTATCATTTGTCCCAGTCGGTGTAATCAATGGGACTTGTGCTTTGGTCACATTTGGTGTTGCAGCAAGTGTCCCGCCAGATGACATGGGACCAATGATTGCAGCTACTTTGTCATTGTTGGTTAGATTTGAGGCGACGGTTGCAACTTCACCGTTATCAGTTTTGTTGTCTTTTACAACTAACTGGATTTTTTTACCATTAATACCACCATCAGCATTGATTTCGTCTGCTGCCAATTGGATAGCATTTTTTTCAGCATTACCAGGCGCAGCATAAGCTCCTGACAATTCCATATTTAACCCGATTTTGAAGGTTTTGCCAATGGCATTTCCTTTTTCCGAGCCACCTTTTGAGGTACCTGGGGCGCTCCCACAGGCAGCCAAGGCTATTATTGACGCTGCCGCAAGGCCTATCAGTGCAATTTTTTTCATTTCTTCTCCAATTTTAACGCATAAATCACAAAGCCTTCAGACTTTGTGATTTAGACACTAATTCTTAATTAGTCTGGTTTAACAAGTGTTGCAGATGCTTCTTTACCATTTTCGAGTTTCACGACAACAGCATCTTTGACAGGGTTATGGTCTTTATCGACAGTGATGTCACCGGTCGCCCCTTTGAAGCCTTTGAGTTTCGCTAGGCCATCTTTAACATCTACTGACGTTTTAGCTTTTGTATCTTCGGCTGCCTGTTTCACCATGTAAACCGCATCATAAGCAAGTGCGTCAAACATTGATGGCTCAGATTTATATTTAGCTTGGTAAGCTGCGATAAATTTCGTTGTTGTTTCATTAGCGAGTGCTTTAGCCGAATACCCTGAGACGTAGTAGACGTTTGTCGCTGCAGCATCACCCGCAAGTGTGATGAAGGTTGGGTCAGCAAAGCCATCACCACCAAGGATTGGTTGTTCAATACCAAGTTCACGCGCTTGTTTCGTAATCAAACCAGTTTCGTTATAATAACCTGGCATCACAATTGCATCATAGTCTTCACTTTTAATCTTAGACAAGGTTGCTTGGAAATCTTTATCCCCAGATTGGAACGAAACTTTGTCGACGATTTTTCCTGTATAAGTTTTCTCAAATGATTTAGCAATACCTTTGGCATAGTCAGATGAGTTATCGTAGTAGAGCACGACTTTTTTAGCTTTAAGCTCATTAGTCGTATAGTTAGCAAGAACTTTACCTTGGTAGCTATCTTGGAAAGTTGAACGGAAGATATAATCATTAACCTTACCGTTGGTAACAGTCAAAGTATCATCTGTTCCCGCAGGTGTTACCAATGGCACTGCACCTTTTGTCACGTTTGGTGTCATTGACTTAACGGCACCAGATGTCATTGATCCAATCACAGCGTTGACTTTATCATTATTAATGAGGTTTGAGACAACTGTTGCAGCTTCAGCATTATCAGACTTATTATCTTTTGAGATAACTGTGATTTGTTTGCCATTGATACCGCCTGCTTTGTTGATTTCATCAACAGCTAAGTTAGCACCATTTTTTCCGGCATTGCCATAAGCTGCAACACCACCAGACAATTCAAGATCATAACCTAATTTAAAAGTTTTACCAATTTCTGTGCCTTTTGACGCTGCTGAATTTCCACCAGGGGCTGCACCACATGCTGCCAACGATAGAGCGGCTAAACTAGCTACTGCGATGATTCCTAAAGTCTTAAATTTCATATTGTTTCTCCTCTTATATCGTAAAACATCAAAATATTCTGAAAATTCAGTATGACATAAGTATACAAAATTATCTGATAATTGTCAACAATTTTGCCGAATTCATTTTTAATCGTGAAAAATGATTGAAATCACAGGTGAAGTACACTTGCAACTTTAAAATTCCGAACAAAAAAGACTCTTTTTTACAAGCCGCGACCATCTTTAGTCTCTAATACAAGTGTCACCGGTCCATCATTTTCAAGCAAAATTTGCATATCTGCACCAAAAACACCTACAACTGTTGGAACTTCTTCTGCCATGGCCTGGTTAAATTTATCATATAAAGCTTTAGCATGGTCAGGACTTCCAGCCTTAGTAAAACTTGGTCGATTGCCTTTTTTCGTTTCCGCAAATAAGGTAAACTGTGAAATTGATAAAACCGCGCCATCAGGAATATCTTTAACAGATAGGTTCATCTTATCCTGTTCATCCGAAAAGATCCGCATATTAGCTATTTTTCTGACCGCATAGGCAATATCTTGTTCGGTGTCGTTATCTGCTATCCCAACTAGCAGTAACAAGCCCTGCTGAATTTCTGAGACAAGTTCTTGATCAATGTGACAACTTGCGCGCTTGACGCGCTGAATGACAATTTTCATACTTTCTATTCTATCATGTTTAATGTCTATTCGGACTGAAAAATACAAGTTATTGATCTCTTATCAAATGATGCCAAAATAAAACACCTCGATGCGTCCATCAAGGTGTTTTATGGTAAAAAAGGGAATTTGGTAAGGTTCAAAGGGGGAAAGAATCCTTACCTTCGTAATGAGCTCACTACTACACTATTAATTATATCTTATTTGATAAGCAAATGCTAACAAAAACTTAACTTTTTTTCGATTTTTTTACTTTAGCCATTTGTGCGTTTAACACTATAAACATCTGGCACCATTTTTATCTTATCTACAACAGTTGTCAACTCTGATAGGTTCTTGATCCCAAGTTGGACATGGATATTGGCCATCTTCAAATCTTTAGTTGGTTGGGCATTGATCGAGATGAGTTTTTTAGTCGTATTCGACAAGACTTGCATGACATCATTGGCGATACCTGTGCGGTTAAAGCCAAAAATATCGATATTGGCCACATAATCTTTGTTGCCGATTTGCTCTTCCCACTCAACAGCAATCAAACGATTCTCATAATCTTCTTGACTCTTCACATTTTGACAGTCGCTACGGTGAATCGAAACGCCACGTCCCTTCGTGATATAACCCACAATATCATCGCCTGGGACTGGATTACAGCACTTGCTCATGCGAATCAGCAGGCTATCAATCCCTGCGACATTGACCCCGCCATCATGACGGATCTTCATGACATCGGCCTTGGTCTTAACCTCACCGTTCATCAGCTCTTCCGCTTCTTTACGGGCTTTTTCACGCTCGATTTCACGGCGCTCATTTTCGGTCAATTTGTTAAAAACGGTCACAACACCCGTTTCACCGAAGCCGATAGAAGCGTAGAGAGACTCCGCATCTCTGAAATTGAGGCGATCACAGAGAGGTTCAAGGTGTTTTCTATCCAGATATTGATTAGCCACAAAACCATGCTCTTGCAGATATTCCTGCAACATATCACGGCCTTTGTTAATTGACAATTCCTTATCTTGATTTTTAAAGAATTGCTTGATTTTATTGCGTGCTTTGTTGGTTTTGACTAGCTTGATCCAGTCACGACTCGGACCAAATGATGTTTTATTGGTCACAATCTCGACCACATCACCTGTTTTTAACACATGCGTGAGTGGGGTCATGCGACCATTGACTTTGGCACCAACTGCTTTATCACCGACTTGGGTATGAATGGCATAGGCAAAATCAATCGGTCCTGACCCTGCTGGTAGTTCTTGAACGGCACCGGCGGGTGTGAAGACGTAGATTTTTTCAGACAAGATATCTTCTTGAACGGCTTTGACAAAATCTTGAGCGTCATTTGACTCATCTTGTAATTCGACAAGTTCATGGATCCAGTTAAGATTTTGCGTAATTTCATTAGCAGAGACCTTGTCCTTACGCCCTGCTTTGTAAGCCCAATGGGCGGCCACACCATACTCGGCGATCTCATGCATTTCCCGTGTCCGAATTTGGAATTCCATCGGACCTTTAGGGCCATAAACTGTGGTGTGTACAGATTGGTAGCCATTGGCCTTGGGATTTGCGATATAATCTTTAAAGCGACCTGGCATGGGTTTCCAGAGGTCGTGGATGTACCCAAGCGTTGTGTAGACATCACTTGTCGTTTCTAAGATGCAACGGACAGCGATCAGATCGTAAAGCTCATCAAAGCGTTTTTTCTTATCGTGCATTTTGCGGTAAATGCTGTAGATATGCTTAGGACGGCCGTAGATTTCCCCGATGACGCCCGCTTTTTCGGTGTAGTCTTTGAGTTTAGACGTCACTTCTTCGACCAAGCGTTCGCGATCCGTACGCTTTTCCTTCATCAAGCCTCTGATGCGATAAAACTCAATTTCATCGAGATATCGGAAAGAGAGATCTTCCAGCTCCCACTTGATCCGAGAAATCCCGAGTCTGTGGGCGAGTGGCGCATAGATCGCCATCGTCTCTCTAGAGATGCGTTTTTGTTTATCAGGGCGCAGATGTTTGAGCGTCCGCATGTTATGCAAGCGGTCGGCTAATTTAACCAAGATCACGCGCATGTCTTTTGACATGGCCATGAGCATCTTGCGGTGGTTTTCTGCTAGTTGTTCCTCATGAGACTTGTACTCAACTTTACCGAGTTTGGTCACACCATCTGTAATAATCCGGACTTCAGGGCCGAATTCCGCTTCTAAATCATCCAGAGTTGTTTCTGTGTCCTCAACAACATCATGCAAAAAACCACAGGCAACAGTCACCGCATCAAGTTTCAGTTTGGCTAAAATACTTGCGACTTGAATGGGATGGATGATATAAGGTTCGCCTGACTGACGATACTGTTCTTTATGCGCATTGGTCGCATAAACTAACGCTTTTTTGACCAGAATAATATCGCGCTCATTCATATAGCGTTCAGTTAAAGCGACAACTTCTGCGCCGGTGAGATTTGGTTCACTTGCCATAGTATTTATTTTTGAGCCAACCTAGACATACCTCTCAGTCGAAACTCAATCCTTTCCTAAAATGATGATAATTAGTACTATT
>OBID01001031.1_pt1 | contig 9963 bp, 8 predicted proteins | sample 1519781 | NCBI WGS metagenome assembly OBID01 (sample SAMEA3991478, study PRJEB22521) | metagenome | biome: anthropogenic terrestrial biome; feature: sewage plant; material: sludge | place: Sweden | collected 2012-09-26
TTTTCAAAATCTTGCCTCTTCCCTTTGCCTTGACTGTCTGTGTGAAATTCACGATGAAGATGACCTGAAAAAACTTTTGCCTGCGAAACCCGAAATAATAGGTATCAACAACAGAAATCTTAAAAATTTCAGTATCTCTCTCGGTACAACTGAGCGCCTTGCCCCGATGATTCCTGATAACTGCATTATTGTTTCCGAAAGCGGAATAAAAAACAACAGTGATATAAAGCTGCTCCGATCATATGGCACAGATGCAGTACTTATAGGTGAAACACTTATGAAAACAACAAACAGGAAAGAAACAATAAATATACTGAGGAGAGACATTTTATGAAAATAAAGCTTTGCGGCATAAAACGTACAGAAGACATTGAATATATCAATGAATTCAGACCTGATTATATAGGATTTATATTTGCACCTTCAGCAAGACAAATTACTCCGGAGCATGCAGCCATACTTCATAAAAATCTATCAATAGGAATTAAAAGTGTTGGAATTTTTGTAAATGAACCAATTGACAGTGTTGTAAGAGTAACTGAGATTTCAGGTACAGATGTCATACAGCTTCACGGAGATGAAGATAAGGAATATATAGATAAACTTAAAAAAAATACGAATAAAAAAATATGGAAAGCAGTGCGTGTACAAAGCCCCGATGACATATATTCAGCTGACAGGCTTGGTGCAGATTTTCTTCTCATAGACAGTTTTAAAGATTCACAGTACGGAGGTACAGGAAAAACTGCTGACTGGAATGTTATAAAACATACTATTATATATACACCTTTCTTTCTTGCAGGAGGTATAAATACCGGAAATATTGTGGAAGCAATTTCTTATGTTGATCCTTATGGAATAGATATTTCAGGAGGTATAGAAACTAACGGCATAAAGGACAGAGAGAAAATCAAAAAAATAATGAATATAATTAATCCATACAGATTTGATTCATAACACTCTGAAAGGAAGTAATATACATGAAAAATACAAAAGGCAGGTTCGGCGAATTCGGGGGACAATATGTTCCCGAAACAGTCATGCATGCAGTAAACGAACTTGAAACTGCATACAAACACTATATAAATAACGAAGATTTCAACAATGAGCTGCGAACTCTGTTGAGACAATATGCTTCAAGACCTTCAATGCTTTACTATGCTGATAAAATGACAAAGGATCTGGGCGGTGCAAAGATATATATAAAGCGTGAAGATCTAAATCATACAGGCTCACATAAGATAAACAATGTTCTCGGCCAACTGCTTCTTGCAAAAAAAATGGGTAAAAAAAGAATTATTGCTGAAACAGGTGCAGGTCAGCACGGAGTAGCAACGGCAACAGTTGCAGCTCTTATGGGACTTGAATGTCAGGTATATATGGGAAGAGAAGATACAGAGAGGCAGTCACTTAATGTATACAGAATGGAACTTCTCGGAGCAAAAGTAACTCCTGTAGACAGCGGGACAAAAACATTAAAAGATGCGATAAATGAGGCTATGCGTGACTGGTCTGCAAACTGTGAAAATACATTTTACTGCATAGGTTCAGTTATGGGACCTTATCCATATCCTGAAATGGTAAGAAATTTCCAGAAAATAATAAGTGAAGAAGCCAGACAACAGATCATAGAAGCGGAAGGAAAGCTTCCTGACTGTGTAATAGCATGTGTCGGAGGCGGCTCAAATGCAATGGGGATGTTCTATAATTTTATAAAGGATAAAAGCGTACGACTTATAGGCGCAGAAGCTGCCGGAAAAGGTATTGATACTTCCTTTCATGCTGCAACAATATCAAAAGGTTCGACCGGAATATTTCATGGAATGAAATCACTTTTTCTGCAGAATGATGACGGTCAGATAGATCCGGTCTATTCTATCTCAGCCGGTCTTGATTATCCCGGAATAGGTCCTGAACATGCAGATCTCTATAAAACAGGACGTGCAGAATATGTAGATATAACTGATGAAGAGGCTGTACGAGCATTTGAATATTTATCCAGAACCGAAGGTATTATACCGGCAATTGAGTCAGCACATGCGGTAGCAGCTGCACTTAAAGAAGCACCGAAAATGAAACCAACAGAAACAATTATAATCTGTCTTTCAGGCAGAGGTGATAAGGACGTATATCAGATCGCCAGATACAGAGGAGTGAATTTAAATGAATAATAGAATAGAAAAATGTCTTGATAATCTTAAATCAAGAAACAAAAAAGCACTTATCACATTTATTACAGCAGGATACGGCGGATATGAAATGACTGAGAAAGCAATATTAGAAATGGAGAAATCAGGCGCAGATATAATAGAACTTGGAGTACCCTTTTCTGATCCTATAGCAGAAGGATGTGTAATTCAGAATTCCAGTATGATGTCATTACAAAGAGGAACAACACTTACAGGGATTTTTCAGACAGTAAAACAAATACGAACTAAAACAGATATACCTCTCATATTAATGATGTATATTAATAGTATATTCAGATACGGAAAAGAAGATTTTTTTATACAATGCAGAAAATGCGGAATTGACGGCATTATTGTTCCTGATCTTCCGTTTGAGGAACGTGATGAAATTTCAGAGCAGGCAGAAAAAAATGATATTATTTCTATAAGCCTGGTTGCCCCTACATCACATGAGAGAATTAAAAAAATCGTATCAGAATCCAGAGGCTTCATCTACTGTGTTTCATCAACCGGAGTAACAGGGACAAGGAACAGCTTCAAAACAGATTTTAAAGATTTTTTCTCTGAGATAAATAAATATTCACAAATTCCTGATATGCTCGGATTCGGCATTTCTTCACCCGAACAGATAAAGGAAATAAAAAAATATTTTGATGGAATAATAGTAGGCAGTGCAATTGTAAAACTTATCAATGAAAAAAATATATCAGGATCATTGTCAGATATAAACAGTTTCACATCCAGACTAAGATATGCATTGGACAATTAACAAACTCTGGTCACTTCATCAGAAAATTTCACATAACTGATACATGTATGGTAACTAAGAAATGTCCCCGCCTTATTAAAAGTGAGGACATTTCTACAGCTTATACATCTGTTTTTAATATTTATCGTCATCAAGATCTATACTTAGCTGATCTGTATTTTTAGCCGGAGTACGCGATGTTATTTCTTTGTTTTTAACAGGTAGATTATTTTTTATTGCACCAGCTGACAAAACACTTTTTTTACCGTTAAGTGTTTTTGAGGTATCGTATCCTGATGAATTAGTTCTGAAATCAGAATTGGTTTTCGGCAGATCTATTCTTATGTTATTATTTTTCTGAGATACCGGTAAATCGCTTTTATCACCTATAAGTTTAAATTCAGAAACCTTTTTCTTAAGCATTACAGCCTGTCCTGAAAGTTGGTTGCTTGCCGAAGCACTTTCTTCGGATGTAGATGAATTTGTCTGAACAACCTCTGAAATATTTGATATCTCATCTGAGATCTTTTCAACTGCAACTGACTGCTCGCTTGATGCAGCCTTTATCTGTGTTATTGATTTAAATACATTTCCTGTTTCATTATTTACTCTCTGAAGTGACTGCGCTGTTTTTCCTGCAAGTTCAGTACCTTCCCTGATATTTTCAAGTGCACCTTCTATAAGCACTGTTGTTTGTTTTGCTGCATCAGCACTCCTGGATGCAAGATTTCTTACTTCGTCTGAAACTACTGCAAAGCCTTTTCCTGCATTTCCTGCTCTTGCAGCTTCTACAGCTGCATTGAGGGCAAGTATATTTGTCTGGAATGCTATATCATCAATTACCTTTATAATCTTGTGTATTTCTGATGATGATTCGTTGATTGCTGTAATTGCTGCAAGCATCTGATCCATATGTTTATTACTTTCTGCAACACCATCTCTTGCATTCTGGACATATTCGCTTGCAGTCAATACACTTTCGGCATTGTTCTTAGCCTTCTGGGCAATATCATTTATTGAAACTGAAAGCTGTTCGATTGAATGTGCCTGCTGAACTGCACCCATTGACAACTGCTGAGCACCTATTGCCACCTGCTCAGAACCGGCACTTACCTCATCAGCAGCAATTTTTATTGATTCAAATGTAGTGTTCATTGAATCAATTATTGTTACAATTGATCCCTTTATAGGAAAAAAACTACCAGCATAGTCTTTGTTTATGCTGTTTCTGAAATCTCCTGAAGCAACAGCATTAAGATTAAAGGTTATATCGCTTATGTAACTTCTCAGATTTGTAATTGTTTCTTTTAATCCATGAGCTAATAAACCGACATCATCGCAATTTTCATATGTAATATTAACCTCAAGATTTCCTTTTGACAATTCTACGGCTGCCTGTGACATTTCTTGAATAGGCTTTCCAAGATATTTTTTTATAAGACTTATCATTAAGAACGAAATAATTGAAATTACAACAAAAATAAGAGTCAAAAATATTATCATACCCTTTTGTGTTGCATCAAGTGCATTATTCATCGAGTATCCACAGAATATTGCCCCTAAAACATTATTATTACTGTCAAGTATCGGCCTGTATTCAGACATATATGCTGTATCAAGTATTTCTGATTTTCCTTTATAAACTGAACCTTCTTTTATAACCTTGGATGTAATCTCCGGTCCAAGATTTGATTGGATATACGGCTTGTTATCCTTCATAATGCTTGTATTGATTCTTTCATTACCTAAAAATATTGTATATTCTGCACCGGTTTTCTCGTGCATTTTTTCAATATAAGGATAATAATCATACAGACATTCCGCAACAACTGCACATATTACATTTCCCTCTTCATCTTTTATTGGAAAAGTTGTACGATAACTAAGTCTTATATCCTTTCCGGAATAATAATCTGCAGTAACATTACCTTTAAGCGCCTCACTTACATCAACAGATTCTGCTCTGTTCTCATATCCTTCAACATAAGAATCTGCAATAATCTGCCCGCTTGGATCTATTACCGCCATATGACCAATATCATACACAGATAGATAATAATCGGATAATATATTCATTTGCTCAGTCTGATTGCTTTCAAACAATTCATTGATTTCTTTGCTAAGATATTCATCAGATGACATATCATTAACTTTTTTTTTGTCATCCTCCATCTGCAGACTCAGTGTATCCATAAGCTTCGAACTCATTCCCTGTAACTCCTGAGTCATTATCTTCTGACTTGTAGTTGTAACAATAACAACTGAAATAAAAGAAGCTGCTATTGTTGAGCATATTGACAATATCGCAATTTGTGTCCCAATTTTTTTGAATCCCCTGATTTTTTTGGATTTCCCAATTTTCATATTTATCACCCCTAAACAATATTTGTGCTTATTCCCTAATCATCTCATATAAAACGTTATTTCTTATATCTTTTACACAATTATATCATATATAATTTAATACGTCAATGCTTTAATAAAAGGAAAATTATTTTCATATGTTTTATTTCATATTACTTCTTATGATTATGAACTTTTTATTAATTTATTATTAAGATTTATATTATTCTATAGAATTACAAAACTATTTATGATATAATACAAATATAAACATAAAAAAAATATAAAAAAATTAGCTTTTTTAATAGTTTTTTCTACGAATTAAATTCGTGTTAAGAGGTGAAAGCGTACATGGGAGATGTTCTTTCTCAAAGTCAAATTGATGAACTGCTTCAAAGCTTTAACAATAATGGAGATGCGGTTCTTAATGATTTGGGAAAAAAAAATAATGAGAAAACGATTAAAAATTACAATTTCAAAATGCCCCAGAAGTTTACAAAAGAAGACCTTAAGATTATACGTGATATCTATGAAGTGTACTCAAGGTTGATTTCATTATATCTTACAGGCGTTACAAGACTCTATTGTCATGTAAAGGTGCTCCAGATAGAAGAACAGCGATATTACGAATTTAACAATGCACTTGAAGATTATGTAATGATGGGGATTGTAAATCTTGGCATAAAAAATCCGGATATTATGGAGACTGAGTGTACAATTCAACTCTCAAACGCAATAACATTTTCTCTTGTTGAAAGAATGCTTGGAGGCTCTGGCTCAAATATTGAAGCTTCCAGAGATTTCACAGAAATTGAAATCTCACTTGTAAAGACAGTAATTGAAAAAATGACTTCATATCTTCAGGAAGCGTGGTCCAGTTACATTGATATTAACCCATCACTTTCAAGAATAGAAACTAATTCAAGGCTTACCAAATCAATTGCCCCTGAAGACATCATTGTTCTTTGTACATTTGAAGTTGAATTAAACAAAAGTAAAAGTATTATGGCTATCACAATTCCTGCAGTCAACATGGAAGACATCATGTCACACTTTACTGAAAGATATTCAAAAGCCTCAAAACGGCCACTGGATGAAAACAAAAAAACCGAGCAGCGTGAAAATATTCTTAAGGGTGTACGCAGTTCTTCACTGACCTTGCACGCAATACTTGCAGAAACTCAAATTGAGCTTAGCGATATTTTGTCTCTTCAGCTTAATGATATTATACCACTTGATGTTCCAATCACACAAAATGCAGTTGTAAAAATCAACGATGTACACTGGTTTAATGCAAAGCCGGGTGTGAGCAACAACAAAAAGGCCATCAAGGTTATAGATATCTGTAATAAGACATGAAAGGAAGAACATAATGTCTAATTCTAACATAGATGATTTTAATGAGATCAAAATGGACGCTATAGGTGAAATTGAAAATATATCAATGGGTGCAGCTGCTACCGCTATTTCAATGCTTCTCAACTCCAAGGTATGGATTACAACACCGAAGGTTTCCGTATGTAAAGCATCGGAATTTACATATCCTGAGCTTGAGCCTTCAGTATTTGTCAGGATACAATATATAAAGGGCATCTCTGGTTCATCTCTCCTTATTCTTAAACAAGAGGATGTACAGCTTATACTGAATCAGTTGATGGGAATGCCTCTTGTGGTTTCAGATGATTTTGAATTTGATGAAATCAATATTTCTGCAATATGCGAAGTTATGAATCAGATGATGGGAGCATCAGCTACTGCTCTTTCAAAGTTAATTGATTCATTTATTGATATATCAACCCCTGAAGCAATTACAAATATTCAGGATCGTAATATACTGAAAATTCAGGAGATTAATCCGGATGATTATATATGTACAGTATCATTTCAGCTCACAATAGATAATGTTATAAGCAGTAAGTTCGTAACAATTTTATCTATTGATCTTGCACGTGAATTAGCGGATAAAATGATGTCTAATTACAATAAAGAAATTGAAAATAAAAAAGACAACTCAAAAAATCAGGATTCCCCATCCAATACAGATCATACCCCTTCTAATTATACCACGCCTGTGCCTTCAACGCCTAAACCAACAGTTCAGACTCTACCGACAGTTCAGACTCTACCGACAATTCAGACTCAACCGACAATTCAGACTCAACCGACAATTCAGACTCAACCGACAGCTCAGACTCAACCGACAGCTCAACAAGCATTACAGCCACCATTTGTTTCATTTCAGAACACATTATCTCAGGAGGAACTTAACAATCTACAACTTCTTTTAAATGTACCTCTTGAACTTTCTATTGAAATTGGATCGACTCAAAGAAAAGTTGATGAGATTCTTTCGTTTTCGCATGGTACAGTAGTTGAACTTGACTGCCCTGCTGACACGCCCGTAAATGTTATTGTTAACGGTCACTTGATTGCCAAGGGAGATGTGGTTGTTGTCGACGACCATTTCGCAGTGCGTATAACCGAGATTATTCAATCCAATCTGTTAGACACATTAAGGAACAAGGAGTATTAAAAAATGGATGAAAAAATATTAATTGTTGACGATGCAGCTTTCATGCGCATGATGTTAAAAAACACACTTACATCAATCAATTGCAACAATATTATTGAAGCCTGTGACGGAGAAGTAGCATGCACAATGTATGATGAAGAACATCCTGATCTGGTAATAATGGATATTACCATGCCTAATAAAACCGGAATCGAAGCACTCCGAGATATAAAATTAAAATATAATGATGCCAAAGTTGTTATTTGTTCAGCTATGGGTCAGGAATCAATGGTTGTAGAAGCAATTAAGCTTGGTGCTCTCGATTTTATTGTAAAACCATTTAAGCCTGAAAGAATAATTCAGACTGTCAAAAAAATATTAGGCTGATATTCTATTTACACAGATATGTTAAAAAGTGCAGGATAGATATATAATCACGTTCCATAAGCAGAGGTTACTTTTTTAATAAATCTGCATTACTGACATGGATTGATTTATTAGTATTACCATGTATCACAAATTCTCATATCTATAAAATTTTTAAATACATCAAAAAAGAATCTGTTTCTTACTTTAAATGTAAAAACAGATTCTTTTTTTATTTTTATTAATCTCTGCAAATATTAAATAAGATCTTTCTCATTTTTAATACGATAAGTTAATGTTAAGCATCAGAAAATATATGACTGAAATATATATTGTTATCTGTATACAATATGTTTTGGACCAAATGTAACATTTTCCTTCATTATGAACTGTTTTAATGTCACCATATCAGCGAGATCCGGAATTGAATACGGGCTGGGAATTACATCTGCTGCAAAACGCTCTGCTGCAGTCAGCTTAGTGTCCCCAAGTAAAGCAAGTGATAATCTTGTTAAATCACTGATATCTACCTTGCCATCTGAATTAACATCACCATACTCATTAGCGCTCATTACGCTGCCATAATAGAATCTGTCTTCAGCGCCATTACTGTTACTTGTTCCGGGTTTAGTGAAAGAAATATCTTCAGAGTCAGCAACGGATGTTTCAACTACTGATGATAAAGAAGATTTGAACGTACTAGTAGTAAATGTTGTAGTTTTTTCAGGATGAGAGACAGATATATACTTAGTTGTTATTATAACAGTATCTTTAGATGTCGGTTTTACATCAGATATTGTAGTAACGGCAGCTGAAGGCCGTGTTGTTGTCTGTGTCAGTGTTTCAGAAGGAGCGCATGCCGTAGTCTGCGATGTACAAGCATATGTGGTAGTAGTATGAGTAGTTTTTTCAGTTATTGTTGCAGGCCCGCCGGAAAAATCCTGGGGAATCACGTGTACAAACAGAGATATATATTCGTCTGTGTCTATATATGCCCTTAACTCAGTTACTGAATCATAATCAAGTTTATAAGCATTTATATATGTATAACACAGATTGCCACAAAAAATCGTAGTAATATCTATTGCAGAATTGTTCATGCTTACTATCTGTGAATATCTGTAATCGCCGTCCCACTGAACAGAAGCAAAATCCCCGGATTTAATTTCTATATAATTACCTGAACAGGTATTGGTTTCAGCATTTAATTTACCACAGATAACGTTTTGATTAATGTTAAAATACGACAATACAATTACTGCTGATATAAGCAAATTGAAAAGTGACGATTTTTTCATTAAATCTCCCCTACTTTCTTTTTATATTACACAAAAACTGAATACAACAGGAATTCTATTTTGTATATTTTCTTAGTAATTAATACATTTATTATACCATTAAAATTACACTACTGTCAACAATTCGGATTAGTTTAAAATTAATTTTTATTTCACAAAGCAAAATTAATTTTAACTTTGAATCAATAAACTAGTAAAATTAAATATACGATTAAACTATTTTATTCTACTTTAATAATTCTATAGAAATATTAACATACATGTTATAGCCTTACATCTATTTTGTGATACTTAAAATAGAATGTTTTTAATTTAAAGACACGGTACATTGTTTCGTACTATCTTTTTTATCTTTAAACTTACATTAATATAATTGTATTTTTGTGATTATGAACAAGCTAATAAAAATTATCAAATTTTTATCACTTATATAAATAATTATATAAATTTACTATCAATACTTGACAAAATATTATGAAAATAGTACACTATGTACTATAAGGAAGG
>OBID01001032.1_pt1 | contig 9949 bp, 9 predicted proteins | sample 1519781 | NCBI WGS metagenome assembly OBID01 (sample SAMEA3991478, study PRJEB22521) | metagenome | biome: anthropogenic terrestrial biome; feature: sewage plant; material: sludge | place: Sweden | collected 2012-09-26
GATGTCCGTGAAGGTCTTACAGCAATAATCAGCGTAAAGATGACTGACTGTGAATTTGAAGGTCAGACAAAAGGAAAACTCGGTAACCCTGAAATAAAGCCAATGGTTGAAGCAATGGTTCAGGAAAAGCTCATGAATTATCTTGAGGAAAATCCAGCTGTTGCAAGAATTATTTTTGATAAGTCCTGCAATGCACAGAAAGCAAGAGAAGCTGCAAAACGTGCAAGAGAATTAACAAGAAGGAAATCAGCACTTGAAAGTGCGTCCCTCCCTGGAAAACTTGCTGACTGTTCTGAAAGAGACAATAAGTTCACAGAGCTTTATATCGTCGAGGGTGATTCTGCGGGTGGTTCAGCAAAATCAGGCCGAGACAGACGTTATCAGGCTATTCTTCCTCTTTGGGGAAAAATGCTTAACGTTGAAAAAGCAAGAATCGACAAGGTATATGGGAATGAAAAGCTGATGCCTGTTGTTACTGCTTTGGGAACAAGTATCGGTGAAGATTTTGACTTAACCCGTTTAAGATACGGTAAGATTATCATTATGGCCGATGCCGATGTCGACGGTTCTCATATCAGAACACTTCTTCTTACATTCTTCTTCAGATTTATGAGAAAGCTTGTTGATGAAGGCCATATATATATTGCACAGCCACCACTCTTCAAGGTTGCTAGAGCAAAACAGGTTCGCTATGCCTTCAGTGATGAAGAAAGAGATGCTTATATCAAAGAGCTTTCCGGTGAAACCGGTGGTAAGGTTGAAGTTCAGCGTTATAAAGGTCTTGGTGAAATGGATCCTGAGCAGCTTTGGGAAACTACCATGAATCCTGAAACCCGAACAATTGTCAAGATTGAAATGGAAGATGCAATCAAAGCCGACGAGATATTTACAATTCTTATGGGTGATAAGGTTGCTCCAAGACGAGAGTTTATTGAAAAGAACGCTAAATATGTTCAGAATCTTGATATATAATATTACAATTTGTAGAATGAGGAGAAAATATGCAGGATAATAATACTTCTCCGGTAGTAAAACTGGAGTACAGCATTTCAAATGATGAAGAAAATATTGCTTTTAAAGTCTTTCAGAAGAAATTTGTTTTAAAGAACAATATTATTAAAACAATCATTTTTGCAGTTCTTATCGGATTTTTTATTCAACAGGTAGTAATTAAACCTGATTACTCAATGGCATGGGCACTTATTGGTATCTGCCTTGCAGTAACCTTCTTTGTATGGTACAATCCGGTTAAAATCCGTAAAAGTCTTCTTAAGGCTCTTAAGGAGATTGAAAATGATATATATGAATTTGATTTGTTCCCTGAATATTTTTCCGTCAAGACAATTTACTGTGCTGAAAATGATGAAGTAACAAAGCTTTCAGAAATGGAAGAAGAGGAAGAATTAGAAGAAGAACCAAAAGAAATCGCTCCGAGAGTTGTTTATTTTGATAAGGAAAGTATACAGGTTGTTGAAGTACCTGAAATGTTCGTAGTTATCATTAAGAAGGAAACTCTCTTTGTTCTTCCGAAAAGAGTAATCAGCAGTGCACAGAATGATGAAATCAGAAAGATATTCAAAGAAAAAATAGGCGAAGATTTCATTATTAAGAATTGTTAATTATATATATAAATATACAAGAAGTATTATTTATTATAAAAGAAAAGGGTGTTAAAATTTGTTTAATGACAATCAGAAGATAATTCCCGTTGACATTGAAAAGGAAATGCGAAAATCCTTCCTTGATTATTCAATGTCAGTAATCGTTGCCCGTGCTCTCCCTGATGTAAGAGACGGACTCAAGCCTGTTCATCGTAGAATTTTATATACTATGTTTGAAGCAGGACTAACTCCTGATAAAAAATACTTAAAGTGTGCGGCTACTGTCGGTGACGTACTTGGTAAATACCATCCACACGGTGACTCATCAGTTTACGACGCACTTGTAAGACTTGCACAGGATTTCTCACTCCGTTATCCATTGGTTGACGGACACGGAAACTTCGGTAGCGTCGATGGTGATCCACCAGCTGCTTACCGTTATACTGAAGCTAAAATGGGCAAGATTGCTATTGAAATGCTCACAGATATCAATAAGGAAACCGTACCTTTTGTTTCAAACTACGATGACAGATTGAAAGAGCCTCAAGTATTGCCTTCACGCTTCCCAAATCTTCTTGTAAATGGTTCAACAGGTATTGCCGTTGGTATGGCAACAAATATTCCACCACATAATCTTGGTGAAGTTATTGATGCTATTTCACTTCTTGTTGAGAATCCTGACTGTACTCTTGATGAAATTATGGAATGTATCAAGGGGCCTGACTTCCCTACTGGTGGTATCATTATGGGTAAGGCAGGTATAAGGGCTGCTTATGCAACAGGACGAGGCAAAATCACACTTCGTGCTAAAACTGAAATTGTTGAAATTAAGGGAAGAAACTGCATTATCATTGATGAAATTCCTTATATGGTCAACAAGGCAAGACTTATCGAAAACATTGCTAATTTAGTTAAAGAAAAACGAGTAGACGGAATTCACGACCTTCGTGATGAATCTGACCGTGAAGGTATGAGAGTTGTAATTGAACTTAAAAGGGATGCAATTCCACAGGTTACACTCAATAAGCTCTTCACATACACACAGCTTCAGGATACTGTCGGCGTTATTCAGCTTGCACTTGTTAATGGTATTCCAAAAGTTTTATCACTAAAAGAAATTCTTGTTCATTATCTTGACTTCCAGGTTGATGTTATCACAAAGAGAACATTATTTGATCTTAGGAAAGCAAAAGACAGAGCTCATATTTTAGAAGGTCTTGCTATTGCACTTGATTATATTGATGAAGTAATAAATATAATCAGATCTTCAAAAATACCTTCCGAAGCTAAAGCAAGACTTGAAGAACGTTTTGGCTTGACAGAAATTCAGGCTGATGCTATTGCTCAGATGAGACTTATTCAGCTCACAGGTCTTGAAAGACAGAAAATTCTTGATGAATTGGCTGCGTTAGAAGTTAAAATTGCTGACTATGAAGATATACTTGCAAACCACGATAGAATTCTTAACATTATTCTTTCTGAACTTGATGAAATCAAGAGAAAATTCAATGACGAAAGACGTACAGAAATTCAGGCTATCAGCGGTGAAGTCGATATTGAAGATTTAATTCCTGTTGAGGATTGTGTTGTCGCATACACAAATATCGGATATATCAAGCGTCAGCCTGTTGATGCATACAAGACACAGCGTCGTGGTGGCCGTGGAGTTTCAGGAATGAAACAGCGTGAAGAAGATTTTATAAATGAAATGTTTATAAGCTCAACGCACGATAATGTACTCTTTATTTCAAACAAGGGCGTTATGTATAAGCTTAAATGCTATGAAATTCCTGAGGGTTCAAAGGCTTCACGTGGCGTAAATATCGTAAATCTTCTTGCCTTGTCTGAAGGTGAAAAAATTGCCGCTATGATAAAGACTTCTGACTTTGACGAAGGTAAGTATGTGATTTTCGTCACTAAGAAGGGTATTATTAAGAGGACTTCCCTTGCTGCATATAAAAATGTCAGAAAGAATGGTCTTATTGCTATTGGACTCGGTGAGGATGATGAAATCGCAGGAGTCAGACTTACAGACGGAACTTGTGAGGTTATGATTGCAACCAAAAATGGTATGGCAATCAGAATTAACGAAAATCAGATGAGACCGCTTTCACGTTCAGCTCACGGTGTTAAAGCAATCAAGCTCCGTAACGGTGATGAGGTTGTTTCAATGGCAAGAGTTCGTGAGGGTGCAACAGTTCTTACCGTAACAGATAAGGGACTCGGAAGACGTTCAGCACTTGACGCATATAGAATTCAGAACCGTGGCGGATTCGGAATGCTTAACTATAAGGTTTCCGAAGAAAAGGGTAATGTCTGCGGAATTAAAGTTGTTGACGAAACTGATGATATCATTATGATTTCAAATGACGGCGTTGTAATAAGAATACGCGCTTGTGACGTAAGAGTTATGGGACGTTATGCAACAGGTGTTAAGGTAATGAGAATTAGCGAAAATGCAAGAGTTGTTACCTTCACAAGAGCAGAACATGAAGAAGATGTTGAAATCGAACAGATTGAACAGCCATCAGAGGAAGAAATTCAGGCAGATTTGGAAAAATCTCAGGCTGAAGAAAAGAATGAAGTAATCGAAGAAACTACTGAAATTCCTGATGATGACAACGAAGAATAAAAACAAAGAAAAGGTAGCAGATTTCTGCTACCTTTTTGTATAATAACGAATTATAATACTTATTGTATTATAATTCAGATAATATTCATACTATTTCACCTAAAACACATAATTCTCACATTAACTCAACAAACGAGCCCCGTATAATAATAATATAAACAAATCTCTTTAATAAATGCATTAAATATCAATTAAAAAAAGGAAGTCGAAAGACTTCCTTTTTTTGTGTTTATGAGATTGCTAATTTTGCTTTGTTAACGATACTTCGATCGTTTTCATATGTGAGGATTGAAAGAGCATGACCAATTTCAACCCACTTAATATCTGATATTTCCTCTTCCTGAGGAATATATTCAAAATTCTTGGCCTTTGCAATAAAATAAACAACAACCTTCTGAGTATCCTTTTTTGGTGAATAACTGACAGTTTCCCTGAAAGTTGGATCAATAATAACGTCAATTCCAGTTTCTTCTTTGATTTCACGGAGAGCTGTTTCGACTTCAGTTTCGTTTGATTCTACATGACCTTTCGGAAAAGACCAATGACCGCTGTTGACGTGTTTGATCAACAGAATTTCAGTATTACCGTGATGCTTACGGAAGACAATAGCACCACAGGATTTTTCATTAATCATCTTGAATGTCCTTTCTTAAAAAATAAATATTGTAATTATTATATCACATAAAAACCTTTTTGTCTGTATTTTTTAAGAAAAAAGCCTTTCATTATGAAAAAACCACCCTTACATCTTATCAGAATATTCAGAAATTAATTCATTCTGACAGACGCCATCCTTGCATTTGCAATGAGAAGCGTTCAGACATTCATATTTTTCAGAATCGTCAGAACCAAGAGTTTTTTCAAGTGCTATGTTTTTTGTCACAACAGGACAATATTGATGAATTATAGTTTTGTATTGAGTCATATGACACCTTACCTTTCGTATAAATTTATAATTTACATTATATCAAAAAATAAAAGCTGAATAAATATGTAATATTTGCCAAAAATTTAAATATAATAATAAAGAGCGGAGGACAACCATGGAAACGTTAATTAGTAAAATTCCTCTTATCAAGAAGTTTGCTATTGATAAGGAAGACAAAAAGGTAAAGGAATATAACCGCATATTAATAAATGACATTGAGGAAGTAAAAAGACAGCTTGAATCTGTTCAGACAAGATTTGATATGCTCAGTGACGGTAATCTTGTTGAGGCGACAATTTATGAAGAGCGTGCATTAAAGGCACGTTACGCCTATCTTATATATCTTGCAAGGGAAAGAAAAGTATACAGCGAAATATAAAGTAATGACAACAGAAGGGATAAGACATGAAGATTTTAATTATTATCGGCATTGTAACAGGCATAATAATGCTTGCATTTTATCTTAAAACTGATCATCCGATAAAGAATGCTTTTAAAAGTATGTTTGCGGGAGCGTGTGTACTGTTGCTGGTTAGCTTTTTCGGTAAATATGTTGATTTTGAATTGCCGTTATCCTTTTTTAACGCTGGTGTGTCATTATTGTTAGGAATTCCGGGAGTAGTATTATTAGTAATCGGGCATTTCATATTAGTATAAAAAGAAACACAAAGAGCGCTTATCAAACTGATAAACGCTCTTTGTGCTTTTATGAAGAAATTTTACCCTAACTGCACTGTTACCTGGTGAACTGCTCCGTCATTGAAAACAGGAAGCACGTTACCATTGATAGCCTTACCGTCGCATACAACAGATTTAACGCCTTTTGAAACGTGATCTGGATTTGTAACAGTAATGTTGTAAGTGTCATTTCTGAACTTTCTTGTGATTGAATATCCGTCCCAAGTCTTTGGAATAGATGGATCAATCTTAAGCCCGTCATAATCAGGAATTACACCAAGTATATATTGTGAGATTGCAACAAAGTTCCAAGCAGCTGTACCTGTGAGCCAGCTGTTCTTAGCTTCGCCGTGTCTCTTTGCATCTTTACCAGCAACCATCTGAGCATATACATAAGGTTCAGTCTTGTGAAGATCTGAAATATCCTCAAGGAATGCAGGAGCAATCTTGCTGTAATATTCATAAGCCTTGTCGCCACGACCTACGAAAGCTTCTGCACAGATCATCCAAGCATTGTTGTGGCAGAATACACCGGCATTTTCCTTGTATCCTGCTGGATATGTTGAAATTTCACCGTACTGAATATAGTATTTTGTGAATGCAGGGTTGTTAAGAACAAGACCGTATTTTGAATTGAGGTATTTATCAACACTGTCAAGAGCCTTGATATCCTTACCCTCGGCTTTTCCAAGACCGCTCATTACGCAGAAGCCCTGTGGTTCAATGAAGATCTTACCTTCGTCACATTCTTTAGAACCAACCTTCTTCCCAAAGTCATCGTAAGCTCTGAGGAACCATTCTCCGTCAAAGCCGTATTTCATAATGATATCTGACATCTTGTCAAGTTCGGCCTGTGCTCTTGCTGCTTCAGCATTATCGCCAAGCTTTTTGCAGAGAGCAACATACTCAGGGCCAGCAAATGTGAACAAGCCAGCAACAAATATAGATTCAGCAACCTTACTGAATTTGTCGTCACCGAATTTTGGTGAAGTTGAAGTCTGGAATGATTCACCTGGTGTGTCTGAGAAGCAGCTGAGGTTCAAGCAGTCGTTCCAGTCAGCACGCATAGCAAGTGGAAGACCGTGAGGTCCTGTTGAATTTGCAACCTTGTTAAAGGACTGCTTCAAGTGATGCATAAGTGGTTGAGCCTTTGATTCATCATTATCATAAGGAACCATTTCGTCAAGGATTGAGTAATCGCCAGTTTCCTTAATATAAGCAGCAACTGAAAGTATCATCCACAATGGGTCATCTGAGAAGTTTCCGCCGACAGCATCATTACCCTTCTTTGTGAGAGGCTGATACTGGTGGTAGCAACCACCGTCTTCAAACTGTGTTGCGGCAATATCAAGAATTCTTTGTTTTGCTCTGTCAGGAATCTGATGAACAAATCCAAGCAAGTCCTGATTTGAATCTCTGAAGCCCATTCCACGTCCGATACCACTTTCAAAGTATGAAGCAGAACGTGACAGATTGAATGTAATCATACACTGATATTGGTTCCAGATGTTAACCATTCTGTTAACCTTATCGTCAGAAGTATTAACAGTATATTTTGAGAGAAGTTCTTCCCATGATTTCTTGAGCTGATCAAGAGCAGCGTCAACCTTAGCAGAAGTATCAAAAGCCTTCATCATGTCATATGCTTTTGACTTGTTCATCTTTCCGTCAGCTGTCCACTTGTCCTTGCCGTTTTCAACATATCCAAGTAAGAATACGAAATCTTTTGTTTCGCCAGCTTCAAGTGTTACTTCGATGCAGTGTGAAGCAACTGGTGACCATCCGTCAGCAACAGAATTGCTTGCCTTGCCAGCTTCAACAACCTGTGGGTTTCCAAAATCATTGTAAAGACCAATGAATGAATCTCTGTCTGTATCGAATCCGTCGATAGGAGCGTTTACTGTATAGAAAGCGAAGTGATCACGACGCTCTTTGTATTCAGTTTTATGGAATATTGTTGAACCTTCAATATCAACTTCACCAACATTGAAGTTTCTCTGGAAGTTTTCGCCGTCGTCTGAAGCATTCCATAAGCACCATTCAACAAATGAGAAGAACTTGAATGTTTTCTTTGTGGTTCCTTCGTTCTTTAAAACAACCTTTTCAACTTCTCCGTTGAAATTGTTAGGAACAAGGAAAGTAACTTCAGCAGAGATGTTGTTTCTCTTACCAGAAATTATTGTGTAGCCCATACCGTGACGGCACTTGTAGCTGTCAAGTTCAGCCTTGCAAGGACTCCAGCCTGGGTTCCAGATATCTCCGTTATCGTTTATGTAGAAATAACGACCGCCCATATCTATTGGGACATTGTTATAACGATATCTTGTAATTCTTCTGAGTTTTGCATCTTTGAAGAAGCAATATCCTCCCGCTGTGTTTGAAATAAGTGAGAAGAATTCCTGTGATCCAAGGTAGTTAATCCATGGATATGGAGTTCTCGGGTTTGTGATTACATACTCTTTGTTCTGATCGTCAAAAAATCCGAATTTCATTGTAATCTTCCTTTCATCATAAAATAATCAGTTAAAATGTTGATAGACGTTGAAAACCAGTCCATGTTTCTCCCGGGTTAAGTTCAGTATAACCAGTGATTTTGTCAGGGAGAGAGATGTTTGATGCATCAATCATAGCAGACATAGGTTCAGGACAGCAGAAGCCTGCATTTCCCCAGTGATTCCAGAAAAGCCAGTATTTATATTCCTTTCCGGTTTCGTAACGTATGCCCTTGCTAGATTTTACATCGAAAATCTCAACAACATTAAGACCATCTTTGCTTTCAGCAGTTGTATCAACGGAATACATATCATTATCAATTGATGTTGTAAGTGGGTTCATTTTACCTTCCTTAAACATCAAATCATAATCCTTAAGTGGTAGAGCTTCACCTGTGCAGACAAGACTGTCATTAAGAGTAAGCTTTTCGAAAATATTTGCCTTGATTCTTAAATCCTCTTTATTAGTGTCCTTGCTTAATGGGAGGTTTATTGCGGTGTGGTTACCCGCAACAACAGGCAGCATATTTTTCGAAAGGTTTTTTATTCTGAAAACATATTCAAGTCCCGAATTGGACAGCGTATATGTAATGGTTGCTTTAAAATCAAGTGGATAGTACTTGTAGAATTCATCATTGCTATCATAATCAAATTCAGCAGTGATTGAACAGAAAGCCTCATCACTTAAGGTGTTGGTGACCTTGAATGCTCTCTGATGCAGAAATCCGTGAATGAAATTATTGAAGTCAGGTTCGTTGATAGGGAGGTTATATGTGTTATCGGAAGCCTTTAAAATACCCTTATGAAAACGATTAGGTAAATAAAGAGTTGGAATTCCATAAAGACAGATATCCTGTTTTAATTTTTCAATTGAAATTTTTTCATCATAATGAAGAATTTCAAGATTATTCTTTGTATCCTGCAGTCTGAGCATATTTGCACCGATGCCCGGGCAGAATAAAGCAGAGAAATCAGAGCAGTCTAACTGGTAGCATAATTCGCCATTAAAATCGACTTTTCTAATAGAAGTTCCCAAAAACAACACCGCCTTATTTAAACGTTTAAGTACACTATAATAATAACATAAGGGGTACACATTGTCCACAAAATATTGAGTCAAAATAAAAAAATTGTTATTCTTGTATAATACATATAGAATTTTTTTGTTTAAATAATAAAATGCTTGAAAAACGAAAAAATAAACTTAACGATTTTCGTAAATTAAAAATTATGAAAGGTTGAATAACATAATTAAAAATGTGAATAATAACAAAAGAACGTAGAATTCGTTCGGGTTTGCAAAATTATTTGCAGGAGGTGTAATATGTTAGATAAAATCGCACTGTTTTTGTTAGTGGTCGGTGGACTGAACTGGGGGCTTATCGGAATATTTGATTTTGACCTTGTTGCGTGGTTATTCGGCGGACAAGGTGCAGTACTCAGCAGAATTATATATACACTTGTTGGTATTTCCGCTCTTTGGTGCATTTCACTATTTTTCAAAAGAAATACAGTTATTGATAATGACTAAGTCAAGCATTTATCCAATAGAAGAAAAGGATGTTTAACAAAAGAATCGGGGGCTTTTGAAAATGCCACAAAAGATCGGAAGAGCACA
>OBID01001038.1_pt1 | contig 9900 bp, 9 predicted proteins | sample 1519781 | NCBI WGS metagenome assembly OBID01 (sample SAMEA3991478, study PRJEB22521) | metagenome | biome: anthropogenic terrestrial biome; feature: sewage plant; material: sludge | place: Sweden | collected 2012-09-26
AATGAAACATCTCCATCGGCGTAGCGGCACAGAGTAATATTTTCATTGATTGGGCAGCGCATTATCTTTAAAAAAATATCGAAGGCCCAACGAAGGACTTACCCCCAAATGCTGGTAAAAAATCGTAGAAATATCAATATCCAATCTCTTTGATACGCGGGTACCGACTCCAAAACAAAAAGAAGCAGGTCCATTAGTCACTCCTGCACGAAGTGCAAGTTCTGGAATCAATTGATATTCTGTAGCAAATTTGAGATAGGCGTCGAAGTCGCCCTCTTTTTCGACTTCAACATACAGCCGCACCAGATCAGACAATTCATATCTCATTCCTGCCAACCAAATGGGAGCCTGATACTGTCCTTGATCTGCCTCACCAGTTAGTGGGTGAAAATAACTGAATGCAAAACCAACTTTCTTGAAATCATATTGAGTGCCAACTTGTACCACACCGATAGAAAAAGGATCCCGCTGGCTGGTATGATACGAGATATATTCTAAAGAGGAACCGATGGACCACTGGTCTGATAATTTCCTGCCATAACCAATCTTATAGACTTGCTGATTGTATTCTGGTACTCCGTAAAATTCACCTCCAAATCCTAATCCTCCGATATTTTTTATTGGCAGTACACACAGAAAAGAAGATCCATGAATTCCGGTCCCAATAATTCTACTTTCCCCAAACAAAGAAACTGAGGGAAGCGTGATTTGACCTAATGCCGCAGCATTGCTTACAGCTGCATCTACTCCTTTCAACGCCACGCTTTGGTTGGAGAGTGCGTTGCTTCGTGCTCCTTTGATCTGATTATAAGGGCCTTGAGCATAGGAGGCAGAAATATTGAAGCCAACAAAGTAAGCCAATATGGTTAAGCACGCATATCCTGAATACAGGTTCATAAAGACATAAAAATATTTCTTTTGGGTCAAACTTTAATTTATGTTTTTGGATGAAACAATGTTTTCGGATGAATTTGTCATTTGAACCTATTTTTAAGCTCAAATTGTACAAGGTTATCAATGGCGAAATTTAATTCCAATCACTCAAGTCGATCCAGATCGAAAGGAGGCTTTTACATCATAAGATTATTGGTGTATGGGATAGTCCTGATCCTATTACTTTGGAAACTATTACAATTCTTTAAAAATTATCATGCGACACCTTTCGGAGAACCCGAAGGAAGTACACAAACACAAAAGCCCCTTGTTCCACCCAGTGAATGGAATGACACGGTAGATATAACTCCCAATCTACCTAATGTGAATGGCAATAATCAATTAATAAGTCATAAATATTATACGCTGTCCTATTCTGAAAACCATGAAGAAGCTGAGTGGGTAGCTTACTCACTGACCAGAGATCAGCTCAATGCTCCAAAACAAAATAGATTTGACTATTTTGCTCAGGATCTTTCCATCCCCACACGATCTGCTTTGCATAGAGATTATACTGGATCAGGCTATACCCGGGGGCATCTGGCTCCGGCAGCGGATATGAGTTTTGATCCAACAGCTGCAGAAGAGTGCTTTTATATGAGCAATATTTCGCCCCAGGAAAAATACTTTAACCAGGGTATTTGGAGAGAGCTCGAGGAATGCGTCCGTGATTGGTCCAGGAAAAACATGAAACTCTATATAGTGACAGGTCCAATATTGTCCACTGGTATCGTTAAAAAAATAGGCAATAGCCGTGTCAGTGTACCATCGTTATTTTATAAAGTACTGTTAGACCTGGAGGGTCCCGAAATGAAGGGCATAGGATTCATTGTGCCGAATGCATCCAGTGATCAACCCCTCGAAAATTATATGACCACCATAGACAGTGTAGAAAATCTGTCTGGAATAAATTTTTTTAATGCAGTCAGTAAAAATAAGCTGATCGAATCCTTAGAGCAAAAGGTGGACAAATCCCTATGGAAGGTAGATCAGAACAGATATCGCCGTCGAGTAGAGGATTGGAATAAAAGGGAATGAGTTGATTCGTTCATTCCCTTCTTATGAAATTCAGGCGATTTAGGTTTAGACTTTGATACTTTTTCTTTAACTACCACTTCAAGCGTAGGCGTTGCTGTGGTTTTTTGGTCTTACAGTAATTTTTAGGCTCGGCTTTTTGGGCTATTGCTTTTATTGCCTTGGGTTATTGGGGAGCTTAGCCTTAGGAGCAGCTTTTTTGGCTATAGATATTGCTACCTTGGGCTTTTCAGCAGCTTTAACTTTAGGCGCAGCATTTTTAGCAATGGCTTTGACTGCTTTAGGTTTGACCTTGATTTGGAGGCAGGATTGGCGGCAGACTCAGCTTTGGATTTTTTAGCAAGGTCTGCGCGATGAGCGCTCTCCTAGGTTTGGATGTCCTTAAACTTACCGTCTGAATATCATGGAACATGCAGTTTTTTACATGTCGAAGTTCGATTTGTTGTTCTTTTGGTTGCCATTATCTTTTAATGGTTTATGTAAAAAAAACAAAAATCTTGAGCTAAAAGGTATTTTTTTAATATTTCCATATTAGCGGTGTGTATGTTAAATGATAATTGGGTTGTTGGATTATTTTTTATCTAAGTTTGCAGCGTCAAAATCTAACATTTTATGTCAAATCAATTGGATGAATTTCTAGAAACCATCAAGTCAGGATACACCTTCGATGGTGAGACCATGATACTTGGGGCATCGATGTATAATAAAGAGGCGATTAAAGACTCCTTTGTCAGGCTGCCGCTTAAGATGATGAACCGACATGGATTGATCGCTGGTGCCACGGGTACCGGCAAAACTAAAACCCTGCAATTGCTAGCAGAAAATTTATCTGCTCATGGTGTGCCATGTCTGTTGATGGATATTAAAGGTGATTTGAGCGGCATTGCCACGGAAGGGATGACAAATTCAAAAATAGAAGCACGAAGTACGCTCATTGGAATGCCATTCATACCATCCCATTCACCCGTGGAGTTTTTAAGTTTATCTTCTGAAAAAGGCATACAATTAAGAGCTACTGTTTCAGAATTTGGTCCAGTATTATTTTCCAAAATATTGGGTCTCAATGAAACGCAAGGTGGAGTCATGGCCTTGATCTTTAAATATTGCGATGATCAGAATCTTCCTCTGCTAGATCTGGATGATGTAAAAAAAGTATTGACTTTCCTTTCAAATGAAGGAAAAGCGGATATCGAAAAGGAATATGGCCGAATCTCCACCGCCAGCGTAGGCACGATCATCAGAAATATTATTGAATTGGAACAACAGGGAGCTGAGCAGTTTTTTGGCGAACGATCTTTTGATGTCAATGATTTAGTGAGGTTTGATGAAAAGGGTAGAGGTATGGTCTCCATTCTCAGGCTGACGGACATACAAAACAAACCCAAACTCTTTTCAAGTTTCATGCTTCAGATGTTAGCAGAAGTATATGCCTCCTTTCCTGAAGAAGGTGATTTAGAAAAACCTAAACTTTGTTTATTTATAGATGAAGCTCATTTGATCTTTGACGAAGCTTCCGATGTATTGCTGGACCAGATAGAAACGATGATCAAACTGATTAGATCTAAAGGAGTAGGCATCTTTTTTATAACTCAAAGCCCCAGGGATATACCTGCATCTGTGCTCAGTCAGCTGGGATTAAAAGTTCAACATGCACTGAGAGCATTTACGGCGGCAGATCGAAAAGCTATCAAGCAGGCAGCCGAAAACTATCCTCTGACAGATTTTTACGATATAGATCAGCTGATCACCGAGCTGGGTATTGGGGAAGCTTTTGTTACCACCCTTAACGAAAAGGGAATCCCAACTCCCCTGGTTCAGGTAATGCTTCGACCACCTGCTTCCAGAATGGATGTTTTGACTAATGAAGAAATTGATCGTATCGTCAGCCGATCTGAAAAAGTGGGGTATTATAACGAAAAGATCAATAGAGAAAGTGCTTATGAAATACTAACTGCCATATTGAACGAAGCTGGCGATGAAGATCAACGCAATAAAATGCAAAAGCAACGCCAACGGGAGCGTCCTGAAAAAAGTACCATGGAGAAGATTATGGACAGTACAGTGACCCGACAGGTAGGAAGGACAGTCGCCAGAGAGCTCACAAGAGGATTGTTAGGGGTATTGGGTGTAAGAACCACTGCAAGGAAAAAGGCAAAATCGACTGGATTTAAATGGTTCTAAGGCAGAAATAGAAAGGTCAATTCTTTTTTCTGACAGTCTCAATATCCTTGTTTTCAAAAGGATTAGGCATATTCGCCCTTGGTTTGGTATTAGAGGGTTTGTAATGTTGTACAAACTCATTCCAGGGAGTGGTCTTATACATGTCATTGGCAAAATAAAACATGATGCGTTCCAATTCATCCACTGTCTGATAACCAGAGATGGGTTGGATGATTTGGTTGGCTTCATCCAGAAAAACCAGGGTGGGTACACCTAAATCTCCCATACTTAAAGCTATCGCCAATTCATGATATCCACTTTTGTCCAGCTTAAAAAGCTGATCATTAAAAACGACATCTTTTTTATGTTGAGCATTAAATCGAATTGGATAAAAATTTTCGTTGAGGTAGTGTGAAATAAATTCATTTTGAAAGGTCGAGAGATCCATCTTTTTACACCATCCACAATTATCGGTATACAAGTCTACCATGATTTTCTTAGGACTCTTTTCCGTTTTTTCCGATTGTTCTGCCTGTTCAAAACTGAGCCATTTGATCTTAGGGGAATACAGATTTTGACCAAACACGGAAAGACTTCCCATGGTAAAGACTGCAAGCAAAGAGAGATAAATTGGTTGACTTATTCTTCTTATCATACTTTATTCAAAAGATCGATATTCAAAAATACTACCATATCAACAAATCGAGCCTCGTAAATGGTATATTCCAATCATATTTAAAACAACTTTAACGAATATGTGAAATATGACCCATATTTAACTGGTACTCATAGGATTTTCTATTTAAAAAATGAATATAAGGATCTTTTTTTTATTCGATTGGAAGGTCAATAATTGGTCTGTAAACCTCCAGGCAGTCATCATGGATGTAAAACCGATTAGTAAGAATACCATTGAAGTGGGGAGGCTTGGTTCCTGACCCTATGGTTTTAACTCCAGTAGTTTGCCACAGCTCATCCCAGGTATGGAGATCAATAAATGATTGCAAGGTGCGCGCACCACCTTCTACCAATAAGGAACCGATACCTTCCATATATAGCCAGGTCAGTAGTTTTCTGATATCGTCAATCCAGGGGATCACCCTCACATTGGAGGGATAGGAGTGGTTTGTTTTATTAGTTATCAACCAGGTTGGAAGACCATCTGACAATACGTGAAAATGATCAGGAATTCTGCCAGATTGATCCAGAACGATTCTAATCGGGCTTTTGCCATAATACAACCTATTGGTCAATCGTGGATTGTCTATCAAGGCTGTATTGGTACCAATTAAAATAGCTTCTACCTGATGTCGGATCTTATGGACCAGGTATCTGGACCAAAGATTAGATATCTGCACCTGACCTTCAGAATTGCCAATGAAATGATCGATACTTTTAGCAAATTTAAGGATGACATATGGTCGACCTTCATTGATGTTTTTGAAAAATACTTTATTGAGATCGATAGCCTCGGATTGGAGAGAAGACAGGATGACTTCTACTCCATGTGCACGTAGCCTCCGGATGCCTTCACCATTGACTTTTGGGTTTGGGTCCAGGCATCCGACGACCACCTTTTTAATGCCCTGATTTATGATCTCGTCAGCGCAAGGTGGTGTTTTGCCATGATGGCTGCAAGGTTCAAGATTGACATACAATGTGCTTTGAGGGATTAAATCCCGATCCTTAAAATCTACTGACTTGAGTGCTTGAATTTCCCCATGATCCTGGCCATAAGTCCGATGGTATCCTTCTCCAATGATTCGATCACCATGTACGATGATAGCACCGACCAAAGGATTTTTAAGGGTAAACCCTAATCCCAACCTGGCCAGTTGAAAGCATCTGTTCATAAAAGCGGCTTCATTCATAATGCCTCTACTGGGTACCACGAATGAATGAGCTGTAGTACCTGGTCTATTTCTTCAAAGGTATTGAGATGCGAAAAAGAAAATCGAATGGTCTTTCTATCCAAAGGATGATTGATGCCCTGTAGCACGTGAGAAGCAGCTTCTGCACCTGATGAACAGGCGCTGCCCCCGGAAGCACTGACCCCTGCCATATCCAGTTGCATTAATAATAATTCTGATTTGGGACCTGCAGGAAAGGATACACTTAATACGGTGTAAAGCGATAAATCGGGGGGGCCATTAAACCTTATGTCAGGATGCAGGCCGGCTAGTTGATTTTTAAAATAAGTTTTTAACGATTGAATGTACTTCGATCGGCTATCTAGTTCATGGATCGCTGTATCTAGAGCTGTAGCAAGGCCTATAATATTATGAATCGCCTCGGTGCCCCCGCGCATATTTCTCTCCTGTCCTCCTCCATCCAGCAGCGGTTTAATGTGTACCCCTTGCCTTATATAAAGTATACCTACACCTTTAGGTCCATGAAACTTATGAGCACTTGCTGATAAAAAATGTACTTTAATATTTTGTAGATCTAATGGCAGGTGGCCCACAGTCTGGACAGCGTCTGTATGCATATAAGCACCATATTTTTCTGCGATATCAGCTATCTGGACAATGTCATTGATGGTTCCGATTTCATTATTGGCATGCATGATACTCACCAATGTTTTTTCGGGTGAGTTTTTTAAAAAATCCTCCAGTTGCGCCAATTCTATTTGTCCAAATTCGTCGAGCGAAAGGTAGATTGCCTGGACACCACTTTTCTGCAAAGCAGAAACACTGTGAGTAATAGCGTGGTGTTCAATACTGGTAGTAATGATGCGGGTGATACCCAGATCTCGGACAGCGCATTTGAGAGCAGTATTGTTTGACTCTGTTCCACCTGAGGTAAAAAATATCTCCCCAATGGATGCATTAAAGTGGCGGGCTATTTTTTTTCTTGATTCTTCTATTTTAGATCTGGCAGTCCTGCCTTCAGCATGGATCGAAGAGGGATTTCCATAAAAGTCGGACATCGCTTTTTGCACAGCATCTAAAACTTCTGGGGTCATTGGGGTTGATGCGGCATTGTCCAGGTATATTCTTTTCATACTGTAGTAATTTAAATTTTATTCACTCCTTGAGTTCTTGTTGAATCTGGCGAATATCGTTAATTATTTTTTTTGCCAGATTGTCAGCTACTACTTTGCTATTGCTTTCTGCATAAATTCTAATGATTGGTTCAGTATTGGACTGCCTGAGATGAATCCAATCCTGGCCGATATCTATTCGGACTCCGTCCTCCGTATTGACCGGATGCTGGCTATATTTTTCTTTCAATCGTGCTAAAATAGTGTCCATATCCTTTTTATAGGTCAATTCAATTTTGTTTTTAGAGATTTCGTAGTTAGGATACTCCGATCTGAGGAAACTACATGTTTTTCCATATTCTGCAAGGTGGGTCAAAAATAAAGCGATGCCTACCATTGCATCTCTGCCATAATGTAGTGCAGGATAAATAATGCCTCCATTGCCTTCACCACCTATGACTGCTTCCACTTGTTTCATTTTTTCAACCACATTGACTTCGCCTACAGCAGATGGAAAATACTGACCTCCGTGTTTGAGGGTGATGTCCTTTAAAGCCTGGGTCGAAGACAAGTTGGATACGGTGTTACCTTTCTGTTTTGAGGTGATATAATCAGCTACGGCCACCAGCGTGTATTCTTCCCCAAACGGTTCGCCGTCCTCACATACAAATGCGAGCCTATCGACATCTGGATCTACAACTATGCCCAGGTTGGCTTTGTGTTTTAAGACAGCTTTGGACAAGGATGCAAGATGTTCGGGCAGGGGTTCGGGGTTATGAGCAAATGAGCCATTAATCTCTCCATTGATCAGAATACATTCACATCCAAGTTTTTCGAGTAGGGGCGGTACGGCAATGGACCCGGTGCTGTTAATGGCATCTACTACGATGACAAACTTTTTGGATTTTACCAACGCGGTATCAACCAATGGAAGTTTAAGTATAGCTTGGATATGTCCTGCTATCGAGTCTTTGAGGGGGATTATAGACCCAATGTGGTCAGATACCACATATTCAATAGGGTTTGAACTTAATCTTAATACTTCCTGCCCAGTAGCATTATCGATGAATTCGCCCTCACCATTCATAAATTTAAGGGCATTCCATTCCATGGGATTATGACTGGCAGTCACCATCACCCCTCCATGAGCTTTTTGGTGCATGATCGCCATTGCCAGAGAAGGAGTCGTAGTGAGGTCTGCGTCCAATACATTTATACCCATAGCTATGAGTGTGGCATTGACCAAAGATTGCACCATCGGCCCGGAATTGCGACCGTCGCGGCCTGTAATGATAGTAGCACTGGCATATCTCGATTTAATAATTTGGGCAAACCCCGCTGTAAAGGCTACGATATCATTTGGTGTAAGATTTTCGCCTGATTTGCCACCAAGCGTACCCCTGATGCCGGAAATTGATTTGATTAAGGTCAAAACGTGTGTATTTAAAGTAATTGCAAAATTAGAACTTTATCCATTAATCAATCATAACAAGCTTTACTCAAACAGGTCAATTCAAGTTTGACGCATTAGGGTGGTGCATATCGGTGCATTATCTTTGATGTCTTGCATATACCACAAGACATATGGACGAAGGTCAGTAGCATTATTTTATGGGTGTTTTTGCTATTCACCCCATATTCTATAGCCATTCACTCTATTTGCCTTGGATTGATGGTGCTGGTGATCTGCGGTTGGTATGGGTATAATCACACATGGCTTCAGTCGATCAAGATGGACGCCGTTTTGACCTGGTGTCTGATCCCCATCGCATATTTGCTCTCTTTGTTTTATACCCATGACTTTATGCGCGGCTGGCATCAATGGACTAATATGACCCCATTGTTGATCTTGCCATTATTTTTTAAATTTCTAATTAGAGAGGAAGAAAAACCCAAATTAATCATCGGCTTTGCTATAGCGTGCAGTACATCTGTCCTTTTACATTTTTGGGCCCATCATGGACTGCATTTATTCTCTTGGCATTCTACCTCTCCGCTGACCCTCTTTTACACAGCGAGTAAAAATGCCTGGATATGGTGGTCGGCATTGGTCCTGCTGATCTTATATAAAAGAACCTGGTTACATATCATACTCATGCTTATTTTAGGGATTGGGCTAATGTATCTCGGCTATCTCAGCTTGCTGATTTCTGCCGGCATATGGTATATCATCTCTGACCGAAAAAGGCTGGGTGCAGGTCCAAATGATCTTTGGGTCAAGCTTGGAGTTTTTCTACCAACAATTTTTTTAAGTGCCTGGGTTTTGTTTGATGCATCACATTCCACTTTGTTAATGTGGTATGAGACCGGATTAAGTTTTTATACCAAATCAAATATGCCTTTGATGGCCGAAGCTTACTTTCAGGATGCCCATTTTTCTATAAACCAATGGTGGATGCATCCTTTTAACGGCGTCGGTTTGGGAGATTATATCCATGCCATGTGGAATGAATATAATACCCATGGTCTGCAGGTGCCAGATAGTCCAGCTCAAGGTTTTTTGCATTTCGCAGTAAGTTGTGGCATGATAGCGGTGGTGGCTTTGGTGATGATTTACAAATCGTATAATGATCATCACCAAACGGCCTTGCCATTAGCGATTTTTTTAATTCTACACTTTGTAGTTTTTGTGCCTTTGATATCAACAATCAGTGCGGCTGTGCTTTTACTTCCAATTTTATTGTCACCTTCCTTTCAAACTGAACCTGTGACATGAGCGCTGAAAAAAAACATCAATATTTCTTCATGCTTGGACATGTGGTCCTGTTGTTGGGACTTTTGTGTTCGAA
>OBID01001039.1_pt1 | contig 9899 bp, 4 predicted proteins | sample 1519781 | NCBI WGS metagenome assembly OBID01 (sample SAMEA3991478, study PRJEB22521) | metagenome | biome: anthropogenic terrestrial biome; feature: sewage plant; material: sludge | place: Sweden | collected 2012-09-26
GATCTACGGCTAATAGGTTTCCTACGAGTAATCCTACGATTAAATCAAAAGCACTAACGCCTGCAGTTAAAAACAGGGGCCCAATCATAAACTCTGTACCTGCTGCATGCTCACCTGCATACATGCCTAAAAAACTTTTCCAGCTTTTTAATTTTGACTGGGGCACCGGCGTTCTTTCAAATTCGCCGCCAGCTATCTCCTCAATTTCTTCTTCAATGTTAAATTGGCTCATATAATTCTAATTAGTGATTATTTTGTCAAGTGTAAAGTCTAAGATGCATGAATAACCCGTTTCTAATTTCATGCGGTCGGAACCCATAATTTGGAACATCACACAAAATAACCAAAACATATTAATAGAGGTAGTGTCCATGGAGGCTATCTGCGCATTTGGTTATCAATTCGTCGAAGCCATATTATAATCTCACCATTATTTGCCAATTTTATGGACTTCATTCTATCATAAGGGTGTTTACTTTGTAACTGTTTTTTCAACTCCTCGGGTAAAGCCGTTATTTTTAGGTTGAAAGCCACCGTGTGGGTTCATGCGCCACGGGTCTTCTGTTAGTGATCGAACAATATGCTGGAAGGAAAATGATGAGTAGGTCACTATAGCGGTCATAGCTCGGTCGAAAAAATAGCAAAATGTCTGCATCTGCATGACCAAAATGAGCCCGATTTATTTAAGGTTAAATATTTCATCTATTTTTCTGCTATGAAAAACTATTTGTGTCTTTGGATGAGTCTTTTTTTAATTAATGGATATGCACAATCTGAACTTAAGCTTTGGTATACCCAACCATCCGGGGCAACATGGGAAAATGCGCTCCCGATCGGTAACGGCCGCCTTGGAGCTATGATATATGGGAATGTAGCGGAGGAAATCATGCAACTCAATGAACACACTGTATGGAGCGGCAGTCCCAATCGTAATGACAATCCGGCAGCACTGGCAGCACTGCCTGAGATCAGGAGATTAATATTCGAAGGCAAACACAAAGAAGCGGAAATGTTAGCCGGTCAGACGATCATATCCAAAAAATCGCATGGACAAAAATTTGAACCGGTCGGCAATCTTCACTTAAAGTTTGATGGCCACGAAGACTTTAGTAATTATAGGAGGGAACTTGATCTGAAGCAAGCTATCTCCAAAATTTCGTACAAAGTAGGTGAGGTCACCTATACTAGGGACGCTTTTGCATCCCTGGCTGACAATGTAATTGTAATCCACTTATCAGCCAATGCCGTAGGCAAACTTACTTTTAGTGCCTTCTACACTTCGCCCCAATTGATTAAAAACATCCTGGTCACCCCGGCGCATGACCTGATTCTATCCGGTACGACGAGTGATCATGAAGGCGTCAAAGGCATGGTTAGATTTAAAGGAATGACACGAATCAAATTGGACGGAGGATCCATCACCTCTACGGATACATCTCTAATTGTTCAAAATGCTACTGCTGCAACCTTATATATTTCAATAGCTACCAATTTTAATAATTACCACGATCTCCAGGGTGATGAAACCAGCCGGGCTTCGGAGTACCTAAACAAAGCCTTTCGACCATCGTATTCACGACTTAAAAGTGCACATATAGCTGCCTATCAACATTACTTTGATCGGGTGCAATTAGATCTTGGAACTACGCAGGCAGCGAATTTGCCCACGGACGAAAGATTAAGAAATTTCAACCAAACCAACGATCCTGCATTGGTATCGTTGTATTACCAATATGGACGATACTTGCTGATATCTTCTTCAAAGCCGGGAGGCCAGCCTGCCAATTTGCAGGGACTTTGGAATCATCGGATCAATCCTCCCTGGGACAGTAAATACACGATCAATATCAATGCCGAGATGAACTATTGGCCTGCCGAAAAAACCAATCTTTCAGAGCTCCATCAGCCTTTCTTAGATATGGTAAAAGACTTGTCTATCACCGGCCAACAAACGGCCAGGGATATGTATGGAGCAAGGGGTTGGATGGCACATCACAATACGGATATTTGGCGGGTCACCGGCGCCATTGACGGGGCATTTTGGGGCATGTGGACCGCCGGAGGGGGCTGGGTAAGTCAGCATTTATGGGAGCATTATCTGTATACAGGCGACAAAACTTTTTTAGCCTCTGTATATCCTGCACTAAAAGGCGCTGCATTATTTTATCTGGACTTTTTAGTAGAACATCCCACTTACCGTTGGATGGTAGTGAGTCCGGGCAATTCTCCGGAAAATGCACCTGCAGCTCATGGTGGTTCATCGCTGGATGCAGGTGTCACCATGGACAATCAAATCGTATTCGATGTGTTCAGCACGGCTATTCAAGCTGCTGCAATATTGCATAAAGATCCGTTATTGATGGATTCACTCAAAGCAAAGCGGGCTGCATTAGCACCGATGCATATAGGTCGTTATAATCAATTGCAGGAATGGCTGGATGATATAGATGACCCCAATGATCATCACCGGCACATTTCCCATTTGTATGGCCTTTATCCTTCCAATCAAATTTCAGCGTATCGAACACCTGATCTATTTGCTGCTGCTAAAAACACCCTTATCCAGCGTGGCGATGTATCGACAGGATGGAGTATGGGTTGGAAAGTAAATTGGTGGGCTAGGTTACAAGATGGCAACCATGCCTATAAACTAATACAGAATCAATTGACTCCTGTGGGCAATGATCGTGGCAGCGGTGGTACTTATAACAACCTTTTTGATGCCCATCCACCCTTCCAGATTGATGGCAATTTTGGATGTACCTCCGGAATTACAGAAATGTTAATGCAAAGTGCGGATGGAGCTGTCCACCTTTTGCCGGCACTTCCAGATGTTTGGCCCTCAGGCAGCATCCATGGATTGAAAACCTGGGGAGGCTTTGAAATAGTGGATATGCAATGGCAGGATGGAAAATTGGCAAAATTGGTTGTAAGGTCTGGTCTCGGAGGCAATCTAAGATTGAGATTACCCAACGAAATGAGGTGGAGCAACGGTACCGGTTTGAAACCAGCCACAGCAGATAATAGCAATCCTTATTTTCAAACGGAAGACATTCCCACCCCCATCATATCGCCGCAATCATCTATCCGGCAGCTTGATTTGAAACCAACCTATTTATATGATATTCCTACAAAGAAGAAACAAGTACTTATATTATTATCTTTATCATGAACAAGATGACTTTTTTTAAATATTGTATTTTACTGAAAATGGTACTTGGATTGACCACGCCAACGCCGTTGTCAGCGCAGAAGAAAAAATCAACTCCTACCCACCCAATTTCTAAAAAAATCAGCCCTCATTTATTCGGACTCTTTTTTGAAGATATCAATTACGCCGCTGATGGCGGACTGTATGCCGAAATGATACAAAACCGATCCTTTGAATACAGTCCTACAGATCGTAAAGACTGGCATTCCCTCACTGCCTGGGAATATCTCACCCCGGGTTTTTCTTATGGGTCCTTATCGGTGGAAACTCAGCAACCCATTCATCCAAATAATCCACACTACCTGGTATTGACCGCAGAACATATCGGGTTTGAAGGCCTTGGAATTAAAAATGCGGGATATGCCAATATGGTCGTTACGGCCGGCGAACAATATAATTTCAGCATGTTTACGCGCCAGCTTTCTACAAATCCAGTTACTTTAAAAATAAAACTTCAAGACAAAAAAGGTGCCATCCTGGACTGGCGGGAGGTGACGGTTGACTCCAAAGACTGGCAAAAGCAAAACCTTATGCTCTCTCCATCTAAAAACTGTGACAGCACCTCCCTGGTGATCGTGGCCGTATCCGAAGGTAAGCTGGCATTGGATGTAATTTCTCTTTTCCCTGAACAAACCTTTAACAAACGCCCCAATGGTATACGGGCAGATCTGGCTCAGGCACTTGCTGACATGAAGCCCGGATTTATGCGGTTTCCCGGAGGCTGCTTAGTTCACGGAGATGGAGTGGGCAATATGTATCGATGGAAAAACACAATCGGGCCGATTGAAACGAGGCTCGAACAAAAAAATATCTGGGGATACCATCAAACCGGTGGCCTTGGATTTTATGAATATTTTCAATTATGTGAGGATCTTGGCGCCAAACCTGTCCCTGTACTTCCGGCAGGGGTGAGTTGTCAAAATTCGGGTGGCACCTGGCGCATTGGAGGCACCGGCCAAATGGCACTCCCACAGGAAGAGATGGATGACTATGTGCAAGAGGTGTTAGACCTGGTCGAATGGGCTAATGGATCCGTTGAAACGACCTGGGGTGCATATCGGGCCGCCGCCGGACATCCTGCACCATTTAATCTGGAGTATGTAGGCATTGGAAATGAAGAAAAAATTACCCCTGAATTTGAAGAGAGGTTCCAAAAGATCTATAGTGCTTTAAAAGTCAAACATCCGGAGATCACAGTCATTGGTACGGCGGGGCCCGGCGAAGATGGAGATGATTTCGATAAAGGCTGGAAGCTTGCATCCAGCATTAATCTTCCGGTAATAGACGAACATTATTACAAACAACCGGATTGGTTTAAAGCAAATCTCAACCGATATGATACTTATGACAGAAATAAATCGATAGTTTATTTAGGGGAGTATGCTTCCTGGGGTAATAAATTAATCAATGCGATCACCGAAGCTGCTTATATGATTGGGTTGGAGCGCAACGGAGATATCGTCAGGATGGCATCTTATGCTCCTATGTTTGCCAAAAAGGATTATACTCAATGGAGGACGGACATGATATTTTTTGATAATAGCCGTATCTGCCTGACTCCCAATTATTATGTACAACAAATTTTTTCTGTCAACCGGGGTGACGCTTATATAGAAAACATCATTTCAAAAAATAAATCGGATACGGCACTTTCCGCTTCTGCGGTGCAGGATTCACGAAGTGGTGATCTCATATTAAAATTGGTCAACACCGGAGATATTGAAGGACATTTCCAAATCAACCTGGCCGCTTTTCAATATCTTAATCCTACCGCTAGTCTTACTGTGCTTGCTGGAGGTGGAATGGAAGAAAATACGCTGGAAAGCCCGAATAATATAGTCCCAAAAACTACTGATCTTTTGATAGGTAGTGTTATTGAGTATACTACTCCACCCATGTCGCTTAACTGCATACGCATCCAAAGTCAGCGCAGATGAATATGAAGACTATTTTTTTGACCTACTTGATCGTAATCACGCTTCCATCTGCAGTTTTTGCTCAAAATAAATCTGCCCAAAACCCTCTGATCTTTGCTGATGTACCGGACATGTCCATGATTCGGGTGGGCAAAAACTATTATATGAGTAGCACGACCATGCATATGAGCCCTGGCCTGCCTATCATGAAATCTACTGATCTGGTCAATTGGAAACTGATCAATTATGCCTATGACACCCTGGCCAATATCGATGAGCTCAATCTTACGAATGGCAAGAGTACCTACGGCAGAGGATCATGGGCCAGTAGTTTGCAATATCATGCGGGTGTTTACTACGTAACCACATTTGCTCAGACCACCGGTAAGACTTATATCTTCAGAACAAAAGATATCGATCAAGGTCACTGGCAGATGTCTTCATTTAAGCCTGCCTACCATGACCACACCCTGTTTTTTGATGACGATGGTAAGGCGTACCTGATCTATGGTGTAGGTAAGCTGAGGCTGGTGGCTCTCAATGATGAACTGAATGGTGTCCGAGCGGGAAGCAAAGAACAAGTTATTCTGGAAAATGCCAGTGCTCCGGCTGGAGAAAATATTGGATTAAAGGCGGAAGGTTCGCAATTATTTAAAGTCAACGGCCGGTATTATCTTTTTAATATCGTATGGCCAAAAGACGGGATGCGTACCGTATTGATTCATCGGGCTGATCAAATCGCCGGCCCATGGGAAGGTAGAATTGCCTTGCAAGATCGGGGCATCGCACAGGGCGGAATGGTCAATACCCCAGATGGAAAATGGTTTGCTTACCTGTTCCGGGATTATGGTGCAGTAGGTCGTATACCCTATTTGGTTCCTGTCACCTGGGAAGATGGCTGGCCTGTATTAGGGATCAATGATAAAGTGCCCGAATCACTGAATTTACCAGTAAATAAAGGCTTGATTCCAAACCTGGTGACCTCGGATGATTTTAAGCGCAAAAAAAACAGTCCTGCACTTCCGTTGGTTTGGCAATGGAATCACAATCCTGACAACAGTTTGTGGTCCGTCAACGAACGCAAAGGTTTTCTTCGTCTCAAGACCGGGCGAATCGATACCTCTTTTGTCCAGGCCAGAAACACACTTACTCAACGAACTATTGGTCCGCAATGCTCCGGATCAATATCGATTGATGTGAGTAATCTGCAGGAGGGGGATTTTGCAGGTTTGAGTCTGTTGCAGAAAATTTACGGATTAGTCGGGGTGAAGATAGAGCAGGGTCTAAAATCAATCGTCATGGTCAGCGCAGCCGGTGGCAGCCCCGTAGAAGTACAACATATCCCAATATCCCAATCAACTGTTTACTTCAAAATCAATTGTGATTTTAGAGACAAGACTGACCTGGCAAGATTTTTCTATAGCCTGGATGGTAAATCATGGTTGCCTATTGGTGGAGAATTGAAGATGTCCTATACACTTCCTCATTTTATGGGTTACCGTTTTGGACTTTTTAATTATGCCACAAAAAACATTGGTGGCTATGCCGATTTTGATTGGTTCCGGATAGAAAACAAAAACAATCTGACGAAGGAATCGGTGGCTAAATAAATGAAGTGCTTTTTTTAATTTTTACAATATTACTAATGCGGGGTCTTTTTCCGGTAAAGCAGATTCTGGCATCATCGGTGGAGATCTAAATGAAGATTAAAATTTCGACAAGCAGGGTCAATATTTGCCGGTAAAAAACGAAGTGGATACCAAGGGAACGGGTTTAGTTATACCTTCCTGCCTCATTCTTTTACACAAATAAAAGTAAAGATCATCTCGCAATGATTTGCTGCACTGGTCAGATAAAAGATGATTCTTGTGATTAAATTTGTTTTTTTGTACGAAATGAAAAAAATGAAACATTCTGCATACTTCTTATTCACTCTTATTTTTTTCTCGGGGGCACTAATGGGCCAGTCTGGGGCAGTCTCTGCCCATAGATCGTCATATCCTGATGAGCCAGCAGTTTGTGGTCCTGTCCCCAGTCTCATTCAATGGCGCTGGCAACAAATGGAATATTATGCATTTATACATTATTCCATCAATACTTATACCGATGTTGCCTGGGGTTTTGGCAATGAAGACCCCAAACTATTTAATCCAGCGCACTTAGATTGCAGACAATGGGCACGAATCTGCAAGATGGCAGGAATGAAAGGGATTATCTTCACTGCCAAACACCACAGTGGTTTTTGCCTTTGGCCTTCAAAATTTACAGACTATTCAGTTAAAAACATACCTTGGCGCAATGGCCAGGCAGATATAGTCAGAGAATTGGCAGATGCCTGCAAAGAATACGGACTGAAGTTTGGAATATACCTTTCTCCCTGGGATAGAAACCATGCCGAATATGGAAAACCGGAATACATTCAATATTTCCGCAATCAGCTCCGTGAGCTTTTGACTAACTACGGAGAGATTTTTGAAATATGGTTTGATGGTGCTAATGGCGGGTCTGGTTATTATGGGGGAGCAAACGAGACAAGAAAAATTGATCCAAAAACCTACTATGACTGGCAAAATACCTATAAACTGGTGCGAGCATTACAACCCAATATTGTAATCTGGAACGATGGGGGAGACCGTGCAGACTTGAGATGGGTAGGAACTGAAGCAGGGTATGTTGGTGAGACCAACTGGAGTACACTTTACGGTATTGGAGATGTGCCTGAGCAAATGTTGCGACATGGAGTAGAAAATGGTACGGACTGGGTGCCAGGTGAAGTAAATACCTCCATTCGTCCTGAATGGTTTTATCACCCAAAAGAAGATAAAAAAATCAAGACATTGCCTCAGCTCATGGACATTTATTATAATTCTATCGGCAGAAACGGCACCCTATTGCTCAACTTTCCGGTCATGCCCAATGGATTAATAAATGAAAAAGATGAACAAGCTGCCTTGGAATTTACCAATGCGAGGAAGCAGGCATTCCAGACCAATCTCACTAAAAATAGTAAAGCGGTTGCTACTCAAGTGCGGAACCAAAATAGTGATTATAATGAAAGCAAAGCTTTTGATGACAACCCGGATACTTACTGGACGACCAATAATGAAATCAAAGAAGCTTCTATGGACATATATTTTGATCGACCTACCTCGTTCAATCGCTTTCTGATTCAGGAATTTATTCGCTTGGGTCAAAGGGTCAAATCATTTGAGTTGGAAGCATGGACAGATGGTCAGTGGCATAAAATTGCCGAGGCGACTACTATAGGTTACAAACGTATCCTGAGGTTTCCAACGGTCGTGACCAGTCAGCTTAGATTACATATAAAAGACTCCAAATGTTGCCCTTTGATTTCCAATATTGAAATATATAATGCCCCGCAAATTCTCTCTCCACCAGAAATCATTCGTGATCAAGGAGGGTATCTTCATATGACCCCGAGTGACCCGGAATCCGAAATTTATTACACCCTGGATGGTGAAGTTCCCTCAAATCAATCAAATAAATATGTTGACTCGATCGCTACGCCGGACGGAAAGGTGGAGGTTAGAGCCATCTCGTACAATCTCTGGATCAATAAAAGCAGTCTCCCCGCTGAAGAAAGGTTTGACATATCCAGGAAAAACTGGAAGATCATAGGTATTGAAGAAAAAAACGTTTATAATATTTTGGATGGAAATGTTCTTACCAACTGGCATCAAAGCAGAAACAATAAATTGCCTGCCGATTTAATTATTGATTTGGGTAAATCTGAAACTCTGACCGGATTCAAGTACCTCCCAGATCAAAACTGGTGGGCAGAAGCCAGTATAATTTCTCAATATCAAATTTTTGTTTCAGATAATTTAATTGATTGGAAAATGGTACACGAGGGAGAGTTTGCAAATATCAAAAACAATCCCACCTGGCAAACGATTGCAATGGAGACTATAAAAACCCGCTATATCAAATTCAGAGCAATAAAAACTTTGCAGGAAGGCGCTGCAGCAGGGTATGCTGAAATTGATGTTGTCACTAATTAATATGGTATCATGACACTTACCCCACTCCATAGATATCCTGTTATTATCTCTTTAATTTCATTAATTTAGGAAAATTTTATTATTCTCAAATTCCTTCTTCGGTATGACAAAACAAATATTGATATTAATTTTCGTTTTCCTGGGGTTCAATCAATTAATAATGGCTCAGCCACCCAGAGGGCCTTTCATTGTATCTCCGCAAATCAATAAAGACAATATGGTCACCTTTCGTTACCTGGCTCCGGGTGCAAAAGAAGTAACGCTGAGTGCCCAGTTTGAAAAAGCCCCTGTACCGATGGTCAAAGACTCACTAGGCATCTGGAGCGTAACTGTAGGGCCGATCTCACCGGATATCTATCCATACAGTTTTCGTGTCGATGGAGTGACCGTCATGGATCCGGCCAATGTAGCCTTTTTTCCTAATGAAAGATTTAAAGCAAGTCTCGTGGACATTCCAGGTGATACACCTTTGATCCACGCCTTGCAGGATGTACCTCATGGCACGATTACCTATGATTATTATGTATCGTTAGAAGGATCTACCGGATCCCTGGTGGTCTATACACCGCCCGGTTACGGGATAAATCCAACCATAAAATATCCTGTCTATTATCTGATCAGTGGTACTACTGATACCGAAGAGACTTTTTTTAAAGTAGGCAAAACTAATCTGATCATGGACAATTTGATTGCCGAAGGCAAGGCAAAACCAATGATCATCGTCATGCCTTATGGCAACACGATGGCGAG
>OBID01001040.1_pt1 | contig 9890 bp, 7 predicted proteins | sample 1519781 | NCBI WGS metagenome assembly OBID01 (sample SAMEA3991478, study PRJEB22521) | metagenome | biome: anthropogenic terrestrial biome; feature: sewage plant; material: sludge | place: Sweden | collected 2012-09-26
GCGCTGCATCTGCTGGCCGTTGGCCGGGTTGGTGGCGTACAGGTCGCGCTCCATCTGGCTCTGCGCCCACGACAGCGCGGTGCGCCAGCCCACGGCGCCAGCAGTGCCGTCGGGCCGGCCGCTGGCTTGCCACTGCGCGCCGGTGGTGCGGCTGTGCGTCACGGTGTGGTTGGTCTGGTTGTTGAACAGATCGTCGGTGTCCTGCCAATACACACCCACTTCATGGCGCAGCGCCTCGCTGCCCCAGGTGGAGCGGTTGGCCAGACGCAGCTGCGTGGCAGCGCGGCGCGGGTCGCGCTTGTAGACGTTGAGCAACTGGTCTTGCGGCGTTTTGCCGTCGCCCAGGACGCCGCGCGGGTCGGAGCCGATGCGGTCTTTGGGCACCACGCTGGGGATCTGGAAAGCCAGGTCGGTCCAGTTCAGGTAGGTGCGGTTTTCAAATCCGCCATCGCCCTGGAAACCCACATTGGCCTGAAAAGCGTCGCGCTGCGACGCGGAGTGATGCCGATAGCCGTCATACCGGTCGCTGCTGACGGAAACACGGCCATCGAGCTGCTCGCCCACCACGCCCACAGCGCCCTGCAGGCCCTGGCGGCCAAAACTGCCGGTTTCGGCACGCACGCGGCCACGCTCGTCGGCACCGGTGAGCGAAACGAAATCCACCTCTCCGCCCAGCGTGGTGGCACCGGGGGTGATGGCATTGGCGCCACGCCGGGCGCTGACGTAAGCCGCGTTGCGCGGCTCGATCAGGCCAATGATGAAAGAGCCGTCGGCCTCGTTGAGCGGCAAGCCGTCTTGCAAGAGCAGCACGCCCCGGTTCACCGGGTTGCTCTGAATGCCCGAGCCACGGATACCCAGGCGCGGCTGGTCGGTTCCACCAAAAAAGTCCTGCAGCACGATGCCGGGCTGGTAATCGAGCGCATCGCGCAGGGTGGCCATGCGCGCCTCCTTCTGCGGCTCGGCCAGGTTGGTGCCGCCCGGCACCTGTTGCAGGCGCTTGCGCTCTTTTTCCACGCCGTTGCGCGCGGGCATGTCGGCGCCAGAAGGGCTGGACTGCACTGTCACGGATGGCAGGCTGACCGCCTCCTGCGCCTGCGCCTGGGTAACCAGGGCCGCCACCAGCAGCACGCCCGCAGTGGTGCGCAAGGAGAAACACGAAAGGGGAGTCATAGGAGGCGTGGACATGTAAACGTTATTGGTAGTCATTCGCATTTGCAATATGATCCGCGAATTGAAAATTCACACCAATGACATTTATCAACAACTGCGACGCCGCCAGCGGCCCTGGTGCCTGGCTGAACGCTCACCCCTTGCTGCAGGGGCTGCCACCCTCTGTTTTGCAAAAGCTGGTCGAACAGGCAGAACTGCGCCACTACCGCAGCGGTGACATCGTGTTTCATGAAGGTGCCACCGCCCACCACTGGCTTCTGGTCGTGCAAGGCAGCGTGGAGCTGGTTCGGTTCAGCAGCAATGGACAGGAGCGCATATTCCACAGCTACCCCAGCGGCCAGAGCGTTGCCGAGGTGGCAATGTTCATGGGCCACGGGCGCTACCCCATGATGGCGCGCGCCGCAGGCGCCACCACCGTGTGGCGCATGGCGCGCCACGCACTGCGCGACACTTGCCAGGCGCACCCAGCCCTGGCGCTCCGACTGCTGGAAGATTTCAGCCGGCGCCTATACCGCTATGTCAATGAAGTTGAATGGCTGACGACCAGCAGCGCGCCCCAGCGGCTGGCCGCTTATCTGTTGCAATTGCCCGCCGACAAGGGCAATCGTGTGGAACTGCCTTTTAGCCAGCGCCAACTGGCCGCCTACCTCGGCATCCGCGCCGAAACGCTGAGCCGTCTGCTTTCCGAGTGGCGCATGCGCTGCTGGATCCGTGGCGAAAAGCGCATCTGGGCGCTGATCGAGACCGCGTCGCTGCAAAACCTGGCCGGCGGGTGTGTCCGCAGTTTTTAGCAAGGCCGCTTGCCCGAAACGAGTTCGGTGCGGCGAGGTCCAAGGCCACGCTTGGGGGCCTTGAGCTTCTGCTATGCCAATAGCCGCTGCGGACTCAGAGCCGTTTCTGTCACGCCCTGCCGCTGAATGTGCTGTGGCACTGGAAGCCCCCGCATCAGCGCCGCGCATGCCTCGCCCATGGCCGCGCAGGTCTGGATGCCGTAGCCACCCTGCCCCGCCACCCAAAAGAACCCGGGGGCCTGCGCGTCCGGTCCACCCACCAATCCACCGTCTGCAACGAACGAGCGCAACCCCGCCCAGGTACGGGTGGGGCGCCGGATTTCCAGATTGGTCATTTCACCAATGCGAGCAATGCCCATGGCAATGTCGAGCTCTTCTGGCTGGATATCTTGCGGCTGAACAGGATCCGCGTTGGCTGGCGACCCCAGCAGCATCCCGGCGTCCGGCTTGAGGTACCAGTCTTCGCTGGCGCCAATGACCATGGGCCAGTGCTCTGTGCTGCAGCCTGGCGGCGCGGGAAACACAAATGCCGAACGACGACAAGGCACCAACCCGATTCGCTGGGCCCCCGCCAGTTGCCCAATGACATCGGCCCAGGCGCCGGCTGCGTTGATCACGACGGGCGCAGTCCAGCTTTGCTCACCTGCCGTCACCACCCATGCGTTGTCCTGTCGCTGCATCGCGGTCACTTGCGCATTGCATTGCACCTTGCCGCCCGCGCGGCGAATGCCTTTCAGAAAACTGGAGTGGATAGCGTCCACGTCCATGTCGTAGGCATCGGGCTCGTAAACCGCCGCCGCCACCTGGTCGGCACGCAAAACCGGAACCCTCGCGCACGCTTCCTCGCCGGTGATGAACTGTGCATGGGGGTCGAGCGCGCTGAGCATTTTCCAGTGCGCGTTGAGCGCATCCAACTGCCCGGCGGTGGCGACCATCATGGCGCCCCGTGGCTTGAGAAGCGGGTAATCAGTGAACCCGCTGGGCGGGTTCTGGAAAAAATCCAGGCTGGCGCGCGTGAGGCCGCGCACTTGCTCCGATCCGTAGCTGGCCATGTAAAGGGCAGCCGACCTTCCCGTGGAGTGGTAGCCCGGCTGGGATTCGCGCTCAAGGATGACCACCTTGCCATGCGGGGCGAGCCAATAGCCCACCGAAGCGCCGGCAATTCCGGCACCGATGATGATGAAATCGGTCTGAATGGGGGTGGGGGTGGTGCTCATGGGGCGTTCAGAGTGGTTCGTGCGTCGCTTCCGCCCCGGTACTTTACCGGCCTTGCCACAGCAGCGGCCCGACCCGGTTTTGCAAAAAGCTTGCAGCAATCGGGCAGTGCGACCCCGGGCAGCCGCTACTCCAAATCAGAGGGCACTGAAAAACTGGCCCTGCTGGCTTCCGAGCGCGCGATCTGGCGGGCAATGTTGTCGCACACCAGGTCGCACAACGCATACACGGATTCGTCTGCAAAACGGTAATACACGCTGGTGCCCCGCCCTTCCCGCTTGACGAGGCCGTTCTTGGTCATCAACGAAAGGTGGCGCGACACGTTGGCTGCCGTGTAGCCACACATTTGCGCCAGATCGCCCACGTTGCGCTCTCCGTCCCGCAGGATGTTGAGGATGCGCAGGCGCGTGGGCTCAGCCAGCACCTGAAAGTACCCGGCAACCTCTTCCAGCGCTTCTGGAGGCATGTTTTTCATTCGTCACTCCTGGGCCTGAAGGGCTGGAGATACCAGCGCTACCCAAGATCAGGCCAGTCGCTATCATACAATAATTGACTAATTAGCTATTTAGTTAAATAATGAACAAACTGCTACTGAACCCACTGATGGGTATGGAGAACCGGATGCTGATGCCTCGACTCGCCACTGCCGCATTGCTGACCTGCCTGTTGGTTGTGCAAACTGCGTGGGCTGTTGAAGCCACACCGCTCAAAACCCACGAAGTGCTGGCCAATGGCGCAACCCGGCAAGCCAGCGTGGATGGTGTAGTGGAGGCCGTGCGTGACACCACGCTGTCAGCCCAGGTGCAGGGCGCCATCGTTGCACTCCACGCGAAAGTGGGCGATACGGTCAAGGCCGGGCAGGAGCTGGTGCGTATTGATGCCCGGGCGGCTTCGCAAAGTGCCGCCGCCAGCGTGGCGCAGGTGGATGCAGCCCGCGCCAGCATGCAGGTGGCCAGCAAAGAGTTCGAGCGCCAAAAGCAGCTTTTTCAAAAACAATACATCAGCCAGGCGGCGCTTGACCGCGCCCAAGCGCAGTTGCAGGCCAGCCAGGCCCAGGTGCAGGCGTTGCAGGCGCAGGCAGGGGCCGCCACCACGCAGTCGGGCTTTTATGTGCTGAAAGCGCCCTACGCTGGTGTCATCAGCGAGGTTCCGGTGGCGCTGGGCGACATGGCGATGCCGGGGCGCCCACTGGTGCGGCTGTATGACCCCTCGGCCTTGCGCGTGACCGCCATGGTCCCGCAGATGGCGGCCACTGCACTGGTCGGCAGCCAGAACCTGCAAGCTGAAATACCCGGGCTGACAACGTCGAATATTGTTGTGCAGCCCAGCCAAATCCAGTTGCTACCCACGGTGGACGCCGCCACGCACACAGTGCAGTTGCGTGTCGCACTCGCCCCCGACCTCCAGGGCGCAACACCTGGCATGTTTGCCCGGCTGTGGTTGCCTGCAGCCGCCCTCGCAGCGGGCGAGCTGCGGGTGCAGATTCCTGCCAGTGCGGTGGTGCGCCGTGCAGAAATGACGGGGGTCTATGTGCTGGATGCGCAAGGCCGGCCCCTGTTGCGCCAGGTGCGGCTGGGCCGTCGCAGCGGCGAACAGGTCGAGGTGCTGAGTGGCCTGCGTCCGGGTGACAAGGTAGCCACCGATCCGCAGGCAGCCGCCAAGGTGCGCTGAGATGGACGACATGAACAACCCCACACCGCAGGCCCTGGGCATTTCGGGCCGCATTGCGGCCTTGTTCCAGAGCGCACAGATCACGCCGTTGCTGGCGCTGGTGGCGTTTTTGCTGGGCGTGTTTGCCGTGATGGTGACGCCGCGCGAGGAAGAGCCGCAGATCAACGTGACCATGGCCAATGTGCTGATTCCATTCCCGGGCGCCTCGGTGACCGATGTGGAGCAGATGGTGGCCACCCCGGCCGAGCAAGTGCTCTCGCAAATGGCGGGCACCGAACATGTGATGTCGGTTTCGCGCCCGGGCGTGGCGGTTCTTACCGTGCAGTTCAAGGTGGGCGTTGAACGCACCGAAGCGCTGGTGCGGCTGCATGACACCTTGCGGAGCAACACCGACTGGCTGCCGCGCGATCTGGGGGTGCTGGAGCCCATCATCAAACCCAAGGGCATTGACGATGTTCCCATCGTCACCCTCACACTCTTCAGCAAGAACGCAGACACCGGCGCTTTTGCGCTGGAGCGCGTGGCCCACAGCATGGAAGCTGAAATCAAGCGGGTGGCCGGCACGCGCGAAGTGCAAACGGTGGGCGGCCCGGGCCGGGCCGTCATGGTGCGCCTGGACCCGGCGCGCATGGCCAGCACCGGCACCACCGTGCAGGATCTGCGCAGCGCGCTGCAGTCCGCCAACATGGGCATGCCCGTGGGTGAACTCATCAGCGGCAACCAGGCGGTGGCCGTAGAGGCAGGCCCGTTTCTCATGCAGGCCAGCGACGTTGCTGAGCTGATGGTGGGGGTACGTGGCGGCAAACCCCTCTTTCTGAAAGACGTGGCCGAAGTCAACGATGGCCCCTTGCCCCCCAGCCGCTACGTGTGGCACGGCAAGGCCGAGGCCAACGGTGGCGGCGAATACCCCGCTGTCACCTTGCTGGTCACCAAGAAGCCGGGCGAGAACGCCATCGACGTGGCCAACGCCGTCATGCAGCGGGTGGAGCAGCTGCGCAACACCGTCATTCCGGATGGCGTTGAAGTGGCCGAGACGCGCAACTACGGCGCCACGGCCAACGACAAGGCGCAAAAGCTGATCCAGAAGCTGCTGTTTGCCACGGCATCGGTGGTGGCGCTGGTGTTTATAGCGCTGGGCCGGCGCGAGGCCGCCATTGTGGGCACGGCGGTGGTGCTGACGCTCACCGTGACGCTGTTTGCCTCGTGGGCCTGGGGCTTCACGCTCAACCGGGTGTCGCTGTTCGCGCTGATTTTCTCCATCGGCATCCTGGTGGACGATGCCATCGTGGTGGTTGAAAACATTCACCGGCACCAGCAGCTCTTTCCGGGCAAGACACTCGCGCAGATCATTCCGGGCGCGGTGGACGAAGTGGGCGGCCCCACCATCCTGGCCACGTTCACGGTGATTGCCGCGCTGCTGCCCATGGCGTTTGTGTCGGGCCTGATGGGCCCCTACATGAGCCCGATCCCCATCAACGCCAGCATGGGCATGCTGCTGTCGCTGGCCATCGCCTTCGTGGTCACGCCCTGGCTGGCGCGTTTGTGGATGAAGGCGCACCCTGCACAAGGCGGCAGCGCAGGCCACGCCCCCGCTGCACCCTCAGGCATGGCAGCCCGCATCACCCCCCTTTTCACCCGCATCTTCACGCCCTTGCTCGACGACCAGCGCGGCCCCCGCAACCGCCGGTTGCTGGGACTGGGCGTGGCGGTACTGATTGCGCTGTCGGTGGCCCTGCCCGCCACAGGGCTGGTGCTGCTCAAGATGCTGCCGTTTGACAACAAGTCAGAGTTTCAGGTGGTGGTGGACATGCCTGCCGGCACACCGGTGGAGCAGACCGCTGCGGTGCTGCATGAGCTCGGTGCCTACCTGGCCACCGTGCCCGAGGTCACCGATTACCAGGCTTACGCGGGCACGGCCGCACCCATCAACTTCAACGGATTGGTGCGCCAGTATTACCTGCGCGCAGGGGGCGATGTGGGCGACATCCAGGTGAACCTGGTGGACAAATCACACCGCAAGGACCAGAGCCATGCCATTGCCACACGCGTGCGCCCTGCCCTGCAGCAGATCGGGCAGCGCATGGGTGCCAATGTGAAGGTGGTTGAAGTGCCACCAGGGCCGCCGGTGCTGTCGCCCATCGTGGCCGAAATCTATGGCCCCGAAGCCGAAGGTCGGCGCCAGATGGCCAAGGCCGTGCGTGCAGTGTTCAGCCAGACCGCCGGTCTGGTGGACGTGGATGACAGCAGCATTGCCAGCGCGCCGCGCAAGCTTTTGCTGATCGACCGGCGCAAGGCCGCGCTGCTGGGCATACCCCAGCAGGCCATTGTGGGCACGCTGCGTGCTGGCTTGGCCGGCGAAGCCGCCACCTATCTGCACGATGCCAGCAAATACCCCGCCCCCGTGGTGCTGCAGTTGCCCGAAGAAAGCCATGGCGATCTGGCCGCGCTGCTGCAGCTGACCGTGCGCGGCGCGTCGGGCAAGCAGGTGCCCATCAGTGAGCTGGTCACGGTAAGCGACACCGTGCGCGAGCAGCCCATCTATCACAAAGACCTTCTGCCGGTGAATTTTGTGGTGGCCGACATGGCCGGCAAGGTGGACAGCCCGCTGTACGGCATGTTCCAGATGCGCAGCGCCATCGCGCAGATCGAGACCCCGGGTGGCGGCCCGCTGGTGGAATATTTTGTGCGCCAGCCCTCGGATGCGCTGCGCGACTACGCCATCAAATGGGATGGCGAATGGCAAATCACCTTTGAGACCTTCCGCGACATGGGCGCCGCCTACGCCGTGGGCCTGATCCTCATCTACCTGCTGGTGGTGGCGCAGTTCGGCAGCTACCTCACGCCGCTGATCATCATGGCGCCTATCCCGCTGACCATCATTGGCGTGATGCCAGGCCACGCCTTGCTGGGCGCGCAGTACACGGCCACCAGCATGATCGGCATGATCGCGCTGGCCGGCATCATCGTGCGCAACTCCATCCTGCTGGTCGACTTCATCAATTTGCAGGTGCGTGAAGGCACTCCGCTCAAAGACGCCATCGTGCACTCGGCCATTACCCGCGCCCAGCCCATTGTGCTGACGGGGCTGGCGGCCATGATTGGTGCGTTCTTCATCCTCGATGACCCGATCTTCAATGGCCTGGCCATTTCACTGATCTTTGGCATCTTTGTCTCCACCGTGCTGACGCTGGTGGTCATTCCCACGCTGTATTACGCGGCCTACCGCAAGCAGCACCGGCACCCTGGCAGCGGCCAGTCCGTTTCCGGGCAATCCATTTCACCCGCCGGCAATAGTGGCCCGACAGAGGCTGCGCCGCACTGATCTGCACGGATTTTCAACCAGGCACCCCAGGAGACAAACCATGGCCCATATCGTCGTTATCGGAGCAGGCATTGGCGGCATGCCCGCAGCCTACGAGTTGCGCGGCAAGCTGTCCACGCAACATCGCGTCACCGTGATCAGCGCGGTGGACTACTTCCAGTTCGTGCCCTCGAATCCCTGGATCGCGGTGGGCTGGCGAAAACGCGACGATATCGTGCTGCAAATCGGCCCGCTGCTGCAGCGCAAGGGCATTGATTTCATTGCCAGCGCTGTCCAAACCATCGACGCCACCGGTAACAGCGTCACGCTGGCCAACGGCCAGACCGTGCCTTACGACTATCTGGTCATCACCACCGGCCCGCGCCTTGCATTCGAGGAAGTGCCTGGCGCAGGCCCCATCGACGGCCACACGCACTCCATCTGCACGGTGGACCATGCCCTGGGCTTCTGGGCAGACTACGAGAAGTTCCTTGAAAACCCCGGGCCGATGGTGATTGGCGCCATGCCCGGCGCCAGCTGCTTTGGCCCGGCGTATGAGTTTGCCTTTATCGTTTCGGCCGACCTGCGCAAGCGCAAGCTGCGCCACAAGGTGCCCCTCACCTATGTCACCAGCGAGCCCTACATCGGCCACCTCGGCCTGGGCGGCGTGGGCGACAGCAAGAGCATGCTCGAGAGCGAATTGCGCGGCCAGGACATCAAGTGGATCACCAACGCCCGCACCACGCGCGTGGAAGACGGCAAGATGATGGTGGACCAGCTCGACGAACAGGGCAACCTGATCAAGCAGCACGAGTTGCCATTCAAGCTCTCGATGATGCTGCCCGCTTTCAAGGGCGTGGACGCAGTGGCCGCCGTGCCCAACCTGTGCAACCCGCGCGGCTTTGTGCTGATCGACGAGCACCAGCGCAGCAAGGCCTACCCCAACATCTTTGCAGCGGGCGTGTGCGTGGCCATTCCGCCCGTGGAGGTGACGCCCGTGCCCACCGGCGCACCCAAGACCGGCTACATGATCGAAACCATGGTGTCGGCCATCGTGCACAACATCGCGGCCGACCTGGAAGGCCACCCCGCCACCGCCACCGCCACCTGGAATGCGATCTGCCTGGCCGACATGGGCGACACCGGCGCAGCCTTTGTGGCGCTGCCGCAGATTCCGCCGCGCAACGTCAACTGGTTCAAGAAGGGCAAATGGGTGCACCTGGGCAAGATCGCATTCGAGAAATATTTCCTCGGCAAGATCAAGTCTGGCAATACCGACCCGATCTACGAGAAATATGTGCTCAAGATCCTGGGCATCGCGCGCCTGCAAGAGCCCTCCGGCCCCAAGTAAACCTGCAACCCTTTTGTTTTTTCCATCCTTCAACTTCGGAGCTTCATCATGACCTCTTGGCAACTCGTTCGCATCATCGGCGGCTTCTTCATCCTGCTGTCGCTGGCCCTGGGCGTAGCGGGCAGCCCCATCTATCACAACGCCAACTGGCTGTGGTTTACCGCCTTTGTGGGCGTCAATCTGCTGCAAAGCGGCTTCACCCGGTGGTGCTTGATGGAAACCATCATGCGCAAGCTGGGCGCGGCGGCAGGCAATTGAGCGGAGGTCACACCATGCGCATGAAGCCGCTGTGGGCTGCTTTGCTGGCGCTGGGCCTCACGGGCGCCCACGCGGCCGACCTGCTGCAGGCCTGGCAGGCTGCACGCCAGCATGACCCCGACATGGCCGTGGC
>OBID01001041.1_pt1 | contig 9884 bp, 8 predicted proteins | sample 1519781 | NCBI WGS metagenome assembly OBID01 (sample SAMEA3991478, study PRJEB22521) | metagenome | biome: anthropogenic terrestrial biome; feature: sewage plant; material: sludge | place: Sweden | collected 2012-09-26
CCCTGACCGCCCGGCTCCCAACGTCGATCCTGCGGCTGCAGCGACGTGAGTTCTTTCGCGTCGAAACGCCTCACCACATCAACCCCCTGCGCTGCAAACTCGCCCTGCCAAACGCTGCTGGCGGTCACGACGTAGTCGATTACCCGCTTTTCGACCTCAGTGGTGGCGGACTCAGCCTGTTGGGCCCAATCAAGGACGCCGAACTGTTTTCACTGGGCGAACTGTTTCATGACTGCCGCCTGGAAATTCCGGGTGAAAGCGTACTGTCGGTCAATCTGCGCGCATGCGAAGTATTGAAGATGGAGCTACCCTCTGGCGAGCAGCAATTGCGACTCGGGTGCGAATTCGTCAGCTTGCCGGGCACCCGACTGGCCTTTATCGAGCGCTATATCACCCGACTTGAGCGCGAGCGCAAGGCGCTCCGGTCCGCTCTGGACTAGCTTATTGCCTTAAACCTGGATGTTCATCACGTCCTGATAGGCAGTGACCAGCTTGTTGCGTACCTGAACCATTTCCTGGAATGAAACGCTGGCGGTCTGCAGGGCGATCATCACTTCATGCAGATTCTGCGTCGTATCGCCGGCGGCAAGTTTTTCCGCCATCCCGTTGGCCTGCTGCTGGGTCTGGTTGACCTTGTCGATCGACGACTTCAACACCTGCGCGAAATCCACACCGCCGGCGCCGCCCGTAGCGGCGCTCTCGGCCGGCTTGCCAGAAGCCTGTGCTGCGGTCGACCGCAGAACGCTTAACATTTGCTCAATACCTTGGGTGTCCATAGCCAGCTCCTTAAACCTGCCTAAACATAAGCAATAGTCAGGCCAATCTTAATCCTTGAAATACCCTTCATCGCGGTACTGCTGCAACTTGTAGCGCAACGTACGCTCCGAAATCCCGAGACGCTCGATGGCCATTTTCCGTGAGCCATCAACCTCTGCCAAGGTTCGAAGGATATGTTCGCGCTCAAGATCCTTCATATTATCGACCTTTTTATCGCTTTCATGCACCGGCATCTCAGCGACAACTTTTGGCGACTCTCTCCCCGGGGCGGACGCCAAATTGAGGTGTTCGCCGCCAATTTCCGGCCCGGTCGACAAAATCAGGGCGCGCTGGATCACATTTTCCAATTCGCGGACGTTACCCGGCCACGTATGACGCAGCAGCGCCTGCTCGGCCTGCGCACCAAAACTGACGCCGCTTCGTCCAAAGCGCCCACCGTGTTCGACCAAAAAATAGCGTGCTATCGGCACGATATCGAGCGGCCGGTCACGCAGCGGCGGTATCGCCACCGGAAACACATTCAGCCGGTAATACAGATCCTCGCGAAAAACCCCTTTGGCTACAGCCTCGGCCATATCGCGATTGGAAGTCGCAACAATGCGGATGTTCAGCGCCACGGGCTTCTTGCCACCGACCCGCTCGACCTCGCGCTCCTGCAACACGCGGAGCAATTTGGCCTGCAGTCCCATCGGCATTTCGGTGACTTCATCGAGAAGCAGCGTGCCATCCTGGGCCTGCTCAAACTTGCCGGCCTGCGCCTGCTGGGCGCCGGTAAAGGCACCTTTCTCGTAACCAAACAAGGTGGCCTCAAGCAAACTATCCGGAATCGCCGCGCAATTGATGGCGACAAACGGGCCGTTTCGACGTGCGGACTGCCGATGAATGAAACGAGCGACGACTTCCTTGCCAACACCGGACTCACCAGTGAGGAGCACCGTCGCATCGGTTTGCGCCACGCGCTGAGCGATGGCAAACAAGTCGCGACTGGCCGGGTCGATGGCAACGACGCCGGCACCGTCATCAGAATCCGGCAGCTCATACTTGTTGATATGCGCGAGCAAGGCTTTCGGTTCGAACGGCTTGAGCAGAAAGTCACAGGCGCCGGAGCGCATGGCGTCAACTGCCTTTTCTACCTCGGCGTAAGCCGTCATCAGGACAACCGGCAAGTGAGGAAGGCGACTCCGAATCTCCTTCAACAAGGCAATGCCATCCATCGGCATCATGCGAACATCGCTGACCACAATTGAAAAAGCCTGCTCGCCCAGCACTTTCAGCGCTGCCTCACCACCATCGACAGCCACGTAGGGACGCCCCGCAAGCTCCAATGTATCGCCTATTGCCTCGCGCAAGCTGGGATCATCTTCGACAACGAGTATGGGCAAACTATGTTCAGCCATGGTGTTCAGATTCGCTCTCTGCCGGCGAAACCGGCAAGGTAATGACAAACTCGGCGCCAGCACCCGGCTCCGAAAGCAGGTCGATTGTGCCGCCATGTGCTCTTGCCACGCCGAGAGCAATCGCCAGACCCAGGCCGGTTCCTTGCCCCTTGGTGGTAAAAAACGGCTCGAAGATACGTGCCTGCATTTCACGCGTAATACCCGGGCCGCTATCGCGCACGCCAATCACCACCAGATCGCCACGGCAATTGCCGGAGAGGCAAATTTTGCCGCCCGCGACCGTTGCCTGCATGGCATTCTCCAGCAAATTGACGAGCGCCCCGAACAAGGCTTTGCGGCTGCCGACGATAACAGCCCCGCCGCAGGACTCGTCCACGGAAAAAATGTGGCCATGCTCACGCATCAGCGGCTCGACAGTTTGGGCAGCTTCGGCCAGCAAATCCGAGACCGGGATGACATCGCGCCCGATACTCTCGCCCCGGGCAAAAAGAAGAACATCCTGAATCAAGCGCTCAAGACGACGCAACTGCCCGCTCGCCTTCTCTGAAAAGCGGGCGCGCGCCTCGTCCGAAACACCAGCTTCGCCGAGATTGGAGGTATAGAGCAGCGCCGCAGCGAGCGGCGTACGGAGCTGATGGGCCAGCGAAGCCGCCATTTCACCCATGGCCGCGAGGCGCTGATTACGCTCCAGTTCAGTTTTCATCCGGTGCGCTGCCGTCACGTCGTGAATCAGGAGAATTTTTCCGCCGGCAGAAGGCAAAGCACTCTCCCCAATCGACAAGCGCCCTTCGCCATGCAACCACTCGCCGACGGCCATCGTTGGCTCCAGGCTGGCCCGAACCACATCGCCCCAATGCCGCCCGACCATATCGGCGCCGAAAATGGCCATCGCAGCGGGGTTGACCGCAGCAACGATGGCCGAGGCATCAAGCAGCACCACGCCAGCCGGCAAAGCATCGAGTAGTGACGACAGGCGCTCGGAGAGTGCTTCCTTCTCCTGATACTGCCGCCGCAACTCACCATTGGCCACCGCCAGTTCCTCGGTCAGCGAGGCGGCACGAACCTGGAGGGATTCGTATGCCTGAGTCAGCTCGGCAGATACCTGATTGAACATGGCAAATGCCCGTTGCAATTCGGCGGTCTTGGTATCGGGATCAGGGGTCAAGGGATTGATCAGTGCGGCAACATCGAAAAAGAAAGGGTGAATTCAGCCCGGGTAATAGTAGAATATTTCTAGGATAATTTGGCTTCTCGATTGATTCTTCTTCTGTTTCACCGTAATTAGACCGGCTATTGATGGCAGCAACAACTGAGACGACAGCAGGAAACGCACCGGCCGGAAATCCGCTGGAGCGTCTGCGCGACGCCTTTAACCGACTGGAAAATCAGCAAAAGCTTGTCTTCATGGTGGCAACGGCTGCATTGATCGCCATTGTCGTCGGCACAATTCTCTGGAGCCGGCAACCAGACTGGAAGACGCTTTTCTCGAACATCAATGAAAAGGATGGCGGGGCTATCGTCGCCATTCTTGAACAACAAAACATTCCCCACCGATTCAGCGACAGTGGCGCGGTTCAGGTTCCCTCCGAGCGTGTCCACGACATTCGGCTGAAACTGGCTTCACAAGGCCTGCCGCGCGGCGGCATGGTCGGTTTCGAGTTGATGGAAAACCAGAAGTTCGGCGTCAGCCAGTTTGCTGAGCAGGTCAATTATCAGCGTGGCCTGGAAGGCGAGCTGGCCCGCACCATCCAGTCGATTGGCGCCGTGCAGTCGGCGCGTGTTCATCTCGCCATTCCCAAGCCTTCGGTATTCGTCCGCGAAGAGCAAAAACCGACCGCTTCCGTCATGCTCAACGTCTTTGCCGGTCGAGCGCTGGATAGCGCACAGATCGCCGGCATCACGCACCTGGTTTCGTCCAGCGTTCCGCATTTGCCGGCAAGCAACGTCACCGTCATCGACCAGAGCGGCGCCCTCCTCTCGCAACTGAAAAACAAGCTGACCGAGGCCGGCCTGGACGCCACTCAGGTCAAGTATGTTCGGGATATCGAGGGCAGCATCATCAAGCGCATCGAGGACATCCTCAAGCCGATGCTGGGAAGCGAGAACTACAAGGTTCAGGTGGCCGCGGACATCGACTTTTCCCAAAGCGAACAAACGGCCGAGAGCTACCGGCCCAACAACACGCCCGAAACAACGGCCATTCGTAGCCGACAAACTAATGAATCGGCGAGCATCAACCAGTCGGCCGGTGGCGTTCCTGGCGCATTGACCAACCAGCCGCCCGTTCCCGCCACAGCACCACTGACACAACCGGCAACCGGCACCACTCCCGGTCAACCCGCAAAACCGGGCGATATTCAAGGCCGGCTTGACGCAGCCGGCGTAACAGCGCCGCTCAATGCGGTCGGTCAGCCGATCAACACCAACAAAACAGCAACCGTCAATTTTGAAGTCGACAAAACCATACGGCATACGAAGCAAGGCATGGGCGACATCCGGCGCCTCTCTGCTGCCATCGTGATCAATCATCGCAAGGATGTGGACAAGAATGGCCAGCCCATCAACAAGGCACTTCCCGAAGCGGAGATGAAACAGATCAACGATCTCGTTCGTGAAGCCATGGGCTTCAACAAGGAACGTGGTGACTCCATTTCAGTAGCGAATGCCCCCTTCACTGCCACTGAAAAGCTCGATAGCAGCATCCCGCTCTGGAAGGATCCAGAAACGATTTCGTACGGCAAGGATATTCTCAAATACCTGATGATCGCCCTGATCGTTGCCTTCCTGTTCCTGAAGGTTATTCAGCCATCACTGAAGACGATGTTCCCGCCCCCCGCCGATCACCGCCATGCGCCAACGACCGCCGAGGGCGTTGCCGGCGCCGCGGGTCACGTGACGATTGCCGGCGTCGACGGAGAACCGGGCGAAGATCATGTCCGGATTGATCATGTTCCGCAGGCGCCTGACGCGGGGTCGGGGCGACGGCGACGATTGCCGGCGTCGACGGAGAACCGGGCGAAGATCATGTCCGGATTGATCACTATGCCGTCAAGGTTCAAAAAGCCCGCGACATCGCGCAGGCAGACCCGAAGGCCGTAGCCAACATTATCAAGGACTGGATGGGCGCCAATGCCTCCTAGCGACGACGGCCTGGAAAAGAGTGCAACCTTGCTGATCGCGCTGGGCGAGGATAACGCATCCGAAGTGCTCAAGCATCTCGGACCACGCGAGGTACAAAAACTCGGGCACGCCATGGCGGCGCTCAAGAGCGTACAGCGATCAACAGTTGAAAGCGTTTTGGACGAGTTCCACAAAAACGCTGAAGAGCATTCGGCCGTCCATGTCGACACCGACAACTACATTCGCTCCGTGTTGACCAAGGCGCTGGGCGACGACAAGGCATCGAACCTTATTTCACGCATCCTGCAGGGAGGCGAGACCTCGGGGATCGAGGGCTTGAAATGGATGGACGCGACAACTGTTGCCGACCTGATCAAGAACGAACACCCTCAGATTATTGCGACGATCCTGGTCCATCTGGAACATGACCACTCCAGCGAGATACTGAATCATTTCACCGAGCGCCTGCGCAATGACGTGGTGTTGCGTATCGCCACGCTCGAAGGGATTCAGCCCACCGCACTGCGTGAGCTGAACGAGGCAATGATGCGCATCCTTTCTGGCTCTACCAGCGTCAAGCGGACGGCAATGGGCGGCGTTCGCACCGTTGCCGAAATTCTCAACTTCATCGGCACGGCCAATGAAACATCCGTTGTCGACGCCATTCGTGAGTACGACCCGGACCTCGCCCAGAAGATTCTCGACGAAATGTTCGTTTTCGAAAATCTGATGGAAATCGACGACCGCTCGATCCAGCTCATTTTGCGCGAAGTACAGTCCGATTCCCTGATCCTTGCGCTGAAGGGTGCCTCCCCCGATCTTCGCGAAAAGATTTTCAAGAACATGTCGCAACGAGCGGCAGAAATGTTGCGCGAAGATCTGGAGTCGAAGGGGCCTGTCCGTCTTTCCGAAGTCGAAGGCGAGCAGAAGGAAATCCTCAAGGTGGTACGGCGCCTGGCCGACGAGGGACAAATTGTCCTTGGTGGCGCCGGTGGCGAACAAATGGTCTAACCCGAGATGGCAGGCGTCATACCCAAGGACAAGCTCGCAAGCTACCAGCGCTGGAACATCGGCTCACTCGATGCAAAGCCAGCCGCGCCACCAACAAAGTCGCCCGCTGATAGCGCGACCACCGCCGCCAGCGCGCCATCCGCCCCTCCGGTCCACGCCGAAGCTCACGTCATCATTCAAAGCCAGTCGAACACTGAAGAGACTGAGCGCCTCCACCAGGAAGCCCGGACCAGTGGTCACAGCCTTGGCTACCGTGAAGGACTGGAAGCCGGCCAAGAGGCTGTAGCAGCAACCATTGCCGAAACGACCGCGAGATTCGCCGAACTCCTGGGCAACCTTCAGGTTTCGCTGGCGCATCTTGACCAGCACGTAGCCGATCAGGTACTCAACCTTGCCCTTGAAGTGGCAGCGCAAGTGCTTCGTGGCGCTATCAGCACTCGGCCCGAATTGCTTTTGCCAGTCATCCGCGAGGCGATCACTGCACTACCCCTGCACCATGCTCATATCGTCGTTCGGCTGAATCCGGCAGATGCGAAGGTGATTCGCGAACAGATCGGCGAGCAGATATCTCAATCAGGCGGGCATATCATTGATGACGCCGAGATTTCGCCCGGTGGGTGCCTGCTTGTGGCTGGTGCCAGTGAAGTCGATGCCACGATCGAAACACGTTGGAAGCGCGTGCTTGAATCCATCGGCGTCGATCCGTCGGAATGGATGAACGCGCCTTGACCCCGCTTCCCGACCATGTCGGGCGTTGGCAGCGTTTCCTCGATGGCTGCCAACTTTCTGCCACGTCCGCTCAGCCACTCTGGCCGGCAGGCCGGCTGACACGGATCAATGGTCTGGTGATGGAAGCATCTGGCCTGAAGCTGCCACTGGGCAGTTCGTGTCACATCTTCCCAGCCAGTGGCGCGCCGGTTGAAGCCGAAGTTGTTGGGTTTTCCGGAGAAAAACTTTACCTGATGCCATCCGACGATGTTTTCGGACTGGCACCGGGAGCCCGCGTCATCGCCTGCGAACCGCCCAGCCCGGCTCCGCGTGTCGATTTCCCGGTCAAGCACAAACGCCGGGCCATTGATCGTGCCAAGCAAGGGCCGGTTGGAGACGAACTCCTGGGTCGGGTTCTCGATGGCGTCGGTCGCCCGCTCGATAACAAAGGCCCTCTTCGCTCCAACCTGACTCGCCCCCTGCAGAGCCGCCCGATCAACCCGATGACACGGGCGGCAATCGAGCACCCGCTCGACGTCGGCATTCGCTCCATCAATGCCTTACTGACCGTTGGCCGGGGACAACGCATGGGGCTGTTCGCCGGCTCCGGGGTTGGCAAGTCCGTACTCCTCGGCATGATGGCTCGCTATACCGAAGCGGAAGTGATCGTCGTTGGACTCATCGGCGAGCGCGGCCGCGAAGTAAAGGAGTTCATCGAACAGATTCTCGGCGAAGAAGGCATGCGCCGAGCCGTCGTCGTGGCTGCGCCAGCGGATACCGGGCCGCTAATGCGGCTTCAGGGAGCCGCCTACGCAACAACGATTGCCGAGTACTTCCGCGATCAGGGCAAGCAGGTTCTCCTGATCATGGACTCCCTGACCCGTTACGCCATGGCGCAACGGGAAATTGCCCTGGCCATCGGCGAACCACCCGCTACGCGAGGTTATCCACCCTCCGTATTTGCCCGCTTGCCGCAACTTGTCGAACGCGCCGGCAATGGCCCCGAAGGCGGTGGTTCGATGACGGCTTTCTACACTGTTCTGGCCGAAGGCGATGACCAGCAGGACCCGATTGCCGACTCGGCGCGCGCCATTCTCGACGGCCATATCGTTCTATCCCGAACGCTCGCTGATGCCGGGCATTACCCGGCGATTGACATCGAGCAATCGATCAGCCGGGCCATGGTCAACCTGATTGAACCCTCGCAACTGGATCAGATTCGCCGTTTCAAGGTGCTTTTTGCCCGCTATCAGCGCTCACGCGACCTGATTTCGGTTGGCGCCTATTCACCCGGCTCCGATCCTGTTCTGGACCAGGCCATCAGCCTGTATCCGCGCATGGAAGCCTTTCTGCAACAGCAATTGACCGAGCAGGCCGATTTTTCGAGCAGCATCGGCGCTCTTTCCACCCTGTTCCCGTAAGCCATGCCCAGCAAATTCTCATTGCAACCACTGCTGGACCTGATGCAGACCCGCACAGATGAAGCCACGCGTCAGCTCGGCCGGCTGATCTCTGCCGAACACAGCGCCCGAAGCCGCCTGCAGATGCTGGAAGACTATCGGGCCGAATACGCGATCAAGCTACGCGAAGCCTGCGCTCAGGGCCTCACGCCGATGGCCCTGCGCAATTATCAGGACTTTCTGGCTCGTATCGATGAGGCTATCAGCCAGCAGGCGCTGGCCGTTCGCCATTCGGAGCAGAGCACGGCCAGCGGCAAGGAAAACTGGAAAGAGCAGAACAAGCGACTGAAGGCTATTGACACACTGTCGCATCGTCACGATGTGCGAGAAAGGGTGCTCGACAACAAGCAGCAACAGAAAATTCTCGAAGAGCATTCGACGCGCAAATACGCCGTGCGCAACGACGAAGACACCGACTGATTTCAGGCATATGCCTTGCTTACTTTGAAGCATCTTCACGCACTTCAAGGTCTGATCATGACTATTGCGGCAATTCCCACTTTGACTGTGGCCACGGGTGGAAAAACGACCCTGCCTGGTCTTGGCGACGCACTTCCGGAATCCGGTTTGCTTTTGGATTTTGCCGCGCTGCTGGCGGAGCAGATTCCCCCTGACGGCCAGGCAGTTCCTTCGTTGCTGATCGCGAATACAGCGCCTGGCATCCCCGCCGTCTCCAAACCAGACGGGGAGTTACTCAGTGAAATTATCGCCAGGGTTATCCCCTCAAAAGACGGCGAGTTACTACCCATCTCCGACAAGCTACCGACAGTTACTCCCGCCACTGAGCAAAGCGCGGAAACCGTTCTGGCAGCGCTCGCTCCGAACGCTAAACCAGGGGCGATTTCACCGACCATCGCCCCTGAAGGCGAAAAGAAAACCGAGGACAAGGGCAGGAAGTCAGCCCCTGACTCAGACACCATTCCGATCGATCCTGGCATGGCTGCTCAGTACATCGTTCCGCTGGCGACAGCGCCCGTTCAAAATCGCCTTCCTGACACCGTCGACCGCAACAAGCTGCCTCTCCCCGAAAAAGCAGTCAAGGCAGACAGCCTGGAAGCTGATTCAAAAGAAGGGCGCTCAGCCCAATCCGAACGGATGCTTGCTGCCGCAAACGGCGGCACCGCTGCCAGCAGCGCCCCAGTCACATCAGCGGCCCAGGCCGGCGAACCCAGGATCAGTCCGCGATCCGAAAGCGCGAATGCGGCAATTCTTGCCGGCGATGCCAACCCCGGCAACAGCGGCAACACGCCGGCCTTTGCATCGGCACTTGCCGCTGCCGGCACTTCCGGTGCCAGCACAGCAACAGCTCCACCCACCCAGCAGGCCACCATCAACACTGCACTCCATTCGCCAAACTGGAGCCAGGATTTTGGTAGCAAAGTAGTCTGGCTCGCCAAGGATCGGAAGAGCA
>OBID01001048.1_pt1 | contig 9844 bp, 9 predicted proteins | sample 1519781 | NCBI WGS metagenome assembly OBID01 (sample SAMEA3991478, study PRJEB22521) | metagenome | biome: anthropogenic terrestrial biome; feature: sewage plant; material: sludge | place: Sweden | collected 2012-09-26
TAATAATTTTACATTTTTTCCTATTTTATTCCGACACGATTCCTTTTATATATATGCTCATATTAATATATTATAAATTTTCGTTCATAAAATATCAATATCTAATACAAAATTTCTATAATTATTATAATATTATCAATTGCTAATTGTTAATATGTGCTAAAAATAATATATTTTTAACATATTATGCCGCGTTATCTGCCAGTTTTCGTGTATAGTTATACATGGTTTCTGAAAAAATTCCATAACCTCTTGTCGGATCATTTACAAAAACGTGTGTTACCGCACCGACAATTTTGCCATTCTGGATAATAGGACTGCCACTCATGCCCTGAAGTATACCACCTGCCTGCTCAAGAAGTTCAGTGTCAGTAATTTTAATTATCATATTCTTTGACAGTTCATTACCTTTAAAATCAACCTTTTCTATTTCAATTTCATATTCCTTTGGGGTATTACCTTTTAAGGTAGTGAGAATTGTAGCTTTCCCTTTTTTAACTTCCTGCTTATATGCTATCGGCATCGAATATGACTTGTTTGGAGGGGAATCAAGCTCGCCGAACAAACCTGACTGATTATTTAAAAGTAAGCTTCCCATTGAGAAAGATGAAATGAATGAGCCGACAAGCTCACCAGGCTGACCTGATCTACCTTTATTAAGTCCGTTGATTGTCACTGGTACTACCTCACCTGAATGGAGAGGCAGAATTTCACCGGTATCAACGTCACAGACAGGGTGTCCGAGTCCGCCGAACATTTTTGTGTTCGGATCATAAAAAGTAATTGTTCCAATTCCAGCTGAGCTGTCACGAACCCACATACCACTTTTATAGCAGGAATCTGAAAGCGAATATTTTGGCAAAACTTCAAAAGTAAGAAGCTTCGAATTTCGTTTTACATTTATAACAAGCTTTTCGCCCTGACTTCTCATGACAGCGTCAGCTATTGATTCCTTTGACGTGATTTTGTTACCGTTAATTGATACAATGATATCTCCTGCCTTTATTCCGCTTTTTTCAGCAGGGCTTATGTTACCTTCACAGCAATCGACTTCTGATAGTCCGATTACCATTACACCTTCAGTAATAAGCTTTATCCCGAATGGATTTCCGCCAGGAATAACAAGTGGCGCGTCAACATTTCTTACACTTACTTCTTTTATCGGAACAACCCCGAATAGTTTCAGCGTAACCTTTGAGCCCATTACTCCTTTGTCACCAAAGCTTGCGGGCGTTACATTGTTTCCCTTTGACTTTATGTCAAAAGCGCAGGATAGTTCGAGCCTGCTACCATTACTAACATAATAGCTGTTTGGCAGATAATAAATATAGTATCCTGTAAGAGCACTTACTAAAACAATTGCTAAAATTATAAATGCTGAAAATGTGCGAACAATCCTTCTCATTATAATACTCCTTTTTTGTTGTTTGTCCTGTATTAATATCTGCACCTCAAAAGTAAATATCAATCCCAAAACAAGTATTATTTTCTTTGCATATTAACGAGAAAGACGTCAACATTACTAAAACAAGCGGTCTGATATACTTAAAAAAACTTCTGCCTTTTATGGAAATATAATTTATAAAAACAAGTTGCTTTTTATATTTTATGCGAACCTGTATATCTCAAAAATGCAATTATATTTTAGTATTGATATTATGAAAATTTTTATTCACTCTTTATTGCCTTGAAATTATTATTTTAAAATTGCACGATCTTATGTAATAAAATTATTTTTACCAAAATATAAGATATTTCTTTGTATCGTTTTGTTATTATAACCAAAATTGCCTTTGGGTACTTGTGCAACTTCAATAAGGATGTTATAATGCAGATAGATTGATATTCAGAGAGGTTATTATGAAATTTAAGGTTCTTGTTCTTGACATCGATGGGACACTTAACAATTCGAAAAAAGAAGTTTCGCCTAAAACAAAAAAAGCCATCACAGCCGCAATAAATAATGGTGTGACAGTTGTGTTAGCATCTGGCAGACCGACCTGCGGAGTAATGCCTGTAGCAAATGAAATCGGGCTTGATAAGCTTGGCGGTTATATTCTATCCTTTAATGGTGGAAGAATTACGGACTGCAAAACAGGCGAAGTGATCTATGAAAAGGTAATCCCTCAATCAGATGTTTCTGAAATATATAATCTATCAAAAGAATTCGGCCTCAACATTCTTACATATTCCGACAACAATATTATTTGTGAAAACTCAGATGAATTCCTGGAAATTGAATGTAAGATAAACAAAGTTAAATGCAAGACTGTTGACAGCCTCATTAAATATATCAAACATGACGTACCTAAATTTCTTATGCTCGGAGACGGAAAATATTTAGAAAAAATCGAACCAAAAGTTTGCGAACGTCTCGGAAACAGATTCAACGCTTTTCGCTCTGAGCCATTCTTCCTTGAAATTATGCCAAAGAACATTGACAAAGCATATTCCCTTGGTAAGCTTCTTGACTATCTTGGTCTTACAAAAGATGAGATGATTGCCTGTGGTGATGGCTTTAACGATGTATCGATGATTGAATATGCCGGCCTTGGTGTTGCTATGGGAAATGCACAGCCAGCCGTAAAAGCAGCAAGCAACTATATTACGTTGTCAAATGATAATGACGGTATCGCACACGTCATAGAAAAATTTATAATGGACGAGCAAAGCGCTTAACTTATTAAGATTTCTTCTTTGTCATTTTACATAAAAAAAACAACGTCACTTTTGTGGCGTTGTTTTTTATTGTTTATTATATTATTTTTTTGCGTTTGCAAGTGCGAAGATAAGAGGAGAGTTCCAATAGATCGTTATTTCGTTGCAGGAATAGCTCTTTTCATCATCGACATAACATTTCGCCGGTGGTGTATCTCTCAGCACTACCTTTGCATATGGATCTTCGAGTGCACTGTCAGGACCACCGACAAGCATACCCTTCATAGATTTTTTCAGGAATTGTGACGGTCTGTGGTGAGTTCCTTTTGGTGAAACATCACCAATACCTGTTACATAAGATGTAGACATCGGATTTGTTCCGAAAATATAGTTGATATTGTTTAATGCATTATCAATATTTTTGCTGTCAGCATTAATCTTATTAGCCATAATGAGGAACATAGAATTATTAGCGACAACCATATTGCTTCCCCATGGATACTGTTCGCCTATTGAAACCTTATATCCGTCACTACTTATATCGCTTATAATAAATCCGGCGTTTTCTTCAAATGCGTCCTTAACACTCTTATAGAAATCTTCACCGATCTTTGACTTGTCTGTTGAAAGAATAGCAAATTGTCCATATCCGCCGACATCAGCCCATCCAAGTCCGATATAACCGTAATTGTATATTTCCTTAAAATGATTGAGGTACTTAGCATCGCCTGTTACCTTGAATAACTGTGCATCAGCCCACATCATTTCATCTACAAGACTTCCATCGCCGTATTCACCTGTCTTGATATCAGTTGGATTGCTAAAGGCAACAAGCTGTTTTCTATAACCAACATACTCCCATGCCTTCTTTGAAGCTGCAAGGCATTTTCCAGCAAATGCAGAATCTACATTCTTGTAGGTTTCATATGCAAGAGCCATTGAAGCTGCAAAATCAGCAGTAGCCGCATCTGATACCTTGCATACTATAAGCTGTTCTTTTTCATTTTCAGGCATAACGGTTCCAGGGAAGTCAGCACATGTTACCTTATGATAAACTCCACCATTTGACTGGTTCTGCATTTTCATCATCCAGTTAAGCTCATAGCGAGCCTCATCAAGAATATCAGGAACTCCGTTTCCGCTTTCAGGGATTCCTAAATCATCACCGAATGCAGAAGAATTGAACTGATAAGCAAGCATAAGGTCAGCTACTGATTTTGCACCAGCAACAACATATCTTCCGTAGTCACCGGCATCGTGCCAGCCGCCTGAAACATCAATATAATCATTTGTTCCGTATATTTTTGCTTTTGTAGTATGGCAAGCCTTGTGAGCAAAATCACCTGCATATTTTGCATCAAGATTTGTTCCGCATCTCTGCATATACAGCATTTTCAGAACATCTTTTGAAGCAGATGAATAAATATCATTACCTATTTCAAATTCATATGACTTGCCAAGACTCTTTGTCTCGACATAATATTTACCTGATTCGGTTACCTTTGAAAAATCACCGTACCAGTTTGTTTCATCTGAGGTTTCGTTCTTGAAGCTCTTGCTGATTTTTCCTTTGTAAACTTGCTTTTTTGTTTCAGCATTTACTACCTGGAATTCCTTATCCTTCATTTTGCCTCTGAAAACTGCAATCTTCTCTGCGTTTGGAAGATAACCTACCTGATTGACATTTATATCACGAAGGTTAGGGTTTGGCGGAAGTTCAACCTTCTTGCTCTCATCAAGAAGTTTGATTGAAATATTATCAAAAGTTATAGTATGTGCTCCCAGTTTTGCTTTTGAATTTTTTGGCTGACCGAGATTCAAAGCGAAACGAGGTGCAGGGTCAGTATTTTCTATCATATCAAAATCGAGTGAATAGTTTTTCATTTCAGATGTTAAATTAGCGTCAAGCTTAGCGTAAGCGTGGTAATCCCCACCATTTATCTGAAGTCTTACTTCAATTGCTCTGTCAATTGTTGACTTTGCATCAAAAGAAATTCTGTACTTACAGCCCTGATTAATCTGATATGTATCCTGATAAATCTGTACTCCGTGTTCAACAGGACCGGTACTCGTAATGTCAACATTCATTGCCTTATCTGATGCCGAAACACTGCATTCTCCACCATTCAGGTATTTACTCCATTTTAATGCACTGCCATCAGCAAAATCACCATCAATAATAAGTTCAGTAATCTTTGGCTTTTCTTCTTTTTTGTTGACTACAGAGCTTGTATCCTTCTTCTTTGGTTCGTCCTTACAAGCAACGAGAAGCAACATACAGAATGCCAAGAACAATGATAGAAATCTCTTCATATTCGTCCTCTTTTCCAGTTTTATATACATAAATACTATCCCAAAAAAAAAATTATGTCAATTAAATAACAAATTATTTGTAACCGATTACATATTTTTAGTAAATATAAACAAAAAACTCCCCGTAAATCTTACAGGGAGTTAAAATTTAAAATCCAAGCATTGTCTTGATTGCTTCTTTATTCTTTGCCCCGACTTCAATCTTTTCAATCTTACCATCTCTTATTACAGCAAGTGTCGGGATGCTCATTACCTTGAACTGTGAAGCAAGATCAGGTTCTTCATCGACATTAACCTTGCAAACCTTTGCCTTGCCCTCAAGTTCTTCAGCAACATCTTCAACAATCGGTCCAACCATTCTGCAAGGGCCACACCATGGTGCCCAGAAGTCAACCAGTACAGGTAAATCAGACTTCATTACTTCTTGTTCGAAATTTTCATTTGTTATGTTTATTGCCATAATATCTTCTCCTTATTTTTATTCTTAATGTATTTAATTATACTCCTTGATGCGTGTGCTCCGTCGGAAACCGCCTTTGCTATCTGAAGGAATCCACCTATTGCATCACCGGCAGAATACAGCCCTTCAATATTTGTCATATAATTTTCATCGACAATAATATTCTGATTTTCAGTAAAAACGCCCATCTTCATTGCAAAATCAGAAGCTGAAGCTGTTCCTACTGCAACGAATACACCATCAACATCATAATTAGTATTTCCGGCAGTAATGCCTTTTATTTTATCATCACCATAAAATTCTGTGATTTTATCTGTGCATATTGGTACTCCCTGTGGAAGAAATTCAGTTGTTAGCTTCTTATCGTCTGTGAAAAGAATTATATCTTTTGTGAAATTACGAAGCTCGTTTAACTCATTCATTGCATAGTCACCGTTGCCGATAACTGCAATTTTTTTGTTCCGATAAAAAAATCCGTCACATACAGCACAGAAGGAAATCCCCTTGCCCTTGAATTCTTCAAAACCTTTTATATCAACACTTGTTCTTGATTTTCCTGTTGCAATAAGTACTGCTTTTGCCTCATATGTTTCGCTCACAGCACTAACAATAAAGTTTTCTTCCTTTGTGATTGAAGTTACTTCGTCCGTGACAACTTCAACCCCAAAGCTTTTTGCCTGAGCAATTCCTTTTTCAACAATCTTTTTTCCTGAAAGAGGTTCATCAAGACCATAGAAATTTTCAATTTTTTCACTTTTTTCAAGAGCACCTAAGTCTTTTCCTATAACAAGGACATCAATACCCGCTCTTTTAAGATATATAGCGGCTGAAATTCCAGCCGGGCCTTTGCCTATTACAATGACATCTCTCATTTTCCTGTCCTCCTGATGCTATTATATACAAAACAAATGGAAAGTTCTGTGACAAAATCACTTAACTGCAAAAGCTTTCAAGCTTCTTTCTGTTTTCAATTTTTATACTTCCCCTTGCAAGAGATACTATACCGTCCAATGCAAAGTGCTTGAGGAGCCTTGTTACGACTTCTCTTGCAGTACCAATGTCGTTTGCTATGAATTCGTGAGTCAGTTCAAGTGTATCTGTTCCCTCAAGTGAAGAATGTTCTCTTAAAAAGCACGCAAGCCTTTTTGCTGCCGAGCCGAAAACATACTGCTCAAAAACCCACATTACTTCAGAAAAACTTGCGGACATATGCTCAAGCGCAAAGTCCTTTACTGCAATGTTGGTTTCATCAAGTGCATTAAAAAGCGTCATAGGAAGAATTATTACCTGAGTTGGTTTTTCAGACATTATTGAGATAGCGGCATTGAAATTTTTTATTTTACAGGAAGCCGACATTATACATACATCATAATCAAGGAGCCTGTATAATGTAATCTGCTTTCCCTCATCAGAATCTATAAAAGCACGAAGTTGCCCGCTCAAAACAAGAACAAGCCCGAGACACTCACTGTCAGAGCTGTAGATAAGCTCACCACTTTTATAGCTCGTCCTGTATGATGATTCTTGTATTTCTTTCTTTTCCTTGTCAGAAAGACTGCTCCAGAAGGAAATGTTTTCGCCAAAAAACTTCAAATCGTTTTCTGAAAGCATAACTTCACCCCACTTTCTAATTTATTTAATTATACACTATATTTTTTACATTTTCGCTTGTCTAATGAAAAAAAATTACTGTAACACATATATATTTAAATTCATACTATATATTAAAACTTTTTGGAAGGTGATTGAATGAAAAACAGCGTAAATAGCGTAAATAGCGTAAATCAATGTCAGCTATCCGATTCGGCAAAACAATCCCTGTGCTTAATAGGAAAGAGCAAACAATACATATTATTATTAATTTTAGCAATAGCCATTGCATATTACACAGTAAATGTTCAGGAGAAACAGGTTATCGCAGCAGAATGCTGTCCTGAAAATCTTGATAATTTCCCTGATATGTTCCCATTCAGGCTGTCGGGAAATGTATTAGCAATTATCGCACTATGCTTCTTCTGCATGCTTGCAAGACAGTACTTTTGCAAGAACACTGACCCAACAAACTGCTCACCGTCGTACAATTATACGGCAAGTATCCTTGCACTTGGAGCAGGACTGATATTGCTCTATGATTTATTTTATGTAAAAGGAAGAGGCCTTCAGCCTCATCGCTATCAACATAGCACAAAACCGCTGTCGCGGTGGCTTCAGCAACTTAAACCAAGCATGTAGCCTAAACTGTCGATTTATCGGCAGTTTTCTTTTTATAAAAACTCCATTAAAATGAAATTACACCGCAAGGTGAATATATTTTGAAGGAGAATGACAATGACAAATGAAGAAATCATATTTAAAGCTAAAGAAGAATTTAAGCTGCGAGGTTTTTCTCACCACACTCAGGCAGAGTATCTGGGTGTATTGCAACGTTTCTCACTGTATTATGAAAATCGTCCGATTGAAAGCATGGGAGAAAGAGAAATACGAGAATATTTGCTGTATTTAATTGACCAGGAAAAATCCTCAGGAACGGTTAATATCAACAATAGCGCATTACGGTTCATTTTTGGTGCAATTCTTGAGAGAAATGTTAATTGCCGCCTAATACCTAGGCAGCATCACTACCGTGAATTCCCTGACTTAATGAGCAAAACGGATATTATAAAGTTTCTTAGTGTAATTGACAATTTGCGTGATAGAGCTATGTTTGAAACAATTTACGGTTCAGGACTTCGCATTTCAGAAATTGTTAAGCTTCGTGTGCAGGATATTGACAGTATTGGCATGCGTATTTATATTCAAAAAGGAAAAGGCAACAAAGACAGATATACGCTTTTATCAGAGCGTAATCTTGAACTGCTAAGGGAATATTGGAAGAAGTATCGTCCAAGCCACCCAGAAGGATACTTGTTCTATGCAAGGTCAAAAGACAAGCATATCCTGACAACACGCTCTGTGGTAAATGCTTTTAGTAAATACAGAATACGTGCTGGTCTTTCAGATACATATTCATCTCACACCCTACGGCATTGTTTTGCAACACATCTGCTGGAGTCGGGTATGGAAATCTATCGAATAAAAGAACTTCTAGGTCATACTTTCCTTCAGACAACTGCTTTTTATCTGCATCTTCAGAATATTCAGGATGATGTGAAAAGTCCTCTTGATACTTTAACTGACAATCAGGTAAAAGATAATGCCTGAGGTTCAGGATATCTTTAACCTATACGGTGAAGAATATCTGCAAAAACATAAGCTTTCTTATGTGCAATCCAAAGCATTTTCAGCAATTTCTAAATGCAGAACTGCTGATTTAGGAGGGCATCGTGACGTATGTGAAAACTGTGGCAGTACGCAAATTTCCTACAATTCCTGCCGCAACCGACATTGCCCCAAATGTCAGACTCTCGCTAAAGAACGCTGGATTGAAGGACAGAAAGCCAATCTGCTTAACGTCGGATATTTTCACATTGTGTTTACTTTACCTAGTGAGTTAAACACAGTTATTTATCAAAATCAGAAAGTCTGTTACAACATTCTGTTTCAAGCTGTTTCAGAAACTTTACAGGAACTTTGTGCTGACAAGAAATATCTAGGTGCTAAAATAGGTTTTACATCTATTCTTCACACATGGGGGCAAAATCTTTGCTTTCATCCACACATTCATTGTGTTATGGCAGGCGGAGGGCTAAACTCTGTTGGAAAATGGGTAAACTCCCGAAAGAAATTCTTACTACCGATTAAAGTGCTGTCACACAAATTCAGAGGTAAGTTTCTCGCTCTCTTAAAAGATGCAAAACTTGAATTTTTTAATAACTCCAATCCGTTTGCTTTTGCAGATTTGATTGATGGTTGCTACAAAAAGGAATGGATTGTTTACTGCAAACCACCGTTCAAAACTGCTACTTGTGTTGTTGAATATCTTGGCAGATACACTCATAGAGTTGCAATTTCGAACAACAGGATTCTTGCAATAAAAAATGGTTTTGTCACATTCAGATGGCGGGACTACAAAGATAACTCAAAGAAAAAAGTTATGACAATTTCTGCCGAAGAATTTATCAGAAGATTTCTCATGCATATTCTACCTCATGGCTTTATGAAAATCCGGCATTACGGGCTGCTAGGAAACAAAAACAAAATGTCAAAACTAAAAATTTGCAAGCTTCAGACGCATACTCCAATAATTCAGAAAAACAAACTTACTGCTTTTGAATTAGTTGAAAAGTTGCTAGGCAGAAGCATAAGAAAATGTCCAGATTGCGGGAGTGAACGCATTGTCAGATGTGGACTTTCACCACCGATTATTGTAAATTGAATACTTTTTTCAGACTTCTTCACGAGGTCAGCTTTGCTATATCTATTTTACCATTTTTTATGATTGTCTGTCCATTATTTTTCGCATATTAAAGAAAA
>OBID01001050.1_pt1 | contig 9823 bp, 5 predicted proteins | sample 1519781 | NCBI WGS metagenome assembly OBID01 (sample SAMEA3991478, study PRJEB22521) | metagenome | biome: anthropogenic terrestrial biome; feature: sewage plant; material: sludge | place: Sweden | collected 2012-09-26
ACGACGCTCTTCCGATCTAAAGAAATCGTGGAGTCTGACAAAGTCACCACCTTATTTTACGATGTCGGAGACTCCAAAATCGAACTATTGGAATCTACTATCGAGGGCAGTCCAATCAGGAAATTTATCGAAAAAAGAGGAGAAGGCATTCATCACATTGCTTTTGAAGTAGCCGACATCCATCAGTCCATTCAACAATTTAAAGCAAAAGGATTCACCTTTATATCCGATATACCTCGAATGGGAGCTGATCAAAAACTCATCGTATTTATGAATCCCAAAGAATCCCATGGAGTATTGATCGAGCTTTGCCAATCTATATCCAGCCCTACTTAAAGACGATGCTATCAGATGGACTCTTGATCTTTGGAGGGGTGATCGCCGGCATCATCAATACCTTAGCGGGAAATGGCTCGGTCATCACCCTCAGCCTTTGTACAGAATGGGTAGGCCTTTCTCCTTCTATAGCCAACGGTACCAATAGATTGGGGGTACTAACCCAAAGTATCGCAGGTACGGCAAGTCTATACCATCACAAAAGATTGAAGCTGGAAGGCACTTATCGTTATATGTTGGTGGTTGGAGTAGGTGCAATCTGTGGGATATTATTGGCGTCTTATATTGATGATCAATCATTTAGAAAGATATACCCCTGGTTTTTAGTTTTCATATTTTTGATATTGATCTTTAAACCAGAGCGATGGCTTAAAACCAATATTGCTTCTGACTATCAAGCTCCCTGGTATATCTGGCCTATCTATTTTATCATAGGCGTGTACGGTGGATTGATACAGGTAGGCGTAGGAGTGTTTTTCCTGGCTACTTCAGTCATGCTAGGCAGGATGCCCTGGGGTAATGCCAATGCCGCCAAAATCGTCATTGTCGGACTTTTTACTTTGGTAGCAGTTTTCATCTTCCGATTAAATGGGTTGTTTGATTTACGTACAGCTATTTTTTTAGCTACCGGCCAATCTGTCGGTGCCTGGTTGGGTGTAAAATACCTGGATAAGATTCCCCAGGCCCAGAAATTGAGTTATTACCTCTTATTGACCATCACCGGCATAACGATCATCAAACAATTTTTTCTTTAGACTTTAATCCTTTGATTGGAGCTGAGGCTAGTAAATTTGCCTTTATATGCACCACTTGAAGATATTTATATGGTCCTCAGCTATTTTGTTTTTGACAGGATGTAGTACAGGTCGCTCGTACAAAAGCAGCAGGTCTATGGATAAAGTCATTCGTCAGGATCCCTTAATCCGGAATGTCCTTGATAGTTTTAATCAATATGAATCCCAAATAGTCTATATCCGGATAGATCGAAATCAACAGAATATACCCCGATTTCAATCCTTCCACTGGAACCTTCAGCCAGATCATTATTTTTATCCTGCAAGCATGGTCAAAATGCCGACCGCACTTTTAGCCGCAGAAAAAATCAATCAGCTTAATAAAACTTATCCTGATCTGGATCTATACACCCCGATGAAGATCCTGGCCTCCAGAGTGCCTCAGACTGAGATGACCAGGGATAGTACGGCCTTCAATAAATTGCCTAGTGTCGGACATTTGATTAAAAAAATATTTTTAGTCAGTGACAATGATGCTTTTAATAGACTTTACGAATTTTTAGGTCAGGAAGCTTTGAATACCAGGCTAAGGGAACTTGGATATAGTCACACCCATATTATCCATCGATTGGATGCACCTCAGTTTGACTATGAATCAAACAAATACACCAATCCGATTGCTTTCTATCATGAAGACCTGATGCAGTATAATCAGGCTGAACAATATAATGCAAAAGATATGAGGATAAAAAACCTTAAGGCTGTAAGTAAGGGTACAGGATATCTCAAAGTTGATTCGTTGATCCATATTCCTTTTGATTTCTCGGAGAAAAATTATTTTTCGTTGGGGGATATGGCTTCGATGATCCAGTCGATCATGTTTCCGGAGTCAATTGAGTCCTCTCATCGTTTTGATCTATCGCCTGCTCAATGGGGTTTTATTAGAAAAAGTATGTCGACGCTGCCTAGAGAAAGCAGATATCCTGCCTATGACAGCACTCACTATGATGGTTATTGTAAGTTTTTTCTATATGGTGATCAAAAAGGGCCGATTCCAGATCATATCAGAATATTTAATAAAGTCGGGTGGGCCTATGGCTTCCTGACAGATGCAGCTTATATTGTAGACTTTAAAAACAAGGTGGAGTTTATATTGGCAGCAACTGTCAAAACCAATCGAAATGATATTTACAATGACGGCATGTATGAGTATGAAAGTATAGGACTACCCTATCTAAGTAAACTAGGTACTTCGATCTACAACCTAGAATTGCATCGAAAGAAAAAAATAAAACCTGATCTGACTGCATTTAAATTTGACTACAACGAATGAAAAACCAATCTCCCTCTAATACACCTGATCTCTTTAGTGGACTGGATAGAAAAAAATTGAAGGATGCATTTTACGATGCGTTGAGTACACTGACTAAGGATCAAAAAAAAGCTGTCGAACTGATAGAAGGTCCTGTCATGGTCCTCGCAGGCCCGGGGACCGGTAAAACCCAGGTCCTTGCTGCGCGGTATGGGTATATCCTGGATCAAACCGATACCAGTATCAACCAAATCCTTTGCCTTACCTACTCAGATGCTGGCGTCCAGGCCATGAGAGAAAGATTATTTTCGTTTATTGGTCCTGCTGCTCATGAAGCCCACATATTTACCTATCACGCTTTTTGCAATAAAGTATTACAGGAGAACCCAGAGTATTTTTTTGATTTTAAAAAATTTAAGCTTGCCAGCGATCTTCAGCGATTTGAGCTGATAGAACAAATCCTCCTGGAGCTGCCGGATGATCATGTGCTTAAAAGAGTGATCGGGGATCGTCATTTTGACATCCGGAGACTGTCCAATCAATATCAGAATATCAAAAAGGAAGAACGGGATATCCCCAAGTTGATTCAAGAAATCAGAGACTATATAGACAAAATGCACACAGAGGGCAAGTACTTGTATCAGAGACACAATCCTTTGACTAATTCAAAAAAAGGGGATTTAAAAAAAGATTATTACCTGGACAAAGCCAAGTTTGAGCGGGCTATAGATGCATTGCAAACATTTTATGCGTACCAGGACAAAATGCAAGCCAATCAATGGATAGACTTTCAGGATATGCTCATCAGGGTCAAGGAAGCATTCGGTGAGCACCCAGAACTTTTAGCCCGATACCAGGAGAATTATCAATACATCCTGGTAGATGAATTTCAGGACACCAACGCTATCCAAAACAATATCTTACTTAAACTGTGCGAGTACTGGGAAAACCCCAATCTCTTTGTGGTCGGTGACGATGATCAGGCTATCTACCGATTTCAGGGAGCCGATGAGCAAAACCTGATAAATATCATCACCAGGTACCCATCCATCGATATCATATGTATCACAGAAAACTTTCGATCTACCCAGGCTTTATTGGATTCTGCCAATCACGTTATTGAAAAACTGGAGCATGGCCGAGTCCAAAATCAACAGTTGAGCATTCCCCCGCACATATTAGCCAAGATCAGTAAAAAGCTGGTAGCCTCTACTACATCCGCATTGAACATACCCCCTCTTTTACAACCGTATCAAAATGCGCAACAGGAGACTTTAGCTATCTTCGATTTTTGCAAAGGGCATCAAAATCTCGGACTCAATCTCTCTGAACTGGCGATCATCTGTCGTCATACTCGGACGATGCAGGATTTATTGTATTTGCTTGAACTGGAGGGGATTCCTGTCAATCTAAGGTTAGGGAAAAATATTCTAGAGGAGCCATTTATCCAACATTTTTTGATCTTGCTACGATATCTCGATGCAGAATATCATATGTATCAAAGCGGTGAGCCTTATCTGATTCAGCTGATGTACCTTCCTTATTGGGGCTTATCTCCCAATGATGTCGCCAAAATCGCCTTTCTCGAAAGAAGGACCAGGGACAATAAAAACCTGGCTGAAAAAATATTGGATCCTGCCTCCTGGCCAGAAGCTACGTTTGAAGATCGATCCATACTCACACAATTTATTCAGGACACCCAAACATGGATAAAGGCATTGCCACCGGTGCAAACTTTGCCAACGATATGCGAAGATATCCTTCGCTCATCAGGTATGTTACAGTGGGCCCTTCAATCCAATGATCGAACCTGGCATTTAAGATCGATCAACACTTTTTTTCAAGTGATTAAAAACGAAATTGTAGAAAATCCCGGCCTTACGCTTGAAAAATTTCTTGGAAGGGTTACCAAAATGGAAAACTTCGACCTCAAATTCCCCATTGAAACAGGTTACTCTTCAGAACAGGGAGTCAATCTGCTCACTGCTCACAGTGCCAAAGGCAGGGAATATGAAAAAGTTTGGATCATGTATGCCATCGCTGCTGACTGGGAAGGATTTAATATCACTGGCGATCAACCCTATAAATTACCGGATCATGTATCTCAAATTGAGCAAACCAGGGCCAACAAACCTCATGATGAAAGGCGTCTTTTCTATGTAGCTATGACACGGGCTCGTCGAGAACTCATTGTATCCTGGCCTTTGGCTGATAATGAAAACAATGCGCAGAGGCCGTCTACTTTTGTCACTGAGCTGAGAGATTTCCTCCAGGTCGATCCCCGGCCTACTGAAGTACCTGACACCTTGCTCAAAGAAAAGATGTTGCTCATTCAAAATAAAAAACTTACTCCCCCTGCATTGATCAACCACGAGCTCATAGATGAGTTTCTGCAGACTTTTGTGATGAGTAGCACCGAGCTCAATCTATACCTGGACTGTCCAAGAAAATTTTATTTCGAAGAGATACTCAAAGTGCCCAGGGCCATCAATGCTCACCTGGGTCTGGGCATCAGTGTACACGAAGCCTTGCACGAATATTTTTACCAGGCTTTGAAAAACGAAACTTTTGATGAGGAATATCTCGTAGATTTTTTTGTATCCTCTATGAAAAGAAACGAGTGGTATTTTACTCAGGAAGAATATGAAGGTTTGATTAGGAAATTTTCACATCAGCTTCCTTTATTTCTTAAACAACATCATACTCTTTGGAAAAATGTCACGGATTATAAATTGGAGTATTACCTCGACAGGATCAATTTTGAAGGTATCCCAATCAATGGCAAGCTTGATCAGGTATTGAAATATGGTGATCGGTCCATCATTGTAGATTTTAAATCAGGACGAGGGGATAGTACCGGTTCGATCAAGAAAACAAGAACCTCCAAAAAAGGAAGCCAGGGAGGAGATTATTGGAGACAAGGAGCCTTCTATAAATTCTTATTGGATCATGACACTAAAAATAGGTGGGATGCTTATCAGGCCAATATTTTGTTTTTGCAACCAAATAAATTAGAACCTGAAAAATTTGAATGTAAACCATACGAATATAGTCCTGAAGATTTAACATTGGTAGCTTCGCAAATAAAGGAAACTTACACTAAAATTACTGACCATCAGTTTGACATAGGGTGCGAAGATTCAGGTTGCGACTGGTGTAATTATATTAAAAATCATGAATTAATTAATTCCAGAAATAATTTTAGCGAAACACAGGATTAAGTTTATTTCACGTTTTGGATCAATAAGATAAAGGACAATACCGCGGTGGCTTGTGCCATGGTATCAGCCAATACTTTACTCCAATTGACTGGAGTTTTCGGCCTTCTTACAACGGCGACTCCATTCGAGTCAACTCTTTTTCTAGGTAAGTCTCGGGTACCTACACGAACCACGCTCCCCTTTTGGATTTTAGGATATACTTTAAAAATTCCAAAATTTCGGGTTTTCTTGATTCTTCCATTAGGCTGTTCGACTACAATTCGATTTCGGGAACCATCACGCGAGACACCAGCAGCATACCGGTCTACATAATATTTAGCATTTCTATTAGGTTCAAAAGCAATGTTGATCCTATTATTGGCCCCGATTACTTTTTCAGGATACAATTCTGCAACATCAGTAGCTCCTTCTACTCTCACATAATCTATGATTTTAGGAATAGTCAATCTATCGCCCTCTTTTAAAAATAAATTGTCCTCCGATTGAGGATCTTTCAATGCTCTGGGCATTCTAAATACAATATAGCCGGTATTGTCTTCACTTCGGTAGAGCGTAGCTCCATCTATGAACGCTTCAGCTGTAGGTCCTCCAGCACGTTTAAAAAGGTCGACCAGAGATTCATTATCTTTTATCAAAGCATAGGTACCTGGAAACTGAACTTCTCCTTCAATCGTGACATTCTGCTGAAGTTTAAAATCAGGGACCGTGCGTACCTGGATTTGATCAAATGGTTTGAGCACATACTGACCCTGTTGGTCGTTTAAGGTCACATCCCTATTAAGTGTGAGATTGGCTACCACTGTTTTAGTTGGTCGGTTTTCATCCAAAACGACTCTAAAAACCTCTATCCTATTGGTGGCAGCTTCCATCGTAAATCCACCGGCCTGTATGACAATATCCTTTAGAGTAAACCCTGGTCCGTATGCAAATGTACCCGGCCTTCTGACTGATCCGGAAATGGTCACAAAAGTCTGGTCAAAAAAGGTTCGATCATTGTAGACGATAAGCTCATCATTAGGTTCAAGCAAAAGATCATCCGCAGACCCGGGAGATTCAATAGCTTTCTTTGAATTAAAAAGTATATAGTCTCTTTCAACGAAATTGTCCTTATTGATGCGCTTGATATATCCAAAATCCAAAGCATCCTCCACCAATCCTCCCCCCATGACGATCAGGTCACTAATTCTGAGTGTTTTATTGGGATCAAATGCCAGTCGTACCCCCTGTCTCACCGCCCCAGAGAGCGAGACATATGCTGCATCGATATACGTAGACAGAGAATAGATAGACAGCCTGTCCTGGCGTCTTAATGTTAAGTTGCTCGGACTGGTTGGATCATCAAGCACGGATTGAACATTGATGCGTTCTACAGAATAAGTACCGTCATCATTGAGTCGCATTAAAAAAGCGAGATCTGTCTTGGCTCCGCGTCTGACCAATCCTTTTGCAAGGAGGTCAGAGATCCGCATACCTTCAATAAATGCGTAAGTACCTGGAGTCTCTACACGGCCATCGATAATCACTACCGCTTCTAATGGAAGGGGAATAGTTTTTATGCTGACCACATCACCACTTAATAAAGTAAAATCGTCTTTAGCATCCATTAATTCCTTTAAGGGCACATCAATGATCTTTTCGATATCATCCACATATCTCCTGATCTGAATACTTTTTTTGAAAGCATCTTCACGCAAACCTGCAGCAAATTCTATAAGTTTCATCAAATTTTCTCCACTGGTAAGTTCATAACGCATTGGCCTCCGGACTGCACCGGTGATGCTCACTACCCTTTCTGCGACAGGAATATAAATGATATCGTTTTGTTCGAGATACAGATCTTGAGCTACTGCCGGATTGGCTATGAATTCATAGACATCTATCTTTTTGGTTGTTTTTCCTCTGATCAGTTTGATATTGCGCACACTTCCGATTCGATTCGGACCTCCGGCTGCAACCAAAGCATTGAAAGCAGTATTGGTGGCGGGCATGTTAAAAGTACCGATTTGCTCTGCCTCACCATATATATTAATACCTATCTCCCGTGAATAGTCTATCGTGACTTCAAACTCATTTGCCTGAAATACGAAGTATGAAGAAAGGTTTTGTCTTATCACTTGCCGAGCCTGAGAATAGGTTAGACCTTTTATGTATATCCTGGGAAAAGAAGATGGTTGAATATATCCCTGGGCATTGATCTCCAGGTTTTTAAAATCTACTTTCGACCGTCCAAAGATGTGCACATTGACGATATCCCCTACACCCAATACATAGGTGTCCGGTGGTTTGATATTTTCTGATTTGTTATAAGCTTGCAGACTTTTGTTTTTGAATAATTCCTGCCCGTATACGAGGCGAGAGATGTCTAATGGATTGGCTCTGATTGAACTTTGAGTATCGGTAGTTTTGGAAGTCGTGACAGCAGGCAAATAAGGAATGGAATCTACTTTTTGGGCTATTGGTGCAGCTGGATTGGAAACCACAGAACTATCGAGCACTGATTTTCTAACCGGGGGGCGAACAGTAGTGTCAGACGCATTAAATTGGTCTAAATTTCGTCCTGATTTTTCCGCTTCCAATTCAGATAGAGCTTGTTCTATGACAGACTGAAACCGTAGTGCTTCATCAGGCGTCATACTCTGAAGGTCGTCCAGAAAAACACCTTTCTCTGCCAGTTTATCAGTAAGTTCCTTTTCAGTGATACCTCGCCTGGTCAACTCTAAGGAGGCTGTTCTCTGAGGATTCAATAAGTTAGGTACTTGTGCATAGGATATTGAAAAACAAATAAATGTAACTAGTGCAATGATAAACCATCGAAAGCGTGCTCTATTGTTAAACAGACTGATATGGTGTTGACGGCTCATTTGATTTTATCGATTTTGATATTGTTGGGTATAATACGATTGATAAGCACCTGTGGTCACTTCTTGCAGCCATTTTTTTTCTTTCAAGTACCAATCAATCGTCATCTCCATTCCTTTTTCGGGCATAATTTTAGGTGTCCAATGAAGCTCACTTTCAAGCTTTGAAGCATCTATGGCATAACGCATATCATGCCCTGGTCTGTCTTTGACATACTGGATCAGATCTGCTGACTCGCCGACCGGTCTGCCAAGCTTTTGATCCATAATAGCACACAACAATCGCACTAAATCTATATTTTTCAATTCATTATGCCCGCCGATAGCATAGGTATCCCCTCTTTTTCCCTTGTGTGCAATCAGATCAATCGCCTCCACATGATCCTGCACGTATAACCAATCTCTGACATTTGAGCCATCACCATATACCGGAACAGGTTTTTTGTTCAAAATATTCTGTATGACAATGGGGATGAGTTTTTCCGGAAACTGGTATGGACCGTAATTATTAGAACAATTAGATATGACTATGGGCAAATGATAGGTATGATAATAAGCTCTCACCAGATGATCAGAGGCCGCTTTGGAAGCTGAATATGGGGATCTTGGATCATATGGAGTATCCTCATTAAAAAATCCAGTAGGTCCGAGGCTGCCAAATACTTCATCCGTGGATATATGATAGAACAATTTGTCAGTCTGGTCCTTCCAAAGATTTTTGGCTGCAAGCAACAAATTGGTTGTGCCGATCACATTGGTTTTTACAAATGCCAGGGGATCCATGATCGAACGATCAACATGTGATTCTGCAGCAAGATGGATAATCCAATCAGGAGGATGTCTTTCGATCACAGACTGGATAGCACCCTGATCAGTAATGTCTACATGTGCAAAATGATAGTTGCTATAATGTTCGATATCTTTAAGATTGGATAGATTGCCTGCATAGGTCAAGGCATCGACATTAACTATATTGTAGGTGTATTTTTTAAGAAAATGACGAATTACATGGGAGCCTATAAAACCAGCCCCACCAGTGACCCAAATGGTTTTATTTTCTTTCATCAATCCAAAATTTGTTTAAAATAATCCAATGTATGTTTAAAGCCCTCGGTACGATTTATTTTAGGCTGCCACCCGAGGAGGTTTTGAGCCTTGGTGATATCCGGTCGCCTGGTCTTGGGATCATCCACTGGCAGAGGAAGATATAGTAGTTTAGATTTGCCACCGACCAGGCTCAACACTTCTTCAGCGGCCTCCTTGAGAGTGATTTCATCCGGATTACCGATGTTGACCGGAAGATGATAGTCGCTCAACAATAATCTGTAAGATCAGAAGAGCGTCGTGTAGGGAAAGAGTGTC
>OBID01001052.1_pt1 | contig 9795 bp, 6 predicted proteins | sample 1519781 | NCBI WGS metagenome assembly OBID01 (sample SAMEA3991478, study PRJEB22521) | metagenome | biome: anthropogenic terrestrial biome; feature: sewage plant; material: sludge | place: Sweden | collected 2012-09-26
TGAAATAAAGGGCCTCACGGTAGCTCTGTCCGTAAATCTCATCTTAACTCAACCTTTATTTACTTTTTATTAAGCTGCCTCCTTACTCTAGCCACATCTTTTGCATCCACCCCGGGCATCCGATTTTTAAACCCAGCCCGGATATACGTGATGATGGAAGCGATCGCATGATCATCCAGCAGATCGTTCTTCGGCATGATACCCTGATAAGTTTTATCATTAACTTTGATCGGTCCCTGCCTACCATTTAATACGATATCGATTAATTGATCCACATTTCCTTTGACCCATTCTGACTCTGCCAGCGGAGGATATCGATTATTATCACCTTTGCCGTCTTGCTGATGACAGCTTTTGCAATAAGTTTGATACAGGATACTCCCTTTGAGTCGATCGCCGCGTTGCAGATTGTCATTTACTTCGTCGGGAGTTTTGATATAAGAGCGAGACTTACGCGCTTCCATGGCCACAAGTTGTTGATCGGTAAATTTGGTTTTATCTCCGGGATACATCACCCGCCATATCTTGCCTTTATTCGATTCGCTGATGTATAAGGAGCCATCGGGTCCTTCGGCAAGACCCATCGGGCGAAACCTGGCTTCGCTGGTATTGACCACGGTATCTACCTGGGTAAACCCATCCGCGAAGACTTCCCAAGCACCGGTTGGTTTTCCATTTTCAAAAGGGATAAAACATACAATATATCCAGCCTGGGGATATGGCGACCGGTCTGTAGATCCGTGAAAAGCTACAAAAGCACCTTTTTTATAGCGTTCCGGCAGTTGATTTCCTTGATAAAACAAAATATCCATCGGAGCCCAATGCCCGGGGAAACCGAACACAGGATTGGTAAATTCACTGGCCCGGCCTATGATTTTGCCATCACCTCCATACCCGGGTTGCAACACATTTTTACCCTGGAGCTGATCATAATACGCATAGGGCCAGCCATAATTATCACCATCCTGCACTTTGGCCATGATCTCAGATGGAAGCAAAGCCGCTTGCCACCCGGTGTAGAGTTCGGGGTACAAAGTTTGAAAATTATCTATTCCATTGACGACGGCATACACGCTTTTATCCCCGGGATTCCATGTCATGCCGACCACACTGCGCAGGCCTGTGGCAAACCGATATCCGTCTTTGATCGTCAGTCCTTTTTTGTTGGCATCAAAACGCCAGATACCGGCATGGGTTTCAAGCTCCGGGCATGGGTCTAATCCTTTGCCATGTAAGGTGCCTGTCGGACCATAAACTTTCATATCCTGGCAGGCGTCATTGGGTGCACCAAACGGGACGAACATATGGCCCTGATCGTCAAAAGCAAGTGGTTTAGTGGTATGCCAGTTTCTGACCACATTGGTATCTGTATCAGTGAGTATGATTTCGGTTGGACTGGTTGGGATCAGTTCGCCCCGCTTCAATTTATTTCTTAAGACATATTTGACCGTGGTAGTATAGAGGTAGTCATCATGTATCTGCACCCCTACGGCCAGGCTGCCTTCATCTTTATAATCACCAAAATAAACGATAGAATCCGCTTTGCCATCTCCATCAAGGTCCCGGAGCCCGACGGTGCCGCCACTTCCTTTCATGGCGTCATTATAAGTCAGTTTGACATAGATATCGCCCTGATCATTGACAGCGATATGCCTGGTTCTTCCTATGCTATCGACCACTGCCAAAGCTTCAAAACCATCGGGCAGAAACAATCCTGCATTGTTAGGATCGCCTGATGGTATTGGCATTGGTTTGGATTGACAACCAGACCATATCCACAAAGCGATGAGTAGTGTCATTGGTGAGAGATAAATTAGTTTTTTCATTCAAGATTTTTTTTCAAAAGATGATGATTTATTTCACATACGGTGTTGCTGCCAATCCATTCAGATCCCATACTATTTTGCCATCACGGATTGTCATCTCGGCTTCCAATTTTTTTTTGCCTTTGATCCTGGCCCCACTCGCATCGATAAAACCGTAGTTCCCTTTTCGGATTCGGATGATAGCTATGTCTGCGACACTGCCTTCTGCCAAAGTACCAAGATCTTTCCTTTTGATCGCCTGAGCAGGAGCCCAGGTGGCTTTTAATATGATGTCCTCTATACTCATGCCCATAGCCAGGTATTTTGACATCACATTGAGCATGTCCTTCATACCGGCATTCATACTGAACCGATGCAGATCGGTACCGAAAGAATTTGGCGACAATCCTTGCCGGAGAGCAGGTTTGGCTTGATTAAACCAAAATCCTGCCCCTCCATGTCCTACATCAAAAAGTATCCCTTTTTGTATGGCGGATTTTATAAATGGCTGCAGCATTCCATTGGAGTCTATTACAGGCATTCGTTCGGTGATATTTTCATAAGTATGGGTGATGATGTCACCTGGTCTCATATGATCCAACTGTTCTTCTAAAGTATAGTTGGGTAAATGACATTCTACGAATAAGGGAATATCGGATTTATTACAAGCAGTCAGTGCATGATCAAAAGGTGTCCAATCTTTGCCAGGGTAGTGGCCTATTTTAATGCCAACGATGATGTCTTTATATTTTTGTCGCGTAGCGTAGGCATTGTCTGGATCGATGTCATTGATATCTGTTTCGCTGTCTTTAGCACTCATGCCGTTGCCGGAGATATTGAGCCAGGCCAGGATCCTTGTTTTGGATTGATCGATGACCTGTTGTTTGAATTGCGGAAAATTGCGCCAGCCGGAAGTACCTGCATCGACGACAGTAGTCACGCCGGCTTTGAGTGTAATATCGTCCGGTGATAAACTATAAATGCCATCGGCGAATACATCGGGCTTGCTACCTACGAACACATGGGTATGCAAATCTATGAATCCAGGACAGACGATCAGTCCTTTGGCGTCGATCGTTTTCTTAGCCTTGAATAAAGTGAAGTCAGTACCTACTTTTAATATTTTGCCTTCATGAACAGCGATATCTTTTATTGCATGGATATTATTGGCGGGGTCGATGAGGAGTCCATTTTTTATTAGGATATCTATGTTTTGTGAAGATGAATAAGTAATAAAAATTAAGTAGAATATAAAAAGGCAACAGCTTTTTTTCATCAACTTTAAGTAACCATGCCAAGATATGTGATGTGGCTTATTCATTTTGCATCCCATCCCTTCATGCTTATCCCATTCAGATCCCAAACTATTTTGCCTGCCCGGATAGTCAGTTCAGCTTCTAATTTTTTTGACCCCATTAGTTTCGTTTCTCGTACATCAGTATAGCCAAAACTTCCAGACTTTAAATTCAATACCGTTACATCTGCTTCAGATCCTACGCTGAGATGACCCAAGTCACTTCGATGAATGGCTTCGGCAGGAGCCACAGTAGTACGCTGAATGACTTCCTGGAGGGTCATACCCATAGCCATAAACTTAGACATCAGATTGGTAAAGTCTTTCATGCCTCCATTCATGCTTTGAGTATGCAAATCCGAACTGATCACATTTGGTTTGAAACCTTGTTGTATGGCTGGTACGGCCTGTCTCCATGAAAAAGCACCTCCACCATGACCTACATCAAAGATGATACCCCGCTTTTGCGCTTCAAATACAAATGGTTTTACCTTGCCATTTTCATCCACCACGGTTTGTCGCTGTTTGGGCCCATAAGAGTAGGTGTGCGTAAACATATCACCAGGTCTAAGGTGCTTCATAAATAGAGCCTCAATGGAATTTGGCGGATCATGTTCCCCAAAATCCACCATGACTGGTACTTTGGCCAGATTGCCTGCTTCTACTGCACGATCTACCTGCTCAAACTCTCCCCAAAAGTGTGCTGATTTGATACCCACCAAGAAATCAGGATACAATTTGTTGATCATATCAGCTGTCATCTGCGGACTCATATCGGTGAGGTCTTGCTCCTGAAACCGACTCACCATTCCATGGCCGACTATATTCAATAAGGCGAGTACCCGGGTCTGTGCTTTATCGATAGTCTGTTTTTTAAACAATGGAAAATTCCTCCATCCTGAAGAACCTGCATCCACGACAGTAGTCACTCCAGCCCTGAAGGTGAAGCCGTCAGGCATTACACTGGTAGGACCATTGGCTATATAGGCATCCAGGTCATTACCCAGAAATACATGCACGTGCATATCTATCAGCCCGGGAGTGACATAAAGACCTGCGACATTCACTACTTTTTTGGCTTTATCAGCGGCGATATCTTTTGCTACCAGGTAGATTTTATTATTTGAGATGGCTACATCGAGGATCGCGTCAATATTATTTTTTGGGTCAATGACATGGCCGCCTTTGAGTAAGAGGTCGATTTCCTGAGCATTGGTGTTGCTCAGAACAAAAATGAACAAAAAAACCAGTGACTTTATATGCTTAAAACCGCTCTTCTTCATAATATCAGTTTAATTTAAATGCTTTACGCTGACAGTAAAAATCAGGAGGAGATTTCACTGCCTTACTAAAGCTATGCTCGTTTAATAAAAAAGGACCTACGTAGCCAGTGGCGGTCCACCTGGGATCACGACTTTCTTGCGTGCCATTTTGAATGCAGACTTTTGGGCTGTGAATTTGGCAGTTTGATATTCACCAAGGTAAATGGACCCGGACAATTTATCACCATCCATTGTACCGGAGAATAAATAAGTGATTTGATCACCTGGTTTTCTGAGATGGGACCTGAGTTTGAACTGATTTCCTTCGACCATGCCCATCACTTCCTGGGTTTCATAATCAGAAGTATGCATGCCCTGTATCCAGTTGCCCTCTTGCTCCAGGTAAAGTTTGTGCTGACTATTGCTACTAAAGAACTGCACTGTCACATCCCATTGTCCTCCGATCTTGACGGAAGCCGGGCTCATCGTTGTAGTTTTTGGACTGCGCTTTTGAGTGAGAAAGTTGTAGATTCTATCTGCCACGACTTTATCATTGCCTGGTTGCATCTGCCCGGTAGTAATGCTGATATGGGTCTGTCCATCGGCTCCGGTGTTGCCACCTATCGCAACCCTGGGTTTATTCCTTGCAAATTCTTCAGCGACCTCTTCGCCGGTGATATTGAGCTGGTTGGGATCCCAGGATATGGTCAATACAGGGGATTTATTATCGAGACCTTCTGGTTCGTAGACGGATGTTTTGATTCCTGCGATTTTGGATACCTGAGTAGAGATTGTATTGAGATAGGACAGCCAGGTCTTCCATTCCGCAGCATGATCTCTGGTAGTCCAGGCCTCGACCGCAGCCAGCATACCCAACATTTCTTCTTTTCCCACCTTGTCATCCCGGCCGGGACCATGATGGGGTGCACTAGCCTGCCAGGCAGACATTAATATATCCTTTTGTCCCAATAATAGTCCGGCACATTGTGGGCCACAGATAGCTTTGCCACCACTATAAGCCACTACAGAAGCTCCGCGCTTTAAATGGGTATTGGGGATGGTCAATACTTCCGCGGCAGCGTCGATGAGTACAGGTATATTTTTGGGTCTGGCGAGTTCGACAATAACTTCTAACGAGAAAGGCTGGCCGGTAGCTGAGGCGTCATTGGTCATGAGGTAGATCATGGCAGTATGATCAGTGATCGCTTTGGACATTTCTTCTGCAGTTTCTACGGTGATCAGCTTTACCCCAATATTTCGCAAGGCATGATCATACACATTCCTGGAATGGGCTGGTACGATCACTTCATTTTTTTCAATTCCCGTCAGGTCAGGAATTCGAATGAGTTTTTCAGGGTTTCCCCCGGTTACACACGCTGCTGTGACATGCTTGAGCCCGGCTGCACAACCCGAAGATACCATGCCCCATTCAGCACCGGTGATCTCCGCCAATCTTTTGCCAATGCCAAAAGCGAGCTCGTCATATTGAACAAACTGACCGGAGGCAGCTTTCATGGCAGCCACGACTTCTGGTCTTTCGATTGAGCCTCCGATAATGGTGAACGTGCCTCTGCAGTTGATGATTGGGTCTACGCCTATGGATTCATAGATATTGGGCCCAAGAGACAATGGTCCGGCCTCCCGCTCCAGGATACGGTCGATGATAGCGCCTGGGGTATTGAGGGGTAGAAAGGCTCCAGCCAGAGGCAGTGCACCCAGGTTTTTAATTAGATCTCGTCGTTTCATAATTCGATTGAGTTAAAATGATGTAGTAGTCTGCTAAAGATAAATTATTTATAGCCTTCACAGGCATTAATCTGACTATAAAGCGCCATTGTGGTGAAGTAAAACGATTTAGTAAAATCTAGTTTAAAAAATTTAATGTATTAGTTTTAGTCTTTTTTCGACTCATTAAGGATATACATATGAAATATTTTAATTGGGGTTTTATTTTTTGTACGCTGTCGCTTGCGTTCATAGTCGCCTGCAAAAACGAAGGCATCGTGGACACCAGCTCCATTGCAACAGACTCTTTGAGTATAGCACAAGGCAAAAGGCTTTTTACGCAACAATGTGCAGCTTGCCATAGTTTTTCCCAGGAAGGCATTGGGCCTCCCTTGGGTGGCTTGACCAAAGAAGTAAACACCGGGTGGATAAAATCGTTTATCCTCAACCCTAAAAAAATAATTGATGCCGGTGATAAAAGAGGTCAGCAGTTAATGGCCCGGTACAAATCTTATATGATTCCTTTTCCGGGATTGGATAACCAGTCATTAGACCAGATTGTCGCTTATATGCACACCCAGGACAAACCTGTTTTCGCTTCCGGATCAGATACCTTGCCGGTATTGGCTAATCCTTATCCGGATACGATTCCGATGTCTGACTTAGTGGTCGGATTAAAGTATATCACCCAGTTTCCTGCTTCTGATACGAATAAATTTCTCCGGACAAGGATTACCAAGTTGGGCTTTGAGCCGAGCTCAAAAAATCTATTTGTACTAGACCTTAGAGGTAAGTTATATAGGTTGAAAAATGATCAACCAGTGGTGTACCTGGATATGCCCGCCTTACGACCAAAGTTTATTCATACTCCTGGTCTGGCTACAGGGTTTGGAAGCTTTGCATTTCACCCGGAATTCAGCAAAAATGGTCTTTTGTATACCACTCACACTGAGACAGCCAATACTGCGAAGGCAGATTTTGGGTATGCCGACTCGATTCCAGTGGCACTCCAATGGGTGCTTACCGAATGGACGACCAAAAATCCCGGTGAAATAAAATTTACTGGAACAGGACGAGAGTTGGTCAGGATCAATGTCGAGAGCGTGATCCATGGAGTTCAGGAAATCGACTTTAATCCCCGATCAAATCCCGGGGATGAAGATTATGGTTTGTTATACATCGGAGTTGGAGATGGAGGGTCAGTAGAGCATGGTTATCCTCAACTGGCGCATAACCTGCATACCGTCTGGGGCAATGTATTGAGAATAGATCCTCGTGGAAATAACGCTGCAAACGGCCAATACGGAATCCCGGCTACCAATCCATTTGTTGATGAAAAAGAAAATGGCGCTTTGGGAGAAATCTACGCGCGGGGATTCCGAAATCCACATCGGATCACCTGGACTAAAGCCGGCCAAATGCTGGTCAGCAATATAGGTCATGCCAATATCGAATCCCTCAACCTGATATTACCGGGTCATGATTATGGTTGGCCGATCACAGAAGGACCTTTTATGATTGATATTAAGGGGAATATGAAAAATATTTTTGCTCGTCCTGCCGCCTATGATCAATATAATATCACTTATCCAGTCGCTGCTTTTGATCACGATGAAGGTTTGGCGATCACCGGAGGTTATGAATATACAGGGACTCAGGTGCCTTCGCTGGAGGATAAGTTTTTATTCGGAGATATTCCCAAAGGCAGATTGTTTTATGTCAATACATCTGATATTAGTTTGGGTCGAATTGCTCCAATAAAGGAATGGCAGGTCTCTGTGGATGGGAAGTTGAAAACACTTAAGGAACTATGTGGTAATGACAGGGTGGATCTACATTTCGGAAAAGATGCAGCTGGTGAAATCTATATCCTCACCAAACCAGACGGAAAAGTGTACAAACTCATAGATTAAAGGAAACAAGATGAAGAAAATCTACCACCACTTTTTGATATTGATTATGGTTATTGCTTTACGGCCTGACCACGCTTTTTCCAATACACCGCCCATCAGGAAAGCGGATGTCATCGTCTACGGTGGCACTTCTGCCGCAATCATCGCTGCTGTCCAGGTAAAAAGCATGGGTCATTCAGTTATAGTTGTTTCGCCGGATACTCACTTGGGTGGTTTGACTTCCGGTGGTTTGGGATTTACTGATACGGGCAACAAAGAAGTCATCGGAGGTCTCTCCAGACAATTTTATCAAAGACTCTACCAGTATTATCAAAAGCCCGGATCCTGGACATGGCAAAAACAAGAAGAGTATGGCAACAAAGGACAAGGCACTCCTGCCATCGATGGAGCCAATCGCACGATGTGGATATTCGAGCCGCATGCTGCAGAAGCTGTCTTCGAGGATTTTGCCAAAGAAAATGATTTACTCATCTATCGCAATGAATGGTTGGATCGATCTGTCTTTGGGATTACAAAAAAATCAGCGAAGCTGCATAGGATTCGCACCCTGAGCGGACATCAATACCAGGGAAAGATGTTTATTGATGCGACCTATGAAGGAGACCTTATGGCTGCTGCAGGAGTGTCTTATCATGTAGGCAGAGAAGGGCTGGCTGAATATGGTGAGACCTGGAATGGGGTGCAGACGGAAGTGTTTCAACATGGGCATCACTTTAAAACAAATATCAGTCCTTATACTATCCCCGGTGATCCTGGCAGTGGTCTTTTACCTGAGATTTCTGCGCAACCGGCGGGAGTGTATGGTGCTGGAGATCATAAAATTCAAGCATACTGTTTCAGAATGTGCCTGAGCAATCATCCTGACAATCGGGTACTTTTTGAAAAACCGGAAAGGTACGACCCTCACCGATATGAATTGTTAGCCAGGGTATTTGCTGCGGGCTGGCGCGAGACTTTTGACAAATTTGATGATATACCCAATCGTAAAACCGATACCAACAATCATGGCCCCTTTAGCACGGATTATATAGGTAAAAACTATGCCTACCCGGAGGCAGATTATGCAACCCGTAAAAAAATTATCCGCGAACATGAATTATATCAAAAGGGTTTGATGTATTTTCTGCAAAATGATGAAAAAGTACCTATAGAAGTAAGAGAAAAAATGAAGACCTGGGGTTTGGCTAAAGATGAATTCAAAGACAATGGCCATTGGCCTCATCAACTTTACATACGGGAGGCCAGGAGAATGAAAGGTGATTATATCATGAAAGAGGCCGATGCATTGGGCAAAACTCAGGTGCCTCAACCCATCGGCATGGGATCTTATGCTTTAGATGCCCACAATGCCCAGCGATATGTCAAACCGGACGGCTTTGTGCAAAACGAAGGAGATATTGGAGTGCATCCTGACCGACCTTATTCTATAGCCTACGGATCTATTTTACCTAAAGAAAATGAATGCAATAATCTGTTGGTGCCGGTCTGCCTATCGAGTTCACACATCGCTTATGGCTCCATTCGTATGGAACCTGTATTTATGATTCTAGGCCAATCAGCCGCTACAGCAGCAGTGCTTTCTATTGAAAAAAAAATATCTCCCCAACGTTTGAACTATGATATCCTCAAGCAGGCTTTATTGAGAGATCTGCAACGTTTGGAGTAATAACAAGCTGAATTTTAGAGCTTATTTTACCTTGCACTGGTGTTGTATCACAAATTAATCATCAGGATTAACCTATGACGGAGTGACTGATGGTTCTATCAGCATCCCGATATTAATCATCGGGATCTGA
>OBID01001054.1_pt1 | contig 9781 bp, 5 predicted proteins | sample 1519781 | NCBI WGS metagenome assembly OBID01 (sample SAMEA3991478, study PRJEB22521) | metagenome | biome: anthropogenic terrestrial biome; feature: sewage plant; material: sludge | place: Sweden | collected 2012-09-26
CTCCAAAAAATAGTGCTGGTCGACCAACATAAAGTTGTACTTTATCAAGTGATTTGAAGCTAAAATCAAATATTTTTTTGTACTCTTCACTTTTTGCATTTTGCTCAAAACTATTAAAAATCTTTGTAAATGCTGATTTTATTTTATTTACTCTATGGTCATTTTGAGCAAATTTTGGATTTGTTAATCTTATATCCCATTCCAGTGCAACAGCTTTTCTAAAGTGGTCTTCATAGTATTCAAGTGGATGACCTATTTGAATTGGAGTTTTTATCTTCATCCAAGCTCTATCTACATTTGCCCATTTGTTCACAAGTTCATCTGTTTTATCTTCACTAAATGCCACAATTAAACTTTGAATATATGCTATATAATCCCATTTTTGATTATAAATTTCATCTTCAAGCTCGATTAATTTATCTACAAACTCTTCAAGAGCATCTACAACTTGTGTAACCTCTTTTTTGAAAGCTTTTATATATGCTTTTGAACTATAAGTTTCATCTTCTTTTACTAAAGCAGAATAACATCTATCAGCAACTATTCCACCATGACCTAAATCTAAAAGCTTTTCATCTTCAAGATATTTCATGATTTTTTCTTCATTACCTTCAAATTTAGCAATTAATTCTTTATTTATTTTATTTATTATGTGTGCTGTCCAAGAGCTTTGCCAAGATGACATAGCAAGACCAACATTGTAAACTCCAATAAAAATTTCTCTATAAAAAGGAGTTAAAAGATTGTTTTGAACTATAAAATCTATTAAGTTTTTATGTTTTTCATGCCAATATTTTTTTACAAATTGATATGCTTTTTCTTGAATTTCAATAATCTCTTCTTCACTCTTTTCAAGTTTTTTCAAAACTTGAACTAAACTATCATCTCTTAAATTTACAAGCCTTGTAACAAGTGCAAATCTTAAATCATCACTTATTTTCAAATCTAAACTCTTTGCAAAATCATCGATTATAAATAGTTTATCAAACTCTTTGTTTTCCAAAAATTTTAACAACTCATTTGTTTTTGCTTTTTCTTCATCTAAAAAGTCATATATTTTTTGTAAATCATCTATAAAATTTTGTTTTGTCATAAATTGTTCCTTATTTTTTAAAGTTTGTATTCTATCAAAACTTAGGATTAAAGAAGTTTATTTGGATTTTATAAGAATTGATAAAAAGATATAATTTGCTATAATCTTATTTATTTTAACAGCAGGAGTTTGAGATGCATACAATAAAATTAAAAGTAGGTGATGGGATTTACAATCACTTGATGTTTTTTTTGAAAAATCTTAAAACAAATGAACTAGAAATTATCGAAGATAAAAAAATTAATAATACAAAAGATAGTGAAATTTCTGATATATCAAAACTTTCAAATAAATCTTTTGAAAATATTTGGGAAAATAAAGAGGATGAAGTATATGATAAATTTCTCTAAATACGATATTGTAGTAGTTAAATTTCCTTTTGCAAGTAGCCTAAAATATAAAGCTAGACCAGCTGTTATATTATCTTCCGAAACTTATAATCAAAATAAAAGAGATACTTTAATAATTCTTGCAATATCTAGTAGTATTGAAAATAAACTAGATTTAGAATTTACAATACAAGATTGGAAAAAAGCAGGACTTTTAAAACCATCTATATTGAAATCTGCTATAGCAACTATTGAAAAAGATTTTGTAGTTGCTAAGCTAGGAAAATTAGAACCTATAGATATTCAAAATCTCAATATTATGATAGATACAATTTGTTGATTTAATATCAATACTTTTTGTTTTGTCATAAATTTTTCAATCCTTATTCCTCTATTTTTTCTAAAATATCTAAAGCTTTAGAGTATTCAAAATCATCAATAAAATCTTTTAAAGTTTTTATATCTTGATTGCTTAATCTATTTTTTAAATTTAAGTATAGTTTTTCCAAAGTTTCTTCAAGGATTACACTACCATCTTTTAAATCTTTTTTTATACTATTTATAAGCTCTTTGAACTCTATTTTGCTTAAAATATTTATATTTTCCTTATTTAATTGGTTTTTTGTACTATCTAAATGTTTTAGTTCAAATTTAACTTTTGCTATCTCTTCTTCTAAAGTTGAAATTTCTACTGAACTTATTGCATTTTTGTTTTTAAATTTACTATCTATTTTTTTGCAAATTTCAAAAAGTGAATTTGCTCCTAAATTTCCACTAACACCTTTTAATCCATGAATTAAAGATGGTGCATCACTGCTATTTTCTCTAACTTTTTCTACAATAGAAGCAAAATCTGTGTTTAGTTGTTCAATAAACTTATTTAAAAGTTTATTTATTAGTTCTTTATTATTTAAAGATTTTTCTAAGAATTCCCAATCTAAAACAATATTTTCATCACTTTGTGATTTAGAAGATATAAGGTCTTTTTTAGTTATTTTTTTTGAGTATTTAATAATTGTATTATATAGCTCATTGCTATTTATTGGCTTACTTAAGTGATCGTTCATTCCAAATTTTAGTACTTTTTCCTTATCTTCTATCATAGCAGCAGCAGTAAGAGCAACTATTGGAATATTTTTGTCAAATTCACGAATTTGTATTGTTGCATCATAACCACTTAAAATAGGCATTTGTAAATCCATTAGAATTAAATCATATTTTCCTTGATTTTTTTTGTATATTTCAACCGCTTCTAAACCATTGTTTGCAACATCTACTTCAATTTGTGCTTTTTGTAAAAACATTGAAGCTACTTCTTGATTTATTTCATTATCTTCAACCAATAAAATTTTTAAACCAAAAAGATTTGGAGCATCTTTGTGTATATCTGAAGAATTTACCTCTTTTACTATTCCTTTTTTTATCTGTGCTAAGGCATCAAAAAGAGTCGAACTCGTAACAGGTTTAGTTAAGAAGTTATCAATATGGACATCATCCAAATTTATCTCATCTTTTGAGTAAGCTGAAACCATTAAAATAGAAGGAATATTTTTTTTAATCTCTTTTTGATTATACAATTCATAAATTTTTTTAATTGCCTCCTTCCCATTTAATCTAGGCATATTCCAATCCATAAGAATAAAATCAAAAGGTTCATTTGAAGCTTCAGCTTCTTTTACCATCTCTATTGATTCAATTCCATCTTTTGCCTCATAAGTAACATAATCAAAATTTTCTAGAATATCTTTTAATATTACTCTTGAAATTTCTTGGTCATCAACTATTAAAATTTTAAATTTTTTACTATTTAGTAAATTTTCTTTTGACCACTCTAAAACTTCCATATTTATAGTAAAACTAAATTCCGTTCCTACATCTTTTTGACTTTGTACCTCTATTGTGCTACCCAAAGAGTTTACTATTCTTTCCGAGATTGATAATCCCAATCCAGTTCCCCCATATTTTCTAGTTGCAGAGTTATCTACTTGAAAAAAAGGTTTAAATAGATTTGGAATTTCATCTTCACTAATTCCAATTCCTGTATCTTGAACACTAAATCTTATTTTTGCACTATTTGCAGATGTTTTTTCAAGAAGTTCTATTTTTAAAGTAATATTTCCCTTATTTGTAAATTTTAGAGCATTGCTTATGAAATTTGTTAGAACTTGCAATATTCTTAACTCATCACTTAAAACAATTTTTGGATTTCCCGATTTATTATAAAAATATAGTTCAATATTTTTATAATTCTCAACTTGATAAAAAATTGCTCTTAATTGAGATAATAAATTCTCCAAAGAGAAAGCTTTTAAATCTAAATCTAAATCAAAATTACCTGCTTCAATTTTTGAAAAATTTAAAATATCACTGATAATTCCTAAAAGTAGTTTAGAAGAAGTATTTATTTTTTTTATAAAATCATACTGTTTTTCATCAATTTTTGTATTCGCCAAAAGTTCACTTAAACCTATAATTGCATTCATAGGAGTTCTCATTTCATGACTCATATTTGCCAAAAACTGATTTTTTGACTCATTTGCTTTTTGTGCAATATCGGTTTGAAGTTTTAGCTCTTCATTCATTTTTTGTAATATTAATTCACTCTCTTTTAATTGAGTTTGATCAAACATATATCCTCTTATAGCTTCAATCTCTCCAGAAGAGTTTTTTATTACTTGGTTAAAATCATAAAACCAACGATACTCTCCATTTTTAAGACGAATTCTATAAGACTGCTCATAAGAGTTTCTATCTTTTGTATAAAAACTAATCTCTTTTGAAACTCTTTCTAAATCATCTTCATGAATTATTGATAAATAATTAAAATCTTCTGAAAGCATCTCATCTTTTGTATATCCTAAAACTGTTTCACAGTTTGATGATATATATTTTACAGGCCAATTTTTATCAAATTTCCACTCAACTACCACAACTGGACCACTAGAAAAAAGATTTCTCTCTTTTATCAAAGCTTTTTCTGTAAGTTTTTTCTCTGTAATATCTAATAGTGTCCAAATAAATCCTTTTGATAAATCACTATTATCAAGAGGTGTACCATGGATAGAACAAAAAATAGTATTCCCATTTTTGTGTTTAAAAGGAAACTCACAATTTGTTAAAATAGAGTTTTCAAATTTTTTATACTCTAGTGAGAATTTATCAAAAGACTCTTTTGAAAGGTGAATTCTTTCAAAACTTTGATTAAGTAGCTCCTCTTTTGTATAACCAAAAATTTCACAAGCAGTTTTATTTAAATTTAAGATAACTCTATTAGATGAAGCTAAGAATATAGCAACAGGAGTATTATCAAATAGTGCTTGATTGTATTTTAAACTCTGTTTTAATAACTCTTCATTTTCAAGCTCTTGTGTAATATCTTCAAAAGTAACTACAAATTCATCTAAATCAAAAATTGCGTCATTTATATTTTTTATAAACACTTTAAAAGTATGAAATTTGTTATCTTTTTTCATTTTTGCAAAGTGAGTTTTATTTTGATTTTTTGAAATATATTCAATCCAGCTTAGTTCACCTATTTGTGGAGATAAATAATTTTTTTCTTCTATAAAATGGTCACAAATACAGCTATATTTATTTGTAAACTCTGAAATAGATTTAAGATTAAAAAAGTTTAAAAATGCCTGATTTGCTTGTGTTAAATTTTTACCATTGCTACTTACTATTACTATACTATTTGAAGAGTTTAATATCTTTTCTGCTCTATTTTTTTGAATAGAGATTTGTTTATAAAATATATTAAAAGTATAAATAACTATTAAATATATAACAAAAATTGTAAATAAAGATATTAAAATTAAGTTTTTAACTACATTGTGAAAATCATCATAATATTTTGTTAAATCATGAAAAAATATGAAATTTCCTAAATTTTTACCATCATTTGAAAAGATATTAAAAAATTGTAAATTTAAGTGTTTATTGTCAAACTCTATATCTTGATTTTTATCTTCATATTTAAACTTCTCTAGATATTCTAAAAATTTTGAATCAATAGCTTTTGATGTCAAAAAGTCCTTGCTGTAGTTGTTATAAAAAACACCTTCAATATTATTAAAAAAAGTAACTGTATCTAGTAGTTTTTTTGTAGAAATACCAATTTCAAAAACTCCTATAAAATCATTTTGATTATCAAATAATGGAATAATAACTCTATAAGATAGTCCAGTTAAACCATTTTCAAAACCAGAAACAACTTTTTTTGTATTAAATGCATCATTTAAAAGAGGTCTATTTTCTCTCACTTCTTCCCCTGATAAATCCAATTTTTGAAGTCTTAAAATATTTATTTTATCTTTTGAAAAAAAGTTCATTTGAGTTATATACTCATCTTTTTTTACTAAAATATCATATTTTTCTGCTATTATTTCCTCTAATTTTTTTCTATCATTCTCTTTGATTGTCAACTTTATCTCATAATCATCTTCGCTATCGAAGATCCTTTTAGCAATGTCAAAATAGTAGTTTTTGAGATGTTTTTCTATGTTTTTATTGAAAGAGTTATCTATTTTTAAAATTTGCTCATCTTTTAAAATCTTTAATTTTTGTTTTTGAAAATCATAGACAATATAAAAAAAAGCAATAAATGAGCTTAAAAATAAAAAGATTATTAAACCTAAAAACTTATACTTTAAAGAGTAATTTTTCATAACTAAACCTCTAAGATTGCAAAATTATTTCTACCACTATTTTTAACATTATATAAAGTTTCATCTGCTTTTAGCAGTAACTCTAGTTTTGTAATATCAGAGCTTGAGTTATAATAAGATACTCCAATGCTTACTGTTACATAGTTTTCTATTTTTGAAAATTCATGAGTGATTTTTAACTCTCGAACAGCATTTAAAAGATTATTTGCAACTGCTTCAACACCATCTTTGTTTATATCTTTTAATAAAATTACAAACTCTTCACCACCATAACGAGCAACAAAATCAGATGCTCTTTTTATAGTTTTTTCAAGAGCTTTTGCAACTTTTCTTAAAGTCTCATCTCCTTGTCCATGACCATAGTTATCGTTATAAGGTTTGAAAAAATCTATATCTATCATCAAAACAGCTAAAGATTTTTTATCTCTTTTTATTTCACTGAATGTTTTTTCAAAAGTTTCATCAAAATATCTTCTATTTCTAATATTTGTTAAACCATCATACATAGATAATTTTTCAAGCATATCATTTTTAATTTTTAAATTAAGATAGTTTTTTATTCTTAGTTTTACAATTGCATTGTTAAACGGTTTTGTAATATAGTCAATTGCTCCTAAGTTTAATCCATACTCTTCATCTTCTTGGCTTGTTCTTCCTGTTATAAAAATTATTGGAATATTTTTTATAGTTTCATTGTTTTTTATTCTTTTACAAACATCATAACCATTAATATCAGGCATCTCAATATCTAAAAGAATCAAATCTATATCATTTGGTGATTCTAAAATTTCAAGAGCTTTTGTGCCGCTTTTTGCAATTTTTACTTCATAAGTATCTTTTAGTAAATCGTGAAGTAAAAGTAGTGTTGTTGTCATATCATCAACAACTAAAATAGTTGGTTTTTTAAATTCCATAATCTCTCCCAAGAACTCTTTTTAAACTTGTAAATAAAGCTTCGATTATATATTTATTATTATAAATATAATATAAATCTTATAATTGTGCATTTTTTAGCAGTTGATTGTATTGAGTGCTAAAAAAATAAAAAACTTTAGCCAAGTTTAATAAAGGTTTGATAAAATTCCTTTTTGAAAAATTAAAAATTTATAATAAATATAAAAAAAGGAGATTTTTTTATGGCAAAACATCAATTTCAAACAGAAGTAGGGCAACTACTTCACCTAATGACACACTCTTTATACTCAAATAAAGAGATTTTTATAAGAGAGCTTGTATCAAACTCAAGCGATGCTATTGATAAGTTAAACTATCTAAGACTTACAGATGAAAAGTTAAAGGAGAGTTTTGCTTCTTGGAAGGGTGAGATTAATATATCTTTTGATGAGAAAGATAAATCTTTAACTATTGTTGATAATGGTATTGGTATGAATGAAGAGGATATGATAAACTCTATTGGTACTATTGCAAAATCTGGAACTAAATCTTTTGTTGAAGCACTAACAGGTGATGCAAAAAAAGATTCAAACTTAATTGGTCAATTTGGGGTTGGATTTTACTCTGTATTTATGGTTGCAGAAAAAGTAGATGTAATCTCTAAAAAAGCTGGAGAAGATACAGCTTATAAATGGAGTTCAACTGGAACTGGAGAGTTTGATTTAGCACCTTGCACAAAAGAGAGTGCTGGAACAGTTATCTATATCAAACTAAAAGATGATGAGGTAAGTGAGTTTGCAAGTAAATATAGAATTAAAAATATAGTTGAAAAATATTCAAACCATATTGCTTATCCAATTTTCTTAAATTATGACGAAGAAGTGACGCAAACTTTAAGTGAAGAGGATAAAAAAGCAGGAAAAGAAGCAGTTAAAACTATTGAGAGAAAACATGAGCAAATAAATGCAGCAACAGCACTTTGGACTCAAGCAAAAGCTAAATTAAAAGATGAGGATTATAATAGTTTTTATAAATCAATTTCTCAAGATAGTTCAGACCCACTTCTTACAATACATACAAAAACTGAAGGGGTAAACGAATATACAACACTATTTTACATTCCTAAAATTGCTCCAATGGATATGTATAGAGCAGATTATCAAAGTGGAATTAAACTATATGTAAAAAGAGTATTTATAACAGATGATGATAGAGAATTATTACCAACTTACTTAAGATTTGTAAGAGGAATTATTGATAGTGAAGATTTACCACTAAATGTTAGTAGAGAGATTTTACAAGAGAATAGAATCTTAGCAAATATCAAACAAAGTAGTGTTAAAAAGATTTTAAGTGAGATTAAAAAATTATCAAAAGATGAAGAGAAATACTCACAATTTATCTCTCAATACAATCGTGCTTTAAAAGAGGGAGTTTATCAAGATTATACAAATAAAGAGTCAATCTTAGAGCTTTTAAGATATAAATCTACTGCTAATGAGAAAAAATTAACTTCTCTTGAAGATTATAAACAAAGAGCAAACTCAGAGCAAAAAGCTATTTATTATATTGTTGGTGATAATGAAAAAGTATTAAGAAACTCTCCATTACTTGAAAGTTATAAGAAAAACAATATCGAAGTTTTAATTTTAGATGATAAAGAGATAGATGAGATTATAACTCCAACAATTGGTGCATTTAAAGAGTGGCAATTTACTGATATTACAACAGCACAAGCTCCAAAAGTTGAAGTAAATGAAGAAGAGAAACAAAAAATAGAAGAAGAGTTTAAAGATATAGTTTCAAAAATAAAAGATAAACTAGGTAGCGAAGTTAAAGATGTAAAAATTACTTCTAGACTTGATAGTTTTGCTTCTTGTATTACAAAAGATGCTGGGGATGCACAAATGGCTGCTATGGCTCATATGTTTAGAGCAATGGGACAAGAAGCACCAGAAATCAAACCTATTTTAGAGATTAATCCAAATCATGAAATAGTAAAAAAACTTCAATCTTCAACAAATGATGAATTAATAGAAGATGTATCTTGGATTTTACTTGACCTTGCAAAAATTAGTGAAGGTGTAGATGTAAGTGATAAAGTTGCATTTGCAAAAAGACTTACAAAAATAACATCTCTTGCTATGTAAATAAAAAGTCCAGATTTTTCTGGATTTTTTATTAAAATATAAACAAAACAATACTTGCACAATACTCTATTTTTAGCTAAAGTTACAAAAATCATCAGGAGCTAAAAATATGTTTCGTACTATATTTGACCTTTTTAAATTTATTTTTAAAAAAGTTACAAAACTATCTATACCATATTTTAGTGTTGAAGAAAATGATTTAAAATTTAAAATCTCTACAGATAGTTATTATAAATATACACTTTATAATATTGTTATAAAAGTAAGACATGACCCTTATGTTTACGAAGCTTATACACTAAAAGCAAACAATATTTTTCTAGAATATATTCATACTTTAAATGATGTTATGTGGAATTCACAACCATTTTCATATTTTTTAAATCTTCTAAAAGATGAACTAAAAGTATATAGTTTTGAAAATTTAGAGAAAAAAAGCCATACTCATTATGAGTTTAATATTTATAGAGTAAACAATGAGTTTAATCTATATTTAATCTACATTTATGAAATGAACAAAGAGATTTTTATAGTTGATTCAAAAGGTGAATTATATGAAAATCTTTTAAGAAATTTTGAAAAATCATATAATTGTAATTTTGAAAAAAATGAAAATAATCATTTTGATTTAAATATTAGTTTAGTAAA
>OBID01001057.1_pt1 | contig 9753 bp, 8 predicted proteins | sample 1519781 | NCBI WGS metagenome assembly OBID01 (sample SAMEA3991478, study PRJEB22521) | metagenome | biome: anthropogenic terrestrial biome; feature: sewage plant; material: sludge | place: Sweden | collected 2012-09-26
CTCTTAATTTCGACACTCGTCGGTGTATTGGCACTCCAAGGTTGTGCGACAGGCACAATGACTCAACCCCAAGGCGCAGGTAAATCAACTGCCATTGGTGCAGTGATTGGCGCGGCGGCTGGCGCGATTATCGGCAGCACCACAGGCAGCGATCACGTTGGGCGTGATGCTGCTATTGGGGCAGCCGTCGGTGGGCTCGGTGGTTATGTGTGGAACAACCAAATGGCCAAACAACAAGCGGCTTTGGAACAAGCCACCGCAGGCACAGGCATTGACGTTCAACGCACAGCGGACAACCGCATTAAAATGGACATCCCAGCAGACGCGGGCTTTGCCACCAATCAAGCGACCATTCAGCCCCGCCTGCAATCGGTATTGAACACCGTTGCCAGCACATTGAACGCCAACAACACCACTGTGGTGTATGTGGTTGGTCACACCGACAGTTCTGGTTCTGATGCGATTAACTACCCATTGTCACAACGTCGCGCCGAATCAACGCGCAACTACTTGGTGAATAGAGGGGTTGCCAGCAGTCGCTTTACCACCGAAGGCAAAGGCTCAACCCAACCGATTGCCACCAATGCTACGGTGGCAGGTCGTGCTGAAAATCGCCGTGTTGAGGTGTTTGTGGGTCAACCTGCCTCTTGATTATAGACACACGCATCACGAACAAAAGCCCCTCACGTTAGGGGCTTTTTTGTATCTTGTGCTTGGCGTGTAGCGACGTAGGAACGATTGATGACAGCGTCATGCTCGATGGTGCGCGCTGACAAACGGCCCATTAAAAACCTTAGCCATTGCGAGCGAGGTTTTACCCGCGAAGCAATCCACATACATTTATCTAACTCATGGCTTTTTCAGAATCGGGCGATTACGTTGAAAAATACCAATCGCCGCTACACGCTCGTGTCGATTTATCTTAAAAACATTAAAACGGCAATTTCATGCCCGCAGGTAGATTCATGCCTGATGTGAGTTTGCCCATATGCGCTGCGCTGGCTTCTTCGGCACGGCGCACCGCATCATTGACCGCAGCCGCGACCAAATCCTCTATCATGTCCTTGTCGTCTTCCATCAGTGATGGGGCGATTTGCACACGTTTCACGCCAAATTTGCAGTTCATGGTCACTTTGACCAAGCCCGCGCCCGACTGCCCTTCAACCTCGATATTGACCAGTTCGTCTTGGGCTTTTTTCATGTCTTCTTGCATTTTTTGCGCTTGCTTCATTAAGCCCGCTAATTGGTTTTTCATCATAATCAGTTCCTTTTAATTCATGCTCTTAAAAAATTATTCGGGTTGTATCGAATTGGGCAAAATCATACCATCAAACTCGCGCACAATGGCGGCAATGGTGGGGTGTTGTTGCACTGCTTGCTTGGCACTGGCGAGCGAATCGTCGCGTTGCTTGGCACTGGTTTTTTGCGGACTGTTGCGCACTTGTCCCAATTCGGCAATATCGACTTTGAGCGTTGGGACAGGTTTGCCCTGCGCTGTAAAATAGGTTTTTAATGCCGAACGCAGACCGCTTAAAGCATTGTCATCGGTTGCTAAACTGATGTGACTGGAGTTCAGACGTGTGCTCTTCCGATCTGGCTGTCTCTGTCAACAACACCAATTCGCTTTGACGCGCCAGTTGTCCCGCAAATGCTTTCAAACCCATGTGCACCACCATATCGGCCCATGTTTGCGCAAGCGCAGCGGCATCACTCGCATCCTCAGACCCTGATGACGTGAGGGATGCTGTTGGCAGTTCGGATGCTGCGCGTTGTGAGGGTGTGTGTGGCGCAACTTCTGCGGGCTTTATCGACACAGGCATCATCGGTGACGCAAATGTGTGCTGTGTGGATACAGGCTTGGAAGTTGCGCTGATTACTTTTTTGCGCTGTCTGCCTTAAAGTGTTCGGGGGCAAAAGCCAACAGCCGCAACAGCATCATGGTAAAGCCTGCCTGCGCATCGGGTGCCAAATGCAGTTGCTCACGCGCTTGGGTGACGATGCTGTAGTACAACTGCACCTCGTCCGCGCCCATTTCAGGTGCGAGTTCTCGCACGATTTTTGCCAAGGTAAAGTCATCGGGCACGGCATCGGGCACAATTTGCGCCAAACTGATGCGGTACAGCACCTGCGCCAATTCAATCGTTGCGTCTAAAAACGAGGTCGATTGGCTCGCCATTTGCTCGGCAATATTCACCAGAGCCTTGCCATCGCGCGCAATCAAGGCACGCAATATCGCTTCGATTTGCGCACTGTCGGTCGCGCCGAGCATATCTTTGACCGCACTGGTGCTGACGTTGGATGCCGAGAACGCAGTCGCCTGATCGGTCAGTGACAGCGCGTCGCGCATACTGCCGCGCGCGCCTTTGGCAATCAAATGCAGAGCTTCTTCTTCAAAATCAACCTGTTCTGCCGTAAGGATTTTTGACAAATGTGTGACGATGTCTGCGGGCGGCATTTGCTTTAAATTAAATTGCAAGCAGCGCGAGAGCACCGTGGGCAAGACTTTTTGTGGGTCGGTCGTTGCGAGGATGAACAGCACATGTGCGGGTGGCTCTTCAAGCGTTTTGAGCAGCGCATTAAACGCATTTTGCGAGAGCATGTGCACCTCGTCAATCAGATACACTTTGTAACGCCCCGCAGTCGGCATGTATTCGGCATTCTCAATCAGTTGGCGCATGTCGTCCACGCCCGTATTGCTGGCCGCATCGATTTCGAGCAAGTCGACAAACCGCCCAGCGTCGATTTCTTGACAGGTGGCACAGACACCACAAGGCGTTGCTGAAACGCCCTGCTCACAGTTTAAAGACTTTGCCAAAATCCGCGCAATCGTGGTTTTACCCACGCCACGCGTGCCTGTAAACAGATACGCATGATGCAGACGTTGTTCGGTCAGCGCATGGCTCAGAGCTTTGACCACGTGGTCTTGACCGACCAGTTCGGTAAAGTTTTTGGGTCGCCATTTACGCGCAAGGACTTGTGAACTCATGGTGTTCTTTCAAACAAACAGACTATAGAAAATGGGCGATGGACATCATCCATCGCCCATTTGGGAATTTAGAGGCGAGCCTGACTTCGGCACTTGAGTAAAATAGCTGTGGCTGCTTGCTTCCGCACCTGACCCGATTCACCATCGCCCAATGCGAAGGGACCCGCCAGTGCGAATTATAACACGGCAGAAAAATCCGCACCTCAATAAACTTTGAAAATATGTTCTGTGCTACATTGTTTTTTATCAAAAACCAGCCGCCCAAACAACCCCATGTATTTCAAAAACACCCCCATCAAATTAATCAACTCGCGCACGCACGGCGCAGGTACCGAACTGTTCATCGTCGAGGGCGATTCTGCTGCGAGCACGGTGGCGCATTTGCGTGACGGGGTGTTTCAAGCGGTTTTACCCATGCAGGGCAAACCTTTGAACGCCATCAAAGCCAGACCTGAAAAAGTAGCAAACTATCCTTTGTTTAAAGCGGTGATGGACAGTTTGGCGCGGGATTTGGTACCGATTTTGACCTCGACAAACTGCAATTTGAACGTGTGGTGTTGCTGTTTGACCCCGATGCCGATGGCATCCACAGCGGCGCGTTGATGTTGCTGTTTTTTTATCAATTCATGCGACCGCTACTCGAAGCAGGCAAAATCGAAATGGTGCACGCGCCGTGGATGCAAGTATCCGTCAAAGGTGAGTCGCCAATGTACGCGTTCTCAGAACCACAAAGCACCTCGCTCATCAGCCAACTGCGCGCACAAGACCACGAGCCCATCACTGTGCGCTATCGCGGCTTGGCGGGGATAGACCATGCGATTTTAACCAAAACTTGCATTGAGCCATCCACCCGCAATGCGCGGGTAATGACCGTGGCGGATGCACTGATGGCGATGGAGGTGTTTGGTGGCAGCGCGGCGTAAGTACGCTGACCTACGTCCCCAATTCAGTGGTGTTTGGGTTGACGATTTCAGCGCGTTTAAATATCACATGCACGATGAGCCCAGGCTTTAGGTATGAGTTGGTCAGCTCGACATTCTCAGTGATTTTCAATTCCGCATCGTGCAGACGTGCAATTTCTTTGACAATCGCCAACCCCAAACCACTGCCGCCTTTGTGCTCGCCCAATACGCTGTAAAATGGCTCAAACACTTGCTCGCGCTCGTGCATCGGAATCCCTGGGCCGTTGTCAAGCACGTATAAATGCGCCGCGAGGTGGTCTTGGGTCACGCGCACGGTCACATCTGACTCGGTGTAATGACAGGCGTTATCGATGAGGTTTTTAATCAACTCGCCGAGCATCACGGGTTGCGCATGGATGGGCACTTCACATTCAGGTGCTTCAAAAGCAATCAGCAAGCCCGCTTGCATCGCGTGATCGGCCGCGTTAACCAATTGATTGCGTGCCGCTTGTACCAAATCAATGGTTTTCCAATCCGTGCCCTGTGTGCTGATGTGTTCGGTACGTGCCAAGGCAATCAATTGCGAAACCAGACGCGCCGCGCGGTCGGCTGAACTGCTGATGTGCTCCAAACTTTCGCGCCGTTGCAGCGCGTCTTTGGTATGCAATGCGAGTTCGGCTTGCGCTTTCAAACCCGCCAATGGGGTTTTGATTTGATGCGCGGTATCCGCCAAGAAGCGTTTTTGCAAGCCCACATTGCGCCGCAATCGACTGAGGATATTGTTAAAACTGCGCACTAGGGGTTGCACTTCTTCAGGGGCTTCGTCCAATGATAAGTTGCTCAAATCCTGCTTGTTGCGTTGCAACACGCTCATTTGCAAACGATTGAGCGACATAATCCCGCGCGTCAAGCCAAACCAAATCAGCATCACCGCAATCGGTAAAAACATCAGTTGCGGCAAGGTAACCCCTTGCAAAATTTCACGCGCCAGCGCGCGGCGTTTGTTCAAGGTTTCACCCACTTGCAGCAACAAAATGGTTTCGGGCATCAAATGTTCCGCAATGGCGATTTTTGAATCGACCTGCAGCCACACATACGCCATGCGGTAGGGTTCACCATCAATTTTGGTGTTGTAAAACTGAATACGATTGAGTTCAATCGATTCAAGCATCGGCGGCTGCGGCAGTGTTGCTTGACCGTCAATCGGTGTGCCGTCGGCAGTGATAAGTTGAAACACCTGTTTGTCACGCCCATCACTGGCCTTAATTTGCCAAGCTTGATGATGCGGCTCGGTGCTCAAACGCTGCTGTAACAATTGCACTTGGTTGCTCAAGCCCTGATCAAAAGGCGAATCCGCGATGCTGCGCCCAATCGGGTAGGAAATCAGCATCGACAGCGGCCATAGCACAATCAATGGAAACAACATCCACAACATGATTTGCCCAAACAGTGATTTGGGACGGGAGGTTTTAAGCGCGTGCCACATAAACTTGTCGCTCGATTATTCATCCGACGCGTCAGTGTTGTCTGCTACGCCATCCTTGGGCTTTTCCAGACAATAGCCCAAACCACGAATGGTGGTGATGCTTAAACCCGACGGCTCTAATTTTTTACGCAGACGATGCACATAGACCTCAATCGCATTGTGGCTGACTTCTTCGCCCCATTCGCACAGATGATCCAAAATCTGCTCTTTGGAGACCAATCGCCCCGTACGGTTGAGTAATATTTCAAGCACACCCAACTCACGCGCAGACAAATCAATCAATTGCTCATTGACTTGCGCGCTGCGCGAAACCAAGTCAAAACTCAAATTGCCCAATTGAATACGACTTTGCCCAAAGCCTGCTTGGCGGCGAGTGAGTGCACGCACACGCGCCAACAGTTCATTGAGTGAAAAGGGTTTTGCCATATAGTCATCCGCGCCCAAATCCAAACCCTGCACGCGTTGCTCAACCGAATCGGCCGCAATCAAAATCAATACAAATATGTACATGTGGCGTGCCCGTGCACGACGCAACACCTCAAGCCCTGACATTTTTGGCAAACCCAAGTCCAAAATCAGCAAATCGCATTCTTGGGTCGAGAGTGCTGCGTCGGCTTGTTGTCCATCATTGACCACATCCACCGCATAGCCTGTTTCACGCAATGCACGCGACAGTCCATCGGCCAGTACTTCGTCATCTTCTGCCAATAATATGCGCATCGCTCATCTCCGTTTGTGTCGTATCTTTGTGTGATGGTTGGATGTTCTCACAAAACCAACCAATAGAATCATTCTAACTTAACTTTTCATTTAACTGAGCCAATTGTAAGGGCGTACCAACATTTTCCCACACACCATCAAAATAACTGCCTGTGGCCAAGCCGCGCTCAATGGACGTGCGATAATACGGGCTCATCGCCACTTTTTCACCAACCACAATGTCCTCAAATTGGCGCATGTCGTATAAACCAATATTGCCAAAGGTCAAAGCACGTCCATGGGTGTCGTCTCGCGGATAAAGAACACCATCCTCATGCAAAACAAAATCACCTTGTGGATGAAACTCTGGATTGTCTACCATAATCAAATGCATGTGCGGTTCAGACGCTCGCGCCAATTCATCGGCAACCGAGTGCAGTTGCTCATAATCGTAATCGGTGTACACATCGCCACTGACGGCTAAAAATATCGGGCTATCACTGAGCAATTGCAACATTCTCAAGGCGTTGGCAATGCCCCCTGCTGTTTCCAAAGCGGTCTGTTCTGCCGAATAATACAACTGCACGCCAAACTCATCGCCATCTCCGAGATGCTCAGAAATTTGCTCACCCAGCCACGCGTGGTTAATCACAATTTGACGAATACCCGCACGCGCAAGTGCTTCGATTTGCCAGACAATCAGTGGTTTACCCGCCACTTTGAGCAAAGGTTTGGGGGTCACATCGGTCAACGGTCGCATCCGCTCACCACGCCCTGCGGCAAAAATCATGGCCACTTGTATCATTTAATTTTCCTTTGCGCTTAGAACGTGTAACCAACCTGAGTGGTTTGTCCCGCTTCGCCTGCTTGCTCTGCCACTTGATCCAACAAGAGCAATAAATGCCCAAATTCACGATAGCGCGCTGCAACTTGACGCGTATATTTGAGCACCAAAGGCAAATCTTTTAGATAACCTGATTTACCATCGCGGTGGTACAAGCGCGCGAATATGCCCAAGATTTTCAAATGACGTTGCAAGCCCATGTATTCAAAGTCACGGTAAAACACATCAAACTGCGCGGGCACAGACAAACCCGCCGCCCGCGCCATTTCCCAATAACGCACCAACCAATCAATCTGCTGCTGCTCATCCCACTCAATATACGCATCGCGCAACAGCGATACCGCATCATAAGTTATCGGACCATACACCGCGTCTTGAAAATCCAAAATCCCAGGGTTGTGGGCGACGTCATTTTGCACCATTAAATTGCGGCTGTGAAAATCGCGATGCACCCACACTTGAGCCTGCGCAGTGTTGTTATCCAATAAAATATTAAATACCTTGGTCAGCTCAGCCGTTTGCACATCACTCATGCTGTATTGGTGATGCACACCGAGATACCACTGCGGAAACAACATCATTTCATTGAGCAAACGTTCACGGTCATACAGCGGTAAATCATCGGGCGTGCTGATTTTTTGCAGTTGCACCAATGCAGTAAACGCCTGTCGGTACAGCGCATTCGCTTGCGATAGATCGGCATTTAAAGCCGCCAAATACGTGGTATCACCCAAATCGCTAAGCAATAAAAACCCTTGGATTAAATCCTGCGCCAAAATTTTGGGGACATTCACCCCACTTTGAGCAAATAATTGCGCGACGTGAATAAACGGTTTGCAGTTTTCGTGCGCAGGTGGCGCGTCCATGACAATCATGCTCAGATGTTGTGGATGTGTTGATTCAACTCTAAAATATCGGCGAAAACTTGCGTCGGCTGAGGCGACTGATAAAGTTTCGGGTTGAATCGCCCAGTCATTGGGCAAGGATTTTAACCACGTGGTGAGTAAAGTGACGCGCTCATCAAAGGACAGAGAAGGCATTGAGATTGGTCCAAAATATGAAAAGAAATTGAATTATCAGGTACAATTTCCGAGTTGAGTAAAATTCGTTTAGAATCCACGCATTTTACAAGATAATTACAAAAACTCAAAAGAAGCCTTCCATAAATCAACACAGTGTTACAACAAACCTGTCAACCGACTCGATATTCGATGAATTTTGCCGTTTCAAAACCTTCTTTTAGTCTCAAACCGATGACGGCACATGTGCTCAGCACGCTGGTTTTTTTAATGGCAGGCAGTAGTGCATTTGGTATTGCGTCTGCGCAAACCACCTCAGAAGATTTATGGGTGGTGCCCCCAGTCAGCACTCAAGGCAGTAAACCACAGCCTGACACACTGCCCTACTGCGAAGATTTGCAACAACCTGCGACCATCCCCAATGGCAGCACCGTCGGCGTTGGCAATACACTCACAGCGATTGCCAACCAAGATTTGATTTTAAAAGGTCGCGCCTGCATTGCTCGGGATGCCACACAACTACAAGGCGACAGCATCCAATACGACTATGCCAGTGAGCAGGTCACCGTCAAAGGCAACGCGCGAGTCAATAATCCCGATGGAGACACGCTATCAGGCGAGCGCATTCAGTACAACTTAGCCAGTCAGACTGGGCGTGTGACGCCCGCCAACTTCACTGTCAAAGCCTCCGACGGACATGGAAAAGCGGAATCACTAACGATTTTATCTGGGCGACGCGCCCTGCTCTCGCAAGCGCGTTATACCACATGCCAAGCCGATGACCCTGATTGGTATATCAAAACCGATAGCCTCATACTCGATCAAGACAGTGATTCTGCCACAGGGCGAAACGGCGTACTGGTATTTAAAAACATCCCCGTGCTCGCGACCCCCTATTTCAAAGCTCCCTTAGGAAACCGTCGTCAATCAGGGTTTTTAACGCCAACTTACGGCTATTCAACACTCAATGGCGCGTCCATCAGCGCGCCCTATTACTTCAACATTGCGCCGAACTATGATTTCACCGTGAACCCTCAGTGGCTCACTGAACGCGGTGCACGATTTGGCGGCGAGTACCGTTACCTTACGCGCTGGGGGCAAGGTAGCCTATATGGTGATTACCTACCCCATGACAAAAAAACCAAAACCAAACGCTATTATTGGCACGGCCAACATTTATCACAAGGTACCTTGGGTGAAGGGGTTTGGCAAGCCAACATCAATGCGCGCAGAATGTCTGACAATGGTTTCATTGATGATTTTAGTGTCCAAGACTGGGATGGTGGTGCTCGAACCATGCCTTCTGAATACAGCCTGCGCTACAAACAGGATGGTTTGAGCCTGCGTTTGCGCCAAAAATCCTATCAAACCTTACAAACCAAAAACAACCAAGTGGATGCGCCCTATGATTTCAAACCCCAGTTTGAAATGCGCTACCACAAACGTTGGGGTAATTGGCTGTTAAACACCCAGTTAGAATCAACCCGTTTTGCGCACGATGACATACAGAACAAGGCGCAAGGTTGGCGGCATCTGATATACCCAAGCATTGCCTATGAGTGGCGCACGCCAGGGGCATTCATCGTGCCTAAATTGGGTTTGCACATCACCCAATACGCTTTGAGCCGCGTACCTCTACCAGCCAATGCAAATGGCATTACCTACGACAAATCCGCTTCACGCACCCTACCAATTTTTAGTCTTGATAGTGGTGTGATTTTAGAACGTCAAGGCAAATGGCTCAAACAAAACATCACTCAAACTTTAGAGCCGCGTATTTACTACGCTCATATTCCGTATAAAAATCAAGCCAATAT
>OBID01001061.1_pt1 | contig 9732 bp, 3 predicted proteins | sample 1519781 | NCBI WGS metagenome assembly OBID01 (sample SAMEA3991478, study PRJEB22521) | metagenome | biome: anthropogenic terrestrial biome; feature: sewage plant; material: sludge | place: Sweden | collected 2012-09-26
GACTGCAGTTGAGAAGCTCTGCGAAGCAGCACACAACACGAGAAATCACCGCTACTCCTCAAGCCGTGGGCTTCCGAAGTTACGCGAAGCTATCGCTGGGTACTACCTCGAGCGATTTGGTGTGGAGCTTGATCCCGACACCGAAGTAATCAGCACAATCGGGGCCAAAGAGGGCTTCAGCCACTTGATGTGGACGCTGTTGCAGCCAGGTGACGCTGCATTGGTTCCTTCTCCGAGTTACCCGATTCATATCTTCGGACCGCTCCTTGCCGGCGCAGAAATTCGTGAGCTGCCAATGATCAATGGGGCTGAGCAGTTCTTTGATGCCATGGTCGACACATGGAAGTACAGCATTCCGAAACCTCGCGTCATTGTCTTGTCCTTTCCTCACAATCCGACCACCACCTGTGTGGATCTCGACTTCTTTCAACGGGTGGTCGATTTCGCGCGGGAACGTGACGTGGTGATTGTCCATGACAATGCGTATGCGGATCTCGGATTCGACGGTTATCGACCACCGTCAATACTTCAGGCCGAGGGGGCGAAGGAGTGCGCGGTCGAGCTCTATTCGTTGACGAAGTCGTTCTCGATGGCTGGGTGGCGAATGGCGTTCATGCTTGGGAATCCGCAGGTAGTTGCCGCGCTCGCCAAGCTGAAGAGCTATCTGGACTACGGGACGTTTCAACCGATTCAGATTGCGGCCACTGTGGCGCTCAATGAGGCCCGTGATTTTCCAGCTGAGCAAAACGCTATCTACCAGGTTCGGCGTGACGCTCTGTGCGACGGCCTGAATCGACTGGGATGGGAGATCGAGCCCCCGCGTGGAACCATGTTCGCTTGGGCGCCAATTCCCGAGCCCTATCGCGAGATGGGCTCCATCGAGTTTGCGAAGTTCCTGGTGACTGAAGCATCAGTGGCAGTGTCTCCAGGTGTTGGCTTTGGGCCTGACGGCGATGGATTTGTGCGCTTCGCGCTCATTGAGAACGAACAGCGGACCGGCCAAGCAATTCGTAATCTCCGCAAGGCACTCACAAAACTCGGGTAATCGACAGGGGGCTAGCACTGCTGGCACTGCTAGCCGTGCGAGTGTCTCGCTCGACGCGGAATGGGAACGGGCGTCTAGACCGAGGATGGTTGTCTGGCTCCAATGCCTTGGAGACAGAACTGGACTACGACATCAGCAATTGTCTGGGGAGACTTCTCCTGCTTCTGGAAATGCACCATGGTGAGCTGGGTGCTCACTCCGAGAATCGCGTACGCAAGTAGGTCGGCGTCGTTTGCTGGAATGCGTCTGGCCTTGATCGCCTCACGAAGAACTGCGGCGGTGTCATTGATCAACACCGTTCGCCCAGCTCGTACCAGATTCGAGAATCGCTCGTCGGTTTGGGCAAAGTCGAAGAGGGTGACGAGGTCAGGGTTGCTTGCCGACCAGATGACCGAGGCTCGAACACCTTGCGCGAGTCGCTCGATGGGATCCTTGGTTCCTGCAGTAGCGAGTTGCTGAGCGGTCCTCAGTTGCTTCTGGGCTCCTCGGAGAATTTCCTCGAAGATGGTCTCCTTCGAGTCGAAGTACCAGTAGAAGACCCCTTTGCCGACGCCGATGCCGTCAACAATGTCGGTAATTGAGTTGGGGTGGTATCCCGTCTGGGCGAACCGGTGGGTTGCGTATTCCAGCAGCTGTGCCCGCCGTTGAGCGCCTCGTGTGGTCAATCGGCGCGGTTCGCTCACGGGGCTACCGTAACAGTATTGACTGACCGGTCAAGATATTGCGCTCGGGGAAAATCCGTACCACGAGTTCGGAGTAGCGTGGTTCGATGGCGTTGTTCGTGGTTCGAGTCTGGCTCCCTGATCGTCCGGGCGCGTTGGGTGCAGTTGCCAGTCGCGTCGGCGCGTTGCACGCTGATGTCGTTGGGATTGACATCCTCGAACGCGGTGGCGGCCGGGCTGTCGACGAACTTACGGTCAACCTGGAGGATGCCAGCCATGTCGACCTCCTCGTGCAAGAAATCGGCCAAGTCGACGGCGTGGATGTTGAACATGTGCGGCCCGCTCGAAATGCGCATAGCCGCCGAACTGTTGACTCCATCGAGATGGCCACAGCGATGCTCAACGCCAGTGATACCCCGAGCTTGCTCAACGCATTGGTGTTGGGTTTGGCTGCGCTTTTCGAGGCGGATTGGGCCGCGGTGATTGATGCAAGCTCATCGACCACGCTCGCCGTGTCTGGCAGCCTGGAAATGCCGTCAGCGGAGTGGTTGACGGCATTCGTTATTGGCTCCAACCACAGTGATGGTTCGTTTGCAGCTGTGGATGAGCTTGCGAGAGTCGCTCTCGATGAGACGCCATTGCAGGTGCTTGTTTCGCGCTCGGCGCTGCCATTACGTCGAGGGGAGTTGGAGATCCTTGACGGGCTGGCTCAACTCGCTGTTGCTCACCTTCAACGATTCACTGACACCGCTGAGTAGCCGCCTCGGCAGCGGTATCTGCAACCCCTCAGTCCTGCGGCTCCCAAGCTCGTGATCGATCGACGGCCCGTTGCCACAACGCATACGCCGAGTCGGCTGCAGCCCGTGAGGCAGTCGGCATTACTCGCGCCTCAACCTCCCAGTTGGCCGCCACCTCGTCCATCGATGACCACACCCCAGCGCCAAGCCCAGCGAGGTAGGCGGCGCCAAGGGCCGTGGTGTCTTGATGCTTCGGCCTCACGACAGGGGTTTGCAGCTGGTCGGCGACGAGGGTCATCAGGAGATCCATGACCGATGCTCCGCCGTCGATCCGAAGTTCGGTGAGATTCAGTCCGCCGACCTCGGTCATCGCGTCAATCACGTCTCGCGTTTGGAATGCCATCGAATCCACGGTGGCGCGGGCAATATGGGCTCGGCTTGATCCTCGACTCAGGCCGAAGATCGCGCCGCGGGCGTACGGATCCCAATACGGGGAGCCAAGTCCTGCGAAGGCGGGGACCAGCACGACTCCTTCCGAAGAGTCCACGCTCGACGCAAGCGGCCCGATCTCCGAGGCCTGATCGATGATCTCCAAGCCATCGCGGAGCCACTGGATTGCTGCGCCAGTTGCGAAGATCGAGCCCTCGAGTGCGAAGTGAGTGATGGTCCCTGTGCCCCCACTCTCAAGGAACTGTCGGGGCAAGCTCCATGCAATGGTCGTGAGGAGCCCTTCGGTAGGTGGCGGAAGTGTTTCGCCGACGTTCATCAGGACGAATGAGCCAGTTCCGTAGGTGTTCTTGGACATTCCGGGCCAGAAGCACGCTTGGCCAAAGAGCGCAGACTGCTGGTCTCCAGCAATGCCGGCGATCGGTATACCCGGAGGAAGCGGCCCGTCTGGATGGGTGGTTCCAAAGACCCCTGCTGAGTCCTGCACCGTTCCGAGACAATGAAGTGGAATCCCGAAGAGGTCGCACAGTTCGGGTGACCAGGACTGGCTCGAAAGATCGAGGAGCATGGTTCTGGATGCGTTTGAAGGATCTGTGGCGTGGACTGCACCGTTGGCTTCGCTGCCGCCGGTCAGATTCCATAGGAGCCAAGAATCAATCGTGCCAACAGCGACGTATTCGTTGAGTGATACTCCGCCAGCGGTCCTCAGCCATTCGATCTTCGAGGCAGAGAAATAGGGATCGAGTACAAGTCCGGTTGTGTGGCGGATCCGATGCAGATGACCAGCTTTGGTGAGTTCCGTGCAACGCGCTGCAGTTCGTCGGTCCTGCCAGACAATTGCTCGATGAAGTGGCTTGCCGGTTCGTCGATCCCAAGCAACCACAGTCTCGCGCTGGTTGGTGATACCAATTGCAGCAACAGGCTGCGCCACCCGTTCGATGAGTTGTCGGGTTGCCTCAGCAATCGCCAGCCAGATCTCCTCCGCATCGTGTTCAACCCATCCAGACTGCGGAAAAAACTGGGTGAACTCCCGGTACTCCACATCGATGGGAGCCCCCTGTTCATTGACAGCGAAGGCCCTGACTCCGGTAGTTCCTGCATCGAGTGCGATTACGACAGCCATACCTGCAATCTAGTGGCGCATGTCGGTCGCAGGTTGCCTGTTGCCACCGGCAACCTCGCGGTCACCTCAACCCCGTCTCACCATCTTCCAAGGAGGTGACTCTCCGATTGAGGTTCACGATCGACGTTCACGATCGACGTTCCCGTCGGCGACGAATTCTGAGCAGCGCCGCACCAGCCGCCGTTGCCAACAACGCGAGTACGACGGTGTTCAGCCAGGTCCCACCGGTGAACGCCAACGCAGGCGGCCGAGCAGCCGAACCATCCGTTCCAGATGAGGTCGGCTCTCCGATTGCCACCAGTAGGTTGAGGCCCGCGACCGAGGTTTGTGACTTACCCGGAGTCGCTGGACAGTCGCCGACGACTTTGTAGCCCTGACCCGAAGCGATCGTCACCTCAAATGGTCCTGCGGGAAGATCGGTAAACGCATAGGCACCGGAGGAGTCGGTCCGGGTGGTTCGAACCGAACCATCGGGGAGACGGAGTTCCACGTCGACATTGCCGAGCAGTCTGCTCTCGGGGCCTGGCTCGGCTCGACATGTAGCGTCAATGAAGAGAATGCCCGACAACGTTTGCGGGCGAACCTCACCGAACAGGTAGCCCCCAGCAACTTCCCCGGCAGTGACGACGACTGACACGATTCGGTCGATGTCGCCCCTCTCGGCTTGGGTTCCGCCACCAGATCCGACCGCATCGGTTCCGTCGCGGTAACCCGCCGGGGTGGTCTCAGTTATCGAGTACGTTCCCGGCTCAAGTCCGACTACTCGCCACGTCCCATCCGCGCCGGACAAGGTCGTAGCGACAATGTTGCCGGCAGCGTCGACTACTGTGATCGTCGCTCCCGCAATGGGGCCCTCACCAGCGTCCCTGTCGCCGTTATTGTTCACATCCTCAAAGACGAGCCCGGAGATTCCGCCAACCGGCTTCCAGTAGCCGAAGTCGACATCCAAGCGGATCTGCTCCTCACCCAGTTGAACCCGGACGAGGTTTGGAGTGCCCGGGCCGTCGAGGTCGAAGGTGGGAACTCTGATTCCCGCTGGTAGGGAGTTCGTGTCGATCTCTACCAAGTACTCCCCAAATGGCACGTCGGTAAAGGAGTAGTTGCCGTTGGCATCGGTGGTGGCGGTGAACCTGATGTCATCGCCTCCGCCAAGCTTTCCATCGGGTCCCAGGTAGGTGGCAAGAACGCTCACTCCCGCAAGCGGTAGCTCGTTGGCGTCGAGAGCCCCGTCACGGTCGAGGTCGTGCCAGATGTGATCGCCGAAGGAGGCCGGCGGGAAGCTGTAACCGAAGTCTTGAGCGAGGTTTACCGGAGCCACATCAGTCAAGGTGACCGACGACCGATGCGGGGTCGCCACTCCATCAGCATCACCGGAGGGTCGCACCGATGCCGGAAGCGTGCCCGGATCGACGGCGACGATGTAGGTCCCAGTGGGTAGGCCCTCGAAGTTGTAGTTCCCGAGCGAGTCGGCGGTCGTGGTGAAGACGAAGTTCTCACTGCCGATCACGGTTGTGGCCGTCACGCTGATGCCCGCAATTCCGGGCTCACCATCATCTTGGATTCCGTCGTTGTTGACGTCATGCCAGATTCGATCACCGAGGCGCGCCGATCCGAGGTAGCCGAAGTCGACATCGTTACGATCTTGACCTGCCTCAAGGTCGATGGTCGCCCTGTGGGCCGAGGCCACACCGTCGACATCAAAGGTTGGCGTTGTACCCGCCGGGGGGGTCACCGAAACGTCGAAGCGTCCGGGTGGAAGGGCATCGAGTTTCCACACTCCGTTCGCATCAGTCCCGGTTGTGAACACCTCATCGTCAGCTGTCCCGAGCACTCCGTCGGGCCCGTACCAAATGGCGGTGACCGTGAGTCCGGGAATTCCCGGTTCGCCGGGATCGGAAATTCCATCACCGTTGGTATCGAGCCAAACAAGATCCCCGATCGAGGAGGGAGCAAAGAGCAGCCCGGCATCGATGTCGAGGCGATCGAGGCCGCTGACCATGGAGATGGGACCGACTGATCCGGTGGCAGGATCGGCATCGCTGTCGTTCAACCCGCTGCCTTGAGACTGCTGCGTGAACACTCGCCCATCGGGCAACTCAAACCTGACGGTATAGACGCCCGGTTTGAGGTTGTCGAAGAGGTACTGGCCCGAGGCATCGGTAGTGACGGTTCGGTCGACGTTGACGCCGTCGCCCTGCACTCCGACGAGGGTTACCACTACGCCGGAAACCCCTGATTCAGAGGACGGTTCAAAGTTGCCATCTCCATCGTCGAACCACACTGTGTCGCCGAGACGGGTCAACCGAATGAATCCGGCATCGATGTCGGTGCGCCTTTCGTCCGCCCCGACCGAGATCAGCGAACTGAGACCGGTGGTTGGGTGGACGTCGGAGTTGAGCTCAGGGTCGGTACCGGCACCTTGACCCGTTGTCAGCATGGTTGCGGGCGAGGTGAATCTCACTCGATAGGAGTCGGGGGCAACAACAAATTCATAGCTGCCATCGGCCAGTGTCTGGGCTGTGTCGATCACCAGACCTTCCTCATCGAGCAGCTCTACCGTGACTCCGGAAATACCCGGTTCGCCGGGACTCTGCACGCCATCGCCGTTGAGGTCCTCCCACACGAAGTCACCAATGACTGCGGGGCCATACGCCCGTGCCTTCGCCTGGTTGGCGACGGTCGTCGAGACCTCAGCAGCTGTGAGCTCAACGTCGTTCACGAAGTAGAGATCATCAGTTGCGGCACCATCGATGCGGGCCGTCACGGTGATCGTGAAGGATTCTCCTGCGGCCATCGAGGGGCCGGCCCACGTGCGTTGAAGGGAGCCATTGGGTCCGGCGATATCTCCACCTTGCTGGCTCCACCCTGACGGAGCACCATTCAGCGTGGAGCTCACCCACGCGAGCCCGCTCGGCAACGAGTCGATCACAGAAACGTCGGTCACAGCGGAGTTCCCTGGGTTCGCGACAGTGATGGTCCACGAGACGTCACAACCTGTCGGGAGACAGCCGAACTCCTGGTAGTCAGGGGCTTTCGAGATCTCAACCGATGCCGCTGCGCGACTCGCTGAGGCGGTTGCAGTGGCCCGATACCCTGTTGCAGTGGTCGGAGGAAGCGACCCATCGGGGAGACGGCCTTGAGCCGATGCGGTGTTCACGGCGCTTGGATCTGCCGCGAGGCTCGCAACAGCATTGAAGGTGACGCGGTGAGTGATTCCCGCAGCAACGTCTCCGACTGGCCATACCAGCCGCTGAGCACCCCAGGACGTGGTGGTCAGCGTCGGTTCGGTCTGTGCGCCATCAAGCAGCGCGCTTGAGGCTTGATACGTCCAGCCCACCGGAAGAATATCGGTGATATCCACCTGAGTCATCGGCGCTGACCCTGTGTTGGTGGCTTCGATGCACCAGGCAAACGGAGTTCCGGTCGCGAAGGTTGCTGTCACCGGGGTGCAGGAGCTCGAAGCAAACTTGTTGATGGTCAACCTTGGGCCAGCGAGCGGGATACTGAGCTTGTCTGAGACGGGGTCGTAGCCGACGCGGGGGCGGCCCTTGGTAGCTGAGAAGTACCGGCTAGCGATGACGTAGTTGTCGGCAGTGGTCGAACCATCGGCGGCAAAGCCCACACGTACGCGTGCTGTGTAGGTGAAGGTGAGAGAGGCTCCCGGAGCCAAGGAAGGCACATACCACGAGATCCGAGGATCGCTCGCGGTCCAGCCCTTTGTGGCAAAGGACTTGTTCGACTGCAGAACAATCTGACCCAAGGTGGCCGATGGGTAGTCGTTGACGTTGAAGTCGTACGCTGAGACGAGCGAGGTATTGGACACGGTCACCTGGTAGGTCACGGTTTGTCCCTCAGAGAGTGGCCCCGAAGAACTTGCTGCCTTGTCGATCGAGAGATGTGGTTCTTGGACCGCAACATCGGCTGTGGTCACGCCGCTGGTGAAATCACCGTCAGTGACCGGCGAGGTGGGCGCATCGGAGTCGACATCAGTTTCGTTGCTCCAGCCCGTGACGGTGTTCGTCAAGGTGGCCCCACCCTGTTGGTTGAGCGCTACTCGCGTCTTGTACCCCAGCGTCACGGTGCGGTCTTCACCATCGCCGCGGACATCGCCGAAGTACCAACCAAACTGCAGTGGCCCTGCCGCTCCAGGCGCGGGCTCGGCAAGCATCCTTGGGTCAAGGTCTCCCGAGCAGTCCACTCCGCTCTCTGTCTCGCACGCTGCCGTAAACGGTCCAACGAATTCGAGACCCTCAGGAAGGTCGTCGGTGTAGGAAAGGTCAAACCACACCTGTGTCGCGGGAAGCTCGAGCGTTACCGCCCAATCCACCAGCTGGCCTGGAGCAGCGATGGCAGGAGTCGCCGCCTTCGCCGCGGGTGGAGGCGGCGACGGATTGGCAACGGTGACATCAGCACCATCGGAATCGGTCAGAGCGGGGCCATCGATGAATGTTGGGTCACCTGCTGGTGGGTTTGCCCCGATTTCGAGATCCACCTCGTTTCTGTACCGGGTGCCATCGGGAGTGCCGACAGGAACCGAGAACGGAACATCGAGTTGGAGGCGCACCGGCGTGCGACGGTACGGGTTCGACCGGTCGTAGGGATTCGACGAGTCCCGTGCCGACGGCGGGATCGATGGCAGGCGCCACGTGATTGTCTTGTTCTCACGACCACTTGCACTGTCGGTGCCAGCAACCAGGCTGACCTCTTCAAGGTCGACGGTATAGGAAGTGCCGTCAGGACCGATCATCACAGCGGTCGCCGTACCCGGCACGTACAAGCCATCATCGACAAAGGTGTCGACAAACACAACCGGACCCATGACGTGGGGATCGTCCTCGGCGGTCAGCTCGGGTGTCCAGGTGGTGACATCATGTGAACCCCACATCCACCAGGTCACATCGATGTCGAAACCGGTATCGCTTCCGTCGGAGACAATTCCACCGTCGGGACGCTTCTGGAGTTCAAGGGGGTTGTGGTAGGCGTAACGGAACTCGGCCGAGGCTGGAGCGACGGCCCTCGACGCGGCTGTCGTAGCGTCAATCCGTACCGAGTTGACCATCATGCCGTGGCCTGACGTCTTCGTTGGGTTGATGCAGGTGTTGACTTCATCGGTGTGAACGACGTCGTACACCACAATGAAATGCCCATTCGGGTCGGAGAACATGTTCGGTTCGGAGCGCTGCTCTGCGGTGCCTGTGCGACGCCAAATCTCACCCGGCCAGCTCGCGTCGTTCCTCACAAATGACCCCCTGAGCTGGTCGCCGGTCCCGCCGATGGATTCATCGCCGAATTCTGGACAGAGGTTGGTGCCAGCGGTTACTCCTGGATCGCCGATTCCGGTGAATCCTGCGTCGAGCACGATGCCCGTTGTGCTGTCGCGATCAGCCCACACGAGCTTCGCGCTTCCGGGAACATAGTCAACTCCCGCTGGGAGCGTGTCGATCACGGACACGGCTGCAAGGTCTGACTTGTTGCGCATGTAGCCATGCACCGCCCACTGGATGTCATCTCCGGGGAGATGTTCCTCGTAGGTTGAGGCCTCCGGTGGAAGCCCGCTGTCGAGCGTCTCAGGGGCCGCGAGCCACTGATCCAGCAGTACAGCGCCCTCTGAGTCAGAATGCACACGCAACTTCTTTGTCGCGACCCCGGTGGGACGGAACATCCATTCCGCCCGCGAGTTCGTCGCCACTCCAACCTTCGCGGTGTCGCCTGAGTTCA